>Ga0055476_10000169_pt1 | contig 15993 bp, 7 predicted proteins | sample Muzzi_CordC_D2_FD_57682 | JGI IMG/M metagenome (GOLD analysis project Ga0055476, IMG submission 57682) | Wetland microbial communities from San Francisco Bay, California, USA, that impact long-term carbon sequestration - Muzzi_CordC_D2 | ecosystem: Environmental > Aquatic > Marine > Wetlands ... | reverse complement strand
TAGGATTATTTATCCTCAACAGCGGCCATCGGAGGTGGGCGAAATCATGGATTACCGCATCGAGACCGACAGCATGGGCGAACTGCGCGTACCGGCGGAACGCTACTACGGCGCGCAAACGGCCCGATCCTTGAACAATTTCAAAATCGGCGGCGATCGTTTTCCCCGCGAAATGATCCGGGCGCTTGGAATCCTCAAGAAAGCGGCAGCCGCTACCAATGAGGCGCTCGGCACACTTGCCCCGGATAAGGCGGCGCTAATCAAGCAGGCCGCGGATGAAGTGATAGAAGGGAAATTCGATCAGGATTTCCCGTTGGTCATCTGGCAGACCGGTAGCGGCACGCAGACAAACATGAACGCTAACGAGGTGATTGCCAACCGGGCAATAGAGCTTGCCGGTGGCGAGAAAGGATCAAAGCATCCCGTGCACCCGAATGATGATGTCAACATGGGGCAGTCGTCTAACGACACCTTTCCAACTGCCATGCATATCGCTGCCGGCGAACAATTGACCCATCGCCTGATTCCCGCGGTGACAAGGCTGGGGAATACACTGAGGAAAAAGTCCGAAAGCTACAAGAACATCATAAAGATCGGCCGCACCCATCTCATGGACGCTGTGCCTCTAACCCTGGGCCAAGAGTTCTCCGCTTACGTGCAACAGATGGACAAGAGCCTCGCGCGTATTGAGGGTGCTTTGGATGGGATCTACGAGCTGGCTCTCGGTGGCACTGCCGTCGGCACCGGCCTGAACACACGGCGCGAATTCCCTGATCGCGCAGCGTCGCTTATCGCTGACATCACGGGCTTGCCATTTCGCAGCGCCGAGAACAAATTCGAGGCGCTGGCTGCCCACGATGCAATTGTGTTCGCGAGCGGTGCGCTCAAGACGCTGGCGGCATCACTGATGAAAATCAGCAACGATATTCGTTGGCTTGCCTCCGGACCACGCTGCGGCATTGGGGAATTGACCTTGCCAGCGAACGAACCGGGAAGTTCGATTATGCCCGGCAAGGTAAACCCAACCCAGTCGGAAGCCATGACGATGGTGTGCGCGCAGGTGATGGGTAACGATGCGGCTATCAACATCGGCGGTGCGTCGGGTCATTTCGAACTCAACGTATTCAAGCCTATGCTGATCTTCAATTTATTGAACTCCATCCGATTATTAGCCGATGCGTGTGATTCCTTCGAGGAGCATTGCGTTAGAGGCATTGAAGCCAATATTCCTGTTATTGAAGCCTACTTGCACAACTCGCTGATGCTGGTTACCGCATTGAACCCGCACATCGGCTACGACAATGCTGCCCGGGTAGCGAAGAAGGCTTATGCGGAAAGCATAAGCCTGCGCGCAGCGGCCATCGATCTGGGTTTATTGACCGGGGAGCAATTCGACGAATGGGTGAAGCCGGGGGATATGATCGGTCCCGGGGAATAACCGACCAAGGGGACAGATTTCAAATCTGTCCCCTCCTGTCCCCTCCGATCTACCTGACTACCACTCCGGCCAGGCGTAGTTGTCGTCCGGCATCGTGCGCGGTGGAATTGCCGTTTCCTGGGCATCCGGTGTGAGCAGCTGACCCCAGTCGGTGCGCTTCTGCATTGTTTCCTTGGTGGCATCGGGCACGAAATCCTTGCCCTCTCTCAGCTGCCAGCCGCCGCCCAGCGCTCTGTACATGCCGATCAAGTTCCTCGCGATATCGCCGCGGGTAATTGTTGCCTGGTCCTGCTGAACGATGAGGGATTGTTGCGTATTCAGCACCCTGGTGTAGTCGACCGCACCGTCCCTATATTGTATGACGGCAAGATCCACCGCTCGCATGGCGGCAGTAACGCTCTCGTCAAGAAACCGAGACTGCTGCTGCGAGCGTACAAAACCAACGGACGTATCTTCGACTTCCTGCGCGGCGCGCAGAACGACATCCTGATAATTCACCAGCAGCTGCTGCAGGCGCGCGTCCTGGGTGCGCACGTTATTTGAAATCTGTCCGTAGTTGAATATGTTCCAGGAGACCGACGGGCCGACCATATAAGTCAGGCTGTCGCTGGTAAACCATTCGCCGATGCCGCTGCTGCCGCTGGCGGTGGTGGTCGAGCTTTGCGTGGCCGCAAGCCCTATGGAGCCCAGCAGCGCAACGCTCGGATAAAAATCCGCCTCCGCCACGCCGATGAGCGCGCTCTGGGCGGCCGCCTGAAGCTCCGCACCGCGTACGTCCGGGCGGCGTCGCAGCAAGTCCGCCGGGATGCCGACGGCGACTTTGGCCGGGGGCTTGGGGATGGTGCCTGTTTCGCCGACAATTTCCTGGAGCGTGCCGGGTGGTTTGCCGAGTAATGTGCTGAGCGCGTTTTCCGCCCGACGAAGGCCGATTTCCAGGGAAGGAATCGTTGCCTGGGTATTGAGCAACAGCGTTTTCGCCTGCTGCACGTCGAGCTCGGTGGTGGCGCCGTTTCGAAAGCGTACATCCGCGATTTGCAGGCTGCGCTCCTGGATCTTGACGTTTTCCCTGGCGATGGCGAGCCGCTCTTCGAAGGTGCGGATGACCACGTAAACGTTGGCGACGTCGGCGGTGAGGCTGACCAGCACGGTGTCGTAATCAGCAATGGATGACAACAAACTGGCATCGGCGGATTCGATGCCGCGCCGAAACTTGCCCCAGAAGTCGATTTCCCAGCCGACATTGAGGCCGACGTCATAGTTCCAGGTGCTCGTGGTGAAAGCGCTGCCGGCGGTATTTTCGCTGGGATCGTCGTAGATGACCCCCATCTGGGCCTGCTGCTGCTGTGGCCAGGCACTGCCGATGGCGAGCCCGAGCTGGGCACGGGCTTCGAGAATGCGCAAACCTGCGATCTGGAGCGGCAGATTCTGCTTGTAGGCTTCGTCGACCAGCTTGTCGAGAACGGGATCGTTGAACGACTTCCACCAGTTGGCATGATCCGTTTGCGAGGGCGTGAGCTGCGGCTCACTGGTCTGCGACCATTGCGTGGCCATGGGCGCGTCGGGCTTGACGAAGTCCGGTCCGACCTTGGTGCATCCGCCCAACAGAAGGAGGACGCCCAGGCCTGCGGCCCTGATCGCTCGACGGCGGTGGGCGGAATACGCCGTCGAATCCGCTGCAATGTAGACTGCCGCGGGCGCTAATGCGTCAGCGCAACTGCTTCCAGGCATTGTACGTCTCCAGTTCAAAAAGCCTTACGGACACCCGCCGGCGGCGGCAGGTGCGGGTGCCATGATAGCGTGTCTAGGTGCGGGGCCAAAGGCATCATGCGCCCGCGACCGGAACATGGCCTGGCGCTTCGCCGGGTAATTGCCGCGACCCATGGCCGGAAATGTGCATGCCGACCAGTGCGGCGACCAGGACCGTGAGATACAGCTGCCCGAGCACTGCTTCGAGATAGCACAACGTGCGCGCCACCGGCGTCACCGGCGTGACGTCTCCGTAACCGAGGGTGGTCAGTGTGACAAAGCTATGGTAGGTAAATTCGTTGAGTTGCTCGTTCCAGGCCTCGCCGATCACCCCGTTGAAAGACGTCGGCGAGACAACGCTGATAAGAAAATAGACGATGCCCCACAGGGCACCGCTTAGCAGATATATGCAGGCAGCGCCGACGATTCGATTGATGTCGATGGGGCCCCCGAACAATACGTCGCGTGCCGCTATGCTGCAGGAAAGAAGGAAAAACACCAGCACCGCGCTAAGGGCCAGATGCTGCAGCAGCGGGATATCGGTCGTATGAGCGGCAACGACCAGGCAGAGTGTGATCCCCGCCAGAATCCAACCGACAATAAAAGCCGTTTTCGAATGCACCAGGGACCAGATGCCGAGAATGAAGACACCGAACAGCGTGGTATCCATGACAATCTTTGCGTTCAAATTCGGAAACTCGACCCCGATTGACGTTCCGAGCAGCATGAACAACAGTCCGCCGAGAAGAAGCACGTAGTTGTATCGTCTTATCATCACCACACCCTCGTTCATGAATTGCGCACAGCGCGCCGCTGCTGGAAATCCCGGTCACTCCGGCTGAATCAGCTGTACAGGATGGAAAAACCCGGCTGGATTCTCGCCCAACGCCCCCGCAAAATAAATCCACCGCGACATTTTGACTGATCCTGGTCTATCTTTATCCGGTGGAGATTGGTAACGGGCGCCCGGTCCGGGCGTTGCCGGCAACGAATACGGAGAACATGCTTCCATGACTGGATATCTGCATCGCGCCGCATTGATGGTTGGCCTGGCTGGTGCGCTGGCCGTATCGGGTTGCAGCAGTAGCGGCTCGGTAAAGAACGAAGGCGCGCCGCTCAATGCCGAAGAAATGAAAACCGTATTGGTGGGTAATTCGGTTGTAGGGGAGAATTGGGATGGCCCCTTCACGGTTTACTTCCCCATTTACGGCATCATGCGCGGGGTGCGTGCGGGACACTACAAGGACATGGGTACCTGGCGGACGGAGGCCGACTCCATTTGCGGGACCTGGGAAAACTGGTGGGGCGCGGTGGAGCGCTGTTGGGGCATTTACCTCGACGGCGAGACCGTCAGCTGGTTGCGGCCGGATTCCGACACGCCTGAGAAGGCCAAGCTCGTCGAAGGCAATCCTTACGGCCTGTAAGGCTCCGGGCCTCAGGTGCCCGCCAGGGTCATGTTGTCGATGAGCACCGAGCCGGTACGCGTATTGCCGCGGGTATCCTGATCGGCACCGATGGCCTGGATGCCCGAGAACATGTCGCGCAGATTGCCGGCGATGGTGATCTCCTCCACCGGATACTGAACAACGCCGCCTTCGACCCAGTATCCCGCGGCACCGCGTGAGTAATCGCCGGTCACCGTATTAATCCCCATGCCCATCAGCTCGGTGACATACAGCCCGCTTCCCATGCTTGCCAGTAACGCTTCGAGGCTTGCTGCGCCAGGGCTCGGCTCCGCCGTGAGGTTGCGCACGCCACCCGCGTTTGCCGTCGTTTGCATACCGAGCTTGCGTGCGGAATAACTGCTGAGCACATAGCTTTGCAGGACACCGCCAGTGACCAAATCCCGGTTACGGGTTGCGACGCCCTCGCCGTCGTAGGCGGAGCTGCCCACCGCTGCCGGCAGATGTGGTTGCTCGTGAATGCGCACATGATCCGGGAACACGTTCTGTCCCATTGCGTCGACGAGAAAGCTTGCTTTGCGGTACAAATTTCCGCCGCGTATGGCATTGATGAAATGCCCCAGCAGACCGGTGGCAATTTGCGCGGCGAAGAGCACGGGTACGCTTCTCGTTGATAAACGCCGGGCGCCCAGCCGCTCGAGGCTGCGCTTGGCGGCTCGTTTCCCGATGTCTTTGCCATTCTCCATCTGCCCGGGATCCCGCGAAAGACTGTACCAATAATCGCGTTGCATGCCGCTTTCATCGCCCGCGATCACCGCGCAGCTGATGCTGTGTCGTGAGCTCGCGTAACCAGCGTTGAATCCGTGGCTGTTGGCATAGACTTGAACGCCTTCGAGACGGTTTACGCCTGCACCTTCAGAATTGACGATGCGTTTATCCAGACTACGCGCGGCCGCTTCTGTTTCGCGTGCGATTTCGATCGCCGCTTCGGGGCCGAGATCCCAGGGATGGTGCAAATCCAGATCAGGGAAGTCGGTGGCCATGAGCGCGGCATCGGCGAGCCCTGCGTATTGATCCTCTGCCGTATGGCGGGCGATGCGGCATGCCGCCGCGACGCATTCGTTCACTGCCCGAGGGGAGAAGTCGGTGGTGCTCGCCGAACCCTTCTTGTGTCCGGAATACACGCTGATACTCAATGCTTTGTCACGGGTATGCTCGATGGTCTCGACCTCGCCCATGCGCACGTTGACACTGAGTCCGGCGCTCGCGCTGATGGCGGTTTCGGCACTCGACGCACCCAGACGTCGCGCCTCCTTCAGGGCATCGGCGGCGATTTCCTGCTGGCGCGCGATAGCCGCGGCGCTGTCTTCGGAGCCCGGTGCCTGATTGATGATGCTCGTTGTTGCCATCTGCGGATGAACTCTTTCGCGTTGTTCGCGGGCGCTCGATTCTACCGCGAATCGAGACACTTGAAATGCTCATTGAGTCGCACTGATGACAAGACGGGCGCAACGGCGATCGTGATAAGCTGTACCCGCATGACAAAGCGAGCTGTCAGCCCTGACTCATCACTTCGTATCGAACATCGATCCCATTATGCCTCAGCCTGAGAATCGATCTCGAAGAAAGCGCAAGAGTTCCTGGTTTAGACGAATTCTGTTCTGGTTGGCCTGCGCGGTTCTCGTGTCGGGCGTGGCGGTGGTCATCGCAACACCTTGGATAGTGCGGACCGTGGTGCCGGAAGTCTTCGCCCGAATGGGCATTCAAGCACATGTCAGTGGCGGCAGCCTCAATCCGTTGCGTGGCGAAATTGTCCTCAAGGGGTTGGTCGTCGGGGCGCCGGAAATACCGGCTGTTTCTCTCGGAGAGCTCGGTGTTGGCCTGCGCCTGCGCGCCCTCGTCGAAGGGCGCATCGAGTTGCGCTACCTGCGGATCAAAGACGCCAGCTTGGACATCGAAAAGCTATTGGCGCTCGAGAAGCTGGGCGCCAGCGGGGCAGGGGCTGCGCAGCAGGACCTGTTGGTGGATCTCGATGAACTCGAACTCGAGGATGTTCGGCTGGTCTCCGTTGCCGAGCGCATCGGGCACGATGTGCGTATCGGCCGCCTCTCCATGAGCGAACCGACTGGGATCCTGGCTGGCAGGAAATCGAAGGTCGATCTGCAAGGCAGCATCGGCGAGAGCAGCGTAGAGATTCAGGCGGAGGTTGAGATCGATAAGGGAAATCTAACGGCTACGGGCAAATATCAAATCGACAAGGTGCCCGTGCGCGGATGGACCAAGTTGGCTTCACTGGAAGTGGACCCGCTATCGGCGGGGACCGCGAGTGGGCACGGTAACGTGAGCGCTGGCTATGTGCTCGAGGCAAAGAGTCTCGACCTGACTCTGGACGGTGCCCTGTCTCTCGCAGGGCTCGCCGCCACCATCGAGCCCCTCGAGATTGAAGGTGCCGACGCCACCTGGCAGGGAAAGCTCGCGCTACACTGGTCGCCGGCGTTGGTCACGCCGAAGTTGCGCGGTGATGGCATTTTGGACGTAGAGCGGCTGCGCCTGGCGCCCACCCGGGTCGCGCAGCTATCCGTGGCAACGCTTATCAGCGATCTGTCCTGGCAAGGTGACTTCGATTGGCAGGACGGGTTCAGATCCAAGGGCCGCTTCAACGGCACGCGCGTCGAAGTGAGCGGCGCATCGAGCCCACAACCCGCGTGGCGGACCCTCGCCGAGGATTTTTCATGGCGCCTGCAGGCAGGTGTCGAGGGCGAGGCCGGAGCGTGGACGGCACGAATGCAGGACTTCGAGCTGGGCCACCTGTCCATGACCGTCCCCGGCACCGATGATCCCGTGGATATCAGTTTCGAAAAGTTGGCTGTGGACGAAGTGCGCGTGGCCCAATCCGGCGATTGGGTGCTGGGCCGGGCAACAGTGGACACTTTAACGGCGGACGAGACGGGCAGTGCGACAGGCATCGACGCAGTGAAGCTGCGCACCGGCGGATTGGCGGCCCATGGACTGAGCGGCGATTTTTCCGGCAAGCTTCATGTTGCCGACCTGAGTGCCGAGTCCCTGGACTACACGCAATCGGGGCGGCGGCTGCACGCCGAGGCCATCGATTTTGCCAGCGTTGGATACCGTCTTCCCGCATGGTTGGGCGCCGATGAACTGAGGGTTAAGTCGGTACGTGCCGACGCAGGCCAGGGGGACATCTGGCTATCCGGTTTAAAGATAGCCAAGGTCCACGGCAATGCGGATGGCCGCTTCGGCGCGGCGACGGTCAAGCTCGAGCACGGTTTTCAAACCCTCTCCAGCACCTTCTCCTGGGATGCCACCGATTTGAACGTCAGTGGAATCGAAGGCGATACGGACAAGGCCGCGAAGCTTTCTTCGATGGACCTGGGTGCGCTGAAAATCGGCATCGATGAAACGTCCTGGGAAGGTTCCAATCTGCACACGACCGACGTGGCCGTCACCATGAGCGGCGATGTGAAGCTTGCTGGTCTTGGCATCGCAACACTTGAACGCCGTCAGCCTGGTGTCGGCGATCTGAGCATCAGCGCCCTGGACGGCCGGACCTTTCGCCTGGCCGACGGGCGCGCGGCGCTCGCCAGCGTGAAGATTGCGACACTGGCATACAAGTCGCACACGGGCGCCGCGTTCGGGGCGAAGTCCCTGGAAGCTCAGGACTTGGGGGCTGACCGCTCGAAGGGGCTGGAGGTCCAGCGCTTGTCGGTAACGAGCGGCACGGGGCAATTGATCAGCGGCGCCCGCTCGAGTGCGAATGCACTGAAAGCGCAGGGGCTGTCCGTAGCCGTGGACGGCGGCGTTGCATTCGGGCAGGCGCAGCTCGGGCGCTATACCCAAACGGGCGCTGATTCGACCATGCTCGACCTGGAAGACTTGCGCACCGCGGATTCACGCTGGACACCTGGCGGTCGGTTGTCCATGGACACGGCGGCGCTGCACGCTGCACGATTTGAACGGGCCCGAGGTACGGCTTGGACGCTTAGCAAACTCGATACCCGCAGGCTCGATTGGGATGGGGAATCACGCATCAGCGCGGAGCGCGCAACGCTTGAGTCCGCAAGCCAGACACAGGGGCCGTCGCGGGACTGGCAGGCGCAAATCTTGGGGGCCGAGGACTTTCAGCTCACCTTGCCTGCGAACGTGGCGCTTGCGGCGCTGACGATCCAATCCATCGACGGCGGTGCCGAATCACCCACATGGAAAGCCGTTTCCGTTAATGCCAAAGGGTTTGGCAGTAGCGAAGCCGATGGCCAGAAGCTCGACAAGCTCGAGTCCGGCGCGGTAACCGTAACGGACGTGCGCAATGGCGCGGTGCTCAGTCTGGAGCGGGCGGAGATGGAGGCCGCCCGGTGGAGCGCCCTGGATGAGCTGTCCGCGCAAGGGTTACGCGCAGAGAGCCTGCGGCTGCGCTCCGATAAGCCCGATTGGCCGGCGCGGCTGACGGTCACGAATGTGCAGGTGGCGGCACCGATGGTGCACCGTGACGGCAGCGTGGAACTGGGTCCCGTCGTGGCTGAGAAGCCCTATTTCATTTTCGCTCGCGCCAAAGACGGCGACTGGATGTGGCCGCCGCTGCCCGGCGCTGGCGGCAGCGGAACAGCGGCCAGCGGTGGGCGTGAGAACAGCCCGTTTCGCGTAGCAAGCGTCAGCAGCCGCGGGCCCGGTCGCATCGCCTTCATCGATCACATCGTCGCGCCCGCTGTTCAGCTGCACCTGGATCCCGTGGTCTTCGCCATGCAGAACCTGGACACACGTTTGCCGGGCAGCGTGTCACATTTTCGCATCAGAGGTACCGGCTACAAGTTCGCCGATTTGACCATGGACGGCAAGCTCACCATGCGTCTCGACGGTGTGGACCTCGGTTTGAAGCTGCATTTGAACGGCATCGACGTGCCCGAGCTCAATGCCTACAGCGGAAAATACGAAAATATCGAGGTCGATGCGGGCCGGGCTGATGCTTACACCGACCTCACCATCGAAAACGATGTGCTGCGTGGCAAAGTCGACGTGTTGCTGAGCGGTCTGGAAGTGAATAGTGCGATTGGCGGCGGCGCATTCCGAAGCATCAATCCGCTCAATGTACCGACCCGCACGGCCTTGGCATTGCTCAAGGACCGGCAGGGCAACATTTCGCTGACCATTCCACTGCAGGCGCGCACCGAAGCGCCGAACTACGATTTTATCAATGTGTTCCGCAACAGCTTCGTGCGCACCGTCACCACGGCCGGCAGCATGGCGGCCTCCCTGCCTGGAAAATCGCTGGATGGTGCCATGCAGTTGCTGGAGGGAACCATCTCTTTGCTGCCCGGCGTCGGCGCGGAACGCTACGCGCCGGTGGCGTTCGACGACGGGACGGACAGCTTCACCGCCGAGCCGTTGATTTATCTGGATCAGCTCGGTCAACGCATGCAGCGACGCGAAGCGCTGGTACTGGCCTTGTGCGGGCGGTCGGTTTCCAAGGACGAAAACGCCGTTGGCGGACAAGAACTCGCTGTCGGCAAGTTGTTCGACGAAGCGAGCAAAGGCGTTTATCCGGTCTACGCCCCGGGGCGGGACGGATTGCTGGCGCTCGCCGAGGGGCGTGCCGACGCGGTGCGACGCTACCTTCGCGACATCCATAGGATTCCAGAGCGCCGACTGCTTCCCTGTGAGGCGCGCATCGACGCTGACGCCGGCGCAAAGCCCCGCGTCGAACTGCAGGTGAAGACGCCGGCCGGCAGCAAGGGCCTGTTCGACTTATTTTTCTGAAAGCTTGCGCGGTTTTGGGCAAGATCCAGGCATGGACGTTACACCGATTCTCGATCCTCTGAACGATGCCCAGCGCGAGGCGGTTACCGCGCCTGCGGGTCATATGCTGGTGCTGGCCGGCGCCGGCAGCGGCAAGACCCGGGTGCTGGTGCACCGTATCGCCTGGCTGCTGGCCACCGATCAGGCGACTCCCTACCGCGTAATCGCCGTCACCTTCACCAACAAGGCCGCCGGTGAGATGCGCGGGCGTATCGAAGCGATGCTGGATCGCCCCATCGGTGCCATGTGGGTGGGCACCTTCCATGGTCTGGCCCATCGCCTGCTGAGAGCGCATTGGCGCGAGGCTGGACTCCCCGAAGGTTTTCAGATCCTCGACAGCGATGATCAGCTGCGTTGCTTGCGCCGTGTGATGCGCGATATGGACCTGGACGAAACCCAGTGGCCCGCGAAGCAGGCCCAAAGCTACGTCAATGCCCGTAAGGATGAGGGTCTCCGGCCCAAGCACCTGGACAACAAGGGCGACCTCTGGCTCACGCAAATGATCCGGATTTACGCCGCCTATGAAGAAGTCTGCGCCCGCACCGGCATCGTCGATTTCGCCGAGCTGTTGCTGAGGGCCCACGAGCTGCTGCGTGATGGTGAGGAAATACTGGATCACTACCGGCGCCGTTTCGAGCACATTCTGGTGGACGAATTCCAGGACACCAACGCCATTCAGTACGGGTGGCTGCGCTTGCTGGCCGGGGATAGCGGCCGGGTTTTTGCCGTTGGCGACGACGATCAGTCCATTTACGGTTGGCGCGGTGCACGCATCGAGCACATTCAAAAGCTGTCCAAGGATTTCCCGGACGTCAAGACCATCCGGCTCGAGCAGAACTATCGCTCCACCGGCAACATTCTGTCCGCCGCCAATGCGCTCATTGCAAACAATCAGGGCCGCCTGGGAAAGAATCTCTGGACCGAAGGCGGCGACGGCGACCTCATCCACTTCTATACGGCGTTCAATGAGCTGGACGAGGCGCGTTTCGTCGTCAGCCGTATTCAACAATGGATTGACGGCGGCGAGTCCCGTGACGATGTGGCGATCTTGTACCGGGTCAGCGCCCAGTCCCGGGCCTTCGAGGAAGCACTTCTGGCGGCGTCTTTACCTTATCGCGTACACGGAGGTCTGCGTTTCTACGAGCGCGCCGAGATTCGCGATGCTTTGTCATACCTGCGTTTGACCGCCAATCGCGATGACGATGGCGCCTTCGAACGGGTGGTCAATATGCCGACCCGCGGCATCGGCGCGCGCACTCTGGAAGCTGTGCGCCAGGCGGCGCGCGCCTCCGGGGAATCCCTGTGGCGGGCGGCGGCGCGGGTCATTGCCGCAGACGCGTTGCCGGCGCGCGCGGCGGGGGCAGTGGCGGGATTCATGGCGCTCATCGAAGATCTTGCTGGACAGACCGCAGATCTGCCCCTGGAGGAGCGCACCGGCATCGTCATCGAACGCAGCGGCTTGCTTGCCCACTACGAACGCGACAAGGCCGATCGCGCTCAAACCCGCGTCGAGAATCTCCATGAGCTGGTAACGGCGGCACGCCACTTCATACACGAGGAGACCGAGGACGAGGAGCCGGATCAGGATCCGTTGATGACTTTTCTCGCCCACGCAGCGCTGGAGGCCGGTGAAATTCAAGGCAAGGATTGGAAAGACTGTGTGCACCTCATGACGCTGCATAGCGCCAAGGGCCTGGAGTTTCCTCTGGTATTTCTCGCCGGCATGGAGGAGGGCCTGTTTCCCCACCAGCGCAGTTCGGAGGATCCTGCCAAACTCGAAGAGGAGCGCCGCCTGTGCTACGTGGGCATGACCCGCGCCAAGCGCCGCTTGTTCCTGACCCACGCCGAGGCTCGGCGTCTGCACGGATCCGACTATTATCCGATGGCGTCGCGATTCATTCGCGAGATCCCGGCGGAGCTCATGGAAGAAGTGCGTATGCGCGCGGCTGTTTCGCGTCCGGTATTCCGCCGCTCCGAGCGCTCGGCCGGCCCCGGGCTCGGTGCACGAGTGGTTTCGGAGGATGGAGCATTGCGCCTGGGCCAGCGGGTCGAACATCCCAAGTTCGGCGAAGGCGTGGTGCTCATGTACGAGGGCCAGGGCAGCCACGCCCGGGTTCAGGTGAACTTCGAAGGCGCTGGTGCGAAGTGGTTGGTGGTGGCTTACGCGAACCTGGAGACCGTGTAGGAGCGGGCTTGCTCGCGAATGACGCTATTAGTCAATTCGCCGCCCTGTTCGCGAGCAAGGCCGCTGTCGCACATCTGACCGCCATGAACGTCGGAAATGCAAAGGGATCGCAGGAGCAATCCCTGCCATGTGCTACGCGGCACAAGCACATCCTGTGCAAGCCCGCTCCTACAAATAACCTGGTCTCAACCCGGCGCAAGCCCGGTCTTGTCGAGCATGTACTCGATGGCGCTTTTGATCTCGGCGTCGCTCAAACTGGCGTTGCCGCCTTTAGGCGGCATGGCGCCCTTGCCCTTCATGGCCGAGTTCATCAAGGCGTCCATACCCTGGGCCAGGCGCGGCTCCCAGGCGGCTTTGTCGCCGACTTTGGGCGCGCCGGCGACGCCCGTGGAATGACAGGCGATGCAGGCACCGCTGTAAACTGCTTCGCCGCTGGCGCCGGCGGTCGCCGCCGGTGCCGCGGTGGCTGGCGCCGCGGCTGCCGCTACCACGACCTGGTCGGATTTGCCGACGCGCACCTGACCGAAGGGTTTAATGCGATCGAGAACAGCCGATGGACTGCTTTGCATGCTTTCGAAGGAATCGGCGCCGATTGTGCGCGCTGTAAAGAAGACAATAAGAGTGAACGTGGTCAAAGCCATTAAAACAAGCCCGAACATCTTATAGAAAACGTCGTCTGCCTTGCTCACCGTAATCTCCCGGCAAATGCGCCTGCACGCGCTTTAAGGTACTGAATCGAAGCGCCGCTATGGTCTCAAACCGGCCGACCCGGCACAAGAGTAGTCAGGCTGGAGCAATGCCATGAAAACCGCTCCTACAGGGAACCACCAAGCCGTCGCGTGGGTTCCTGCACAGCGGTTCAGCTCGATTCGGCGGCATCCTCGGCCAGTTTCAACACACCCGCATAATCCATTTTGCCCGTGCCCAGAACCGGCATTCTGGCGACCGTCACGATGTGCCTGGGAATGCTGAGCTCGGCGACGCCATTGGCCCGCCCGAAGGCCATGAGGGCGTCGCGTTTGGCCTCCTGGAAATCCGTGACCAGTACCAGGCGTTCGCCCTTGCGGGGGTCGGGAAGATTGACGACCGCGTGGATGTTGTCAGGCCACAGGGTGTGTACGAAGTCTTCCACGGCCGACAGCGAAATCATTTCGCCGCCGATTTTGGCGAATCGCTTGGCGCGCCCCTGGATGTGAACATAACCGTCTTCATCGATGGTAACGATGTCGCCGGTGTCGTACCACTGATCCGGGGGCGGCTCGAGCACGCCGGGGTTGTCGATTCGCAGGTAACCGGCCATCACATTCGGTCCCGACACCACTAACTTCCCGCCTTTGTCGACGCCCGGCATGGATTCGAGCCGGTATTGAATACCCGGAAGAAGTCTGCCGACGGCCCCGGGACGATTGTGCATGGGTGTATTCATGGTGAGCGCGGGTGCTGTCTCGGTGGCGCCGTAGCCTTCGAAGACGCGCAGGCCGAAGCGCTCGCTCCAGATCCGCCGCGTCTCGTCCTTGACCTTCTCGGCACCCGCAAACACGTAGCGCATGCAGTAAAAGTCATAGGGATTTGCGTATCGCGCGTACCCGGAGAGGAAAGTATCGGTGCCGAACATGATCGTCGCATTGGTCTCGTAGGCGAGTTCCGGCACGATGCGGTAGTGCAGGGGGGACGGATACAAAAAGGTGCGCAGTCCCGAGAGCACCGGCAGCAAGGTGCCGCAGGTGAGGCCAAAAGAGTGAAACATGGGCAGCGCGTTTAAAACGATATCCGTGGGCCCGAAATCGATCCGCGAGCTCACCTGAAACCGGTTCGCCTGCACGTTCGTGTGGGTGAGCACTACGCCCTTTGGCGCGCCTTCGGTGCCGGAAGTGAACAGAACGACACAAGGTGCATCTGGATCATGATCCTTGTTAACCAAGTAGTAATAGACGCCCGCCATCTTGCTCAAAACCAGACCGAGCATCTTGTCGAAGATGGATATGCTCTCCTGCAGATCTTCCAGGTAGATGACTTTGACGCCGGCCTTTTCGAGTCCGCCGATCATTTCCGTTAGCTTTGCGGTCTCGACGAAACGCCGTGATGAATAGACCACGTTGATCTGCGCGGTTTCGCAAGCGAGCGCTACATTGCGCGCGCCGGTAGAGAAATTGAGCATGGCAGGGACCCGGTGAAAGGCCTGCAGTCCGAAAAAGCTAATCGCGGTCGCCACCATATTGGGCAGCAGCAGCCCCACACGTTCACCGGGCACGGTACCGCGAATCAGCTTTCTCCCGAGGATGAATGATCCTGCGATGAGCCGGTCGTAGCTCGCCGGCCGGCGTTGAATGTCATCGAACACGATGTGTTTTCCACCGTGAACTTTACGGGCATCCAACAAGGAGCTGAACAGCGTAGTCCGATAGTTGCTGCTCTCGAATACCATATTGCTCATGAGGTCGTAGAGCATTTCGCCGGCCAAATGCCGCCGCTTGCGCCCCTTGACGGCCTCTGGTATCTGCAGCTTCACCGCGGGCATGAAGCGCACGGTTATTTTTGGAAACCAGCGCGTGCGGACTTTTCCCTTGAGTCTGGAAAAGGGCGTGTACTGTGCGCCTTCTATGCGCACCGGCAGCACCATTGCGTCGGCCTTGTCCGCAATCATTCCAGGACCGTCATACACTTTCATGAGCGAGCCGGTGACCGTGATGCGGCCCTCGGGAAAAATGACGACTCGGCGATCTTCTTTTACATGGGCCACCAATGAGCGCATGGAGAACGGGTTGGTGGGGTCGATGGAGAAGGTCTCGGCCAGCGACAAGAAGAAGCGGATGATGCGCTGCTTGGCGATATGGGTATCGATGGCGAAGGTCAATTTGTCAGGCACGTAGGCGGCTATCAGCGGTGCATCGAGGAAAGACTGGTGGTTGGCGACGACCAGCACGCGATTGCCTGCCTTGTGATAGTTCTCGAGGCCCAGGACTTCTACCCTGTAGAAAGTCTGCAGCAGCCAGGCGATAAGGGCTTTGGCCATCGCACCCGGCAGCAACTTCGTGATGTAAATACCGACGGCGCCGTTCAGCAAAGCAATAGTGATAAACACCTCGGGAATCGAGAATCCACTTTTCAGCATGAGCACGGTGCCGATGGCCGAGATCACCATGAATAAAGCGTTCATCACATTGTTGCTGGCGATATTCCTGGCGCGATGGCTCTCTTCGCTGCGTTGTTGCACGATGGCGTAAAGTGGAACGATGTAGATGCCGCCGGATATGGCAATTAGAAAAAGATCCGCGACGACTCTCATTCCGGCGACAGTGCTCAAAAACTCAGCGGCCGATATGAGTTCGCCCGCGGTGCTCGAAAACGGGTGCGAGGTGGCAAAGAACAAGTCCACGGTGAATATCGTCATGCCGAGGGCGCCCAGGGGCACG
>Ga0055476_10000168_pt1 | contig 16044 bp, 12 predicted proteins | sample Muzzi_CordC_D2_FD_57682 | JGI IMG/M metagenome (GOLD analysis project Ga0055476, IMG submission 57682) | Wetland microbial communities from San Francisco Bay, California, USA, that impact long-term carbon sequestration - Muzzi_CordC_D2 | ecosystem: Environmental > Aquatic > Marine > Wetlands ... | reverse complement strand
TCGTGCGTGTGCTCTTCGTGGTCATGATCGTGACTGCGTTCCTCATGCGCGTGCCCGCCGTGGTCATGCGCTTCGTCGTGGGCCCGCAGCACAGTGGCTTCCTGAGGCTGCAGCGACATCAGGATGCGCAGAGAATCGCGGGCACGCTCGGCGCTATAAGCTTCCAGCGCCTCGCCAAGCATGAACAACAGGATGACGGTGACCGCTTCTCCGGTCTCGCCGATACCGAGCGCACCCGCGCACGCCACGGCCATCAGCAAATCGATCGTTACGCGTCGCGCGAATATCAGCGCACGCATTCCCTTGATGAATACCGGCGCACCGGCAATGATGACGGCGGCACCGAACAACAGCGACAGCGGCTCGAAACCGCCAATCGGCGCCGCGCCCCTCAGCGCAATCGCGCCGACGATGACTGCGCCGGCCACCAGCAATGCACGACGCAGCGGCGGCTGACTCCACAGAAAATTGACGAAGCCCGCGAATCCGCGTCGCTCGACGACGTCCAACGCCGCAGCCGGTTCGTCTGCCGCGATCCGGTACCCGAGATCTTGCAGGCGCGATTCGATGTCGTCCAACCGGACGTCGCCTGCGATCTCCATGGTTTCGGTCGTGAAGCTGACGGACACGTCGCTGACCCCGGCAAGCTGGCGCATGCTGTTCTCGATCGTCATCGCGCAGCTGCCGCAATCCATGCCAGAGATCTTGACCTGCATGGGTTTGGTCGCGGCCACGTTGGAAACCTGATTCATTTCTGTATTCCTCGCGCATCGGCGCGTTGGTATGCCATGAATCATCACCCTTAAAGCAGGGTTGAAGGTCAAGCTTCCCGTGATTCCAGTGCCAGAAATAATTGTGCAAACAAAAACGCGTTAGCGCCGCGGGCGCGGAAGACGAGGCCGCCGTCCGCGGCGGATACCTCCGGTTCGAGGTGTGCGTCGCAGTCGGCTTCGGCCGCCGCGAGCCGGTTCAGGGCGCTCTCGAGCGCAGGATCCGGGTCGGCGAACAGCACCGAATAGCCGTCTTCGTCCCGCCATATGTGTATGTGGCGGCCCCGCAACTCCTCTAGCAAGCTGTCCGACTCGCCGCTCGCCAGCTTGCAGCCGAGCCGCTCGATGAGTTTGTGCAGCGACGATGGGCGGCCATGGCCATGTTCGTGGCCACAGGCGCGCTCGAGCAGCTCCCGGTATTGCTCCCCCGCCGACACGCCCACCGACCGGTCCAGGTGCGTGGCAACATCGTCCAGGAATAATTCCAGTTCGTGCCGCAGCACCAGCATTTCGGTTACGCGTCGCTCGATATCGAGGAAGCGCTGCTCGGCGAGATCGCGAATATCGGTGTCCGCGCGGCCGCCGGTCGTCGCCGACCCGAGTATCAGCTTGATATCGTGCAGCGAAAACCCGTAGCGCTGAGCGCTACGAATAAACCGCAATGTACGCTCGGCGTCGGGAGCGTATAGTCGATAACCGGAAGCGGTGCGGCCAGCCGGCTTCAGAAGGGACTCCTTCTCGTAGTAACGCAACAACGAGGTCGAAACGTTTGCCCGTCTTGCCAGCTGGCCGATGGTGAGCAGCGCGGGGCTGGCGCCGTCGTCTTTTCCGCGGGTGGACATAGCTGTGGTTATTGCCTGCCTGCAGGGCTTGACCTTAAACCCTGCTTGAGGCTCTAGGATAACCCAGAATGGCCGTATCCACATCGGCTTGGCTTGCGTAACGTATTGAAAAATAAGTCCGGAGCAATCCTATGCTTGGAGTCGACGAAAGACTGGTCACACCTGACACGATGAAGTGGGTCAAGGTGGGCCTGATAGCCGGAATCGCCACGATTCCGACCACGATCCTGCTTTACTACGTCCTCGGCCTGACCGTGGACGCAGCGTACACCGGCAGCAATCTGCTGCAGCAATGGTTCTGGATCCTGGCCGCACTCGTCATCGCCAAAGCCGCTTTTGCCTGGCTATTCCGCACCGGTCAGTTTCGCGCCTCCAGCGAGGCAAAACTGAACGTGCGCGACCAGATCTACAAGCAGGTCGTAAAGCTGGGTCCTGGCTTGCTGAACAAACGCCGTACGGGTGCGATCGCCAATATGGCAACGGAAGGCGTCGAGTACCTGGACTATTATTTCAGTGTCTACTTCGTGCAAATCTGGGTCGCGATTGCGACCCCGTTGCTCCTGGTAGCGGCGATATTCTGGATCGACTGGGTCGTCGGTTTGTTCATGCTGGCCGGCGTGCCGGCGACGCCACTGTTCGTCGGCTCGTCGGCGCGCGGATTCCGTCGCATAAGCGCCAGGAACGAGGACGTCAAGAACCGCAACAGCGCGCAGTACCTCGACTCCATACAGGGTATGTCGACGCTGAAAATGTTCAACCAGGCGCTGCCGCGCGGCAAACAGATCGAGAAGGACACAGAGCAGCAGCGACAGACCACAATGAAACTGCTACTCGTCGCCCAGTTGCAGTTCATACCACTCGAACTTGGATTCGCACTGTTGTGCACGGCCATGGCAATGGGCGTGTCGGTGTATCGCATGAGCGGCGGCTTCATGACGCCCGGCGAAGCGATCGCCGTCGTTTTCATAAGCCTCGAGTTCAGCCGCACGCTGCTCCTGATCGGCGAATTCTTTTTCGCCGGCGCCCTCGGCCGCGAAGTCGCCGCGTCGACCGTGAAGTTCTTCGACGAGAAGCCACCGGTCGAAGATACCGATAGTCGCAAGCGGGGCAAGACGGACGGCAAGTCCATCAGCGTCGAGTTCCGGGATGTCACATTCACTTACCCCGGTGCGGACGAGCCGACGATCAGGAACCTGAACATGACGCTGGCACAGAACGAAACCGTGGCGCTGATCGGCAAGAGCGGCTCGGGAAAAACGACGGTGACGAATCTCATGCTCCGGACGCTGGACCCGGACAGCGGAACGATACTGCTGGATGGCGTATCCGAAAAGGAACTCGATATCGAGTGGATTCGGGAACAAATCGCGCTGGTGCCTCAGGACCCATACCTGTTCTTTGGCACGGTGCGGGATAATCTGCGCATAGCGAAGCAGGACGCCACCGACGAAGAGATGACGGCGGCGCTCGAGTCGGCAGAACTCGGCGACTTCATCAAAACCAGCCCGGCCGGGCTCGCGACCATGGTCGGTGACCAGGGTCTCGCGCTGAGTGGCGGTCAGGCGCAGCGGCTCGCCATTGCGCGTGCGGTACTCAAGGATGCGCCCATCGTCGTACTGGACGAGCCGACGTCGCAAATCGACGTCGAGACCGAAGCGCTATTGAACCGCGCCCTTGAACGGTTATGCGAAAACAAGACAGTACTGCTGATCGCGCACCGGCTCAGCACGATCGAACGGGCCGACCGGATCGTTGTACTGCACGAAGGAGCCGTGGCCGAAAGCGGTACCCGCGATGAACTGCTCGCGCAGCGCGGAATGTACGCGAGCATGATCCGCACCAAACAGGAAATCGAGCATGCCGCAATGATGCCCGCGGCTGCTGTCTAACGGATTCGGAGATCAGGAAATGACCACAATGGAAGCTACGGCAACCCCAATGGCCGGCGTCAGCAACTACCAGATCATCCGGCGGTTGTTACGATTCATGAAACCTTTGAACGCGTGGATGTTCTTGTCGTTGTCGTCGCGGGTCATCAAATTATGCGGGCAAGCAGCAGTACTCGGGATTGCCGCGGCCAGCGTCGGCATATACGTCTATGCGTCCGAGCCCGGTATCGTGAACTGGAGCGTCATCTGGACTCAGGTCGGCTGGATCGCGATCGCGGGTGTCATCGTGTCAATCACCTCGTATATAGAGATGTATACAGGGCACTACGTCGCCTTTCACATCCTGATGGCGTTTCGCAACCGATTCTATTACGCGATGGTGCCGCTGGCGCCCGCGAAGACCGCCAAACTGCAGTCGGGCGAGGCCGTCGGCCGCGTCATGACCGATTGCGAGCGCATCGAGCCGTTCTACGCTCATACGATTGCACCCGCCATCGCCGCGCTTTTCGTTCCAACCATTATTCTCGCCTGGTGCTGGACGGTCGAGCACTCACTGGTCTACGTCCTGTTGCCCTTTTATTTGGTCAACACATTCATTCTCCCGCTGATCGTCGCGAAACTCGGCGGAGACGGAGTCCGATACCGGGAACAACTTGGCCAGGTCAATGCGTTCGTCGCTGACAGCATCCAGGGTGTTCGCGACACCGTGGCGTTCGGCTACGAAAAGCAACGCGCGAAAGAGCTCTGGGAAACCGGTGCCACCATGCAGGAGGGGCAGGAACAGCTCTACAGCGCGGACGCGTGGCAACGCGCGCTCGCAGAGATCTTTATTACTGTCGGCATTCTGGCTGCCGCCTGGTGGGGCATCCAACTCGCCCTCGCCGGCCGGATCGACCCGCTCGTGGATCTGCCGGCCGTCATTGCAGTGTCGATCATGGGCTTCTACCTGTCGGTCGGTCTCGCCAATAATTACACGGACTTTCGCGTGGCGATCTACGCGGCGCGGCGCCTGTTCTCGATGATGGAGCAGGATCCCGCCGTGACCGAGACGGCTGCGGGCCCGGTCACCGAGACGGTTCAGCCGTCGATTCACTTCGAAAACGTCGTGTTCGAATACGACACCGAGGATTCGGCGTGGAGCCGGGAGAATAAAGTCTTTGACGGCTTCACGATCGATATTGCACCCGGCCAGCACGTCGCGCTGGTCGGTCCCAGCGGCGGCGGTAAATCGACCGTTTGCAACCTGCTGTTGCGACAGTGGGATCCGCAGGGCGGGGAGATCCGCATCGGCGATCGGCCACTGACGGACTTTCCGCTGGCCGACCTGCAGCGCATGTTCGCGGTCGTATCGCAGCGTTCCTACATCTTCAACGATACGCTCGAAGAAAATATCCGCATGGGCAAGTATGACGCCACCGATGAGGAACTCGCCGCCGCGGCCGAAAAAGCCGGCCTGACCCAATGGCTGGCGAGCCTCCCCGAAGGCTTGCAGACGCAGGCCGGCGAGCGCGGCAGCAGCATCTCCGGCGGACAGCGACAGCGCGTCGCAATCGCTCGGGCAGCGTTGAAGGACGCGCCGATGGTGCTGCTCGACGAGGCGACGTCCAACCTGGACCTGGAAACCGAGCGCGGCGTTATGAACGCATTGAAACGACTGTGCGAGGGCCGCACGACGCTGACCATTGCGCATCGGCTCTCGACAATTGTCGATTGTGACGAGATCTTCGTCATGAAGGATGGCCGGATCACGGAGCGTGGCTCCCACGAAAAACTGATGGCCCTGGGTGGTTGGTACGCGCACATGTTCGAACTGCAGCAGGACGAGGTCGACGCGACGCTCGCGGCCGAATAGACCGCATAGCGAACTCGCTTTCGGCCTGACGCGGTTGGCGGCGGGTACCGCGCAGTCGTTCCCGCCGGCCTTCCTCGGCCGTCGTCTATAATCTGTCCGATGAGTGCCGACCCGACCGCAACGCGCCTTTCCGTGGCGTCCAGCCTTTTGCAAAACGGACAGACGGAGCGGGCTGAATCGATATTCAGGCAAATTCTGGCGAGCGATCCCGCCCATGCGGGTGCCAGCCAGCAGTTGGCCGCTTTGTATCAGAAGCAGGGTGATTTCGATCGCGCGATCGACATGTTGCAGACGGTCGTCGATTCTGGATCGGCAACCCAGGACACCTTAGTTCAGCTGGCGAATATTCATCGGAGTCTCGGAGACTTCGAAACGGCGCGCGAAACCTACCGCCAAGCGCTGGCATTCGACGAAAATTCGACCCGGGTTCATTCCCTGATTGCCGGTGTCACCAGGTACCGGGAATACGATGAGGAAGTACGCCGACTGGAGGAGATCCATGCAGCAACCGCTCCCGACAGTCCGAGACGAAGAACGATTGCGTTCGCGCTCGGAAAGGCATTTGACGATCTCGGCGATTTCGACAAGGCGTTTCGCTACCTGAAAGAAGGCAACCGAATCGCATTCGCAGAAAAGCCGACATCCTTCGACGAAATGCAGCAATCGTACGATCTGATCAAGGCGGTATTTGACGAGGAATTCTTCGCCTACCACGAAGGTAAAGGCACTCCCGCCGCGGACCCGATATTCGTCACCGGGATGCCTCGATCCGGCACCACCCTGGTCGAGCAAATACTGGCCAGCCACCCGAAGGTATTCGGCGGCGGCGAGCTGGGCAATCTGGCAGACATCGCAGTGAGTCTTAGTTACCGTACCGGCTTGCCCTTCCCGGAAGGTTTCGATGCGTTCGATCACGAAATGTTTCTCGAATACGGTGACCGCTATATTCGCGAAATTCGAGCGCTATCCACTGGCGAGCCCTATGTAACAAATAAGGCTGTCGGGATGTATGTCTATGTCGGCCTGATCAGTGCGATGTTGCCTAACGCGAAGATCGTCGTGTGTCAGCGCGATCCACGCGACATGGGCCTGTCGATATTCCAGCGGGACATGCGGCGGCAGGACGCGTTTACGAATGACCTGCGAGGCATCGGCGTCACTTATCGTCTGTTCGACGACCTACTGGGCTACTGGGACAGTGTATTGCCAGGCAAAGTATACCGGGTGCGTTACGAGGATCTGGTTGCGGACTTCGAGAACAACGTACGGCGAATGCTCGACTATTGTGAACTTGAATTCGACCGTGCGTGTCTCGAATACTTCAATACCAAGCGCGCCGTCAAAACCGAGAGCCACAGCCAGGTCAGGAAGCCCGTATACACCGGGTCAGTTGGGCGCTGGCGAAATTACGAAAGACATCTCCGACCGTTGATCGACGCGCTGAACAACTAGCCGCATTCAACGGCTCCACTGATTCAAGGTGCCGAAAACAATTCGGCGGTCCGACCGGATAACCGATAGAACACCAGGCCGATCCATTCGTGTAGCGCGAGGTCGATCTGTACGAGGTTCGCGGCCAGCGCGAACGACAGGGGTTCGATTGGCCGCGCCAACTTGTAGTCGGTCGGATATGGGACGACCTGCCAGTCGACCGCGCGAAAGCACGCGACGGCTCGCGGCATGTGCACCGCCGACGTCACGAGCAACCAGGTTTGTCCGGCTTCGGGATGCAGCAACGCGGCGGCCATCCGGGCATCGTCGCAGGTATTGCGGGACTGGTCGGAAAATACGATCCGTTCCGCGTCGATACCGTTCCCGTAGATCAGGCGCTTCGCGGCGCTGGACTGGGCGCTGCCGTCGGCGCCGGGCGCACCCCCCGCGTGCACCAGCCGGGCATCCGGATAGCGGTGCGCAAGGCGCAGAAACGTCGTCAAACGATCGCCGGCTGAGTTGAGCTGAGTCTCGCCGTGTTCCGCCGAGAGCTCTGCGATCTCCGCCCCGGCCAGGACAATGATGCCGGTGGGCTCTCCCGAAATTTCAGGCGACGGGAAGCGTGATTCGAGTGGCGCGATCAGCAGGGTCCCGATCGGCAGGATGGCGCAGGCCAGGATCGCGACACTGACGCCCAGCAGCAGCTTCCGACCCGCGGGGCGACGGTAAAAAATGAGGCCCAGCAACACAGCCCAGACGAGCCACTGACTCGGTTTCAGGAATGACCAGACGACATAGGTATTCATTTCGCTCGCTTCGCCGCCGGACGGCCGTTGAAGGTTGGCATGATTTTCCCGTACCCTGATGCTGAATTACCAGCACCGGCAGTATGAAATCGAACTAGGGGACGAAAAAATGGGCAATGGCTCCAGCGGCAAGAATTCGACGTCGAGCGAATTCAACGCACTCAGTCTGTTATGGCGTTTCCTGTTCGCACTGTTTCTGATCCTGGCAACCTACAATCCGTCCGGCGTCTCCGCGTTTCATTGGATCAGGAGCGCACTCGCGAACGGCGAACTCGGACCCGAACACTTTTTCGTCGGCTCTCTGCTCGTCATCGGCTGGGCCATCCTGGTCGTCGCCACGTTGAAATCGCTGAGCGCCTTCGGCGTGGTCATCGCGGCGATCGCGATTGGCACCTTCGTCTGGCTCCTCGTCGATCTCGGCGTGCTCGGCGCCGGCTCCGCAACGGCGATTGCGTGGATATCGCTGGTCTGCCTGGCAGCGCTGCTGACGGTGGGTCTGGCCTGGTCGCATATCTGGCGACGCCTGACCGGTCAGTTCAACGTAGACGACGCGGACGGGTAGCAAGCTAACGCATGCTGCGCACCACGCTCGACTGCTGCATCAATATACGGGACCTGCGCGCGCGGGCGCGAACAGCGCTCCCGGCGCCGGTGCTCGGCTATCTCGAGGGTGGCGCCGACGACGAATACACGCTCGAACGCAATGTCGCTGCCTACCGCGACTATGAGCTGCTGCCGCGCTACCTGGTCGATGTCGCCGAGTTGGATACCTGCACGACCGTCCTCGGCGTCGAAGTCGACTATCCGGTGCTGCTGTCGCCAACCGGAATGTCGCGTCTGTTTCACGCCGAAGCAGAACTCGCGGTCGCGAGGGCCGCCAGCGCCAGCGGGACGATGTATTGCCTGTCGACCGTGGCGACGGAGACTATCGAATCCGTCGCGGCGGTGTGCCCCGGCCCGAAGATGTTCCAGATTTACGTACTGCGCGACCCCGGACTGAATTCCGAATTTATCCGCCGCTGCAAGGATGCGAAATACGACGCGCTGTGCCTGACCGTCGATGTGCCGGTCGGCGGCAATCGCGAACGAGACCACAAGACCGGGATGGCATTCCCGCCGCGTTTCGGCTGGCGCAGCAAACTCAGCTTCGTGACTCATCCGGCCTGGTCGCTGGGTCAGTTGACCGGTCCCGGCTTCGATTTACCGAACGTCACGCACCGGATCGCGGCGAATCACGTCGGCATCGCCAACGGCATCGAGTACATGTTCAGCCAATTCGATGCGACCGTGACCTGGGACGATGCGGAACGAATGATCGCCGAATGGGATGGCCCGTTCGCGATCAAGGGAATCCTGTCGGCGGACGATGCGCGCCGCGCCGCGTCCATCGGCGCAAGCGCGGTAATCATCTCCAACCACGGCGGACGCCAGCTCGACGGTGTGCCGGCGACTATCGACTGCCTGAAGGCGATCGCGGATGCGGTCGGCGACGAAATGGAGGTCATCATCGACGGCGGCATCCGCCGCGGCACGGACGTACTGAAGGCGCTGGCACTCGGCGCGACCGCGTGCATGATCGGGCGACCTTATCTGTACGGGCTCGCGACCGCCGGCGAAGCCGGCGTGCGCCGGGTGCTGGATATTTTTCGCGCCGAAATCACGCGGGGCCTGGGCCTGGTCGGATGCCCGCGCTCGACGGAGCTGAACCGCACGTTCCTGCGGGCAAAGTGACGCGGTAGTTGGCCCGCAAGAATCGGCCCAGGCATTTCCGCGTGCGTGACGCTGCTGCATCGGCAAGCGACTCGAACAACCAAGGTTATGGGTTCGATTGCAACGGCCTGATCGTGATTCGGGCTGAAGGGGTCTTACTCGCACCCGGTTTGCGCGAAGCTCCAAACGGGTGTCCAATGGCGGCCGGGGGAAACGACTCGTTCTTGGTAAAAACGAGACGGATAACCTCTTGGAGGACTGAGTCCAGCCAGAACTCCACTTGCATGAGTATCCGAGAAAATCGGCGGCCGGACGATACGCCCGGCCAGCCGCAGCAGCCCCGGAGTCCTCAATGCATCTAGGAGGGTGGAGTAGCGGCCTCCGTGTTCCCCCCGGCCATTGATTCGCGTATGTCATATTATTGTCATGACAACGCGACATTATGAGTATACACAATCGCGGGACGAGTCAATACTCATCGACCGGAGTTTTGTTGCGTCGCGGTATTCAGATCCAATCAGCTCGCCCTGGCGTATAGAAGGTCATAAGTCTTTGAATTATTGATATTCAAACCTGATCGATGACTCACGCGAGACGCATTAAATCCCCCAAGCTGTCGCCCCCTTCCTGTCGTTATGTTAGGATTACAACAAGTCAACTTGCCGAGCTGGTAGATTTAGCTGAATGAGAGATACATCCCGTGAAATATGACCTGCTGATTGTCGGTGCCGGACCCGGCGGCAGCATGGCTGCGCGCACAGCGGCCCGCGCTGGCCTGAAGGTTCTGCTGGTGGAGAAATTCAAGCTGATCTCGGCGCGACGCCTTTGCAGCCGCCTGTTGCGCCTCGGTACCGGGGGATTCGCCACGGACAAGATCCCCGCTGACATCAATCGGCGGGTCACCGTATCGATCGAAGTCGACAAGAATCATTCGATCATTCGACCCAGAAACCTGCCGGCCGACGCAGAAATCCGATACTCCGGGACCTGGGGTCCCTGCTTCAACGACACGTGGCTGTCACCCTCGGGACATCGCCTCAGCCGGGATCCGGATAGCCTGACCATTACGGGTTTCGTGGTCGACAAGGACGTACTGCTCGAGGGACTGGTCAGCGAGGCGTGCGATGCAGGGTGCGAACTGCGCACCGGTACCCGTTGCCTCGAGATCGAAGACGGCGCCGACGGCGTTACGGCGAAACTGAAATCAGGCACCACGACCGATATCGTTCGCGCGCGCCGCGCGATCGTTGCGGACGGCTCGTTTTCGCCGTTACTCGAACAGCTGGGCTTCAATGAAGGTCGGCCGCATGCGAGATTCCGGTTGAAATTCCTGACGCTGGTCCTCGATCGTGTCGACGCGCCCATCCTCGATCGACACCGCCTGAAGTTCGTGCTGCCGTCGGTACACAGTGGCTACATGACACTCGGCCAATGGCCGCCGGGCATGTTCCAGCTGGGCGCCTCGACCGTCGCGGGGAGTTCGGTCCACCTGCCCAACATACTGGAGACGCTGATGACCGATTCGCCCTATGCAGATTGGTTCCGCAACACCAGCGTCGTGAAACGCATTGGCTGCAACATGGACCTCAGACCGCCGGTTTACGAACCGGCACAGGGCAATGTCATATGCATCGGCGACAACGCCGCCTACGCCGAGGCGGCGATCAAGGGCGCGATCGGCATGGGCTATATGGCAGCGACCGAAACGCGATCGGCTCTGGAAGGACGCGACGGCAATGCCGCTTACAACGATTTCTGGCATCACGCAGTCAATTACTTTAGCCCCGAGTACCGAAAAAATACCAAGCGAACAAGGCCGTTACCGACCGTACTCGACGATGGCGAGGTCGATGATCTACTCCGATGGACCGAGGACAACGGGATTTGGGGTGTACCGGACGACTGCCTGTCTGCGAATAAAGACGCATTCAAGGCGACGCTACCGGAAATCGCGGACAAACTCTTCGCGCCCCGGCGCCCGCAAACCGGCACCCGCGCGGCCTGAGAGAACTCCGGGGAGCAGTCGATATGAACGATGCTTTTCTATGCGCGTGCCGTGGCGAACCGGTCGAGCACACGCCAGTCTGGCTGAAGCGACAGGCCGGTCGATACTTACCCGAGTTCATGGCGATCTATCGCAAGATGGGTTTCTTGAACATGTGCAGAACCGCGGAAATTGCGGCCGAGGTCACGATACAGCCGGTCGATATCATCGGTGTCGACGCGGCGATCATATTTTCCGACATCACGACGACCGTCGTGCCGATGGGCATGCATCTGGAATACGACGATCGGCGCGGGCCCTATTATCCCGACCCGATTAGCTGCGCTGCGGATGTGGATCGGCTGATAGTTCCGGACGCGTCCGACGACGGGCTGAGCTTCGTATACGACGCGATCCGGATCTGTGCTGCCGAGCTCGCGGGTCGGGTGCCTTTGATCGGCTTCGCTGGTGCGCCGCTGGCGATGGCATCGTTCATGGTCGAGGGTGCGATGAGCAGGAACTACATCAAGCTACGGCGAATGATGTTCTCCGACCAGGCCACGTTCCTGAAGTTGATGGACAAAATCACGCAACACACGACCAATTATCTGCGCGCCCAGGCCGCTGCTGGCGCGCAGGCGCTGATGCTGTTCGATTCCTTCGCGGGAATCATCGGGCCGCTAGACTTCGAGGAACTGAATCTGCCGTTCATCGAGCGGACCTTCACCGACCTGCAGGACACCGGAGTACCGCTGATCTATTTCGGGCTCGGTGCACATGCCTCTCTGTCGAAACTGAGTCACTGCGGAGCTGATGTCATCAGCATTGACTTTGGTCTGAGCCTGTCGCGCGCTATCAAAACGCTCGGTGAAGGTGTTTCGGTACAGGGAAACCTGGATCCTTTCGTGCTGTTCCAGTCACGTGATCAGATCGAGAAACGCGTCAAGGCAACCCTGGCCGAAGGAAAAGCGGCACGAGGACATGTGTTTAACCTGGGACACGGCGTCATGCCGGGTACGCCCGTTGACGGTGTCAGGGCGATGGTTGACGCCGTTCACGCGCACGGGTGATCCAGGTTATCGCCCGGACGCGCCGGCAGATCGACAATCGGGTGCGCAGCACGCGCCGAAGTCACACTAACAATTGGCCAGATGCAGGCGCACACGGGCGGTGCCTGCAGCCGAACCACCTACGATGTTTCAGATTGCTCGTGAACGGCGGCGACAAGCGCCTTGACCATCGCTTCCGGTGCGTCGGTGGGAACGCCATGACCGAGATTGAATACGTGACCACGCGCGCCGCGCGCATCGGCCAGCGTCTCGGCAACGCGTTCGTAAATATTTTCTCGTGATTGATACAACACGTAGGGCTCGATATTGCCCTGTACCGATACGTTCGGCCCGAGCTCGTCGATCGCGTTGCGCAATTTCTTGCCGTAGTCGATACCAATAACATCGGCGCCGCACCTGGCAATATCTGGCAGCGTTTCGTGCTGCCCCAGCCCGAAATAGATCAGCGGTACTCCGGTGTCCTGCAGATCGGCGAGGATCCGTTTTACATACGGCAAATTGAACTCGAGGTAATCTCGCGGACCCAACATCCCGGCATTCGAGTCGAACAGCATGAGGGCGTTCGCACCCGCCTCGGCCTGGCCGCGCAGATAGTTCGTGGTTTGCCGTGCGACCTTATCCATGACGACATGGAATGTCTCCGGGTCGCCGAATACCATCTTGCGAACGTTGACATGAGTATGGCTGGCTGCGCCTTCGATCATGTAAGCGGCTACGGTGAACGGAGATCCGGCGAAGCCGATCAGCGGCACCTTGCTTGCCAGTTCGCGCGCGCAGATTTTCTGCGCTTCGAATACGAATCCGAGTCCCTCCGATACGTCGTCCGGTACGCGCAAACGCGCCGCGTCCCCGCTGGTGCGGACCGGATTCGCATAGACGGGTCCTTTGCCGGGTGCGTAACTCAGCTTCATGCCCATCGGCACGACCGTGGTCGTAATGTCTGAATAGAAAATTGCCGCATCCACACCGAGGTCATCGACCGGCTGGATCGTGATCTCCGCCGCGAGCTCCGGAGTGCGACATACCGTCAGGAAATCATATTTCGCCAAAATCGGTTTGTAGCGCGACAGGAATGGTCCCGCCTGACGCATCAGCCAGACCGGCGTGTAATCGACCGATTCGCCCCGGCAGGCCCTGAGAAATCCATCGTTCATTGTTCTGTCCCGCACACGGCCTGCTCAAGAAAAGACGGGCAGCCGAACAGCCCGCCTCGATAATATATCCGTTCAGGCCGCTTTCGCCTGGGTCTTCTCGTGCACCATGTCGATCATGGCTTTGACGTTGTCGACGGGCGCATGCTGTGGCACTCCATGGCCGAGATTGAAAATATGTCCCCGTGCGCCCTTGCCTGCTTTCAGGGTCGCCGTCACGCGTTGTTCGATTTTGTCGCGCGGCAGGAACAATGCGTGCGGCTCGACGTTCCCCTGGACCGAAACATGTTGCCCGAGTTCCTCAATCGCGTCGTCGAGCCGAAAGCCGTAGTCCAAAGCGATGACGTCCGCTCCGCAGTCCTGGATCGAGCCCAGCGAATTATGTTGCGCGAACGGCAGATAGATGACCGGCACACCGGCGCTCTTAATATCGGCGATAATCTGCTTGACGTACGGCAAATTCATTTCCGCATAGTCACCCGGCCCCAACAAGCCTGCATGGGAATCGAACAACATTAGCGCATTCGCGCCGGCTGCGGCCTGGGCCTTCAGGTAATTGGCGGTATGACGGGCGACCTTGTCCATCAATATCGAATAGATTTCCGGCTGCGAAAAGGCCAGTTTCCGAAACTCGACGAACGAATTCGTCCCGCGCCCCTCGACCATGTATGCCGATACCGTGAACGGTGCGCCGGCGAAGCCGATCAGCGGCACCTTGCTCTCGAGTTCCCGGGCACAGATTTTCTGTGCTTCGTACACAAACGCCAGCCCATCGGCCGGATCGTCCGGGACGCGCAAATTGTCGACATCCGCCCGGGTACGGATCGGGTTCGGATACGACGGGCCCTTGCCTTTCTCGTAGTGCAACTCGATTCCCATCGGCACGACCGTGGTCGTGATATCGGAGTAGAAAATTGCTGCGTCGACACCCAGCACGTCGACGGGCTGCATCGTTATCTCTGCCGCGATCTCAGGGGTACGGCACGCGGTCAGGAAATCATGCCTGGCCAGTACCTTCTGGTACTCGGGTAGAAAGCGACCGGCCTGACGCATCATCCAGATGGGGGTGTAGTCGGTTGGCTCACCGCGGCAGGCTCTCAGGAAAGTGTCGTTCATCATGCGGATTCTTCCTCTTTTTCAAATAGCGTAGGAGTCTCGCCGGGATGCAGAGTCTGCCAGCGAGCCAGCAGCGTGTCGGGAGTCTCGACATGTTCCGGGTCCCACTCGATCGCTTCCTCGACCGGACAGACCTCGATACAGCTTGGTTTGTCATATGATCCAACGCACTCGGTGCAGCGTGTGGAATCGATCACGTGAATAATGTCGCCCTCGCTGATCGCCTCGTTCGGGCAATCGGAAATGCAGGCGAAACAATTCAGACAGTCGTCGGTAATCCGCAGGGCCATGCTTGTCTCCTTCGCGTCGGCTCCAGCCTCAAGCGGCCTGTGCCCCGCCGCTCTTCGTCTCGTTACCGAAAAACTTTGCTGCGATTCCCGGCAGCTCTTCACTCAATCTGTCACGGTTGTCCGGCAGGATGTCTGCCGGCAGTCCGTAGATGCCGCTGTCCTTGAACCAGCGGTATAGCACGTCCGTTTCGTTGTCATCCAGGACCGACGGAATCGAGGCCAGGCGCCGGCCGCGTTTGTTGTATTGCGGACTGAAGAAATTGAACGCATGCGTCCAGTACTCGATATATTGAGAATTGCCGTCTTTTCCCTCAAGAGCAGCCGTCGTTGCCTCGGCCGCCTTGTAACCGCATCCCAATGCGCCCTTTATTGCTGTCTCCGCGTATGCTGCATTGTCGCCGATACAAATGACATTGCCGCGCGCAGTATCTCTAACGGGACGGCGCAGATCCATGTTGCATGCCTGTTTGCCGACGACTGTTGCGCCTCCGAACCAGTGGCTGAACGCAGAATTCGTCATGAATCCCTTCAGGATATCGGGCAGCTTGACCGTGTTCGCAACTGGGGCTGAGCAGCTGATCTCCCAAAGACCCGGGGGCCATGGCCCGAAGTTCAGAAATCCGGAATGTAGCGACGGCTGGGTACAGCGGAGCCGCCGGTTCTCCTTGAACGGAACATCGCAGCGATCGAAAATGAAACTCATGAACTTGATGCGCCCGCGGCCGTCGCCGCGGCCTTCATTGAATCCCAGTTGTTCGATCAGCGGTGAAAAGGAGCCATCGGCCACGATCGCTCGCCTGGCACGCAGGGTCTCTTCGCCGGTGTAGGTCTTGACCTTCAGTCGGACCCCGTCATCGGTATCTTCAATCTCGATGCATTTCGTCCCGGAGCGAATCTCGCAGCCGGCGGCGGCCGCTTCGCGGAGCAGTCCTTTAAGGAGTTCTTCCTTGTCAACGACGAACCCGTCGACGTCTCTACCATGAGAGTCTCGTTCGAAACTGGCGCCGCTTGGCGCAACCCACGATTCGTTGAAAACCGGTGCGAACTCTCCTGCGTAGGGAATGCTTGCCTCGTCCGGCAACGTATTCATATGAATGATGTGTTCGCCGGGCGGACCGATTTCGACGGTACAC
>Ga0055476_10000165_pt1 | contig 16167 bp, 15 predicted proteins | sample Muzzi_CordC_D2_FD_57682 | JGI IMG/M metagenome (GOLD analysis project Ga0055476, IMG submission 57682) | Wetland microbial communities from San Francisco Bay, California, USA, that impact long-term carbon sequestration - Muzzi_CordC_D2 | ecosystem: Environmental > Aquatic > Marine > Wetlands ... | reverse complement strand
GCCCCCTTTTTCATTCCAGGGATATGGGTCCCCCGGCTTTACCTGGGTGGCACATCATCCAGGTTAGCCTGGCAGAGCACCGAACGCATGCTGCCAATCAATTCCAGCAGCGCTGCGTTACGGACCCGATAATAGATGCGGTTGGCTTCCTTGCGGGAAACCAGAATGCGTTTGTTGCGTAGCTGATCCAGGTGCTGTGACATGTTGCTTTGTGTAGTGCCGATCTGTTTGGCGAGTTCACCCACAGTAATTTCATCATCGCCGAGCGCGCACAGAATACGCCATCGTAAAGGGTGTCCCATCGCTTTTAGCGCATCCGCGGTCAACACCGCATCCTCTGCTGAAACGGCTTCTTGCTTTTCCTTATTCATTCAAAATCCCGTAAAGTGCAGGTAACTTAGACGATTTCCTCTTCATGCCGGTAACCGGTCATGTCCTTTGCGATACAGAGTATATCTGTAATGGTACCGCATTCGTCGGTCATTGCGGTACGGGAAAAAAGAATCGGTACGCGTGTTTTGTCTTTTGCGATAAAGCGAGCCTCGATACTGCTGAGCGTCCCTGTTCGTATCAGCGCTTCGAGCCAGGTTCCCAAAAAAGCCCTGGCCTGTTCCTGCTCTGATTCCTCAAATACATCGCCGATATTCATGCCAACCAGAGTGTCTTCATCGTAACTGAGCATACGGCAGGCGGCCGGGTTGGCGGATTTTATGGCGCCCGTTGGTTCCAGAACCAACAGGGCCTCGCCTATATTTTCTATGATGCCTTCGAGATACTGGTGGGCTTGTCGAAGTTCTTCTGTGCGGGCGGCAACCTGCTCTTCCAGTCGCCGGTTCAGATCACGCTCTTTTTCAATCAGGCGGAAATAGGTGCTGATTTTGTTGATGAGCTGGTTGTCGTCAATTGGCTTGAGCAGGTAGTCCACTGCTCCAACATCGTATCCCTTTTTCTGGAACTCATCGGTCTTGAATGCCGCGGTCAGAAATATGATGGGTATGTCTTTGGTTTTTTTGCGGATCTTGAGCATTGATGCGGTCTGAAAACCGTCCATCACCGGCATCTGGATATCGAGAACGATGAGGTCGAGATCCGGGGTACTCAGTGCTGTATCCAGCGCCATTTGACCGGATGTCGCTTCCAGCACCTCGACATCCATGTGTTTCCTGATCAGCGAACGCAGTGCAAACAGATTGTTTTTGTTGTCGTCAACGATGAGTAACTTGAAACCGCTATAGCGCTTCATTTTGGTTCCTGTTCAAGGTCAGTCGTTTTGTTAATAATCCGGGGTGGCAGATAGCGGTCCAGAAGCCATTTCAACTCGGCTGGCTCCACCGGCTTGGAAAGATAGTCATTTGCGCCACTTGCGATGGACTTGTTTCTGTCGCCATCCGCTGTCTTGGCAGTGAGCGCTATGATTGGCAGCGTCTTTAAATCGGTATCTGAACGTATTTTCTCGATGGCTTTGAATCCATCCATACCCGGCATCATTAAATCCATCAGAACCAGATCGAAATCGCCATCATCGTTCAACGTATCCAGGGCCTCGTGGCCATCTCCCGCCGCAACCACGCCTATATCCCAGCCTTCCAGTAGTGGGGTTAGCGCCAACAGGTTGCGTAGATCGTCATCCACGACAAGCACGCGGCTACCGGTGTAATGTGCGTCAGGGATTTCTGTGCGCTCATCCGCGGGAGGCTTTTTTATGGCATCCGCTGCGGGCCGATTCTGCCCTTCAGGTGACTCGTTTTCGGGGACGCTAAGCGGTAGTAGCAGGGTAAATGTCGACCCGGCTCCTTCCCGGCTTTTAATGCCAATCTGTCCACCGATCAACTTCGCAAGCTCCTGGCTGATGGTGAGACCCAGTCCGGTACCACCGTATCGACGGCTGGTGGATCCATCCACCTGGCTGAAGGCTTCGAATACCAGCGACTGTTTTTCCGCCGGTATGCCGATGCCGGAATCCTGGACACTGATCGCCAGCGGACAGGGATCGGCATCTTCGCAGATATTGCGTGACAGCCGCAGCGTAGCGCCACCCTGCTCGGTGAACTTAAGCGCATTAGAGAGGAAATTTACCAGTATCTGGCGTACCTTCTCGCCGTCCGTCAGCAGTGAAGAGGGTGCATCCTGGTCGATACGTAAATCGAGTTGCAGTCCTTTCTCATCGAACTGCGGGCGCATGAGTTCATGCACGTCGTTGAGTAACACGGGCAGATCGACGGTTTCTGTTTTCACGCTCGCTTTGCCGGCTTCGACCCTGGAGAGGTCCAGAACCGTGTCGATCAGCGTTCTGAGGTCCTTGCCGGCATCGTGGATAACACGTGCCTGCTGGATGTGCTCCGGCGACATCTCGCTGCTGCTGCTTGCCATCATTTTGGAAAGCAGCAGAATCGAATTCAGCGGGGTCCTTAATTCATGGCTGACGTTGGCCAGAAATTCTGACTTATAGCGGTTTGATTCCTCAAGCTGCTGCGCATGGCTGCGTAATGCGCTGGTATCGTGTGCATGTTTCTCGGCAAGACTTGTCAGGTTTTTCCCCAGCGTGCGCAGCTCCTCCGGGCGTTGCCATGAAAATTCTACCGCTTTATCCTGCTCGAGCACCTGGGTAATCCCATCGGTCAGCTCCCGGCTGATCCGTTCCATACGGATGGCTATGATGCGGGCAATAATAAACACCATCAGCAACAGGCCGGTAACGATAGCAATGACTCGAAGCTCGAGCGCGCGGCGAAATTCTGCAATGGGTGAGGGGTCTACACTCCGGCCAACCCACAGCGGCCCGGAATCCTGGGTGACAAACAGTGGCAGCCAGAATATCTGCTGCCCGGCGTTTTCCCACAGAGCGAGTTGACCTTTGGCCAATAGCTTGTCAAGGCCGGGAAAATCCACAAATGCGGTGGACGTTGGAGCATCATCGGCTCCGGAAGACAGATACTCACCGTTGTTCTGTACCCAGTAGATACCGTTGTAGATGTGCGCGAGTCCGCCAACGTCCAGATTGAAGAGCACCACACCCTGGAGTTCAGGTGTGCTGTTCTTGCCATTGTATTTAAGCAGTGGGCTGATAAAACGCAATGTCATGAAGCGGTTCGGGGCTGAGCTATCCACGTTTTCGTTGAAGCTGATCGGGCTGGTAAGCACTGAACCTGGTGTGAGATTCAGGCCGGCCAGGACGAAATCTGTGGCTGGTAAATCAGGCGTATGATTACCCGCTTCCAGAAGCCCGGTTTTCTGATTACGATCCATTGAAAAAGTCACTTCACCGTTTTTGTTGATGAAGATCACCTGAATCACGTCCAGTTGGTCAAACAGCACCCGATTGGCCCAGTCCGTGTAGGCCGAGCGCTTCTTTAATATCGTATCGTCCGGCTTAGCAGTTTTCAGGTCAATACCGGGTTCCGGCAGTTTTGCGAACAGACGCACCATTTCCTGTCTGCGGCTGATATGCTGATCCAGATCACTGAAGCTGGCGCGGAGTTTTTCCAGGTAGGCGTCGTGGTAGAACAGTTCCAGGCGGTCCAGAATCAATGGAACGTTGATGGCAACGGCTACCAGTAATGGTGTCAATCCCAGCAAAAGCAGGAACAGGGAGATTTGACTGCTTAGTTTCACGGAACTTTATTATTGCGTGGCGAATGTATGGATAGTCTGTAAACGGGCGAGAACGGGATTCAATCAGTGATCCCTTCCGCGTGAATGCAAAGTCGCACCCATCCTGCATCAAATGCCAACAGAATAACATAATAAATAACAGTAACATAGTCCGCATAATTCAGGGCTTTCGTTGCCCTGATGCGCTTCCGGGTTCACTGGTGGTTTTTCGCTGTCAAACAGCATTCAGCACCATCGATAAGTTGGCGGGATTATTGCTTTCTTTTGCTTGAGGCTGGTTGAAATGATGATTAGTTGACACTCTGTTTGAGCGATGCTCCTGCTGTCAAAAGGTCAGACGGCAAGGGAACTCAACAAAGTGTTGTGAAAACCAGCATAAGTTACCACCTGAATCAGGTTTCGACGGAATTAGTTCATGCAGTTATCGCCAAATTTCCCACCGCCTGCCACCGCGCGCCAAGCCAATCAGCAGGTACAGAACACAGCGCTACGTCAGCGGCTTGACGAGATCATCTCGGAAGCACAGCGTAATGAGCAGAAACAGCGGCGTTTCGAGCGCCTGGAATTGCAATTAATCAGTCTGAACTCCATTTACGATCTGGTGAAGACACTGATCTATCCGGAGCAGAATGAGTTCCATTGGGACATGGTGAGCCTGGTGCTGCTGGATCCCGAATATGAGTTGCGACGCATGCTGGAAGACGAAGGTGCCCGTCTCGACCAGCATCCATCTCTGTTTTTTGCTTCGGCGCTGAGCGATCTTGGTAGTGATTATCCCCATTCGCTGTTCCCGACATTGGGTCCCTACAGCCGGGGAAAATACGCATCGCTATTTCCGCAATCGCAGTCGCGTCCGCGCAGTGTGGCCTTGTTACCACTGGTTCGCTACGGCAAGCTGTTCGGCAGTCTCAATATCGGAAGCTTCGATGCGGAACGTTTCGTTAAAGGTACGCGTACCGATTTTTTCGAGCATTTTGCCGCCATTGTGGCAATTTGCATAGAAAATGCCGCTAACGTGCAACGTCTGAAACGTCAGGGCATCACCGACACCTTGACGGCGCTTAATAATCGTCGTTTTTTCGAGCAACGCCTGCAGGAAGAGGTCGAAGTGTCACGACGCAGAAAAATGCCGCTTTCCTGCATGATGCTTGATGTGGATTATTTCAAGAAAGTGAATGATAGCTATGGTCACCAGGTGGGCGATCGGGTTTTGCAGGAAGTTGCCGCCCTTATTCGCGCACAACTGCGCGGTAGCGACGTGTTGTCGCGTTATGGAGGAGAGGAGTTTGTCGCATTGTTGAGCAATACGGCTGGCGAAACTGCGCACGAAATCGCTGAACGTGTTCGCAGTGGCATCGAGGAGCACATTTTCGCACTGCCCAGCGGCGATAAATTCAATGTCACAATCTCTATTGGTGTCGCCACCTATACCCCAACGAGCGAATCAGCTGTGACTTCACCGGACGGAGAAATTCTGGTGGGACATGCTGACCGGTGTCTTTACGCCGCGAAGGGGGCGGGACGTAATGCTATTGTCAGCGCTGGTGATTTAACACTGAGCGAACAGCGCCACGGTTAATCCGGTCACCGGCACCTTTATCATCTTTCGCGGTGAAGAATCCGGTGTGATCTAAAAAGCCACGGAAAACACGGAAGGCGTCGAAATAAAGGAAAAATTTCCGTGCCTTCCGTGGCTGAATTCAACGATCTTCGATCGGGGGCAAGGCAGTTCGGAGCGTAAGTAAGTAGCATACGGGTTAGTGGCTAGTTCTACTCGCCACACTCTGATATATATTACCCAGATGGCTGAAAAGTCCTGGCTGCTGACGATTGACTGCAGCCTGGTGTGCTCGAGAAGGCTGTGCTGCTGAATTACCTGTCATATACTCAGTACGTCTGCAGTCTGGACTGCGCGCTCTGCAAATCTGCGTTTCTGTCATGTTGCGAAATTATCTGTTTATCGCCAGTTTGCTGGTTATCGGCATGCTGACCGGTTACCTTCTTATGTCGGGTGCTGACCACGAACAAACCAGCATGGTTAAAGGGGAGGATTTGGCTCCTCTGGCTTCCAGCCGCTCTGCTGCGCAAGCTATCGATGCGGAATCGTTCGCTGCCCTGCAACACGAGTTGCAGCAGGCAAGGCAGGTACGTGAGCAGCTGGAGACCCGGCTGCAGGCGCTGCAGATACGGGTGGAGGAACTCGAGCACGCCGGCGATACAAAAGCGCCGACCACCACGTCAACGGCCAGCGGAAATCGGCAAACGGAAACCGCGCCGCTTGTCCGCTCCAGTGTTCAGTTACTCATTGATGCCGGTATCAGCGAGGAGCAGGCCAACTGGATACAGGAGCGCCTGGACGAGATCGAGTTGCAGCAGCTCTATCTGCGCGACCGCGCCACCCGGGAAGGCTGGCTCAATGAACCGCGCTATAACAAGGAGCGCCTGGAATACCTGAATGCTGTCACAGAGTTGCGCGATGAGATCGGCGATGACGCCTACGACCGGCTGTTGTATTCCCTCGGACGTTCCAATCGGGTAGTTATTCGGGATATCCTGCAGAATTCACCTGCCGCACAGTATGGCCTGCAGGGAAGTGATCAGATCATTGAATACGATGGCCAGCGTATTTTCGGCAGCAACGAACTCAGCGCACTGGTCACGCAGGGTAGCGCCGGTGTGATGACTTTGTTGCGGGTTAAACGTGAGGGAGCCATCCATGATATCTATCTGCCCCGTGGTCCGCTCGGCATACGCATGTCTACCGCACGGGTAGCGCCCTGAAAGGCGGGAAGTCAGCCGGAAAACAGTGCAGCGGCACTCTGGCGAATTATTCGCCTTGCAGGGAATTGATCGCCTTACTGGCACCCTTGTGCCCGGCCTTTGCCGCTTTGCGGAACCATTTTTCGGCCTCTTCAGGATCCTGCGTGGTACCGAGTCCTTTCAGGTACATGTTTCCCAGATTGTACTGGGCCTGCGGGTGGCCGCGCTCCGCGGCCTTCTGAAACCAGGCCAGCGCTTCGCCGTAATCCTGGCTCACACCCTGGCCTTTTCGGTACATCAGACCAAGGTTGTTCTGAGCGTCGGGGTGACCATGCCTGGCCGCCTTGCGGTACCAGTTTGCCGCTTCGTCATAGTCCTGCCGGACGCCTTTGCCCTTGGCATAACGCAACGCCATGCTGTACTCGGCAGGCGGATATCCTTTGTCCGCCGCCTTGCGGTGCCATTTCACCGACTGGCTGTAATTCTGCTTGACGCCCTTGCCCGAGAAATAGCTGAGGCCCAGGTTCTGCTGGGCGATTGTATCGCCTTTCTCTGCAGCCGTTCGAAACCACTGTATCGATTTTGCGTAGTCCTTCTCGACATCCTTGCCGGCCCGGTAGAGGGTGCCAAGGTGCACCATGGCCTGGGTGTCGCCCGCCTCAGCGGCGCGCATCAGCCAGTTCAGGCCCTCGCTGGCGTCTTTTTTAACACCCATGCCACTGGCGTACATCATGGCAATATTGATCTGGGCTTTTGTGTCTCCCTGGGCGGCAGCCTTGCGGTACCATGCCAGTGCCTCGCCGAAGTCCTGGCTGATGCCCTGACCTGACCGGTAGAGGTTGCCCAGGTTGGTCTGCGCCCTGGCGTGCCCCTGCCGGGCCGCCTTGCGGTACCACTCTGCGGCTTTGGCTGGGTCCCGCTCGACACCTTCCCCCGCTTCGTACCTCTGCGCCAGGCTGAACTGACTCGCGCTGTCTCCCTGCCCGGCGCTTTTCCTGATCTCTTCGACAGAAGCGGCTTGCAGAGTCGGCAGACTTGCAGTGACAAACAGCAGCAACATGAGCGGGGTGAGTAGCCTTGTCATGGAAAATTCCTTGAAATCGACCAGATTTTGGCCTTATATCATAGCTGGCCAGCACACAGCAGACTAGATGCCTGTGGCGGGACGTTATTCTTGACGATGGGGTCGTTCGGGAGCGATGAGAAAGAGTCCCGGCAAAAGCGGACACACGGCTGACAGCGTTATGACATCAAATTACGAAATCAAGGCGCTTCTGCAGGCGCTGCAAAGACTGTATTCCAGGGTTACTTCGCTCCTCCTGCACAAGCGTATGGGCTCCTACAGGGAAGAGGTCGGGAGCGTAGCTAATCAGGACTTTGCCTCGCTGCTCTCCGATCATATCGACAGCCTTGCTGCTCAGGGGCCGGCGAATAGTGGTAAAACACAGCGCCCGGTATCAGCGCAGAAAGTTCAGTCAGCAACGCAAGATGCGTCTCCGGGCGGGCATCAATCCGATCACCGGGTTTTGCTAGTCAGCAGGACTTTTAACCGGCTTGTCAGGTACTTTAAATCCAGTCAAACGGAATCAGTACTGGATCCCGAACTGAGCGAGAAACTCAAAAAGAGTACCTGGTACCATATCCATACCGCTCTCCGGCTTGCCCGACAGGGTGAAGCAGGAACAGCGAAGCTCCACCTTGATATCGCCAGCCAGGCGCTGAAAGAGGCAGCCCATTACATGTCCAGAGAGGAACATATCGCGTTCACTGTGGAGGTAGAGGAAAAGCTCGGCGAGATTACCGGGTAAGATATTGGATAAAACGTATAATATTTAAATGGTTAAAATTTCATGTCGAGTAAGACACTGAGCTGTTTCTCGTCACCGGACCCAATATGGACCTGAATAGCGTTGTTGAACAGATTGCTTAGCAACGCTCCGCTAAAGGCACCGGCAACATCTGCGGTCAAATCACGACCGCTGAATTCATTCCCGTCTTCCTGACTATCGATGATTTCCTTGGCCATTCCGGGCGCGCTACCCAGCAGTGTTCCAAGAGCGACCCTTTCGACATCTTCAAAGTCAGTCCTGTAGTGCAAAATGGTTTCTGCGCCGGCTCCGAAAAGCGCTGATAGTCCAAAATGGGCGGTCTTGTCATCGACAGCAAAACTGTTCGCGCAGGGTAAAGCGGAGAGCATCATTACAACGCAGATAAAAAGTTTTCTATTCATCATAACCTCGAATGCATTGGCAGCCTGTCCGAGAATAGCGATCGTAGCGAGGGGTGAGTCAGCTTATCGATCATTTGAGGCGAATAGTGGACCTGATTTAACGAAAATAATCGACAAATCCTGTCAACCAGGTTTGTCCTCAGTAGATCAGTCTATTGTCGGACGGGTTCCCGGGCTGGCGTGATGGCGCTAACTGCCTGAATGAGAGCATAGCCTGATCATATTATAAAATGTACGCTGCTGTGTGACTTTCCAGCCTGACAGAAAGATCCGGTTGCTATTACCAGCGCCCGGGCCTGAAGAACCGGGTGCCGGAATTATTCAGCCGTCTTCGGACTGCTGACCTGGATCAACTCAACGGGCTTTATTCGGGTGTTATGATGAGTACACAAAGCGTAATCAAGATCAGGTGCCTGGTTTTAACGCTCAACATGAGGAGGAGCATGCAATGAATGACAATGGGACTGAAAAATACGCCACAGAAGTTGCCAGGGCACTGGTTAAAAGTTCACCACTCGCCGTGGAATTATCCGACGAGCAGTGCGCTACTCTGGCCGCTGTCATAAAGGTGACCGGACTCAGAGCGGATGAATTCCTGCTGGAAGAAGGGCATATAGACGATTCTTTACATGTGGTGATGAGTGGAAAACTGGAAGTCGTCAAAATCGACAAGGGTGGTGACTACGTAACAATCCATGTACTCCAACCGGGAGACATAGCGGGTGAGCTCGGATTTATCGACGGGGCTCCTCACAGCGCCGGGCTCAGGGCTGTCGGTGATTGTGAAGTGTTCACCATACGCCGGGCAGATCTTGAGGGTTTAATCGGAAAGGATCCGGATCTGGTCTACAAAGTCATGCGAGCCATGATGCGCACGGTGCACAAGATTGTGCGGCGCCTGAATTTTCAGTATACGCAATTGACAGACTATATAATGCAAGAGCAAGGTCGGCATTAAGCGAGTCAGAAACGCTGGACTTTCTTGCCCATGATCCGGTCGCGTATCGTCCTGTACAGGTTTTCCGGGTTAGCCACCACGATGAAGACGCGGCGTACGCGGTTCTCAGGGCACTGGATTTCCCGTACCGCGTGCCAGGAGTGTCGAGTACGCTGGAAGATCAGGCTGTAGTTTCCGATGGACTTGGCGGCAATCTCGTTGTCGAAGTTCTCGAGCGACGGCGCGGTCTCGAATTTTAGTCGTCCGCCGTCATCCAGCACCAGCGTATCCCCGCCCCAGGCCGGGTCCCAGTCATCTTCTGAATTGAAGTAAAACAGCTGCGAGCCATGCTCGCGCACGGAATCCGTGTGTGGTGATACAGAGCAGCCATTCGGGGTGTAATGCCAGTGGAAGCGCAGGTTGATTTTTCTTGCATTAAATAGTCGCGACAGCGCATTGCGATAACGGTCGCTGCACAGTTCAGCGATAAACGCCTTCCACGGTGCCGGTACCGGCGCGTTTGATGTGTACTCGAGGGAATAACGGTCGTGGGGCTTCTGTCCCGCGATGCGTTCATAGCCGAATTTCTTCTCGAACAAAGCCTGGTCCGGCATGTTATGCAGCAGGCGCTCAAAGCCCTCATCGGTGAGTAGACCCCGGGGATTGACCCAGGGATAGGGCCGGGTGGCAAGAAATCCAGCGGCGTCGATGGCCTCCAGTTTATCGAAATCGAGGTATTGGGTCATATTCGTTCACGCTGCTATTGGCGGTACGCGTTCCACGAGTTCCAGGGCGTCGTGACGCACGTGGTTCTGCTTCATCTCGTCACGTACCAGTGACTCGCTGATAACACCTTTCTCCAGGCATTCGCGCACCAGAGCGAAGAAGAATTGTTCCTGTTTCGGGTCAGGGTGGGCATGATAATGACCCAGTAGACCGTATTCGCCAAACACACGGGCGCGTATGTGGTTCAGCTTCGCCAGCAGCGGGTGCTTCTTTAACTTGTCGGCCGGTGTGAAGTCGACCGGCAGACCGGTCTTCCAGGGCTGGGTACGGCGCTTGGTGTTGTGCAGCATTTTAGTTTTTTCGGTCAGCCGGTCGAAATCGTTCCACTCGTCTTCCAGCACGCCGATGTTTTCGGGCGCTTCGTGACGCAGAACGATCCAGTCCTTGTAATCGCGCCTGAACTGGAACAGTTCGTCGAATTCCCGCTCTGGCTCCCAGTGGCGCAGTTTCTCACAGTCCAGCAGCATCACACTGGTGGCGATTTGCCAGGCCTTTTCTTTTTTGTTGGAGCGATGGCGACCCATCACGCTGGCGCCCTGCATGTCACGGTTTAACAACTCGTAGACATCGCCGACGGCAAAAACGTCCGGATCGACCACCACGGCCCGACCCTGGTGCCCCATGAGTTTCGGTGGCATGAAGCGTAGCGGGGTAAACGACTGCAGATCCTTCATGCTCCAGACACGGGTGGTGGCACCGCGCAGGAATGGCTGGCCCTCTTTCCCGGCGAGGAATGGGAAGTCGCGAACGTGCATGATCTCGACCTCAAAGGCTTCCGGGTGGGCGGAGTTACGCTTCATCGAATAAGCCGATATCAGGGCACCCAGCCACTGCCGTTCGTTGGATTGAATGTAGACTTTCATGTTCATCAGGCTCTGCCTCCCTCGCTATTGAATACCCGCTAACCAAACACCGGCAATAACTCCCTGTCAGCTTACGCCGCTGCGCCGCTGTCGCGCGTTGATTTTAATCAATTTGCATACCAGTGATACTGATCTGCATCAAAAAATGCGATGCTGTCCGAAACATCACTGTGTGCGCAATTATCGAGTTTGTTGCGCCACTTTAAAACCAGCAGGTTAAAGGGTAGGGAGGTGTATCCGGGAATAGCCGGTTATTCAGGGTTTCCCGGTGCAGGGAAGGTTGGCTTCGCTAACAGACTGTGTGAGTGGTACTTTTCACGTGATAGACACCCACTCACCGTGGATATCCGCGGAGAGATATTAACTCTCTGATTATAAATGAATTTAGCTCGAAGCTGGACCTTCTGGTGGTCGATTTGCATCATGACTATTGCCTGTTATATACGACGGGCATCAGGGCTATAATGAAGTCTGATTGGATCACTGATCGAAACGGCGCTGAAATCATTATTTTCAAAGAACTGCCTGATCAGGCCCCCGACAAGCACGTGCCTTGGCAGCAGATCATTAAGCAGATCATTAATTGGTGGCGGGATGCACAAACTTTGTACTTCTTACAGGGCTGCGACAGTTACGGCACTTTTTGTGCTGTTAGCTTTGTCCATCGAGGCTGCCGGAGATGAGCTGTTTCCCCGTCCTGATTCCCTGCAGCCGGCGATTTCATTCTGGAGCCGGGTGTATACGGAGGTGGATTCGCAGGCGGGATTTATCCATGACAGCCGTCAGCTGAACAGGGTTTACCAGACCCTGAGCTTCAAGCGATACCACAGCCCGAGTGAACAGGACCGGATAATCGATCAGACACTGCAACGCTACCAGACAGCACTGCTGGCACTGGCCGAGGGTAAGCGTGAGGATCTGGACGACTTCGAGCAAAAGCTGCTTACGCTATGGGGGGACGCTGCCACCCCGGCAATGCTGAGAGAGGCTGCTGCCAATGTCCGTTTTCAGCGCGGGCAATCTGACCGGCTGCGCGACGGTATAATCAACTCGGGTGCATGGGAAAGTTACATCGGGCAGACACTGCGCGAGTACAACCTGCCCGGCGCGCTGGTGGCGCTTCCACACGTCGAATCCTCTTATAATCCGCTGGTGCGTTCGTCGGCCGGTGCGGCGGGTATCTGGCAGTTTACGCGCTTCACGGGAAAGCATTACCTGCGCGTCGATCACGTGGTGGATGAACGCTTTGATCCTCTTAAATCGACACAAGCCGCAGCACGCCTTCTGCAAAGATACCATGAGGTGCTGAAGAGCTGGCCGTTGGCGATCACGGCCTACAATCACGGTTTGTCCGGCGTGCGCCGCGCCGTCAGTGACACCGGTAGCGACGACATCGGGGAGATCGTGCGGCAGTACAAGGGGAGCCGATTCGGGTTTGCTTCACGTAACTTCTATGCCGCGTTTCTGGCCGCCGCTGACATTAGCCGCAATCCGGAACCCTATTTCGGCATTCTCGAGCGACGCCATCCCGACAGTTACTGGATAGTCAAACTGCCCGTTTATCTTCCCTTGAGTGCCTTGACCGAGCAGCTCGAGTTGGATGCGGGTGTCATGCAGGCGCTCAATCCCGCCTTGCAGCGATCTGTCTGGACGGGCAAAAAGTATGTGCCAAAAGACTATCATCTGCGCCTGCCTCCCAGCGTAGACAACCAGGATGTCACAACGGTACTCAAGCAGATTGCCATAGTAGACGGGCGCACAGATCAAGTCCCGGATATTGTCTACAAGGTACAGCGGGGCGACACGCTGTCAGAAATCGCCGAGCGCTACAATACCAACGTCCGCGAGTTGATGGCCCTTAATAATCTGCGAAGCAAAAATCACATACGTTGGGGTCAGTCGCTGCGCCTGTTAAATGCGTCAGCGGCAAAAGCTGTCGAGTTTGCTTCCGTTGGCCTGGTGGCAATAGACGACTGATCTGGCGTACTGTCTCATAGTGATTGGCGATGTGAGAGTTTTACACAGCTGTCACAGCAAGGCACCGCTCGATGCAATGCTTGCCCCTTGTCAAGAGCGGTAGCACGCCTGGCAGCTGGCCGCCTGGCGACTTGCTGAGATCGCCAATCACTATGAGGCAGTACGCGCGCGGTGCCGTTGACGGCTCGCGCCTGCACAACGCTTAATGCCATCACCATGAAACTTTCGACGGCCCGCATTGCCCCTGGCCGGGCGAGATTTGCTGCGCCATGAGAAAATACGATGGTATCGTGAATGAGTCACAGGTTCCCTAAAATACTGGATTTGTATTGAATTAGAATGGATGAAATGACAGAACGGGTAAAAATACAGGCGCTGCGGGGCTACGTAAGTCAACACATTCTCGCGCAGGAGACTCTTGTGGAACGGCTGCTCATTGCCCTGCTGGCCGACGGCCATCTGCTGGTGGAGGGAGCGCCGGGGCTCGCCAAGACCCGCGCTATCAAAGTGCTCAGCGAGGGCATCGAGGCCGATTTTCACCGCATCCAGTTCACGCCGGATCTGCTGCCTGCAGACCTGACCGGTACCGAGATATACCGTCCCCAGGACGGCAGCTTCCACTTTCAGCGCGGCCCCCTGTTCCACAACCTGATTCTGGCGGATGAAATCAATCGCGCACCGGCCAAGGTGCAGTCGGCCTTGCTGGAGGCGATGGCGGAGCGGCAGATCACCGTGGGTCGCGAAACCTACCGTCTTCCACAACTGTTTCTGGTCATGGCTACCCAGAACCCCATCGAGCAGGAAGGTACCTATCCCTTGCCCGAGGCCCAGCTCGACCGCTTCCTGATGCATGTCTATATCGACTATCCGGATGCCGCGGCCGAGTACGACATCCTGCGCCTCACCCGGGGTGAAGCACTGCAAGGCCTTAAAGAACCCGAACCGCCTCCCTCGCCCGTTGTGCAGAAAACACTATTTGCCGCACGCAAGACCATCCTTGGACTGCATATGGCCGAGGACCTGGAGAAATACATGGTGGAACTGGTTATCGCCACACGCGACCCCGGTCCCTACGGCGACGAGTTGGCTCACTGGGTTCAGTACGGTGCCAGTCCGCGGGCCACCGCCGCGCTGGATCGCTGTGCACGGGCGCATGCCTGGCTGAGCGAGCGTGATTATGTTGACCCGCAGGACATTCAGGCTGTGGCCTGCGATGTGCTTCGCCATCGTATCATTCTCAGCTATGAAGCCGAAGCAGAGGGTGTCACCAGCGACCGTTTCATCCACGAACTCCTGCAGCGGGTGGCCGTTCCCTAGGTGCACTAGCTATGCCAACTGTACGACGCGGCCAACATGTTCTGCGTGGCCTGAGGGAACTCCGCAGCGCGCCCCTGCACACGGTGGTGAACGATCGCGTTCAGCCGGCCACCGGCGATCTGATCGCGCTGCGCCAGGCCGCGGAAGGACTCGATCTGCGTGCGACTCGTGTCCGTTCCCTGCAGGGTCAGAACTATCTTTCCCCATTCAAAGGGCGCGGTATGGAGTTTGATGAATCCCGCCCTTATACCCCGGGTGACGATATCCGCAGGCTTGACTGGCAGGTGACGGCCCGCACAGGAAAACCGCACACCAAGCTGTTTCGCGAAGAACGGGAGCGTCCCGTCATCGTGGCGGTGGATTACCGGCCCGCTATGTTTTTTGCCACGCAGGGTTCTTTCAAGTCGGTCATCGCCGCCCGATGTGCTGCGCTGCTGGCCTGGTGTGCGGCACAACAGGGAGACCGCCTGGGCGGCTTCATTTTCTCGCAACAGGAGCACTGGGAGAGGAGGCCCAGCCTGGGGAGTGCTGCCACCCTGCATTTTCTGCAGCAGCTCACGACTCGCGGGCAGATTGATCGGCAGCCTGCAGAGCGCGAAGTGAATCCTGAAACTTTCAACAAGGCCGTGGCGCGCTTGCGGCGTGTTGCGCGACCCGGCAGTCTGATCGCCCTGATCAGCGACTTTCGTCACCTGGGTGCCAGTGCGGAAGCCCATCTGGCGCAACTTTCCCGGCACAATGAACTGGTGCTGATCTTTGTCTACGACCCGTTGGAAGTGCATCTGCCCCCGGCGGGACAGTACCGGGTTGCCGACCGCGAACGGGAACTGACGCTGGACACCAGCAGCGAGCGGGCACGATCCGGCTATGCTGAACGCTTTAGCAGGCGTCAAAACCGAATCCAGCGTCTATGCCTGCGCCAGCGCATGATCTTCCTGACCTGTGCCACCAACGATGATCCATTGCTGCGTCTGCAGCAGGGTCTGAGGCTGCGACAGCCATGAATGCCGGGAGCGAGCTGCCGCTGCGTGATATTCATTTACCCGATCCGGTGTCCTGGTGGCCGCCGGCCCCCGGCTGGTGGATGCTGTTGACGTTGCTGGTCGCCATTGCGTTGTTCGCCGGGTATCTGCATCATCGTTACAGACGCAATGCGTTGCAGCGTGCGGCGCAACAGGCCTTACACAGGATCGGCGAGGACTACCGGCAATCCGGCGATGCGTTGCTGCTGGCGCAGCAGCTGTCCATACTGCTGCGGCGTGTGAGTCTGAGCTGTTATCCACGCCAGCAGGTGGCGGGGCTTACCGGATCCGCCTGGCTGAGACTGCTGGATAGCACCTTGCCCGGAGATGAATTTCAGCAGGGTGCAGGACGCGTACTTATCGAAGCGCCTTATGCGGGCGATAGCCGCATCGATGGGTCTGCTTTGCTGCGGCTTTGCGAGCGCTGGCTGCACCAGCTGTTCAAAGCGAAAGGTGTGCGGGCATGATGCATTTTGAATGGCCCTGGTTGTGGCTGCTGCTCCCATTACCCTGGCTGCTGCGTCGGCTGTTACCGGCGGTGCCCGCGCACGGTGACGCCGCGCTGCGCGTGCCCTTCCTGGAAGACTTCAGTGCAGCGCTCGGCGGTCCCCGACAAGCCGCACTACCAGGCTGGCCGCTGTGGGTCGCCGCTATGGCATGGCT
>Ga0055476_10000164_pt1 | contig 16173 bp, 16 predicted proteins | sample Muzzi_CordC_D2_FD_57682 | JGI IMG/M metagenome (GOLD analysis project Ga0055476, IMG submission 57682) | Wetland microbial communities from San Francisco Bay, California, USA, that impact long-term carbon sequestration - Muzzi_CordC_D2 | ecosystem: Environmental > Aquatic > Marine > Wetlands ... | reverse complement strand
AATCCCGAGTCGACACCTGGCGATCGGGCGCGTGAGACCCAATCTTCGAGCCACAACTCAGCGCTTGAGAACGGCCGCCGTGGCGTTGCCGCCGAGGCCGAGGGTCTGGGCGAGGCCGACCCTGGCGTTCGGCACCTGGCGCGCGCCGGCTTCGCCGCGCAGCTGCCAGCCGAGCTCGCAGATCTGGAACAGCCCTTGCGCGGTCGTGGCTTCACCGAACGACTGGAAGCCGCCGCTCGGGTTGATGGGCAGCCTTCCGATCGGAGTCGTTTCTTCCTTTTCGACCAGTCGCTCGGCCTCGCCGGGCTCGCACAGGCCCCACTCCTCCGGGAACGCGAGCTCGTAATAGACGGTGTTGTCCTGGAGCTCGACGAGATCGATGTCGCGTGGACCGATCCCGGCGACTTCGAATGCCTTCAGGACCGCCTGCTTGGCGTCGCTGTGATGCGTCGGGCCGGTCGGGACGACGCCGCCGAGCCCGCGCGTGATGCCGTCGTCCCAACGCGCCGTCGCAACCGTGCTGGCCGCAACCGTGATCGGCTTCGGCGTGCGCTTGCGCGCGGCCTCGGCCGGGCAGATCACCACCGCGGCCGCACCGTCCGAGACCGGGCAGATCTCGAGCAGGTGAAGCGGATAGCTGACGAGCGGGGAATTCAGCACCTCTTCGACCGTGAACTCCTTGCGGAAGCGGGCGTTCACGTTGTGAACCGAATTCTTGTGCGCTTTCACTGCGATCCTGGCGAAGTGCTCCGGCGTCGTGCCGTGCTCCGCCATGCGGCGACGCGCGAGCATCGCCCAGAATGCGGGCCCGGGCATTCCGACACAGCGTTGACGCAGGAATTCGGGATCGTGGACGTCTTCGACACCGGAAGTCTGGATGAAGCCCTTGGGCATCTTCTCGCCGCCGACGACGAGCACCATTTCGTGCAGGCCGCTCGCCACGAGCGTGTGGCCGATGTTGAAGGCGTTGCCGCCGGCCGCGCAGCCCGCCGACAGGTTGTAGACCGGCACTCCGCTCGAGCCCATCTCTTCGACGACGTCGTTGCCGTTCAACCCCCAGCCCTTGCCGCCCGAGAAGCGCGAGCTCGCGGCCGCGACCGCGTCGACCTCGCGCCAGGCGACGCCCGCGTCGGCCAGCGCGGCATCGACTGCTTCGCGGCACATCTTCGTAACGCTCTTCTCGGGAAATTTTCCCCAAGGGTGCATTCCCAAACCGAGGACGGCGACTTCTCTCATCGCGTTCGAACTCCCAGCTGCGCGTTGGTCGTCTGCAACCAACGCTCTTTCATCGTGCGACCCGGGGCGCGCGCATCAAACGGGTCGGAACATCCAGGTGACGACATCGTTTCCGTCGGCGTCAGCGCCGAGCCTTCCCACCACGAGCTCGACATCGCCCCCCACCTGCGCGCTCATCGGGTCGTCGACGTCGATCCGGCCCATCACCCGCAGCCCGTCGTCGAGATCGATCATCCCCATCGCGTAGGGACGGTAGGGTTCTTCGGTGATCACCGGCGCGGGCGGCTGGTAGTTCTGGATCGCACAGCTCCAGATCTTTCCGGTCGGACCGAAGTTCACGTCCGCCATCGCGGGCGCGTCGCACTCCGGATTGTGGCAGACGCTGTCCCTCGGAAAGTAGGTCGCGCCGCAACCGCCGCACTTCGAACCGAGCAGGCGCGGCCCGTCGGCGGTCTCGATCATCAGCCCTTCGACGGCGTGGACTCGTGTCGTCATCGCTCCGATCCTCTCGATCCTAGGCCTTCGCCGCGCGGATCAGCTCCGGCAGGATCTCGAGACAATCTCCGACGATCCCGAATCGCGCGTACCGGAAGATCGATGCGTCGGGGTCGGTGTTGATCGCGACGATCGTCTTCGCAGCCGAACATCCGGCCATGTGCTGGCTTGCGCCCGATATCCCCGCCGCGAGGTAGAGGCCGGGGCGAGTGATCGTGCCGGTGAGCCCGACCTGGTGCGAGGAATCGACCCAGCCGTCGTCGACGATCGGCCGGGATGCCCCCGGCAGGCCACCGAGCGCGACGGCGAGCTCTTCGATCAGCTTGTAATTGGCCGCATCGCCCAGTCCGCGTCCACCCGAGACGATGATTTCGGCCGCGTCGAGACGCGGTCCCTCGGCCTTCGGCTTCTCGAGCACCTGGATGCGTTCGTCGACTGCGGCGAGATCGACCGCGATGTCGCGCACGGCCGGCGTCGTAGGGGCGTCGGCGACCTCGGGGAGCACCGCGTTCGCAAGCACCGAGATCACGCAAGCGTGCACCGCTGCGATTTCGTAGACGGCACGCGTATCGCCGCCGTACGCCGACGCGGTGACGGAGAGCTTGCCGTCGCCGGCAACTTCGATCGCCGCCGCGTTCATCACCACGCCCGCGCCCGCCTTCGCGGCCAGACGCGGCGCGATCAGGCGCACGTCGAAGCCCTGCGCGAGCAGGATGACTCGGGGCGAGCGCTGTTCGCAGTATTGCGCGAGCGCCGCGACGATCGCGTCCGCAGAGAAATCGGCGAGCTTCGCGTCTTCGATGTGATCGATGTTCGCGACGCCGTACTTTCCGGCGGTCTGCGCGATCCGGTCCGAGACCGGACCGAGCGTGAGCCAGTTCAGAGCACCGCCGGCGTCCGCCGCGGCCGCGCGCCCGAGGGTCAGGATGTCATCGACCTCGCCGGCGAACGCCTCGCCTCCCAGGCCCCATGTAACGACTACGACTTCGTTTGACGACACGACAACAATGCTCCTGTGTTGATGGGCGAATGGGATTCGTTCGAACGGCGCGCTACTGGATGACGCTGTCTTCGCGCAGGCGCGCGATCAGACGATCCGCCAGCTCGGCGGGCGAATCGCCCGAGATGAACTCGCAATTCCCCTGGATCGTCGGGACGAACTGCCTGGTGAACGCGACGCGCGGCTCGGAATCAGCGGCGGACAAGCCGAGCTCGGATACCGCCACCACGGTCGGCTTCACCCGCCGGGCCTTGATCTTGCTCGCCGCGGTCGGATAGCGCGGATCGCCGAGTTCGTTGCTGATCGTCACCACGGCACCCCCCTTCACCGCCACGACCTCGTCGCCATCGGGGGTGACGCGCGTCACGCGCCAACCGGCGTCGGCGCTCTCGACGGAGCGCGCGATCGTGACGATCGGCAGGTCGAGTACTTCGCCGACCAGCGCCGGAACCACGCCCTGGTCGTCGTCCGACGCCTGGCGACCGCACAACACCAGGTCGGCGCCGCCGGAGGTCCGGATGTAGCCGGCCAGCAGGTTCGCGATCACGTGCGCGTCGAGCGCGGCGGGGTCGGCCTCGATCGACACGACTTCGTCGGCGCCGAGCGCGGCCGCGTGCTTGAGGATGTCGGCGGGTGTCGGTCCGGCCGAAACCACCGTGATGTTGCAATCCGCGCCCGCGTCCCTGATTCGAAGCGCGGCTTCGAGCGCCTGCTCGTCGAACCCGTTCATGAGTCGGGGAATGGCCGTCTGCGTCAGCGATTTGCCGTCATCACCGATTTGCAGGCGTCCCGCCAGCGCATAGTTGTTGACCGCGTCCGGGTCGAGCACTTCCTTGACGCATACGACGATTCGCATTGCTTGCCTTCTCCCTACTTGGAACGGGCCGATCGCGGCTCCGATTTCCTCTCATCGACCAGGAACACGCTCTCCGATTCACACCAGACCCCATCCGCCTGGAACCCGTCGGGCCTGCGAACCAGATCGGTCATCAGCAGCCAACGCCACGGGGGATCGCCGTGGTCCACGTAATCACCCGTGAGGGTGCCGGTGAATTCCTCGCGAGCGACGTAATGGGTTCCGGGCACGAGACCGCCGCCGTCGCATTCGGCGCGGCGGCCGGCGATCTCGCTGTCGAAGCCCCGTCTTGCGACGTCGGTCTTGGGCAACACCGTCTCCTTGGCGAAGGCGTGAGCGGGCCGAACGACCCGCCCGCCGTGATTCAGCTACTCCGGCTCGCCGGTCAGCGACTCGAAGGCATCGAGCGCTTCTTCGACGACATCGAAGACGATCTGGCGCGCGGGCTTCATCGAAGTGACGAAACCGACCCCCTGCCCGGCCGCCTCGGTCATCAGGTCGGCGCGCCGGGCATCGTTGCTGCCCTGGATGTAGGCCGAGCTGAGCAGCATCTGGTACGGGGGCGGCAACGGCGGCGGAGCCTCCGGCTTCGCCCACTCCTTCGTCCAGGGGCAACTCAGGACGCGCATCGTCATGCCCGAAATGCAGGTCGAGTAATCGGTGTCGTCGGCGGTCGATTCGATCAGCCGCTCCTTGATGATCATGTCGATGTCGGACTCGCGGGAGGCCAGCCAGAGCGTGCCGGTCCAGACCCCCGACGCGCCCAGGCACAACGCCGCGGCGAGGTGGCGGCCGGTCGTGATGCCGCCCGCGGCGATCACCGGCGTATCGCCCGCGATCGAGACCACTTCGGGCACGATCGAGAAGGTTCCCATCGCTCCCGTGTGGCCGGCCGCGTCGTACCCCTGGGCGATGATGCCGTCGACGCCGGCCTCGAGCTGACGCTTGGCCTGCCGGGTCTTGCCGATCAGGCCGAAGACCAGCATGTCGCGTTCGTGGGCGGCGTCGAGGATGAAGGCCGGGCTACCGAGCCCGGAGGCGATCAGCGGGACCTTTTCATCGAGCAGCACGTCGAGCTGGTCGCGCGCCATCTTCTGGTTGAGACCGCCCCAATTGTGCAGGTCGTGCCCGGACTTGGGAGCCGGCACGTCGTATTTCGCCGCGATCTCGTCGGCAAATTTCTGCTGTCTTTCCGGGATCTTGGCGATCATGTCGTCGATCGACTCGCTCATCGGGGAGGAGGCCGGCAGCACCAGGTCGATGCCGAAGGGTTTGCCGTCGATACGATCCCGGATCCACTGGATGTCGGCCGAGATCTGGTCCGGTAGATGCATCGCCTCTCCGAGCACCGCGAAACCGCCCGAATTGATGACCGACACCGCGACATCCTTGCAGTGGGTGAAGGCGATGATCGGGAATTCGATCCCCATCATCTCGCAGAATTTGGTTCGCAACGGATCCTTGGCCATTTCGGGGGTTCCTATCGTGGTTGATTCGAGCCGATCGGGCCGCCCGGTCTCTAGCTGGGCCCGCGAAGTCGACTCGGCCTGGGTCGGATCGGAGATCGCTCGCCGGGGCGCGTATTTAGCGACCGCCGGGCAGCTCTCGCAAGCACGCACCATAGCGTTTATGACGCTCGGTCGCCTTTCGAGACGGACATTGATGGGATAGGATTCGAGCCGCCGGAGGCCGCGCGGAGTTCGCGATTCCGGGCCTTGTTCCGGACCCGGTCGGTGGGCCCAAATCCCAAGATTCTGCTCTCGGCGCGCCGAATTCTCGTCTCGAGCGAGGGAGGAAGGAATCCGTCATGTCCCGCGATCCGGTCGCTCGTGACGCCGGCGCCTCGGCACTCGGCGCCGTCGGCGGGCCGGCGGGCCGGCCGGCCGACCGGCTGGGGCCCCGGAGACTCGGCCGCCCGCGCCTCGACGAGACACTCGACGCCCCTGCCGAGTGGTTCGAGTAGGCAGGGTCGGCCGATGAGCAAGGCACTCGACGAGCTCGTCGTCGTCGAAATCTGCAGCGAGTTCTTCGCATCGCTCTGCGGCGCCATGCTCGGCGACTTCGGCGCCAGGGTGATCCGTATCGACGACCGCTCGAACCCGCGCAGCGTCGACCACGACCGCGACGGAATGCACCCGCCCGAGCGTTGGAATGCGCTCGACGAGCTCGCCCACCGCAACAAGCAGAGCCTCGCGCTCGACCTCGGCAAGCCGGCCGGTCGCGAGATCTTCGACAAGCTGATCGCGACGGCCGACGTCTTCCTGACCGACCTGCCGTTCGCCGAGCAGGCAGCGCGAGGCCTCGACTACGACGCCCTCCGCGAACACAAGCGCGACATCATCTTCGCGCGCGGCTCCGGCTTCGGCCCGAACGGCCCCGACCGCGACCTGCCTGCGATCGACGAGCTGGCCGCGGCCCGCACCGGCGTGATGCCGACCCTGGTCCAGCCCGGTGAGCCGCCGGTCTATACGGGTGCGGGGCAGATGCAGACGACGGTGATGCTCGCGTTCGGAATCATGACCGCGCTGCACCACCGCGAGGAGTCGGGCGAGGGTCAGATCGTCGACGCCTCGCTGCTCGGCGGCAATATGTACTCGCAGAGCCTCGACATGCAGGCCTACCTCGCGATGAAGGACGATCGCTTTCTGGAACCGGTCTCACGCCTCGACGCCGGCAATCCGATGAGCGGCCCGATGTACCCGAGCGCGGACGGTCCGTGGGTGACGCTCGCGATGCCCGACACCGACAAGTACTGGCCGACCTTCGCGGAGGTGGTCGGCCTCGACGTCGACGATCCCCGCTTCGACGACCACGAAAAACGTTGCGGCGAGAACCGCCTCGAGATGATGCAGGTTCTCGACGAGCTGTTCGCGAAGCAACCGGGATCGCACTGGCAGAAGCTGCTGGCGGAGAAACAGCTGCCCGCCGACGTGATCCAGACCTACGACTACCCCGTCGAGGATCCGACCGCGAAGGCGAACCGCTACATCCTCGACCTCGAACACCCGAGCCTGGGTTCGATCCAGAGTCTCGGATTCCCGATCTACATGAGCGAAGCGCCGGCGCGATTGCGGCGGCTCGCACCGACGGTCGGGCAGCACTCGGCCGAGATCCTCCAGGAGCACCTCGGTTACAGCGACGCGGAAATCGAGAGTTTCGAACAGGACGGCACGATCTGAGCCACCGTCGGCATCGATGGGCGAAGCGATCGCCCTCATCAGGAAGGAAGGCGTGAGCAAGGCACTGGAAGGCATTCGCGTTCTCGACCTCACCCAATGGCTGCAGGGGCCCGTCTGCGCGCAGTTTCTCGCGGACTTCGGCGCCGAGGTGATCCACATCGAGCGGCCCGTGACCGGCGACGGTGCGCGCGGCGTGCGCAGCATCAAGGCGCTGCCGGTCGGCGACTGGAACCAGTACTTCCTGGTCATCAACCGCAACAAGAAGAGCATCGCGATCGACCTGAAGAAGGCGGCCGGACGCGCCCTGCTGTGCGACCTCGCCGCAAAGGCCGACGTCTTCCTGTCGAACTTCCCGATCGACGTGCTGCGCGGGCTCGGCCTCACGTACGAGAAGCTCAGCGAGATCAACCCCGGCCTCGTCTACGCGACCAACACCGGCTACGGCCACGCGGTCGAGGTCAATCGGCCGTCGTACGACATCAACGTACAGGCGCTCACGGGCATCATGACCCGCCAGGGAGAGCCCGGGCAGCCGCCGATCTACCTCGGCATGGGTTCGGGCGATACCTACGGCGGAATCATGTCCGCACTGGGCATCCTGCTGGCGCTCCATCAGCGGCGCCGGACCGGCCGCGGCCAGTACATCGACGCGTCGCTCTACGGCGCCCAGCTCTTCATGGGCGCGCCCACGCTCCAGCCCTTCCTCGCGTCCAGGAATCCATTCTACGCCAGGCAACAGAGTCGGAAGAACGCGCGCAATCCGCTCTGGAACCGCTACCGGGCCAAGGACAAGTGGCTGTTCCTCTGCGCCGAGAACGACGACGAGAACTGGTCGAAGCTCTGCGGCAGCCTCGACGCACCCGACACCGCAGGCGACGCACGCTTCGCTTCGCCGCAAAGCCGCGCCGAGAATCACGTCGCTCTCGTCGAAGCACTCGACTCCGCCGTCGCGAAGAAGCCCGCACAGGAGTGGCTGGAGCGTTGGCGGGCAGCCGGCCTCGCCGCGAGTCCGATCCAGAACCTGAAGGAGCTCTCCGAGGACCCGCAGGCCTGGGAGAACGAGTACCTGATGAAGACGCACTGCAACGAAGTCGGTCGCGAAGTCGAGATCCGCGGACTTCCCGTCACGCTCAGCAAGACCCCGGGTTCGGTCGAGACGCTCGGACCCGAACTCGGTCAGGACACCGAGATCCTGTTGATGGAAGCCCTCGAAATGGAATGGGACCGGATCGAGGAGCTCAAGGCCGAGGGCGTCATTCCGTGAACGAAGGCCCGCTTGCCGGAATTCGCGTCCTCGACATCGCCACCATGCTTGCGGGCCCCTATGCCGCCACGCTGCTCGGCGACCTCGGCGCGGATGTGATCAAGGTCGAGTCGCACTACGGCGACGACTCTCGTCATCTCGGCCCGCGTTGCAAGGACCAACGGACCTCGTACCTGAGCCTGAATCGCAACAAGCGCGCGATCGTGCTCGATCTGCGCGAGCAGCGCGCCCGCGACGTCTTCGCAAGACTCGTCGCCACCAGCGACATCCTGATCACGAACATTCGCGAGCCGGCCCTGTCGAACCTCGGCCTCGCCTACGAGCAGGTGAAGGCTCACTGTCCGGACCTGATCTGGATCGGCGTCACGGCGTTCGGCCCCGACGGACCCTATGCGGGTCGACCCGGCATCGACTTTCTCGCGCAGGGCTATGCGGGCCTGCTCGCGATGAACGGCAACCCCGGCGACGCCCCGGTGCGAGTCACGGTTCCCGTCGTCGACGTGATGACTTCCGAGCTCGTCTGCACCTCCGCGCTCGCTGCGATCATCGCGCGCAGCAAGAACGGCCAAGGCCAGCGCATCGACGTCTCGCTGCTCGACGCGCTCACCCACGCCAACGCGCCGAACATCGGTGCGTTCGTGAACGGCGGGGAAGACCCTCCCAAGACCGGCAACCGCAGCCAGTACTTCTCGCCCTCGGGCGTCTACACCTGCGGCGACGGCCGTGCAGTGGTGATCACCTGCCCGTCCGACAAATTCTTCCGCAATCTCTGCAACGCGATCGAACTCGACATCTGCGACGATCCGAAGTTCGCGAGCGTGGAAGCGCGCCAGCAGAGCGAAGAAGAACTCGACGGCCTGATCGGAGAACGCTGTCGCGCCTACGACCGCGACGAACTCGTCGAGCGCCTGATCGCCGCCGACGTACTCACCGCACCGATCAAGAGCATTCCGGAAGTCGTCGAGGACGAACAGATCCTCCACAACGACATGATCGTCGAACGCGAACACCCGACCGCGGGCAGGATCCGCCTGACCGGCGTACCGGTAAAGCTGCGCGGAACGCCGGGCTCGGTCCGGAGAGCGCCGCCACAGCTCGGCGAGGACACGCAGGAGCTGCTCGAAGAGCTCGGATATGCGCCGGACGCGATCGATTCGCTGCGCAACGACAAGCTCGTCGCAACCAGCGAGGACATTCAGCGAGCGAGGGAAGAGCGGCGCCTTCGCAAGCGGCAGAGCTGATTTCAGCGCCGTTGCGCAACGAGGAGAATCATCATGAGGTTCGGATTCCACCTGTTCATGGTCGACCCGGCCGAGTTCCTGGACATCGCACGTACCGCCGACGAAGGGGGCTGGGACAGCATCCAGGTCGCGGACGCACCCTTCTTTCCCGAGGTGATCTCCGTTCCCTACCCCTATACGCCGGACGGCACGCGCTTCTGGCCCCTCGATCAACCCGTGCTGGATCCCTGGGTGGCGATCACCGCCATGGCCACGGTGACGAAGCGCATCCGCTTCATTCCCTCGGTGCTCCGGCTGGCCGTCCGCCAGCCGCTACTGGAGGCCAAGAGTCTCTGCTCGGTGGCGGCGGTCTCCAACGACCGCGTGGCGCTCGGCGTCGGGCTGGCCTGGATGCCCGAGGAGTTCAAGTGGCTCGGCCAGGACAAGAAGACCCGCGGCGCCCGCCAGGACGAGGCCATTCAGATTCTCCGTCTGCTGATGGGCGGCGGCATGGTGGAGTTCCACGGCAAGTACTACGACTTCGACCGTCTGACGATGGCGCCGGTGCCCAAGAAGCGCATTCCCATCTACGTGGGCGGAACGACGACACCCGCGCTGCGACGCGCGGCGCACTATGGCGACGGCTGGATCAGCGTGATCCACTCCATGAGCGAGGTCGCAGGCCTGATGGCGGAGCTGAACGGATTCCGTCGGGAGTTCGGGCGCGAGAACGAACCCTTCGACGTCATGATGCACTGCCCCGACGCCGAATCCGTGGACGACATCCGTCGGTTGGAGGACATGGGAGTCACCGATCTCCAGGTCACGCCGTGGAGCGAGCGCATCCTGGCCGAAATGGGCGTGGGGGCCATCATGCAACAGCAGCCTTCGCTGGCCGTGAAGCAGGACGCCATCCGGCGCTACGCCGAGGAGGTGATCTCCAGGTTCTGACTTCCGAATTCCGAACCGCCCCTGAAACCGGGCGCGGTCGAAGGCCGGCAGCGAGACCACCCGAATGGTCGTCTCGAGCCGCAGTCGGTACAGTCCGCGACGCCTCGTGCATACCAACGTTCAAACAACGGGAAAGATCTCCATGAGCAAATCGCAGTTCGAAACACTCTTCTCGCCTTTCCAGGTCGGCCCGATTCGGGTGCCGAATCGCATCTGCGAGACCACCAACACCATCAACTCGTCGATGGTTCCCGGTGAAATCGACGAGAACTTCATCGCACATCACGGCGCCAAGGCCCGCGGCGGTTGCGGCTGGATCGGCAGTGAAACCTGGCTGCTCAACCTTCCGTTTCCTCCGGAAACACCGGACGAAGTCGGTCTTGCGGTGGGATTTGCAGCTCATTTCGCGGCTTATCAGAACCCGCCCTTCGTCGAAGGCATGAAGAAGTTCTACGAAGAGGTGCACGACGCCGGCTCCGTAGCGATCGCCCAGTTGACGCACCTGAGCGCCGTATGGGCTCCTTCGGCAGTGCCCGTCATCTCGGCCCAGGACTACACGCCGCATGTGATGGGCGAGGAGGAGATCGAGTGGTGCATCAACTCCTACGCCGACGCCGCAGAGGTCGCCAAGAGCATCGGTGCGGATGGAATCCAGATCCACTGCGCCCACGAGACGCTCTGCTACAGCTTCTTGTCGCCGGTGACGAACAAGCGCACCGACCGCTGGGGCGGTGAGCCCGAGCAACGCGTTCGCTTCGTCATCGAAGCGCTGAAGCGCGTCCGCGAACGGGTCGGCGACTCGGTCGCATTGGGAATCCGCATTTCCGGCATGGAGTTCCGCCAGGGCGGCGCGGATCACCTCCAGATGCGCGAGATGACGCACTACATCGGCGAGAGCGGCCTGATCGACTTCGTCGACATCGACGTCGGCCACTGCTGGGGCGCGCCCTCGTACGTTCCGTCGTCGTACTACGACGAAGCCCAGTTCCGCGAGGTCGGCAAGGCCGCGCGCACCGACCTGGATTCGAAGATCGCCGTCCTCTTCTCCGGGCGCGTCAACGACCCGGGCATCGCCGAGCAGCTGCTGAAGGACGGCTGCTGCGATCTGGTGGGCATGGTGCGAGCGGGCATCGCCGATGAAGAATTCGCCAACAAGGCGCGCGAGGGTCGCCTGATGGAGATCCGCCGCTGCATCAGCTGCACGCGCTGCATCGACGAGGCGTCCGAGCCCGTGACCTTCCCCTACGCACCGACCTGCTCCATCAATCCGGTCATCGGTCACGAGCTGGAATGGAAGCAGAAGTTCAAGCCGGCCGAGACGCCGAAACACGTCGTCGTGGTCGGTGGCGGCATTGCAGGCTGTGAAGCGGCGCGCGTCGCAGCCATGCGTGGGCACCAGGTGACCCTGCTCGAGCAGGGCAAGCGCCTCGGAGGGCAGCTCCTGATCGGAAAGCTCGCGCCCGGACGCGAGTCCTTCGAAGACCAGATCTACTTCGAAGAGAACGAGATGACCCGCACCGGAGTCGAGGTGAAGCTCGGCAACCCGGCGGACGTCGCCTCGATCAAGGCGCTGTCGCCCGAAGCGGTGGTCATCGCAACGGGCTCGCGACCGCGCGTACCCTTCGACATCCCCGGTATCGACCTGCCTCACGTGGTTCAGGGCTGGGACGTGCTCGAGGGCAAGGCCTCGACCGGAGATCGGGTCGCGATCATCTCGCAGGAAGACTATTACGAAACCCCCTGCGTCGCCGAGTTCCTGGCTTCGAAGGGCAAACAGGTGGTGGTCTTCTCCAAATCCGTCCACCTCGGCTTCGAGATCGCCCGGTATTCGGTCGGGATGGTCCTCCGGCGCATGGAGGAATGCGGCGTGGAGATCCATCCGAACCTGGTCCTGAACGAAGTCCGGACCGACGGGTTCGAGCTCCGTTCGGCCTTCGGCGAGACGACCTATCAGAAGGAGGGGTTCGACAGCCTGGTGCTGGTGTACGGCTCGGTCGCGCAACACGACTTGTACGACCAGCTCAAGGCCGACGGCGGCATCCCGCAGCTCTTCATCGCCGGATCGGCCTGGCTGCCGCGCTTCATGGCGGAGGCCACACAGCATGGCGCCAGCATCGGGCTGGCGATCTGAATCGACGACGATCCAACCGGGGAGGTTGAATAGAACATGTCCAATCGTGAAAACATGAAGAAGCCGGACTTCCTGTCGGATGAAGACTGGGAGACGCTGAAGGATCAGACCTCGTCGTTGGAGCGGATACGAGGTGATGCCAAGGCGGATGTCGAAGACTACCTGGCCAATCCCGAGGGCCGATCGACGGGGGCCGGACCGTCGGGACTCCCGACCCTGCTGCTGACCTGCGTCGGGCGGAAATCCGGCGAAAAGCGCACCACGCCGCTGGTCTTCATGCAGGACGGCGAAGACATGGTCGTCGTGGGCTCGCTGGCGGGCTACGACACGCATCCTGCCTGGTATCTCAATGTCAGCGCGAACCCGGAATGCTGGGTGCAGCTCGACAGCAGGAAGATGAAAGCCGTTGCCCGGGATGCCACGAATGCAGAGCGGGAGGAATTGTGGCCGCGATTGACCGAGATGTTCCCGCCGTGGGGCTACTTCCAGGAGCAGACCGATCGCCCGTTTTCGATCGTCATCCTCTCGCCGGTCGGGCCGGCGTAGTCCTGTGGAACGCCTCGACCGACGAGAGCCGTCGTGATACGACCTGCTGACGGTCCCGCGACGCTCGCAGGGTGCAGCGACGGCGCGGAAGTCGACGACCTCTGCACCGCCTTGGAGTGGAGCCACGACGCGATCTAGCGCCCACTCGCTGCTCGCCTGCGTGCTCGTCGCGTCGAGCGCCATGGGCTGGCTTCTGCTTCGAGACGGCTCGACGGAGCCGGGCACCAATGTTCTCGGTCTGTATCGCGAGCGCTGGTTCCTCTTCAACCTGCTGCTCTCGTATGCGGCGATCTGGAGCGTCGTCGTCGCACTCTACGGCTGGCCGCGCCGCAGGAGCGCAGAGATCGTCGGCGTGCACGTCGGTGCCGTGCTGGCCCTCGTCGCGCTCGAGGCCACGGCGTTCCTGGGCTTCGTGGACTACAGCCGCCTGGTTTGGGGCAACGATTTCGACGCCACCGGAAACTGGACGCCGTGGACGAGCATGCGCGCCGACGCCGCCGCGCTCGACCCGCGACTGCGGCGGATCACCGGCGCCAATCTCGACCTCGAGGGCAGGACGCGGGCCGATCTCGCGCGTCGGCTGTCGCTCGACGTCCCCGCGCACTCCTTCCACTTCGAGACCGACGCCTACGGATTCCGCAACCCGCCGGACAAGGGCGATGCCGCAATCTACGCCGTAGGCGATTCCCAGCTCGTGGGCCCGCTGCTTCCGCGTGAAGCACTGGTGACCGAACGCCTGGAGGCGATCCTCGGCGTCCCGGTGATGAATGTGAGCGAGCCGGGCTATGCGCTCCAGGAGGAAATCATCCGGCTCGAGCGCACGGGGCTCCCGCTCGCGGGGCGGCTCGTTGTGCAGTTCATCTCCGAAGAAACCGACCTCTTCGACAGCCGCGACTGGCGCCAGTGGCGGGAAGCCCCGTCGAAGTCCACCTGGCCGACCTCCGGGCCGACGAAGGTGCTGCTCGCCGCGCTCCACCGCGGCCGGCGGACGGCCGCGCCCCCCCCCTTCGGCCGATTCCAGACACGCGATGGTGAGCTCATCTTCTACTTCTACCCGCAGGAGGAGCAGGACGCCGACGTCATGCACGAGATGCCGAGGCTCGAGGCCGATCTGCTCGATGCGCGCGCGCGCATCGAGGCGGCCGGAGGGCACTACGCGCTGGTGCTGGTGACGGCGCGCTTTGCGGCGCTGGAGGTCGGCACGGTTTGGCCGGAGGGCAGCCCGTTCCTCGGCTGGAAGCAGAGCGACCGGCTGTTCGCAGCGGCGATGCAGGCGTTCGCCGAGCGCGAGGGCATTCCCTATCACGACCTCACGCCGGTCCTGCAAGGCATGGCGCGCGACGGCGAGGCCCCGTTCCCGTTCGACGACAGCCACATGACCGCTCGCGCCCACGACGCGGTCGCACACGACCTCGCGCCTTGGCTACGCGAGCTTCGTGACCGATACTCTCGGGTGCCATGAAGAAGAATCCGATGCTCCGCGCATTGAAGGTCGGTTTGGTCGCATTCGTCGTGGTCGTGATCGGGTTGGCGGTGTCGGCCTGGCTGGCCGGCGAGCCGGAGAAGCTGCCCTTCCAGTACGAAGGCTTCAACCCGGAGTGACGAGCGATCGTTCCTCGTCCTTGGCGTCGAACGCGCTGCTGGCCGCCGGTTCGCTGCTGTTCTTCTCGTTGCTGCTCGCCGCACTCGAGGGCGGGCTGCATCTCTTGGGAATCGGAGAAGAGGACCCTGCGAGCGCATCCGCGCTGAAGTACCAGCAGATCTTCCTGCCGGTCCTCTCGCCGGCCGAGCGCCCCGACGGCACTCCGATCCTGCGCACCAGCGACCCGCGTCTCCCCTACCAGGCGATCCTCCGAGAGAAGCCCGACAACGGACTGCGCGTGTTCGTCGTCGGCGGCTCGGCTGCGGCGGGCCTCGGATTCAGCCCGAACGTCACCTTCGCGCGCCATCTCGAACGCCTGCTGCGCGCCTCGAACCCGGAACGCACCGTCGAGGTCGTGAACCTGGGGATCGTGGCGCTCGCTTCGCGGCAGGTCCGGGTTCTGGTCGAGGACGTGTGCACGAACTACGCACCGGATCTCGTCGTCGTCTACTCGGGCAACAACGAGTTCCTCGAGATCCACGCAAGCAAGTACGCCGACGCCCACGCGACCTTCGCGGCGCGAATCGCGAGATTCCTGTTCGACACGAACCTCTACCGCGCCCTCGCACACGCCCTCGGACGCGATCGGCGCAGCGCTTCGACGGCCGCCCAGGATCTATCCCACGAAGACCTGCGCCTCACCGAGGCGGAGATCATCCGCGATATCTCGCTCGCTCCGGAGGAGATCGACGAAGTCCTCGACGGCTACGCGGAAAACGTCGACGCCATGGCCCGCACCGCCGTCGACACGCAGACGCCGATCGTGCTGATGGCCGTCGCCTCGAACTGGGAGTGGCGCGGGCGTCAGGATCTCCCCGACGACTGGGTCGCAGAGCTGCTGGGGACACCCGGGCCGGCGACGAGCGAGCGGCTCGCGCTCGCGGTCCGCGCGCTCGATCGGAAGCTGCTGGATCCGGCTGCGCCCGACCGGCACGAGTGGCTGTTCCGGCGTGCGACGGCGTACGCGCGCCTTGGAGACGCCGAGGCGGCGCGACGCGACTACCGAGCCGCGATGAACGCGGACCCGCACCTGCGGCGCGCGCTCGACGCGGCCAACGACCGGCTGCGAGACGTCGCCGAGCACTACCGCACGGCGTATCTCGACACCGTCGCGAGCCTGGCAGCGGTCGCGCCGGGCGGAATCGTCGGCTTCGACGCCTTCTACGATTACGTCCACTTCACCCCGCGCGGCGCCGTCGAGGTGGCGGCGGCCCTGTTCCGGGCGCTGCCCACGAGCCTGCGAGCCGACGCCGCCTTCAACGTCGACGCCTACGTGCAGGCCGAGCTCGAAGCGCTGGACGGTCTCGAGGAGGATCCGTTCGCCGTCCGTCGCTGGCTCGGATTCGGCTTCGACCGCGCCGGAATCGCCGAACGAAACCTCTGGAAGTACGACGAGTTCCTGCTCGATCTCGACGCGCGCATCGAGCGCGATCCGAACGACGTGAAGGCCCTCGTGTACCGCGGCAACGCCGCCTTCTTCCAGCAGGATGGAGTCGAGCGGGCCGAACGCGACTATCGCGCCGCCCTCGCCACGGGTCGCGCACCACCGGAGGTGCGGGAGAACCTCGCCGCGTTGCTTCGGGAGCGTGGCCGCTAGCCGGGTGCTGAAGAAGTCCTGCGATGGTTGCGAGAGGTCGGGGCGGGCTTGCCGCT
>Ga0055476_10000163_pt1 | contig 16269 bp, 19 predicted proteins | sample Muzzi_CordC_D2_FD_57682 | JGI IMG/M metagenome (GOLD analysis project Ga0055476, IMG submission 57682) | Wetland microbial communities from San Francisco Bay, California, USA, that impact long-term carbon sequestration - Muzzi_CordC_D2 | ecosystem: Environmental > Aquatic > Marine > Wetlands ... | reverse complement strand
TTCGTTACGTCTATAAAAGGAGACACGGTGTACTGCCGCTACTATAATCCTGGTACTTTATTATCTATGAGGACTAGGGCTAATAGCGAAGGTTCCAGTCTCCGCTACGTGTATCCGTTCGAGTTCACCAGCCAAGACCTTATCAATCGCGACTGGGAGGAGTTTGTAGATGACTTCATTACTAGATAACGAAGAAGAAGGAAAGCAACTATTGGAAAATGCTACCACACTTTCCAAGGAAGCAAGGCTGTGTATTCAACGCGCCAATGCTCTTGAAACTGACGATTTTGTACTGATTAGCGCATTGGAAGAAGCGGATGTTCAAATATCAAGCGTGATTGCGATATTAGACTTCGTAAGAGGCGCATACGGGTTTATCACCGTAGAGGAGATGGATTTCGATGAACGACCAAATGACTGAAGCACTACAATGGGTTACTAGGCACAATGTAAACGTTCCCAACTGGGCGAAGTTTATGTGCTGTGAACGCTCAAATCGTTACTACGGCTACTTCTTTTCAAATAAGCCTGTATGGGACAAAGCGCAAGGTGTGTTTTTCAGTAACGGCGCTCGAAGTGAGCGATTCACCACTGAAGCTCCTCACTTTAGCATTCGCTACAATCTTTCATCAGGCCACCTACGTATCATGGAGTCTGGAGATGCTATGAACCTCCATGAGGACATCGAAGCTGAAGATGATACACTGTTCAAATGTGGGTATTGTGGCTACCACTTCACCAAGCCAGAAGAGTATTCAGCAGTAGTGGCTAATGTAGTAGCTAGATACCTTACCGTAGCAATAAACTATGATGTCAGTTGCTACAACTGTCGACGAAGCACTACTATTCAAGTGCTGATCCCTTCGCCACTCAGCGTCAAAGATGCTATTTTCAAAAACGTAACATAAAGGAGTAAACATGATACACGTAGTAAGCATTATTACAGTAGATGGAACCGAAGATGAGATAGAAGCTATCAATGCTATCAGAGAAGCGGTAGCGCAAATCAACTTCGGCAAAGACAATTTGGCAGTCCTCACAACGAGTCATGGCCGTGATGCTGTCGGCCAGGTAGCTATTAGAACACTTGAAGGGATAGCGGAACATTACGACCGGGCGCTGGTTGTTAGATGTAACTATCAGTTCGTACCGTTTATCGACGACTATCCGACAGATGGTGGCCGGCCATATCCTGTGAATCTTAATGTGTCGGAAATATCAGGCATCTACAATGAGGTGACACGTGGCTACTAGAGAGTATGATAAGAACATTCGTGACTTTATAACCCAACACGCGGACCTGTTCCGATTCTGGTGGCAGCGCGAAGATATTCCTACTGATGCAGAGTGGGAACTTGTACACCAGGCATGGAATAAGTACACCGTCGCCCTGTCTTGGGAAGAATTCGAAGCGCGAATAACTGAATTAGTGCAGAGATTCGACTGGTCGCTTCAGCAGCAGCAGCAACAACAAGACGACCACAATTACGAGTACGGTGACTTCTTGTTTGATAGCGATAGAGAAAATCGCTACTTTGGTAGGCGATGATGGACGAGAAAGTCAACCATCCGAAACACTACAACTGGGTTCCTAAAGTAGAATGTCTCGATGTAGTAGAACATTTCAACTTCAATTTAGGAAACGTAATTAAATACGTTTGGCGAGGCCCATATAAGCCAACAGAAGAAGCGCTAGTAGACTATCGAAAAGCGTTGTTTTATCTACAACGTGAGATAGAAAGACTGGAGAAGCAACGATGAGCGAATTAACTCCAAGAGAACGTGCGCTACAAATTGCAAAGTGGCTGTACCACATGCAGGACACCGCGAACAACATCGACCATGAAAGCATCATACCTGTCACTCTAAGCCTATCGTACAAGCATATACAAATCACAATGGCAGGTGTATGCTACATTCAAGACGACAGGGAAACCTACTACTTAATTGGATCAGGCCCATATGAGCGAGTATTGTCGATGACTGGACAATCTGACAGCAAATACATCTGCTTCAAGTTCGGTAGTCAGTCTTACTATGTGGCAGCGTATCTACCCAGCCATGAGTATGATATGATGAACCAGGACTTGAGGGATAAGATGTACCCATTCGGCGCGAACTTGACGCTCCGCGAATCAGACGATGGGTGGCTGTGCAGTGGCCGAGTTACCGTAGTAATGAAGCCTGACTTTGATTTAACTGTATCATTAGATTAACAGGAGAGCAGCATGAAAAATAAATTGGAAGTAGTTAATGGTATGCCAGAACCGCTTGATGGCAATAAATACGAGATTCATGTCAGTGACATGCGGTCTTTTATGGATTGTCGGTTGCGGTGGAAATGGTCGTCGCCCCTAGGATTGCATCTAGAACCAGCGACGCCAAATTCTTTCTTCTTCCTTGGCCACATAGTGCATGATGCGCTAGAACTGTATTATATGAAGAAGGAACCGACACTGATGGCAGCTGTGAAACGCAGCAAGAAATACAATCTGGAGCGCGTCCAGGCACAAGCTGGTGCAACATGGTCTTTTGAAGTCGAGGGGTTGGCAAAAGAGCTGGTCTTAGCTGAGGACATGATATACAACTACGACCTGTGGTTGAAGGAGCGCGACTATGAAGGTGTTCCATATGCTGATAGTAACTTAGAGTTTATCAGCATGGAGCAGACCTGGGAAATACCCGCTCTGACACCGGCCGGCCGAGGATCACCACGTGTTTACTTTGCAGGACGGTTCGATGGTCTAGTGCGCCGCAAGGATACAGGCGAACTCTGGTTGTTCGAGACTAAGACCAGCCAAAACCCCAAAGGACTGATACGTTCGCTACAAAACGACAACCAAGCCACCATGTACGTCATGGCGGCCAGGGAAATCATGGGGGAGCCAGTTATGGGTGTGTTGTATAATGTAATTCTAAAGAAAAGCCCAAACATGCCAAAAGAACTGAAGAATGGCTACTTGTCCAAAGCCAAAGGCCAGCAGTGTTCCGTGGAATTGTATCGAGAAGCGGTACGTCAGACACACCCGCACTTTAGCGCATCGGACATCAACAAGATGTATGGCGACATACTGCATGTCCTGGGCCAGAAAGCGCCATACGTACAACGTGTATATATTGAACGAACTGACAACCACGTCGAGTTGTTTAGGGCCGAAGCTCATCGCATAGCGTTGGAGATGGTCAACCCCAGTACACCTATCTACCCCGCTCCTAGCAGCATCAAGTGTGGCTGGTGCAAATTTTGGGAGCCTTGTACCGCAAGGTATCGTGGTGAAGACCCGGAAGTTTATCTGAAACTAGGGTTCCGCCAGCGTGAATCATGGGCTTCAATCAGCGAATTGGAAGTAACGCGAGGAGTGATGGGATAGTAGCAGATTTCATTAGCTAACGTTAAGCGTATTACATCTTTGATTAGTTTTGTGGTATAATCTTGGCTACATTGGCTACAATGTTCGATGTGGCTAGTATTATACCGAGGAGCAGAAATTACATTGTCTACACTACGAAATGTTCAGAAGCTGTCATACCTACGGCTATTGCTATATGGTAAACCAGGCAGCACTAAGACTCGCACCAGCTACTCAGCTGCGTTGTGTGACGAACTGTATCCTACATTAGTATTAGAGAGCGGCGGCAACCCTGAAAGCACATACGACTATGAGCGACTACCTTGGATTATCACACTTGATAAACTTGAGGACATGAACGCACCGTATGACTGGATTAACACTGGTTGCAGCCCTGATCACAAATTCGCCAAAGCATTTGGTTTCACAGAGGCTCCAAAGTGTGTCATCATTGACGGGATAACTGACGTGCAGCGTTTGAGCTTTGGTAAGCTAACTGGCAACATGAACATCGGCCCCGGCGATTTTGGCAGTTCAGTCACTCAACGTCATTTTGGAACGGTTCTGGAACAGATGACAAGAATGTCCAAACTGTTCTTCAAACTCCCTATTCACGTTATCGTTACTGCCCTTGAAAAGAACGCATCCGACACTAGTGGAAACCTGGTGCGTGTTGCGCCACTTATTTGGGGACAGTCGGAGACGGAAGTCTCAGGTTACGCATTGGCAGTAGGTCATCTCACCCACGGAAGCGCAGTATCAGGACGTGTGAAATCGTATCTGAAAAGCACCAAACAGGTTCTAGGCGAAGATGATTCAGTAGTCAAATGGTCACCAGATGGTGTCATGCAGGCTAAGGATCAGTACGGACGCTTAGGCAAGTTTATGGTATCTCCGACAATGCGTAAGATTTACGACCATATCTACTCCGGCGACGGGGCGTACATAGACCCGTTTGCCGTTAGTGTAGAAGCTACTCCTTAGTTAAGTGTTTGTGCTCCCGCTTATTTTTAGGTATGCAGAGGTTCGAATCCTCAAGCGGGACATTGTGGTAGGAGCGAGTCCCCGTTGCGGCCCTTGGGCCACTCGCTCCTACCGCATTATTATCGGTTCTAGTAAAGGAAGGTGCAGGACATTATATTATCTTATGAGGTACTCACTACCAGGTCAGCTATCTCGGCCGCAGTTATCAGGACTGAAACACGGTAGCCAAACAACAAAAAACAACAAAAACAAAAAGGAACAGAAAAATGCCTAAGATTAACTTTGCAGAGATTAAAGCACCCGAACTCGTACCAGCAGGAAATTACCTGGCCGAGATTGTAGGCAGTGAGGAAACAACTGCTCAGAGTAGCGGGAACACCATGTTCAAACTTCGGTTTCAGATCATCTGCGATGCCGAGGGTGGAGACGAACATGAGAATCGGGTCATCTTTGACAATCTGGTATTCGCTTACGACAGCCGATCAGATCTGCCACTTCGCCGCATCAAGGAGTGCCTCGTCGCCTGCGGTTGGCCAGAAGATTTTGATGAGGACATCGAAGCTGAGGAGCTGATCGGAAAGACGCTAATGATTGGCGTTGTTATTCGTCAATCCGATAAAATCAATCCTGCCACTGGCGAGAAGTATCCGCCACAGAATCAGGTTCGGCGCTATTCTGCTCTCACAGAAGAACAAGCGCAAATGCTCGTCTAGCTGACGGCCCGTTGATTCGACACTCGGGTGGTGGTGGCAATGCTGCCGCCACCCTTTTTTTATTTTTACTGTTTTACTTATTCAGGAGTAGCTAATGAGTCAATTTCTTGACCTGTTCCAGGACAGAAACTCCAAAGGAATAGTGTATATACAAGTTGATAGACTCAGCTCGCCACCTATACCATATGTATCAGGCTTAGCAATACCTGACGACAGAGACGTATGGTTTACACCAGCTTATCGTAGTAAAAACGATCCCCTAAAGAAGACTAGCGTAGTCGGTACTAATTTCTTGTGGGCGGAAGTTGACAAGACCCGCCATTTGCCGCAGGTTGCCTTTAAGCCTACTATCATTGTTGATAGTGGTCACGGCTACCATATGTATTGGAAGCTAGAAACTCCGCTACTTGCTGTGAATGAAATAGAAACGCTAAACAAGATTGTATTTCGCGCTACTTCCAAAGGTAAAGGGGAGAGTATACACAACGCTAATCGTGTTCTACGTGTACCAGGGACTATGAATCGCAAAAGTGAAGACCCTGATTCTCCATACTTCGGAGAAGAAATAGTACCAACTAAAGTAGTAGCGTTTGAACCAGCACTTGTGTATCACTCAGCTGATTTCCATGTATTATCCCAATTAGATAAGAACACTAGACACCTGATTCGCACAGGCGACACTCGCAAGTTCGACACTAGAAGCGAACGCGATTGGGAGGTGGTAGTAAAGTTACTAGCAGCTAGAGCATCAGATCGTCTGATAAAGCTCATATTCGCTAGTCAACCAGTAGGGGATAAGGCACGTGAAGATGGTGAGCAATATCTAACAACTACTATTGAGAACGCTAAAGAGTCAGGTCTACTCCGAAGCGTTTCAACAGACCAGCCAGTAATACAATCGAATGAAGCTGGAGATACAACGGCCGGCGCTCGTGGACTATTCGAAAATGAAGAAGATAAAGTGTATATGTATGGACACGCACGCTATGACAAAGTTATCTCCACCTTCATTATAAAACCGAAAGTAATACTGCGCGACACTACTCCCAAAGATGAGCGTACACAACGTGTTCGCACAGAAGATTTTATCGTAGCAGATGTGGATACGCAACAAGGCGAGTCACATGAAGTAGAGTTCCCAAAGAGTGCATTTGACAGTGTGCGCGAGTTAAATAAGAATCTGGTAGATGCCGGATGGACTTGGATCGGTGGTGATAGAGAAGTCAAAGAACTACTTCCATTGATAATGGAAAGAGCGCGACTTGAAAATGTGCCTCAACTTGCTGCTACTCCAATTCAGGGGTTGCACAAGATAGATGGTCGGTGGACGTTTGTCACTAATAGCGGCGTGTTGACCGCCGACAACTATCACGAAGGATACGAAGGTAATGTCGTATGGCTGCCTACTGGTAGAGAGCATCCTATGATGCAGATTAAGCCCCATGCTACTCAAGCAGAGCTGACACTGATAGGTGACTTGTTGCCAAAGCTCAACGAACCTGAAGTAATGTGGCCGCTGCTAGGATGGTTCGCTGCTAGTAGCTTGAAGCCTTGGATTGAAACGCAGGACATTCGTTTCCCTGTTTTGAATGTAGCAGGTATTAGAGGTAGTGGTAAGACGACTGTGCTACAACGAGTACTCCTGCCGCTATTCGGCCACAAGATGCCTAAAAGCTATGACGCTAATACAACCAAGTTTGTGAAGCTTGCGCTCCTGGGCAGTAGTAATGCTATACCTATAGCGTTCTCCGAGTTTCGCCATGAGTCGGTCGAGTATTTTATGCACTACATTAGATTAGCATACGATACAGGACACGACCCGCGTGGACGTAGCGACCAGACGACTATCGACCATCCATTGTCAGCACCGTTCACAGTGGACGGAGAGGATTATCTAACACGAGATGCAGCTATACGACAACGTATTGTGCTGGTCGAGATGTTGCCAAAACGCATCGCTCATGACACTATTGCTAATGTAGCATATAAGCAGTTCAACAAAGAGCTACCACGCTTCTCAGGGTTCGGTGGCTACTATATCCAGAGATGCTTACAGATGATAGAATCTGGCGATATGGAGAAGCTGTTAAACCAGGTGAAAAAGGATCACCACAAAGCATTTACTATCGATCTACCTGACCGTATACGTAACAATCAGATGGTTGTGCTGCTAGGAATCTACTTGTTTGCTGATACGGTAGGATTGCCTAGACCTGAGCCTGAGATACTGTTGCAGACATTAGACAATGTGTTCAATACCAAGACAGGACGTGACGGTCTACTGGTAGACGAATTTGTAGAATCTGTAGCTAATGGTGTTACCTCTCCAGGTTACAAGCCAAACTTCCAATACCACTATGACGATGAATCCAATGTGCTATACTTCCAAATCAACACGACACACGGCTGGTGGTTGGCTCAAAGACGCAGACAGCAACTACCAACTTTGGATTCACGTGCTATACGACAGCAGTTAAAGCAAGTGGAATACTTTGCAGGCAACAAGACTGTTAAGAATCGTTGGATGTATGGTGTAGACCTAGGTCTAGCGTTCAAGTTAGGATTAGATTTGCCAGAACGTATTGATAGGAAAGGCCCAATGCCTAGCAGTATGAGAAGATCAAGTCATAATGGGCAATCAGCTAGTATAGATGAAGAAGTAAGAGAAAAGGAGCAGACAAATGGCAACAGTTAGAGTTCGTGGGCGAAATGATATGGATTTGCCTGATGATATGAAAGTCAATATAGACCTCGAAAGTGGCGAGGTTACTTTCAAGTTTGATGGAGTAGTGAAGTCGTTCACTATCAGCGATGACAAGGAGATAACTGCCTTCTTCAACATAGTACAGGAGCTGCTACATGCTGGAAGATTTTGAGGCGAATGAACGTATGCTCATAGTCATTGTTCTAATACTTATGTCTTTTGATGATAGAGGTCGTTCTATCTTAATAGAAGTAAGTAAAGAGCTACGAAGTAAGGGATTGATATGATAGCCACTATTCACACTGACGCACTAACAGAACTAGGCGATAAGTGCGAGGTCAAATTTGACATCAAAGAGGAAAGTATGATAATACGTGTCCTCGGTGTAGAAGCTAAGCCTGAGTACGTTGTGCTCGATATTGATACGCTTCAAAGCATATTTGATCTGCTCTCTCGCTTAGAAAGGAGTAGAAATGACGGACAGAATTCCAAAGAAGATAGTTGACTTAATTCAACTAAAGACTGAACGCTACCCTCAAGCTAAATGCTTAGAGTGTCCACTGATTGCCAGACCAGTAGTAGACGGCTATGTGGAATCTGATGATCTGGACAGCATCCAAGCAATTTATGTCGCAGAACATCCTGGCGCTGAAGAAGCGCGTAAGGGAATACCCTTATGTGGACAGTCTGGTCAAGTCTTGGAGTTGGGAGTAAAAGCGGTAGAAGGTGATTGGGAGCGCAGCTATCGCACTAATGCCGTGATGTGCCTTCCAGCCTACGGCGATAAGGTTGACAAGACTGCTATGGAGTGCTGTAGTGGCAGATTGAAAGCTGAGCTAGGAGAGTTGTCAAGACGCAACCCGGATGTCAAAATTATGGCACTCGGTAATCTGGCAGCACAGTCAGCTATGCTGTTAGCTGGTAAACATAGTACAGCTAAGATTACTACGCTACGTGGCAGTAGTATCATTGTACCATCCATCGGCAACCGTGTGTACTTCTCATTCAATCCGGCGTATGTGCTACGGTCAAAGCAAATGGCTCCAACGTTCGTACAGGACTTGGATAACATGCTATTCGGCCGGCGATACCCGTTTCCGAAACTAGCCAAAGAAGCACCTGAAGTGCGACTGTGTGTTCTACCAGAGCAAGCACTAGAAGCAATTAGGAGTATCAAACCTGGCCCAATAGCTGTAGATATAGAATCGGCCACAGCAATCACGTTCGATCAGATACGATGCTCAAGCGGATGGCTGACTGCTATTGGATTTACCGACAGTACGGAGTATGGCTACTGCTTAACCCCTGAAGTGGCAAGAGATAAGCAGGTTAAAAAGGAACTGGTAGATCTACTGTGGCATCCAAGTACAACAGTTATCGCCCATAACGGCAAGTTTGACCAACTGTTCTTACGTGAAAAAGAAGAGATTGATATACCAATAAACTTCGATACCATGCTCGCTCATTATGCGCTAGACGAGAACACGTACCACGACCTCAAAACATTATCACGTGATTTCCTTGGCGTTCCTGATTATGACCAGGAAGTAGATAAGTTTGTCTACAAAAAGACTGGTATAAAGAAAGTCAAGTGGTACGATAAAGTACCATATCCTGTCCTGACTAAGTATTTAGCGTATGACTTAGCGTGTACTCTTGGGCTGTACCATGTGTTCCTTAAAAGACTACAAGCTGAGGAGCTATACGAACAGCCATTCCTAGACCCGCTAATGAGCGCCAGTAATCTTCTTGGACACTTAGAAGAGCGTGGTTTAACAGTTGATATTGAGTATTTTGAGTCTCAGGTTGCCACTGTTACCATCGCCTTGGCAGAGTTGACACTGGAGATGCGTAGATTAGCTGGTAAACCAGACTTGAATCCAAACTCATGGCAGCAAGTACAGCCTGTAATGTACGAGAAGTTCAACTTTCCAAAAGTCAGTGGCAAGACATTCAAGGTAGGGTCTACAAGCAAAGATGCTATTAAGAAGATAATCGAGGTAATGCGAACCAAGACCAATAATGATGCTTGGACACACCCGTTTCTGGAAGCGAAGCTCAAATACTCACGTATCAGTAAGATGAACAACGCTTACATTAAGCCTTTGCAGACTTGGCCACACCCTACAACGCATCGTGCACATACTACTTTCAATCTACATATAGCAGTAACGGGCCGGCTGTCCTCAACTGATCCTGCGCTGCAAGTTATCCCTAGACCAACTGATAGATGGGGACGTATTATCCGCGCCGGTTTTGTGGCAGGCCCGGGACTTGTGCTGTGCAAAATAGACCAGTCGCAAGCAGAGCTTAGAGTGTTAGCTGTGGAATCGCAAGATCAATACTTACTCTACTGCTATAACAACGGCATTGATTTACATTCTGCTATGGCAGAACACATTGTAGACATTACGCCAAATATAGTCTGGTCGGCTCAGATTGTCAAACCACGTAGTGTGTCCAAGATAGTCAATTTTGGCTATGCTTATGACGCTACTGCTGCCGGCCTGTACTCTACGTTTCCTGATCTTCTAACTTATAGAGACGCTAAAGCTATTCACGATGGGTATGATGAGAAGCTATTCGGTGCTGCGGCGTGGAAGCTGGAAATCAAACGATTCGCGTATAAGAACGGCTACGTGCAAACAGCGTTCGGACGTAAGCGACGGTTCCCAGGAATAGCAGATGATAACCGGGCCCGAGTTGGTAGGCAGGCTGTCAACTATCCTATCCAGTCAATCGCTAGCGATTTAGTTCTCAAAGCTGGTGTGAAACTGGACCGAGTAGGTGTACCAATAGTGCTTCTGGTGCACGATGAGATTATGTTTGAGTGTAAGCCAGATGAAGCTCCTGATATGATGAACGAAGTCGCACACGCTATGTTGAAAGAAGCATATGATTACTCCTCAGACTTAGTGTGGAAGGTAGATGGGTCGATACGAGATAGATGGGCAGCTATTGATCCAGAAGGAGAAGAAGAATATCAGAAGATGGAATGGGACACAAGCACATGGTAAAAGTTGACTGGTACTGCGGACACTACTATGGTCTACCACAGTGGTATGGTGACCACTATGAACCTGAGGAATGTGGTGAGACTTTTACTACTGAAGAATCAGAAGAGGATTGGGCACACGGTTATTGTAGTGCTAAATGTCCTAGATGTCATAATGTGTTGACACAAGCATATGATTCACCAGAAAGACAAGATCAACCAGACAACCAGTAGACGATGGTAAAGGAGACTATATTATGAGTGCAAAAGGTAGAAGATTATTCGTAGTATTATTGGTAATACTAGCTGTTCTAGTATTGGCTATACTATATTTAAGTGGTACTGTAGAAGCAGCTCCTACAGAGTGTGGGTGGAACGGCTGCGGCGGCCTGCCTGAAGTAGATGAAGTGTGCTGGTCGGTGACAAGCTACTGGCCGTTTGAATTGACCGAGGATGTTCCTCCCTTCCGATCAGTGGATTTTTATTCACTTCCAAGAGTAAAGATAGAGCAAATGCTACTGTCATCAGACTACTACTGGCAGCCCGTAGCATGGAATGGTCAAGCAGACGACACACCTACCGTTACTGGTAACGGATATGTTATAAATCCATACAGCGATAATTGGGGATTAGTAGCGGGACCGATTGAAACTTATGGTATGGATTTTTGTTTCCATGCTGGATTATGTCTCAGGCAACATGACACATTTGGTAACGAAACATATCAGAATGGAGTATTCTGGCACGACGGCTACAAGCGATACGTTATTGGAGTAGATGTTCTAACATATGAACCTCTACACTATCTTGAATGTTTAGGAGTGATTCAATGAAATTAAACAACTGGAACGAGTATCAAGCCTTGGCACTGGAGACTATGCGCCAAGATGACTTGTCGCTGGAGTTGGAGGAGCAAGTACTGTTGCAGGCTTGCTTCAACATCACTATGAGCGTCTCTCTGCTAGTAAGAGAGTTTAAGCTGATAGACACTCATGAGATTACTCCATTACACTTTACGATCATGGGCCTAGTAGGAGAAGCTGGTGAACTAATTGATCTGATAAAGAAGATGGTATTTCACAAGCAGGATATCAGCGTGCCTGATCTTATAGACGAGTTGGGGGATGTCCACTGGTATCTTGCTACCACAGCTGCTAAAGCTGGTTACGATATGGACGCTATGAGAGCTGTTAACGACCGTGTTTCAACTGCGATGCTGAGTATCTGGAACGCATTGACTGCTATTAGCAATGTGTATTGGATACCAGTTGACGACGTGTTGAAGTACAACATTGAGAAGCTACATAAGGAGCGTTACCCTGACGGCTTCGAGTTTGGTGGCGGTCGAGATCGTAACTAGCTATTAGTAAAAAAGGTAGTGGTGGATGTCTGCGCACATTCACCACTACCAATGGAGAAAGTGACTACTACCCCTTGCGGAATAGCTGACACACTAGCTAAAGCATCCTGTTTCTCTAAAGTTATCAGGACGCTGACCAGGATCGTGTAGTTCACTCACCCTCGCAACTTTCCCACTTACTAAACTTCCCCAACCAACTAAACCTTCTGCTCGGGGGTCTTTAGAGTAGAAGTATTTCTCCTCGACTCTTTCAAAAGTAGGAGATTTCGACCAGTGAATCTCTATCACGTCCTGTAGTATGATGCCGTTGTAGCACTCGAACGTATCATGTTTCCTGGCAAGCTTCAGATAGTCAGTGGTGGCATCTGGACCGCTAACCATGTTGCAGGTATCTTTATTGTGAATAGTTACTAAGGGGTAGCTGACAAACACCTGATTGATCCTCATGCTAGTAAGTAGCCAATCCACGAAAGGTTCGTCTGTGCCTTGCTTCGTTAATGTGTAATATCTACCGCCACCCATTGATGTGTCAATATATCGCCTGATGTGACCGTCCTGTATGTCTAGCTGCTCCCATTCAGCCGGATGAGAAGGCCCGTCACCACCTTTAGTATGGTAGAATATACTACTATCAGCGTCTCGTTGACTTTGGTGTCGCTGTTGACCATGGCTCACTCCGTCTATCTTTGTCTCTACCTCGTATAGTCTACCTCTCAAGTCAGCTGGACGAAGGTACGGTACAAGGTATATTAGCTCACCTTGTCCTGGCGGAATTTGTGCAGACTGTAAATGAGGTAGCGGGTCTTTGTAGCCAGGACAACACTCCCAACCAGGATGCACGTATCCGTCTTTTTTGAGCGTGAGGTGCAGATGTGCTCCATAACTATTACCAGTATTACCTGAGTAACCAATGATCTGGCTGGCGTCTACGCGATCACCAACTTGTACTAGCGTATCATATCTCAGATGACCTAGTGTGGTGTAGTATCCATTCTCATGGTCTATAATCACATGCTGACCATAATTGCTTAGATTACCACTCGATGTCTTATCAGACACCTTTATCACTACGCCGCCTTCTGGAGCGTAAATAGCGGAGCCTAAAGGAGCAGCAAGGTCTATACCTTCGTGTCCTGGAAAGCCGTACTTGTTGTAATTCTCAGGATGCTCGCCAAAATATTGTGTAATACGATGTTCTACAGTAGGCCAAACGCTATATTTAAACGTCTCTGGCTGAGTTGGGGGTTCAGTGAATATATACTTAGTCTGATACATGTAGCCCCGTTCAGCAAAATACTGTATAGCATGTTGTTGACTTGCTAACTCTGGATCGATTACTACAATATACGATTCTTCGTTACCCTCCAGGTACATCGTCTCTGCATCATTATGACTAGCAGTTTGTGTCCTTTTATAGTCGTCATGAGCTATATCGGCAATCTCTTGCCACTGTTCCCTGGTATGCTCCTGGGCCAGCTTGTAGACGACAACTTTATGCTTTGGTTCTGGTGGCACTGTCTCTCCTACAGGATAACGATTATTGAGTGTCATTTCTTTGACGAGGGGTATCAATGCGCTTACTTTCTTTTCTATGCCAGTGTTGTTATAAGGTTGAGTAGTCCATATACCGGCACCTTTTATCTCAGGATAGTAAGCATACAATTCAGCAAGGGAGTTCAGCTGCGCCATCGCAGTCGGAGTGTCAGGAATATCACCTAGTTCCCATCCAACCTCATGTAATACTATGTTAGGTCGTCGCAGCCCTAACTCATCGCAGATGCTAAACAGCATCAGAAACCGACCAACGTTGTATGGAGAATCTGCGAATATGTTAGATGCGTCTAAGGAGTACTCATGTAGGCATATGTAGACGTAGTACGGAAACGAATGTGCTAAGTATAGATACTCCTTCATGCCAGGAGTTATCCAATCTGCTTGTTCAGGCTCGCCAGCGGAGAATCCGAAAGGGGCGGTTATAAATGGCCCATCTGGGTCTGACATGGCTAATTTAGCAACTCTGGTAAAGAACTGGCCTAACCAGTCTGACTGATTCTTGTCTAGCTCATTACCATGTTTAATAACAATTCTATCATGGTAACGATATATCTCCTTAGAGAACTGGCTTTTCATCCACGCCCACCACTCGGGAGCAGCGGTTTCGATATTAGCACCGTAAGGTGGAACATCGTTTCCGTTTGGACGAAATACTGGCACATGGGGGACTGTGCTTCCAGCATCCCATTGTGCTACTATGTCACCAATTCCTTCTCCTCCTACTGACATTACAGAAACGGGTATGCCAGCAGCATCGCAGGCTCGCACAAGATCGCCCCATCCTGTACGAATACCTTGACTACTCATGTGGAAGAATACTTTGTTATACCCGTCCATTAGTTGTCGCTTTCCTTGTCTAGCTCACCTGCTAGTAATTGAACCAAAAAAGCAATCGCGCCATCTAGTTGTGCTATTTCACGATTAGCTTTTTCGACCATTACCTTACGGGCTTCTTGTAGCCTAGCAAGTTTTTCTTCTAATTCTGTTTGTGAATAGGTGTTCATTGTTTCACTATCTTTATTGGACATCACTTTCTCCCTTGTTACGTCCTAATTAATCTGACAGTTTATGAATTTGTATTTTGGCTTCTATTAAGTTTCTGTTAGATCCAGCTGTATGCCTAGCTGTTCCTTTGATCACATCTCCTATCGAACAGTCTTGTACCCCTACTGATTGTATTCGCAGAACCTCATTAGCTGCTGTTTGTATTTTTTGAGATGCTATATAAGCTCCTTCGTAGTCTATAAGAGCTTGACACGCATAGGGTGTAGCGTTAGAAGCGAACGCACACTCTAATTTTATTATATAAGTACCAGCAGTTTGTATAGTAAGATTAGCACCACTACTCCATATACCATCTGTATCACGATTCTCAGTTTCCCATACTATATCATAAAATGAACTTGTAGTTAAGGCAGTATCCGTAGTACGAATCCAATCACCACCGTGTGGCGATACTGTAGCAAATTCTGATAGTGGTAGCTTGTAGTGAGAGCCGTCTGATGATTTCTCTACTACTAGTATATCAGCGCTATCTGGTGATCCTGGAGCAGTAGCAGTATTAGCAATACTGAAATCAAACGTTAAAGCAGTCGCTCCTTGAGTAATTGTAATAGGTATAGATGAATCAGCTAGAGCTAATCCTCTGAATCTCAGTACCTGACTAACTTCTCCTTCATATACATGATTGGTTGTAGTTAAGCTAGTAGCACCTGTTATAAAGCCACTACCTAAAACAGAAGCAAGATCTGATACAGTAGATTTTTTAATACCTACACCTACATCGTGGTAAGCTATGTAATCAGCGGTATCAGGAGTACCTGTAGTAGTTATGGCATTTATATCTAAGTCTATGTCTACGTCAGTAGCAGCAAGAGATAAACTAGCAGCTATACCTTCACCGCCGACAATAGACCTGAACTGCAACGTCTTAACCGTTAGTGCATAATATAATCCAACACCGGTTCCTACACTAGACGCGCTTTCGACTAGATTTACTTCTCCTAAATCTGAAAATGGTACTCGGTAAAACGCTCCACCTACAGTAGCTTGACCTATAAAGTAGTCGCCGGCTGGCGGAGGTGATGATGGAGCATCTGATTGTCCGGTAATATCAAAATCAAAAGTAAGATCATCTGCGTTTTGAGCGATAGTTATTGGAGATGAAACTATGATACTACGAAACTGTAATACAGTTCCCGACATTCCTTTGTAGACCTGCGACCCTGCGCCAAGATTTGTACCTGTATTGGCCTCGCCGCTACCAGTAAAGGTAGTAAAATCAATCTTGTATTGCGTGCCAGACCTTTCTATTATTAGATAGTCTGCGGTAGTCGGGCTGGTTATAGTAGTAAGACCAGCGACATCTAAGTCGAAAGTGATGTCATTGGCGTTTTGAGTAGCAACAACAGGAGCGGTGCCAATTAGACTACGAAGCTCCACATCACCGGAAACTACTTGCTTGTAGACTCCAGCACCTGTGCCAATGTTTGATACAGAATTTAAACTACCACTAGCGAAAGTGGTGAAGTCAATCTTGTATTGTGTCCCGGCGCGCTCGATGATCAGCTCGTCGCCAGTAGTAGGAGTAGTAATCGTAGTTAGGCTAT
>Ga0055476_10000162_pt1 | contig 16309 bp, 16 predicted proteins | sample Muzzi_CordC_D2_FD_57682 | JGI IMG/M metagenome (GOLD analysis project Ga0055476, IMG submission 57682) | Wetland microbial communities from San Francisco Bay, California, USA, that impact long-term carbon sequestration - Muzzi_CordC_D2 | ecosystem: Environmental > Aquatic > Marine > Wetlands ... | reverse complement strand
CGCGCCCGGTCGCCGGCCACTTCGCGGCGGGTGTCTCGAATCGGCATTCAACTTCCGAGTTCAGCTGGTCGATCCGTAGGCGGAGCGCTTGCTGTGAGGCCAGAGAACGCATGATCGAGAGCATCGAGATTCGCGAGTCCGAAGGGCTGGACGCCTACGCCGACGTGATCCACCTGACCGAGGCCGTACGCGCCCTGCGCGCCGAGGCCGCCTCCCTCGTGGCTCGGCTCCGCGGAAGAAAGGTCTGGATGGTGAACTCCACGGCCCAGGGCGGAGGCGTGGCGGAGATGATGCCGAAGCTCGTCTCGCTGCTGAACGAGCTCGGGCTGTGCACCGAGTGGGTCGTCATGGGTACCGACCAGCCGGGCTTCTTCGATCTCACCAAGCGGCTGCACAACCTGATCCACGGCGCGGGGGACCCCGGCCTCCAGGCCGAGGACCAACAGCTCTACGCGGCCGTGAGCTCCGAGAATGCTGCGGAGCTGAAGCAGCGCATCGGACCGGACGACATCCTGGTCATCCACGACCCTCAGCCATTGGGCATGGGCGCCCTGCTCAAGCGGGAGCTCGGCGTGCCCTTCATCTTCCGCTGTCACATCGGTCTGGACGAGGATCGACCGGAGACCCGCGCAGCCTGGGGCTTCCTCCGGTCCTACGCCGAAGCCTGCGACTGGGCCGTCTTCTCGTGTCCCGAGTACATCCCGCCCTACCTCGCCGGGAAGTCCGGGATCATCACACCGGCCATCGACCCTCTCAGCTTCAAGAATCGCGAGCTGAGCCCGCACATGATGGCGGGCATCCTGAAGAACTCCGGCCTGGTCCGCTCGCGACATCCGGTGGTCCCGGAGGCCTTTCCCGAGCAGGCCACGCGGCTTCGCCCGGACGGACGCTTCGCTCCGCTCAGCGAGGAGAACGACCTCGGCATTCCCTTCCGCCCTCTGGTGACACAGATCTCGCGCTGGGATCGCCTCAAGGGATTCGAGCCCTTGCTCGAAGCGTTCGTGCACCTGAAGCAGAGCATCCGCACGCGCGACGTCTCCGACCGCCACCTGCGTCGGCTGAGCCTCGCGCGACTCGTGATGGCGGGGCCCGACCCGGCGGCCGTTGCCGACGATCCGGAGGCCCAGGACGTGCTGCGCGACCTGACCGAGACCTATCGGCGCCTTCCCCACTGGATCCAGGAGGACGTCGCGCTCGTGTCCCTGCCCATGCGCTCGAGGGACGAAAACGCCCTGATGGTGAACTCACTGCAGCGCTCCTCCAGCATCGTGGTGCAGAACTCCGTGCGCGAGGGGTTCGGCCTCACCGTGACCGAGGCCATGTGGAAGCAGTGCAGCGTGCTGGGGAGCCGAGCATGCGGCATCCGTCAGCAGATTCGCGACGGCGTCGACGGTCGCCTGATTCCCGACAGCGAGAACCCCACGGAGATCGCGGACCTGCTCGACACGCTGCTCGACGACCTCGCCGGGCGCGCGCGCCACGGCCACAGCGCCCAGCGCCGCTCCCACAGCGAGTTCCTGGTTTTCACCCAGGTGCGGCGCTGGCTCGAGACGCTGGTCGACGTAGTGCAGCGCTGAGAACTCCACGCCGATGGGTGGCTACGCTCCCTTCCGGCCGAGGTCTCACGCGCCTGCGCGTTCTCAATATTCGTCTGCGTGGATATTGCTCAGCTTTCGCGCCCCGCCCCTCACATCCATCCACGGATGATATACCCGACCACGGCCTGGGTTCAGGCTCGTGCTGCGCCGTGCGGTCGCTCACCATGCGGCCCCGGCCACGACCGCGCCCTGCAGTCACTGCGAAGCAGCCCGCGCACCCACCCTGCCCTCCACAGGCAACCTCAGCGCTATTGGCAGGGTGGAGTCTCGGGCGCAGCAGGCGCCCGCTACCACTCAACCCCTCGGAATATTTTTTGCTCCGGGCAGTCGTCGTTTCGGGCTCTCCGGTGGACGCGTTCAGTGCGGTGTCAGCCGCCAGCCTATGGACCGAATGGGCCAGTGGTGTCCGCGAGCGTTCCAGGCTCCAAGAGGAGAAGGGACCGGGGTCGGGATGACCGGAAGCCCCTGGACGCCTTCTGCCGGGCGCCGCTCACAGTCGATACAGCTGTCGGACGTTGTCACCCAGCACGGGCGCGCGGGCGGGCTCCGGGAGCGCCTCGATCAGCGCCTCCAGGCGCGGCACGTACTCGGGGGGATGGTCGGGGTGGGGGAAGTCGGAGGCCCAGAAGAATTTTTCCGGGCCGATCGCTTCGATGACCGGCGCCAGCGTGGACTCGTCCGGGTCGGCCGAGATGAAGAACTGGCGGTGGAAGTACGTGTTCGGAAGCTCCGGCAGGATCTCCCGGACCGGTCCGCCCTGGGGCGACGAATACACCGAGTCCATGCGATCCAGCCAATAGCCGATCCAGCCCGCGCCAGCCTCGAGCACGACCACGTTCAGGCTCGGGAACTTCTCCGGAACGCCGTACTGGAAGAACGAAGTGAAGGCGTGGCGAACGGCATCTCCCGCCGTCACGTTGAGGAAGAAGCCGTACTTCATGCTGGAGTACTCGCCGTAGCGGCCCGGTGCACACCACTTGGGCTCGAAGCCCGGGTGGATTCCAAACGGGACGCCCAGCTCCTCGGCCGCCGCGAAGACCCGGTGGTGCGAGGGGTGGGCGAAGGGCTTGCGCGTCAGGCAGAAGGTCGGTGCAAAGACGCCCTTGCAGCCGGCCGTCACCGCACGGCGCAGCTCCACTTCGGCGGCCTCGGGATCGCCCAGTGACACTTGCGCCACCGGGACCAGCCTGCCGCCCGAGTCCGCGCAAAAATCCACGATCCAACGGTTGTAGGCTCGCACGTAGGCCTGGACCAGCTCCTCCTGCTCGGCTTCGGCGATCCAGAGGATCGAGAGCGTGGGATAAAGGACGGCGGCCGCGATGTTTTCCAGGTCGAGCCGCTCGATGCGCTCCTTCGGGTCCATGGCACCCAGCGGAGCCATGTCCCGATACAGCAGGCCAGTCTTCTCCTCGCGCTCGTAGATGATTCCGCCGCGCCGGTCCATCAGCCCCAGGCCGGCGGGGAAGTTGCCCCGCAGCACCCTCGAAGGCCGGCCCTCGATCTCGACGTACTCGAGGCCCTGGTCGTCCTTCTTCAGGCGGATGGCGACGTCGCGGTACTTGGGTTCGAGGTACTGCTCCCAGAGATCGGGCGGCTCCAACACGTGACCATCGGCGTCGATGGCCCCGTCGAAACGGAGGCGGGGAAGCGGCTTCATGCGGGGTCTCCCGGATCGATGGGCACCATGATCGCGCGTGACACGTCGACCTGCACCACCCCGGCCGGCGTCGCACGTTTTTCGTCTCGTCCCGGGTTCGTCGATTCACGGCAGTCTGTTGCCCGACAGCCGTGAATGGACGAGGTCGAAGGATGTTCCAAGCGAGGGCTGTGGCTTCGAGAGGAAAAGGAACCCTCGCTCGGATCAGCACTCGATCGGGTCCAAACTCGGCCGACGGCAAACACGCAATGTCTCCAGAACAAGGGGGAGGCACGCCCCGAGGAGTCACCTCCCAGGGCCGCTGGCGTTCGTCGGACTCGCGGCGGTGGCGGTTGGCAGCGAGCGTCCGGAGCAGCCAGACCTCGTTTCGAAAACGGGGTTCGTGCCACCGCGCGGCCCGGATCCAGCCTCGATCGTCTAAGTTCGCGGGATGGAATCGCTCGCCCACATCGCGACCTGGATCAGCTCGAATGAGGCGCTGCTGAGCGGCATCGCGGCGATGATCGTGGTGGCGGGCGTCGTCTTCAGCCCGATCGGTCTCGGAATTCGCCGCTTGCTGGGCCCGTCGCGAGACGTCGAAAACGCGTCGGAGCATCCGGAGCCGGCTCGGAAGCCCTCCCCCGCCGCGGCCCCACCGAACGCGGCGACATCCGAGCAGTCCGTACCGACGGATCGCCCATCGATCGCCGTCCTCCCCTTCATGAACATGTCGGACGACAGCGAGCAGGCGTTCCTCGCCGATGGCATGACCGAGGACATCATCACCGGGCTCGCGGCGACGAGGTATCTCCACGTCGTCGCCCGCAACTCGACGTTCGCCTACAAGGGACGGTCTCCGGACGTTCGAGACGTCGGGCGCGAGCTCGGCGTTCGCTACGTCCTCGAGGGAAGCGTCCGCCGCGTCGCCGAGAAGATGCGAACGACCGTCCAGCTGATCGAGGCGGCAACCGGCACGCACCTCTGGGCCGAGAAATACGATCGGCTCTATGCAGACATCTTCGACGTCCAGGACGAGGTGGTGAGCGACATCGCCGGCGCGCTCTCGCTGCAGATCACCCAGGCCGAGGTATCGCGGGCCCGCCGGGAGCCCCCCGCGAAGCTGGGCGCCTGGGAGCTGGTGCAGCAGGCGATGCACTCGACCTTCCACAGAGGACCGAGCCTCGAGAGGTCGAGAGACGTCGTCGACACCCTGAAGCGCGCCGTCGAGCTCGATCCCAACTACGCCTACGCCCGCGCCGCCTACGCCTGGATGCTCGTCTCGTCGGCGATCAACGGCTGGGCGGAAGATCACCTCGCGACCTTCGCCGAGGGTCGATCGCAGCTTCGGACGGCGCTCGACCTCGACACCTCGGATCCTCTCACGCAGTACTACATCGGAGCGGCCTATACGTACATCGGCCGATGGGACAAGTCGGTTCGTTTCCTGGAGAAATCGCTCACGAGCAACCCGCATCAACCCGACGCCGTGGTCCATCTCGCGCTCGCCCGGGGCTATCTCGGAGAGTTCGAGCGATCCTACGCAGGCTTCGACAAGGCCGAACGGATGGCGGCCAACGAAGCCCGTACCGGATACGTGTGGTACCGCGGCATCGTCCTGGGGCTCGAAGGACGCTACGAGGAATCAATCCCGATCGTCGAGCAGGTCCTCGAGATCCTGCCCCGCTACGCGACGGCACGGGTCACCCTCGCGATCGCCTACGAGCTGTCAGGGCATCCGGACAAGGCCCGGGCCGCCGTCGAACGGGCGTGCGAGCTCGATCCCGGGTTGAACGTGGACGGAATCGCCATGAACGTCTCCGCCCATCGCGATCCTGCGAAGGGTCGCGAGCGAGAGGCGATCCTGCGCAGGTATTGGCCGGCGTCCTAGGACTCTCTGCCGCGCCGACAGGCGCGTCGCGCCCGGCGTCGCGACGGCAAGGCGAGGAATGCGGTCACGCCGTTGATCGGACGGCCTGCGCGCAGCGCCGGCTCGCCCGCGGACCAGCCGGGGATCGACCCACCGCCGCTACTTCGACACCCGGGTGATCTTCGATCCCTGGATTCCCAGGCCCCCCATCAGACCCTTCTGATCGAAGACGAACGCGTAGACGTCCTGGGTGAGCGTCGTGCTGGTGAGCGATTTCGCCGCGCCCGTGTCCAGGACGACCAGACTCGGGCCCGCCCCCAGCTCGAAACCTCCGCTCTTGTCCAGGTAGGCGAGCGCGGATTCGCTCATGAAGAAGAGTGCGTAGCCGAAGACCTGCGCGCCGGCCTGGAGACCGTAGGAGGCCGCTACGGAATTGTAGAAGCCGGTGACCTTGCCGCCGCGGAAGAGCGCTCCCTCACCGATCTGTCCACCGAACATGAAGCCTGCCTTCAGCACGTTGGGGAAGACCAGGACGGCATGGGCTTTGTCTCGCAGCAGACGCGCGCCGGGGTTCGTGCGGTAGAGTTTCTCGAGAGCGGTGCGCGCATCCCGCTCGATCGACTGGCCGCTGGCGGCCGTGGCCGGCGCCGGTGCGGCTGGGCCGAGGAAGAGCGTCACGAGTAGCAGGGCCACCACGGGCCCCGAGTTCCGGGTGATCACGAGTGCATCCCTCCAGGGGCGTCCGCTCCGGAAGCCCCTCTCCATGCCGCGCCTCATTGCGCGATCACCGGAATCGATGCGGCGAGTTCGTAGAGCATGACGATGTGGATCTTGTTCTCGATCTGGTAGAAGCGCATCAGGGTGCGGCCCGGCAGCACTTCGGCGAAAGGCTCCGCGTACGATTGCAGGAGCGCCGCGCGGTCGCGTTGAACGGCGAGGTAGGCGTCGACGAGCTTGCGCGCCTCGTCGTCCGTGGTGTTCCCGAAGGTCCGCGTGTACTCATCGACGATCTGCAGCAGGCGATCGCCGACGACGGTGAGGTCCGCCTGGTAGCGATCGTAGATCGGCCAGAACGCGCGGGCTTCGTCGTCGCTGAGCGCGAGGTTGACGGCGACGAGCGCCTTCTTGTTGCTGCGTAGCGTGTCCCGCAGGACTTCCATGCTGGCTTCGTCCGCCTCCCCGGCACCCGCCGGCGGAACGGCCAAGACGGCCAGCATTAGAACAGAGAGGACCCAGCTCGTTTTCGACATGGTTGATCCCTTCCTCTTTTCCACTCGGGTCTCGCCCGAATTCCCGCGGAGGCTCGAAGCGGATGGCAGACACCCAACACTTGCGGTCGGCAGCAGCCGAGCCGCACCCCGCAATCTCTTGCTCGCATCGATTGGCGACACCGTTCATCGAGAATCCGGCCCTTCGACAGCCACGCGGCCCATCGGAGATCGGCCGCGAGTGTCTCGACCAGAGAGTAGCGGGCCCTCGCCACCAATCGAGAAGTCCCCCGAAGCATTGCCGTTTCGGCGGCTTCGTCGCTTCGGGGTGCGGCGGCGAGGAGCGGGAATTCCAGTGCGCCCTCGCGTCGGCGGGTTCGGGTGGGAAACACGACTTCCACGCGCGTCCGATGAGTCGTAGAATTTCACCGATGTCGTACCCGCCCGCCTGCCCCCACGATCCCATCGAGGAGATCGCGAGCGATCTCTTCATGGTTCGCGGCAGCGTTCGGATGAACGCGCTGATGCGCATCACCCGGAACATGGCCATCGTCCGGAACCAGGGCGAGCTGAGCCTCGTGAACCCGATCCGCCTCGACGAGGAGACCGAGCGGGGGCTCCTCGCGATGGGCGACGTCAAGCGGATCCTCCGGCTCGGCCCGATGCACGGCCTGGACGACCGCTACTACGTCGAGCGCTTCGACGCCGAGCTCTGGGCTCAGGGCGAATCGCAGACCTACCCGGAGCCGAAGATCGCGCAGAGACTGGCAGCGGACCGCCCCCTGCCCTTCCCCGATGCCGAGCTCTTCGCCTTCGAGGGCACCAAGCAGCCCGAATCCGCGCTGCTGATCCGACGCGATCCCGGAATCCTGCTGACCTGCGACTCGATCCAGCACTACGGCGACTACCGCCACAACACGATTCTCGCTCGGCTCGTCATGCCGCTCATCGGCTTCCCGAAAACCACCGTCGTCGGCCCGATCTGGCTCAAGCTGATGACGCCGGAGGGCGGCTCACTGAAGACCGAGTTCGAGCGCCTGCTCACCCTGGATTTCGACCGGCTGCTCTCCGCCCACGGAAGCCTGCTCACGAGCGGTGCGAAGGTCTCCGTTGCCGCGGCGGTACGCCGGGCCTTCCCGGACACCTGAGCGAATCGGCGCAGGGTTGGCCGGGCGTGCACAGCGCGGCGTCACTGCCGGCCCAGCCTGACCTACGCAGCCCGCGGAAGATCCGCTGCGCGGGTCAATCGAGCGCCGCGTCGACGAGACGCTCGATCATGGCTCCGCCCACCCAGCTCGCCAGCGGGATGAGCAGGCACAGCGCCCCGCGCCGGAGCGTCGGCCCGGGAAGTGCGAGAATGCGGCGGAACGTCCACGGAAACCACGCGTCGCGCATCGCTGCGGCGCCCCGCTACGAATCGACCGAGCTCGCAGCCGCGAGGCTCATCTCGATTCGAGCATGCGACGTCGCGTCGCGTCGCGCGCGAATCGATGCGAGCGGCTGGGCCACCTCATCGGATGACGCCGTCCTGGTTCATGTGGAGCGCCGCGAAGTGGGCGTGACTGTCGGACAGGTGGAGCTCGATGCCCGCTTTCAAATCGGTGCTGCCGCTGCCCACCTCGGCCTCGCTGAGCTGGAAGCCGTTCGGAAGCTTGAATCCCACCCGGAACTCCTTGCCGCTGTTCGGGTCGATGATCGGCTCGCCGCGCGAGGCGCCGATGCCCGGAATCTCGATGCTGGCCGTTCGCCCTTCCACGTCGATTGCCAGCTCGATCGGTGCGAAGATCGAGTCGATGACCTCGGTCATGGTGCTGTTGAAGACGTAGAAATGCGTGGCCCCGGGTGCCGTGGACTCGCCGCGCATGATTCTTTCGAGCGCGTCGCGTTGTGCATCGTCGGCCCGCTCATCGATGATGAACTGCTCCCGGCCATTTCCATCGGCGATTTCGCCGGGCCACTGGACCAGCATCACGTAGTTCAAGCCGTCGAGTCGGGTGCCGTTGTACTCGCCCGCCTCGATGTGCCCGGCTTCGATCGCCTCGCAATGCCCGTGCGTGGTCGCCGAGTTGAACTGGCACGGGCAGCCCCAATCGCAGTTGCAGTTGGCGAACTGCGTGCCTCGAAGCATCCATCGGTCGGTCATGCTGAACTCCTTTCGGCTCGGCACCAGCCTATCATGGGACGACGCGTCTGCGTATCGACGTGGAGTCCCGCATCGGCCGTACTTCGAGCCGCTACGACGGTGTCATCGTGCGCGAATCCGAGGCGAACCGACCTTCCGGTCACCCGGCCGAATCCCGTCCGAACGTTGCGATTGATGGCTAGCCCCCCGAGCGACGAACGAGCCGTTTCCGAACGACCGAATCGAGCGTTCCCGACTGCTGTGGTCTGGCGCTCGAAGCGGATGCGCCCTGACTCGAGGCCGAGTTCCGGCCCGAGCTCTGGTCGGACGACGAGCTCAAGCAGGACAAGCAGCGATGCAAGTTCTTCGTCTCCGGGCGTATTGCCTGTTGCTCGGAACTCCCCGCAGCGGCCACAGCCTGATCGGCGCGATGCTCAATGCGCACCCGAACGCAATCATCGCGCATGATCTCGACGTCACGCGCCCGCTCGCGGATGGTCTTCGCCGCAACCAGCTCTGCTGGTTGATCCTGCGACGCGACCGGAAGTTCACGCACCTCGATCGCTCGGTCGGAGCCGGAAACGACTATGCGATTCCCGGTCAGCGGCAGGGGCGATACGAATCGCTCGAGGTGATCGGAAGCAAGCGCGGGGGAGCCGCGAGCCGCGCCTTCGCAGCCGACCCCACGCTCTTCGCGCGCCTCGCGCGCACCGTGGGCGTTCCGATGCGCATCGTCCACGTGGACTGAGGCGCCGGCTCCAGAGTCGGATCCCGGCGCGCCGTCCGAGGGCCCGTGCTGCAGAAGCGACGACGCCCGCAGCCAGCGGAACGTCACCGCGAACGCTCGGCGACGCCACCGAAGATCTGGGTGAAGAAGTAGTAACCGTCTTCCCTGCGAAAGACGCCGACACCGACCACGTCGTAATCGCCTTCGATGTTCTTGCGGTGGATCGCGCTCGCGACCCAGCTGTCGACGACCCAGTTCGCGGGTCGGGGGCGCTTGCGTCCCATGCGCGCGACGTTCTCGGAGAACGAGATCAACGCAATCGACTTGGAGGCTCGTTCGAAGCGATTCATGAACCCGAGATGATCGACGTGAGTCGGTCGGCGCCGCGCCAGGTCGCCGCTGTGTCCGCGCGCGAGCCCGGCGAGCGCGGGAGCCTCACGCAGCGGAGGCAGCGATTGCGACCGGCGGTAGGCATTCGTCAGCCGGAGCACTTCGATCTCGATTCGACGCGTTGCCGGATCCTGGGCTGGAAGATCCGGACTGCTCGCGCAGCCGAGGACACAGACGAGTGCAAGCGCGGCACCCCACGCTCGTCCAGCCGCGATTCGGTGACATTCCAGCATCGCCCTGCTCTATCGACCGATCGCAACGCGTGCTTCAGACTCGCCGCGGCTCGGCTCCGTGCATCTCTCCGATTCGTGCCGGGGAGGCTAGCGGGCGGCAGTGGCCTGCGGGTTGCGCGCGAGTTGCTTTCGAGCTGCCTGTGGACGCAGCGGAGACTGTGTTTCCTCAACAGTTCGACCGACTTCCGGTCGATGAAGCGATGGAATCGACCGGAGAAATTACAATGAAGATCCCCCTCGTCTTCACCGCGCGGCGGCCAATCCTCGCCGCCATCGCGATGACGCTCCTACTCGTCGCGAGCCCCTTGCAGGCGCAGCGCGCGCATGCCGATGAATCGGATTCGAAGCCGACGGCACCCGCGAATGCGGTCGAGCTGGAAGTCCTCGAGCACCGGAACGCGAGCTTCGAGCGGAACCTCGATGCGGACCTCGGCTCGAAGCTCGACGCACTCGCGGACGACGTTTCACGGGCCAACCTGAGCGAGCTGGCTCCCGTCCATGACGCGCGCTTGTCGGATCGCGTCGACGCGCACATCGAAGGATCCCGAGCCGACCTTCCGCCCGCAGTCGTGTCGGAAGGCGCGATCCTCGCAGGCGATCGTTCTCCGGGAGTCGTGTCCGTCCCGGTCGCCTACGACCCGACGCCGGCGGCACCCGCTCGCTGAACCTCCCGCCAGCGCGCTTGGGTTCGCCTCGAGACGCCATCCCCGAAGGCCCGTCGCTCGCCGAGCCGAGATCCGGCCTCCGCGTCGAAAATCGTTTCGATGCCCAGGGTCGGGATTTGGCGACCTGCTGCGGTACGGTTTCGGAATACCCGAAAGCGCCGTGCGCGGAGCGAGGTTCCCGTGTTCGATCGATTCTTTCCGGCCGCCCTGCTCGTCTCGATCGTCGTTTCGATCGGCGCCGGCCCGGCCGGCGCCGAAGAGCCCGATTGGTCTCGAATGGCCGACGCCGAGACCGTCTACGTGTTGACCCGTGACGAAGACGGAGACGTCCGCGAGACGAAGATCTGGATGAGCGTCGTCGATGGCACTCCCTACATCCGCACGTCACGCAGTTCGCGCTGGGGCGACAACATCGAGCGCAACCCGGAGATCGTGTTGCGCGTCGAGAACCGCGAATACCCGCTGCTCGCCCGGTTCGTCGAGGAAGCGGACGAGCGCGCGCGCATCGTCGCGGCGTTCGAGGAGAAGTACGGCAGCAATCCGATCCTGAACTGGATTCGAGGCGAAGATCCCCGAATCATGCGGCTCGAACCGCGCTAGGCGAGATGTGACGGGAAGCATGGGTCCGGCACGCCGCATCCAGTGTGCGTCGATTCTTGCGTGGCTCGTCTTTGCCGGACCGGCCGCGGCGATCGTGATGAACGAGGGAGACGGCTTTGCGACGCCGCCGGATCGGATGGTGGCGTCCGGTCATGTGGGAACCGTGGCGGGCGGTGGGCTCACGATCGTCTACCTCGGGGAAGGCTGGGTCCTCACGGCGAGTCATGTCGGCGCGCAGGACGTGGAGATCGAGGGTCGGGTCTACCGGAAGGCTCCCGAGCCGCCCGTCCAGATCTACAACGACGACCGGACCGAGGCCGACCTGATCGCGTTTCGGATCCTCGGCAATCCGGACCTCCCCGATCTCGCGCCTCTCCAGATCAGCGATAGTACGCCGGCGAGGGGCGCGTTCGCGATTCTCGCGGGGGCTGGCCGGGACAAGGATGGCAGCGATCGCCCGCTGGTCGACGCGCTGAGGCGAATCTGGCGGGGCCGTGCGAACGCCGGGCCGAGTTGGGGTACCAACACGATCGCCGGCGCGAGCGAACGCGTGGCGATCGGAGACCGCGTCACGGACGCAATCATCACCGAATACTCGCTCGTCGACGACCTGTTCGCGACACCCTACGAAGCCCAGGCGGTTCCGGGAGACTCCGGCGGAGCACTCTTCGTCGCGGACGGCGGCGAGTTCGTCCTGGCGGGGGTGCTCTTCGCAGCCTCCGACAGCACCACGTACCGGAGCGAGCCGCGCCTCACCTTCGCGGTCAATCTCGCGAGCTATCGCGAACAGATCATTGCGGCGATCGAAGCCGACAAGGCCGATCGTCGTGCGGGACGGGTTTCGGGTGATGCGCGTCGCCCCGTGTCGGAACGCGACAAGTGGATCGCGGGATCGAGTGCTGCAGCGGTGGCTCTGTGCATTCTTTTGTCGGTCTACATCCGACGCGCTCGAGCCGGGCGCGAGACGCGCTAGAACTCGAAGGAGCTCCTTTTCAGCATCCGCGCGCGACACGGTCGCCCAGCGGGGGAAGTATCTGATGGCGCTACGAATCGGCCGAGCGGTGTGGAAGATTCTGGGAGTCGCGGTCGCGAACCTGCTCGCGGTCGCGATCTTGCTGCTCATTGCGGAAGGCTTCGCGAGTTGGTTCCTCGCCATCGGCCAGATCCCTCCGAACACACCCGACGCGGCGAGACCGCATAGTCAATACGACGCCGAGATCGGCTGGATCAACAAGCCCGATGTCGATCTCCGCGACTTCTATGGTCCCGGCCGAGACTTTCGGACCAATTCCCAATCCTTTCGAAACACGCGAGACTTCCCGAAGGATGTTCCCGCAGGCAAGGTCCGGATCGTATGCTCCGGCGATTCGTTCACCATGGGCGAGGGTGTCGGCAACGATCAGGCGTGGTGCCAGCAGCTCGCCGCATCGAATCCGCGAATCGAGAGCGTCAACCTGGGCCACAACGGATACGGGGTCGACCAGGCCTATCTCTGGTACAAGCGGAACAGCGATCGACTGGATCACGATGTCCAGCTGTTCGCGTTCATCACCGGCGATTTCCTGCGCATGAAGAAGTCGGTGTTCCGCGGCTACGGCAAGCCCACCCTCGCGCTCCGCGACGGGACGCTCGTCGTGGAGAATACGCCGGTGCCGCTGCCCGATCGCGGAGTCGTCGGTTTCGAACGGTTACGTCACGCACTCGGCCAGCTGAGTCTGGTGAAGCTGCGCTCGGAGCTCTTCCCGCCAGCGCTGGAAACGGGCGAGATCACCCGCGAAACCCGCGACGTCGTCGTGGCGGTCTTCGGAGACCTCGCACGCATCAACCGGGAGAAGCAGAGTACGCTGGTGCTGGTCTTCCTGCCCACGTTGTGGGATTACGCAGGAAGCCGCGCAGGCAATAGCTGGCAGCAGTTCGTAAAGGCCGAAGCAACCCGTCACGGCTGGCTCTTCGTCGATGTCATCGGGGAACTGCGGAAGCTGCCCCGGTCGGAAATCGGCGGCCTCTTTCGCGGACACTACAGCGAAAAGGGGAACGAGTTCGTCGCGAAGGTGCTGAGCCGAGAGCTGCTGCGCTTCCCGGAAACCGCGGAAAGACTCCGTTAGTTCCGGTCGTTCTCGTTCGGCCGGTCGGCGCCGCCTCGGAATTCGCTCGCGTCGTTCAGGGTGGATCGCGCAGCGCGTAGGCGGTCAGCGATGCGTTCGTCGCAACGGGCACCAGGCGGTCTTCGGATGCGCGCGCGATGCGTCGCATCTGCCGCGCGTACTGCTGTTCGAAGGACCGGCCCGGCGGGTGGTGGATCAGCAGAGTCGTGAAGCCTTCGCGGCGCGCCGCTTCGATGCCGGCGGGTTCGAGGAGCCTGCGGCTCCAGTCGTCGATTGCGGCGACGTTCGCCATGCGGTGCGCTCCGATACAACTCGAGGTGCGGCGGTGGTGATAGGCCGTGAGGAACTGATCGCGCGTCAGGTCGGCCTTCCACATCGATTCGAGCCTTCCCCCGCTTCCGATCAAGCGAATCGGAACCTCGAGCAATGGCCCGCGATTGCCGGATTCCTCGAGAGTGCGGAAGAACTCGAGGGTGGCATCGTCCGGCCGGAGCGCCAGCCTTCGGAACGGGGGCGAGCGATCCGTTCCGATCGAGGCCGGGCGCGTGGTCTCGACGAACGCGATGGCGATGAAGAGCGCCGCAGCCCAGGGAAACACCGCTCGCGGCACCGAACGAAGCAAAGCGGCGGCGCCGAATCCGGCCAGGATGCACAACACCTGGTGCACACCCAATGTGAGATCGGACACCACTCGCACCGCGCTGAGGCCGGGCAGGATCGTCTCGAGCGCCGCGTAGGGGTTGGGCAGCACGATCGCGGGCGCGGACCGCAGCGCCGCGCGTTCGTTTCCGCCGGTCGCGAGTAGCGCCGTGAACAGCGCCGCCAGGAGCAACGCCGCTCGTGGGTCGCCGCGAATCCCGGCGAGTGCCCGCTCGCGCCCCAACGCCAGGGCGGCGACGACGAGCAGCAGGCACGTCCAGCCGGGAAAGCGTGCGCGACCGGGTAGGAAGGACGACCAGGGAGCGTAGAAGTGGCGCACCGGCTCCGGAATGCTCGCGCCCGCCGACTCGAGATAGGGCAGCAGCACGAACGCTGCAGCCGCCATCGCGATCGCGGCCGCGCCGATCACCGGGAGGAGGCGTTCCGGTCTTCCCCGGCGATCCCACAGCAACCAGACGCCGAGCGGAGTGCCGATGGCGGCGGCAGCAATCAGCGGATAGAAGCTGGAGCCCATCTGGAGTGCCGCGAAGATTCCCACGGCCAGCGCATCGGCCCAGCGGCCCCGCTCGAACAACCGGTGGGCAAAGAAGAGCACCCATAGCAGCCAGGCATTGTCCGCGTGATGCAGGTGGTGGGGCTTGCCGATCTGGATGCTGGCGAACGCATAGAGAAGACCGGCGACGATTCCCGCTGCGGGCATCCGCGTCCAGTCCGCGATCAGAACGTACATCGCGATTGCAGCCGCCAGGATCTTCAGGAACAGCGCCAGGTCGAAGGCCGCGATGGGATCACCGGTCGCCAATTGGCCGGGAATCGCCAGCAGGCCCAACGTGACCAGCGGGTGGTAGACCGTCAGACTGTTTCGGTTCGGGTAGCAGGGCTCGGCGTCGAACAAGTCACCGGCACCGCGCAGCAGCGCCCGAGCGTTTCGGCTCGTCGCCCAGACGGTCATCTGGTAATCCTCGGTGGTCACGGGGCCGGCGATTCCGTCGGCGCGAAACGGCACGTCGCGGCGCAGATCCCCGCCCCAGAAGCCGTCGAACGAAGCGGCCAGGGCCAACAGGAAGATCGCCACTGCGCCGGCGAACCACGCCTTGCCCGTTCGGGCCCGCGTCTCCACCACCCCATCCCTCCCCAGAGGCCATTCGTCCAGGCGGACGAACTCGTGAGCATCGATCGTCGGGGAGGTGAGGAAGCGCTCGCCGTCCCGGTGAGAGAATAGGCGGAATCCTGCCGATCTCACCGACTCCCCCGGCAACGCCCGCCGAATCGCGCGGCAGCGCGCAGCGACGCGCGGCGTCGACGAAGGCGGAGCCGCGGAGCCCGCTCGTTCCGGAACTTCGATCGAGATCGTACGATTCGAGGCGCCGGCTCCGTGAGCGTGCGAGAATGCGCCTCGAGGGGATCATTCGATGTCGGAGCGTTTCGTCGGAAAGACGGTGATCGTGACGGGTGCCGCCGGCGGCATCGGGAGGGCGACCGTCGAACTGCTCGCGCGCGAAGGCGCGCGAATCGTGGCGGTCGACCTGCAGCGGGATGCGCTCGACGAGGCGCTCGGGTCGGCGACAGCGGCGGGTTCCGAGGCGATCGCAGTCGCTGCGGACGTGACGCGCGAAGGCGACGTGCAGCGCTACGTCGCGGAGGCGCTGACGCGCTTCGGCGCTATCGACGCGCTGTTCAACAACGCCGGAATCGAAGGCGAGATCCTGCCCATCGACCGCTACCCGACGGACGTCTTCGAACGGGTGATGGCGGTCAACGTGATGGGGGTCTTCCTTGGAATGAAGCACGTCGTGCCGGCGCTCCGGGCTCGCGGAGGCGGCGTGATCGTGAATGCATCATCCGTCGCGGGGCTCGAGGGCAACGCGCTGATGCCCGCCTACGTGGCGAGCAAGCACGCGGTCATCGGGCTCACGCGCGCGGCCGCGCAGACGTACGGCGCCGACAACATCCGAGCAAACGCGATCTGTCCATCACCGATCGACACGCGCATGATGCGTTCGATCGAGGCCGGGGTTTCGGTGGAGCACCCCGAAGCGGTCAGGCAGGCGATGCAGGCGCACATTCCGCTCGGCCGCTACGGCACCCCCGAAGAGGTCGCCGCGCTGGTTGCCTTCCTCTGCAGTGACGATGCGCGCTTCATCAACGGCGGTGCCTATGCCATCGATGGTGGCATGACGTCGGGCTGATCGGACTCGGCCGCCGGCAGCGGGTTTGGAAACCGGCGCCGACGCTCCCCGTGTCGGCGTCGTCGGGGGAGCTCACCGGAACGACGCAGGTGCCCTCGAGCGCCAGCGCCCAGGACTCGTCGATCCAGAAATCGCTCCCTCGTCGCTACGGAACGCCCTGCGAGCTCACGGCATCTCCCGAATCTCGAGGTCGTCCCAGAAGCGCATCCCTCGCCCGCTGGCCCAGACTCCCGGCCGGCCGGCCTGGATCGCCATCGACCCGTCGACCGCGCAGTCGATCTGCCAATCGTCGGGCTCGCTGCCCGACTC
>Ga0055476_10000160_pt1 | contig 16436 bp, 14 predicted proteins | sample Muzzi_CordC_D2_FD_57682 | JGI IMG/M metagenome (GOLD analysis project Ga0055476, IMG submission 57682) | Wetland microbial communities from San Francisco Bay, California, USA, that impact long-term carbon sequestration - Muzzi_CordC_D2 | ecosystem: Environmental > Aquatic > Marine > Wetlands ... | reverse complement strand
GTCAAACATTTAGAAGTCTATAAATTACCTTTTTGGGGTTTTTCGACAGACTCGCTATATGTGACAGGTTTTTGAGTTATTGAAATATTTGATATCGTTTTTTTATAAGGGGCAAATTCATTTCACCGGATTTGCTTTTTTGCTTTTTTGTGGATTTTGAGATATATGTAATCGAATTTGATCAACCTTGGGTTGTGTTTATGGCAGGAAATCCATAATCGGCTTCTCGGTGGAATGAGTTTTGATGTTACTAGTCCTAAAAAAGGCTTGGCTGACCATCGCAACTCAAACCCTCACCGTAAGGGGACCTAATGTCAAAAAACTGGATCACCGTGGAACAACCTGTCGTATCAGATAGTTCTACCGTGCGATATCCGCTTTCTTGTTCTCCAGCTTTGCAAAGGTATTTCTCGCGAGAGCAGATGTTCGTCTCTTATGGCTTAAATCTGGAAGGAGTTCCAGAGTCAATCCTGCTGATTCCCATCGTTGCCACACTAGCCCCGGTTGCCTGGGTGCTAGACGTCGAATTGCGCATTCGCGCTCTCGACGCAGCATTCGTTGAGGCACTGGAGTCAGTCCGGCGAACATTACCGCAGATTCACCCTGGGGTCGAGTGGAGAGGCGAAGTTCGAGTCGACCGGCTTGTGGAGTTATCGACACCGCATCGATCAAACGGAGCCGCCGTCCTATTCAGTGGCGGTGTTGACTCCTTGGCAACCTTCTTTTCCCGTAAAAAGGAGTGTCAGCGGATCGTCAGTGTCTGGGGGGCTGACGTGGGGCTGCATGAATCTCGATTTTGGGAAGACATAGCTTCAGAGCAACGCTCTTTTGCCCAACAATGGAACACGGAAATTTTGTTCGTCCGCACCAACTTTAGAACCTTTTTCCGCTCCTACCGCCTTCGGAAAAGGTACTTCCCAAGTTATTCTAACTGGTACTCTGCAATCCAGCAGGGATTAGGATTGACAGCCATTTGTGCGCCGCTTGCCTATATTCATAGTATGGCTTATGTTTACATTGCTTCGTCGTTCAACAGCCAATTTCAACAAAGCTGGGGCTCGCACCCCGAAATTGACAATCAGGTTCGATGGGCCTCAACTCGCGTCGTGCATGAAGGACTAAATCTGACCCGTCAGCAGAAACTCGGAGTCATTGCGCGGCACGTCCGTGGCGCAAATCCTCCGGTGTTAATTCGGGTTTGTTGGGGACGGAGCCGTAATTGCGGTCGATGTGAGAAGTGCATCCGAACAATCATTGGGCTTCTTCTGGCAGGTCTTGATCCCAATGAGCACGGCTTTAAGTTTCGCGCCACTGACCTAACCCAAATACGTCGGCGCTTTGAGACGGGCTCTCTCGGATTGCGACCTTTACATAAAGGTTTTTGGATAGATATTCAAGATCACGCACGCCAGAAACCGACCGTGATCGTGCCTGGTTGCAGCAGCTTTATAGAGTGGCTAAGCGAGGCTCCAGCCGACCTGTTCGCTGGTAATGAACGGCTTCCTTGGCACCGAGTGCTATGGCAACTCCTAATGAGCCAGTCTGAGCCCGTCGGCACCTGGCTTCGGTTCATTCTGAGGAATCCTTTCCCTTGATTACATTCCCGGATTGGTTCATGTTTTGCAATATCAAGTCATTGTTGGTGTTCGAGCTCTTAGAATAATGCGGTGGCTATCCCATAACATTGCGGATAGAACCTTCAAGCTTATTTAATTTACAAAGCGTACTATGTCCAGTTACATAAGGGATGGATTGACCGACAAATTTGATGGATTTTGGACTCTTTAAAAACATAATAGACACAATAGGTGATTTGTTTAATTGGGGAGAGCCATTTTTGATTCCGGCTGATTATAATACAACCGCTTATGCCAGAAACGCGATATCAAAATCGTATCGAGTACCAATGCCCATATGTTTGCATAAGAAGAAAATACTGAAAAACTTATTAAGTCAGGAATTGATGTTACGGTCCATTCCAGATTTCAACTAGGCTTTGTTTGTATAGATGGCCGAAAACCTTATTATAACTCGGCAAATTTTTATCGTTACATCAACAAGAACCCATTATCGAAACCAAAGCTTAAAGCAAGTGGCTTGTAATTTCTATATACGCCCAAAAGGGTCCTGTGTGTTCATTTTCACCGTCAAGGAGTCCGCGCAACAATTTGTAGCGATGCTGAAGGCGTTTTATGAAGGGTTCTTGATACTCAATCATGATTGCACCGCCTAGTTAAATTAATTTGTTAGGCATTTTGATACACGCAAAATGCGTGCAAAATCAGAGTATTATTTCATTTTTTTCTATATCAATAGTTTAGCCCAACGATAAACAAAACAATTCCAAAAATTGTGTATATAAGGTAATAATAATTGTGGAATTAATTTCAATATCCGGAGAGATCTCTCGATAATCAAAGGAATGATAGATTGTAATGATCAGCCAAAAAGAGAAAACTGAATAATTTCAATTTTTATAAAGTATTCTTTCATATAAATAAAAACTTTATTCTATGGACAAACTTTTTTAAATATGAAATGTCTTTTAAGATCAATTTAATATATTCTAATATTTTAAAATGATACTAATTATTTATAGTCATGTTTTTTGTATTATACGGACGATATATTTTTAGTATTAGATTCCAAAACTGTTAACCGGAAAAAAGATAACGTAATTTGAAGAATATTATAGACAGGTTTCAGCTTTTCCGAGGTTTGCTAAGCGGCGATATTGCTAGGACTGGACCAGCCTATGTAGATGTTGATTTGACCAACCGTTGCAATTTACGGTGCGTGGGATGCCCTTATCATTCTCCCCTTGTCAAAGCTGACGAAGGACCCAAACCTGCCAAATCCGATTTCTCCATTAATTTATTTAAAGATTTGTGTCGAGACCTTAAAACGATCAACACTCGTCAATTGATTTTTCAGGGGTCTGGCGAACCATTGCTTCATCCGGAAATATTTGAATTCATCAAAACGGCTAAGTCGAGTGGTTTTCATGTTACTTTGCTTACCAACGGGACACTCATCGACAAGGAAATGGCACGATCGCTGGTGGAAAGCAGAGTGGATATCATAAAAGTCAGCTTATGGGCGAGTTCTTCGGCCCAGTATGAACTGAACTATCCTGGAAGTCCTTCGGGGAATTTCGAAAAAGTGCTGGTTGGTTTGAAATATCTCAAGGAGTTCAAATCAAAACTAAACGTTCCAATTCCACAAGTTATCCTTTACCATGTAGTCAACACCCGAAACCTTCACACAATCGAAAAAATGATCGAACTTGGATCTGAAAGGGAATGCGACGGCATATATTTCTCGCCCATGCATAATGTCAAAAGTCAATTAAATTCTTTTGCGCTCTCCGAGGATGAAATGATAACCTTTGTCCGTCGTTTGCTGGGAATGAAAAAAAGATTGGCGCTGACAGGTCTTGAGCATAACATAGGATGGGTGCTTGAACGATATCGGATGGGTGACGCAGTATGGGAAAAGCTGCCTTGTTATGTTGCCTGGTATCATGCTAGAATTCGGGTTGACGGATCTGTTCAGGCCTGCGGTCGCTGCGATTTTCGGGTCAATTTCGGAAATCTGAATACGGAAACCTTTCCTGACATATGGAACAGTTCGGCTATTCGTGAGTTTCGGCGACAAACAATCACCTGCGAGGGTCTGGCATCACTGGGTGATCGTTGCGACTGCAGTTGGTGCTGCTTCGTCAGTGACAACCTGCGTGTGCATCGAATTTTCAGATGGTTTCGTCCTTTTGCTGGACTCACTTAAAGAATGAAACACAAAGTTTTGGTATTAAACCGCAAATGAGCATTTCAGAACAGAAGAAAACCGGCATCATGGATTATCATTGTTCTATTTAACGCGAAAGTGAGATCGATAGGTACCTTGCATATCTAAAGAATTGGAAAATAAACCTTTCAAAAGGGATCATCGTCCTTTTAATTCAAGATACAAGGAGCTATAAATTATCCCTTTTTTCCTTTCGAAGGATTATCTGATTTAACCAACCCCAGAAAAATCCTGCTGCATTGCCCATTTGGCTTGAGAACAACAAAATAGCCATAAAGAATGGCCGTCTAGTTTTACCTTTCAAAAACGGATAAAACATCAGATTGATATAAAACGATAGCGGTTCCAATCGAAGGCTTTTTGCTGAACGGGTAGAACGTCTTTGATGAAATCGCGAAGCCCCTCGTCCATAACCAAAATGCTGTTTCAAAAATGTCTTTGGACTCAAATGGTGCCGATGGTAAACAATGACTTCGGGGGCATAAATCATACCGTATCCACAAAACTGCCACCGATCACAAAGATCACGATCTTCGGCAGCTGCACCCGGATATTCTGGATCGAATCCGCCCAAGGTTCGAAAAAGCTCAGCAGAAACGGCAATGTTGTTGGAGGTCAGAAAGCGGGCGTTGTTATTATCGGCGTTGTAATATTCATAGAGGTAACTGATCAGGACTTGACTGGCGGTTGAATATGCATTGTCTGTTACTGCATTAATCGTTCTTCCGCCGATTAGAAAATCGGAAGAAGAATCAAATCGCTCTTCCAGCTTTTGCAGCCAGTCTGGGGCAGGTGAACAGTCATCGTCGGTAAAAGCGAGATAGCGGCCACTGGCTTTTGCAACGCCGGCATTTCGTGCTGATGCCGGTCCTTGATTTTGCTGGGTCAAAAGTGTCAGATTCAAACGGTCGTGAAATTTTGAGACCACAGGTCCTATGGGTGTTTTGCTGCCATCGTCGATGGCGATCACTTCAAAATGCGAACGCGGATACGTCTGATGCACGATTGATTCGAGACAGGCCGCCAGCTGGATCGGACGATTGCAAGTCGGAATAATAATCGAAAAATTTGGACGGTTTGACATAAACTTTCTCTACAGTTTGTATTTATAAATCTTCGATCCTGATCTGAACCGGTTGCCCTGATGAAACCGACTCTATAATCGCCAGCGAGATCTGCAAAGCACGCTTTCCATCCTTCAGGGAACATTCAGAGGCTTTGTCTCGATTTATACAATCGATGAAATGCTGCCATAAAGCATGGAATGTCGCTGCGAAATCCCCCCCCCGGCACATGATCGGAATTGTCTTTGGCAATTCGAACAACGCGAACATAGATTTCTTCAGACGATCAGCAATATTGCCGGGGTATGTGGTGTCTGAGAAAAACTCAAAGCCATCAAATCGATATAAAGATAGAGACAGTCGACCGTTCTCCCCGTAAATTTCAACTTCGCTGGTCGGACTTGTCTTTAAAGTGAATATACCGGTTGCCAGAACTCCGTTTGACAGGAAAGCATTGGTAACCAGAGTTTCATCTTCATAATAGGGTGACGGACGAGTATATGCAAAAACTTGTTCAACCTCGCTCTGGAGCAAATATCGCCACAAATCAAAGTGATGTACAGCCTCGTTAAAAATAATACCACCACCGTGTTCGCGCTTTCTGTGCCAGTATGGTGCGTTTTCTCCAGTGCGATAATGTGTGAATACACTGTGTATCGCTTTGATCCTGCCGAGTTTGCCGTTTTGAATGAACTCACAGGCACGCCGCAGAAGGCGGTGCCATCGAAGATTTAAACCGACAACCACCTTGCATGACGAATCCGCACCTCGGGCAATTAACTGGTCACATTCGGCCAGATTCAAAGCCAGGGGTTTTTCAACCAACACGTGTTTGCCGGCGCCGAGTGCAGCCAACCCGATTTCGGAATGGGATTGGGTTGGCGTTAGAATTCCAACAGCATCGACATTTGCACGGTCCAGTAATGCCCGATAATCGCTGAATCGCTGTTCGATACCATACCGATCTGCTATAAAGTCTAGACGGTTAGTGTCTATGTCCCCCACAGCAACCACTTGAACATCCGGAAGGTGCTGCAGGGCAGGGAAATGTCGTTCCTCGGCAACTCTGCCGCAGCCAATAATTCCGAGCCTGATCGTCTTGGGTTTGCCTGCCATGAAGTGATCTCCTGCTAAAAGTATAAGTTTTGGTCAAAAAGGCTTGCCCTATATACCATTGCTTTTACATACAATTACACCGAATCAGTATTTAAATCAAATTAGGAAAATCAATTTCAGAATTCAGAAAATGCGCTGCTATGCTAACATCTGTGCACTCGCGGTCTCTGTAAGGGCAGTTCTGGCAAAAGCTTAGACTTTTTGGATTATCACGAATAATTTTGCGAACCATCGCAGCGTGCCTGCTGAACCAAAGATCTTTAAAGGATACATTTTCAGAAATTACTCCTAAAGATTGCTGAGCGTTATAATCCTGTTCACACGCAACCAGAGTGCCGTCGACAAAAACGGTCGGAAACCAGAAGGGTTCTTGACATATGAAATCTCTGCGCTCAAAACGTTTCCCGAGATTGTAATCGTATGCTTGGAATTCTAACCTTTCGGGAACTAAATTCCGATGTGTTTGATCAGTCGATTCAGAATCAATGATCGACAATGTTCGAACGGTTAGCATATCGAAATGATTGGTCTTTGCAAATTCGATCATTTGAGGAACTTCGTGCTGATTATGCTTCATCACGATGAACCGCATGTGAAGTATGGGGAACTGCTGTTTTCTTTTTTTCTTGATCTCTGCAATTCGCCGGACCCCGGATAGAATTGGTTTCAGTTTCGCTCCAACACGAAACTTGGAGTTAGTCTCGTCGGTCAGCCCATCTATGGCAACGATCAAATGGGTGGGTGGCTCATGAGTCAGCGCTTCGATAACGCGTTCGTCGTTAAGATATTGACCGTTCGTTGACAGCAGAGTGGCAATTTTATGTTTGCGAACGGCACGCAGAATCTTTTGTAATTCAGGATGGAGCAAAGGCTCCCCCCAGGCCCACAATGAAGCTGTCAAAAGGTAAGGACCAACCTCGTCGATGACTCGCCCAAACAAGTCGACATCCATTGATTGTGGTTTGCGCTTCACAGCCCTGATGCCTGAGGGACAGACCGGACAACGCAGATTGCAATAGTTGGTCAACTCAAATTGCATGTGAAGCGGCATATTCCATGGCGTCAACTGCCGGTATACAAGATTGAAACCGGCCTTAAACAGGTTGGCCCGTTTTTTCATCGACATCCGTTCCATGGTAAAAGGTATCTGGTCGTATACGAAACTGTAACGACCCCGAAAGATGGCGTCCCACGTCAGTTTCGGGGATCGTAACAAACCGCGAATTCGTTCTCTTGATCTCATATTTAGACTCCAATAACCGATTTCAGATTCATTCTTGAAGGTGTTTAGTAAAGGGGCTATATCTTCGTCGTTAAGTGCCTATTTCTAATTAGTTCAAGAACATACTAATGTCTCCTAGTCCAAGGCACGAATGGTGAAATCCATCTGAATAACCGATGGATGTTCATATTATCACCAGCATAACAACAAAATCTACAATCACAATATTCACCCATAGATGCCAGCCCTTTCCGTGTAAGTGTTTTTTTGCGGAAGCTTCGATACATCGATCCGTTCCAGATCTCATTAAAACTGTTTTCATTAATGTTGCCCATTGGAAAATCACATCGCTGGCAGGGAAGAACATTACCGTTAACCCTGATACGGGTATGGTACCATGCAATGTAGCAGGGTAGTTTTTCCCAGACAGCTTCACCTATCTTATATCGTGAGAGTGTCTGGCTGATGTTGTGTTTTAACGAAAATGAGTCCAACTGCCTTTTCAGCCTGGTCAATAAGACGTATAACTGCTTCATTTCATCCGGAGATGGGGTAGATTCACCACGCCATGACCATGTAGGTGAAAAGGATAGCGCACTGCATCCAGTTTTTTCAGCCAGAGCTATTCTCAAATTTATATTTTTAAAATTTTGTCTGGTAATAGGTTGATGTAAAACAACATCTGGAAATTTAATATTTTTTTCTACCTTGAAGTCATTCAGAAGTTTTAAGCCATCCATAATTCTTTCAAAATTATCTGATTTAGCTCCCGGGTAGTTTTTCTTATATTCCTCAGCAGAACTTGCCCAGAGACTCACCTTTAGAACATCGAGACGGGAATCTAAAAGAGACTGAATACTGTTTTTGTTGAGTAAAGTTCCATTGGTGAACAGGATGATGCTGAATCCCGCCTTTTTTGCTACTGAAATTAAATCAAACATACGTGGATGCAGAAAAGGTTCTCCCTCTCCGGTGAGAATCAAGCTTGTTGTTCCCATTGTTTTGATTTCACTACAGAGTTTCTCGAAACTGTGAACGGGAATGTCCACAATACGCTCATCATTTGATGGTTGCTTATTCAAAAACGGGGAATGATACTGACAATCAGGGCATTGAAGATTGCAGCGACGAGTTAAGTCTACAGCAACGTAAAAAGGACCCATACGGGCAATATCACCTGAAATTAATCCTTTCAAAAGGTTTGTTTTTTGGTAAAATGTTGCGATATTGTTATCCTTCCGGCTACCATGCCATCAAAAACAGTGATTCCATTTATTTCAAAGGTCTTTTGTCCGCTGTTGCATCAGTTCCCATTTATTAAACTCTTCAACAGATTGCCCGGCGCCAAGAAGGTATCCAAGAGATTCACTCACAGCGGAGCATAAAAATGTAATAAAAACCACCGGCAGGACCGATATAAAAGGCTTGACCAGGGATTGCCGACCCCGGAAACTTTTGATGATTCGTAAGAGCCTTATAAATGGAGATCCGATAGGCGTACCAACGATATAGACTGTTTTTTTGAGACGTCCCCAATTTTGTGAGGAAGCACGGTTCGCTGCCAACATTTTGCTATAATGATAATTGGCTTGAATCAGGCCACTGATACGGTCATAATTCTGATGAGCGATCACTGCTTTGGGGGACATGGCAAATTCATACCCCTGTTTTCTGAGTTCCTCGTGGATATTAAAATCAATTCCAAGATCATTTTTAAGTCGATCGCCAAACTGAACCAGCAATTCACGGCGATATGCCACATTGTTCCCAGACAAGAATTCTGTTTTGCCGCCATGTACCGGTGACATCGATAAAATGTAATCTGCCATTAACCCGCCGCGGGACGTATAGGTTTTCGGATTTGCATTGACGACACTATACCCGACTGCCGCCCAATGTCCCTCAAACGCGAGCGTTAGCTGTTCCGCCCAATCAGGCTTTGCAAAACTGTGATCCTCGATAAACGCAACAAATTCTCCAATCGCCTTTCTTACCGCAGTCATTCTTGCCAACGCCCATGAAGTATTTTTTGGCATTGGAATTATTGAAATGCGAATATTTGGCGCACATATAAACGGTGGTGACTCCGAAGCGCCAAGATCCACAACAATAATTTCCATCTGTTCGATTATCGTTTGTTCATATAACGCATACAGCGCTCGTTGTGCGCGCCTACGACATGTACCGGTAATCATAACCGCTGATACAATCACTTTTTCCATAATTTATCTTTCTTTTTTTATAATAAGGCAGTTAATCTTATGATAATTGTGCACATAATCAGAAAAATCCTATACTAAGCAACTGCTTTTCTTATAAAATCCTCTAAATTGAGTGCTATTCTTACTAAACCAGAAAAAGCGTTCTATTTTCTATTTAACCTTTTCTTTATGTTGCTTCATCTTTGATCGCCAATCAAAAATTGAGCGAATAAAAGCAATCTCATCTCCACTGAATTCGCCAAGTAGTGTGGTCGTAATGATAATAACCATCGATATTAGTGGCAGTTTTAATAAAAGTAAAAGACCGGAAGTTTGCCATTTAAAAGCCAAGGCATAAGCAAGCACACAGATTATAATACTTCGCACAAATGTTGAAACAGGCAGTCGAACTCCCCAAACTCTGTATACGGCAAGCATAAATCCACAAGCCCCAAGCCAGGAAAGACCGGTTGTAACGCCAGCAGCTCCTGTGGATCCGAAACGGGGAACAAGCATAAAATGAGCCCCAAAAGCCAATACCACGATTGGTAGTATCAGATAACAGGTTAATTCAGGTCGTCCCGCTGCAACGAGCGCTGAAGAAGAAACTACAATCATGGAAACGCCTATGGCAGCGAAAATTAGAATCCCCAATATCTTGCCGGAAGGAAAAAATGACTGGCCGTAAATTATCAATACAACTTCTGTGGCAGCACCGGAGGCCATTCCTGCAAACGGCAATAAACTGAAGGTAAGACGAATCGCTTTTTGGATCATCACTTTGGCAGATTCTTTCTGACCTTGCGAACATAACTGGGTTAGCTTTGACAGTAGCAGAGGAGAAAGCGATGCAATAAATAAAGAAGGTACAATCGTGAGATTTTTTGCTGCGCCATAAAATCCAGCAGCCTGGGGTATTCCACTCAACCCTTTTACAAAAAAAAGATCCAGTCGGTTGAACAGACTTATTCCAACAGCGTAGAAAAAAAGAGGTAATGCAAAATCCCATAGATTGATAAAGGAAAGATCAGAATTGCCCAGCAGGGTCGGATTTACAAAGAATCGCGATCCGATTAACATCAAAACGTAAGACACGATGAGTGCCATAATCGCACTGGTCACTGACGGCCATAATCCTACAAATAAAAAGATTAATGCCATCCGGATCAACCAGTAAGCACCAATTAGAAATGCCCGGCTGCCAAAGTATCCGCGGCCCACCAGAATCGATTGATGAATATTAAACAGAGCAGTAAAAGGAATACCCAGAGAAAAGAGGCGCAGATAAGTTGACAGTTCAGCAGCGTTAAGCCATGAAGCAAGAATCGGAGCAACAAGTGCCAGAAAAAAAGCGGCTAATAGACTGACCACAAGTTGAACTTGCAAAAACCGAGTCGAAACGGAACGCCAGTCCTCAGCCTCGGCCACGAACTTCACCGCGGCCCGGCTGAATCCCATAATAATTGCGCCCTCGATCCAGACAACAATGGAAGCTGAAACGGTTAAGGCTCCATAATTCACCGGACCCAATATTCTGCTGAGAAAAGCTGCTGTCAGAATTCCAGTCGGAAGACTCAAGGATGAAGCTGCAAAACCTTGCAGTGTGCCAACGGTAATGTGAATACCATGACCTGGTCCTTGTGTGGAAACAATATTATTCTGTGGCAAATCATATGATTTGCGCATGGAACAGTAACTCCTTAATTATTTGCGATTAAGTTTTATGTCATTAATCAGATCAAAGTAGCGCTTCAGATGAGCTTCTTCCGTCCATTTTCGTTTGTAAGTTTCATATCTACGACGCCCCAAATCGTTCCGGTATTGATGGATCAGCCATGATCCGGTCCATAGCAGCAAGCAACTCATCATCTGTGTCATAGATAAACCCACCGCCGCTTTCTTTAATTAATTCCGGTATACCGCCCAAATTTCTTACAACAACCGGTGTTTTTTCTCTAAAAGCCTCCAAGACCACAAGGGCGAAAATTTCTATACATAAAGATGGAACCAATAAAGCTATTGCCTCCCGGTAAATAGTATGTAGTTCCTTTTCGGACAGGTGGCCCAAAAACCGGATGTTATGACAACCTTCAGCCAGCTGACGCAACAAGGGCTCGTAACTACCGGTACCGGCGATCAACAGTTTCGCTTTGAGATACCGGCGGAAAATGGGAATAAGTGTTTGCAGGCCTTTAAGTTTTTCCAGGCGGCCGACAAAAAGAAAATATGGGTCATCCGGCACATCGCTTTTCGGTTGCTCGAATTCTGTCAAATCGGAATTCGTTGAAATAACAAAATTGGGTAAATAGGCGATGGGAACATCCAACCCCATTCGATGATGGATTTTTTTGCAGGAACGACTTGGTGAGATAAAGGTATTCACATGCGTTAAAGCATCATTAAAAAGGCCAAAATATCGCCATAGCTGGATCGGACGCTTGTACGCCAGGACGCAGAAAAAACATTTCGGATTAAGGCAGGCTGTCCGATTGAATTTAAGTATCACATGGGTGGGACAGACCAGCCAGTATTCATGCATCGTGTAAAGCTTAATCCCTTTCCCATACTCTAGTATTTTAAGACCACCCACAAGTGAAATGTTGTGATAGTGGATGACATCAAAGCCTTTTTCCAGAATCTGTCGGATGCGTGCCGTTTTGAATAACGATAATCCCGTTTGTTGGGTAGCCAGAGGAGAAAGAAAACCAAAGGAACTTTTAAGCCCGTGCACGGTGACATTGGGATGATCATCATAGGTCGTTTCCGGCCTTTTTCGTGCCAAGAGCCGGTACGAATCAATGCAATGGATGACGTCCACCGAATGGCCCCGAATTGCCAATTCATTTGAGAGCCGGTGTACGAACAAACCATCTCCTCCGAAATTGTAAGGCGGATAGAAAGTTGTGATCATACAAAAGCGTAAAGGTCGATTCATGGTTTACCTGATCTTGGTTGAAGCGCCCGACGGATACCTCGAGGGATGCCGCGCGCCAATACATACCATGGTAAAAGTCCGGTCAACATGATTTTAAACAACCGATCGGTTCGAAGGTAGTAAGCGTCCACACGTTCAAAAGCATAGAGATCACTGTGTTTGTTAATCATGCCGAGTTTGTCGGAGAAGGCGCATGAAAAATGCTCCTGAACAATATCACGTACCCGATGGTTATAGCGCCCATAGGGATAAGCAAAGCAAGAAACCTGTGTGCCTAAAGCATCCTCAATGATCGCCTTTGATTCATACACTTCTTTTTTCATACGATCAATGGGTATACAGGTTAAATCCGGATGGTTACATGTATGAGCGCCAAATTCAATCCCCCCATCGCTGCATTTCACGTATCTCTCTCCAGTTCAGCATTAAACGACCGTTAATAGAAGGCAGCCGGTCATTTGGTTTTAATGTTATTCTATCTCCCACTGTGAGAAAAACCGTCGCTGACACTCCATAATGTTGTAACACTGAAAAGGCTTCTGTATATACACTCTGATACCCGTCATCAAATGTAATCCCGAAGCAACGATCCGGAAACAGCGCATCTTGGTTTAAAATATCTACTACTTCCGTTTGACTCAGCGTGTGATAATCACTTGCATAAAGCTTGGCTATTCCCCGATTGAACACTCCCGGTGATACGGAAATCACGGATGGCTGGTCATCGATATCATGGAAGGTTAATACAGGTAAAAATGAATCCATTTAGGCATAGCATCCTTTTATTTACATACCCAAGTTAATCTGAAAATTTTTCAAAATTTGTGTCGGAATACCGAGTAAAACTTGCGTTACCATTTTTCCTCCTTCGAATAGATGCAAAAGGGTGAAACCATCTAAAAAACCGGTTGACATAAAAGTTGTCATAAATGAAGCAGCATGAACTGCAATTGCAGTATTTACTAAAGGATACAAGACTCTTACAACTAAAAGTCTGTCTGCGAAAGGCTCTAATTTCCGGTTCATTCCAGATTTCATGAAATGGTTTTTCATGAAGATTTCCAAAAGTCAGGTCACATGGTGGGCAAGGGCGAACAAATCCGTCTGGCATTATTTTTGAATGATACCATGAAACATAGCAGGGAATTTTTAACCATGCATTTTTCTTTTGTTTAAGTAGAAAAAGAATAATATTTATATTGTGGGCTATAGAAAGGTCATTCAATCGCTTTTTGGCTTGTCGCAAAGAAAGGGCAAACAACTTTTTTTCGTCTTGTGAAAGAACGTATGGAGTCAATGCCTCGCCATGGTCTACTAACGGATGAAAGAAGAGTCTGTCAGATCCTACTTCGTAAGCCAAATCCACCATAGCATCGATGGATTGAAGATTGTTACGGCTGACCACGTTATATATGGTAAGATTGGGAAGGTTTGTTTTTCGTTCTTGTTTTAACTTTGTGATGAGTTTAAGATTATGAATGACTTTATTAAAGAATGCGGGATTCGTACCAGGATAATTCAGCTTGTATTCTTCTGTAGAAGTTGCCCAAAGACTTACCTTGATGTTGTCCATTTTTGCATCTATAAAGGACAGTATTGACTTTTTATTAAGCAGGGTTCCATTTGTAAGTAGATTAATGTGAAGACCGGAGGCTTTGGCTATGTAGACAAATTCCGTGATATCAGGATGCAGCATGGGTTCCCCCGCACCCGTAATGTTTATGCTGTATGTGTTTAATTTTTTAAGATCGCTGCATAGCTGTTTTAGGAAATCAAGGGAGATGTCAGGCAAGGTCCGATTGCGAGGTAGAGGTAATAAAGTATCCTCTTTTGCGCTCGGGGAATGATAAGGACATCCCAAACAATGCAAATTACAACGAACGGTTAGACCAATATCGACGAAAAAGGGGCCTGTTTTCGCAACATCGCCTGAAAGCAATCCATGGAGAAATTTTATTTTTTTGCGGAAAGTTACCATGTCTTGTTTATCGTATCTCGAGGTCTATTCAAATATGGCCTAATTTAAGCATCATCTGAGCAAATCCCCTTGATATGCCAGTTTTCCATTTTACGTAAATCCATCCCTTCAACAAAAAAGTCGCTGTCGCAATATTTGTGTTTAACCGGACGTATCAGCAGCGGCAACTCACCATTAATTCTTCTTTCAATGGCTCGAAACAAACTGACGTTTTTGAACCCAAGATCCTGCAAGTTTTGTTTGATATCTTCGGTCAGGCTGAATTGATAGATGGAAAGAACATCAAAACACCTTGCTTTAATAATAAATTTCAGGATTTTTTCGATGGAGATTTCATCCCCTTGGGCATAGTCTACAATGTAACCACGGCGATTGTTCGGTGAGACCCGGATGACAACATATCCGGTTATGACCGCGTCTTTTATTCGATACAAAAATACGTATTTATTATGTCTGTTTGCGTAGCGCCACCGGAAAAAACCTTCATCCTGAAACAATGTTATCTTATCGGTGTTAATTTCCTGCCCTTCAATCAAAACATGCATATCTTTGGGTCTGGGCTGCTGTGAAACGATGATGTCATCAAATGTTCCGAAAGGTATATTCGGGGCAATTTGATTAAATCGTTTCTTTGCATTGAATAAGAACTTAACCAGCCCAGCCTTGCTGCATTTTGTCAGATATGTTTTTGAAGCGAGAGGAAGGAAACGCATCCTCAGATAACCGGGCAGGGAAATTTTTGTCGATGACAGGTTTAAAAAGAAAGGGTACTTTCCTGAATATTCTTCAGAAGCCCTGTTTCCCATAGCCACGGACAGTCCTTTTCGACGGTGATCCGGATGGACACAGGTGTCTCCCGGACATAATGAGATGATCTTATCGTTTTTTCCTTTTATTTGAAATCGGGTGGCAAAGTACCCCCTGAAGCCAACCACTTTTCCTTTATATAAAGACATGATTCCGAGTGGGGATTCAGTGTAAGGATTGTCATCATACTTCCACTTGAAATAGTCTCTATTGGATTCGTGATCGTTGCCTAAAAGATATTTCAACAGATCGACGACCCGTGGAAAAAAATCGGAGCGATAAAGGCGTATTTCATATTCATCAAAGGCCAAAACGGAATCCTTCCTACTTATCTTTTTCAATTAAACGCTCTCAGAATTGCTGACAGACTCAGGATTCAAGATCATCCTCTATATATTTTCTGCCATACTTTCCGTGGCCGTTTTCCAGATTGAGTAATGCTCTGAATTCAGACGGATGCATAATCTTCCTTTCGTTAGCATCAGCCAGGGTATGTATGCGGCGAATAAGATCGATGTTTCGGGCAAGTTTGGTGCGTTTATGATCATACCAAATGTTATCTTCCAAACCGACCCTCACACCGCCGCCGGAGGCGACGGCAATCGAATTCATCATGAGTTGAGCATTGCCGATTCCAGCAACACTCCAGAATGAATGTGGCGGCAAGTCGCGAACCATGACGCCCAGGTGAAGCAAGTCTGCCTGGGCACAAGCAATATTTCCAAGAAGCAGATTGAAATAATGGGGGGCTTCTATCAATCCTTTTCTTTCAAGATATTTGCCATAGTTAATCATCCCCGCATCAAAGGCTTCGAGTTCTGCCAATATCCCTCTTCGTTTCATTTCTCTGGCCAGTGACTGAATCATTTTAGGCGAATTCAAGCTATCTTCCCGGTTGAAATTAACCGAGCTTAAGGTCAGACTTCCCATGTCAGGTTTCAGGTCCCCATCAATTTGCAACGGTTCGGCTCGATTTTCGAATTCCTTGAATGTTCTTCCGCTCAAAGAGACGCATATGACCAGGTCTTTCGAAAATTTTCGGATTTCCTCTATGATGTGTCGATAGACTTCTCCCTTGTATGTCGGCTTACCGGTTAATTCATCGCGAGCATGGAGATGTACCATCGTAATTCCGAGTTCAAAAGCTTCATGCACATCCTCAACGATTTCGCTAACGCTTATCGGGACATGCTGTGTCATATCCTTGGTTGGAATCATTCCTGTTGGAGTAAAGTTAATGACCAAATTCATATGGTTATCCTCTATCAATTTTAGAAAGTATGATATTTCTTTAATTCCTGAATGT
>Ga0055476_10000159_pt1 | contig 16554 bp, 28 predicted proteins | sample Muzzi_CordC_D2_FD_57682 | JGI IMG/M metagenome (GOLD analysis project Ga0055476, IMG submission 57682) | Wetland microbial communities from San Francisco Bay, California, USA, that impact long-term carbon sequestration - Muzzi_CordC_D2 | ecosystem: Environmental > Aquatic > Marine > Wetlands ... | reverse complement strand
ATCATTCTTCGACGAGGTCGACGTGCTCATCTGCCCCACGGTGGCGGTGCCGCCCTTTCCCGTGGAACAGCTTTTTTGCACCCACATCAATGGCGTGAAGCTCGAGAATTACATTCAGTGGGCAGATCTGACCGCCGGTCTGACCCTCACCGGGCATCCTATCGTGTCGATTCCCTGCGGATTGGATCCCACCGGCACGCCCTTTGGTGTGCAGATCGTGGGGCCCCGGAAGCACTCCGAGCGCTTCGTCATCGCCGTGGCGGCCGCCATGGAAGCTTACGCCGCGGGACGCCCGGGCATCGCCCGTCCGACACCGGACATCAGCGCATTATCGGCGTGAGGAGCCGCGGCTATCGGACAGCGATGGTGGTGCAGTCCGCACGGTTGCTGACCTTGCGCGACACGCTGCCCTGAAGAAGCGCCTGTACGTCAGTCAAACCCCGGCTGCCCATGACAATACAGTCGACCTGTTCCAGCTTGGCGCAGGCCAGCACGCGCGCCGCCGGATCGCCGTCTCCCATCACCGTCGCGATGCTCGCCACGCCTTTCTCTTCCGCATCGGCCCGCGCGGCATTGAGAATATGGTTCCCGACGTCGACCAGCGTCGAGGACGGAATGCCTTTTGCGTCATACGGATGCCCCACCTCTATGCGGCCGTCAACATTCTGCAATCTCCTAACCTCCGCCAACGACTCCGGGGTCAAGCCCTCAATCTCGGAAAATCGCCGTATTTCCTCTGCATCCAAATTGCGCAACAGCACGTGAAACAGCACCAACCGCGCGTCGAATTTCAGGGCCATCTCGATGGCCAACGCCAGGGCCTTTTCGGCGTGACTCGATCCGTCCAAAGCGCACAGAATATTCTTGATCATTGTTCGCACTCCCCTTGCCATCGTTCATTTTCAATAAGCGCCCGGACGTCTCTTTCTTCCGATTCGCCAAGGTGGGCCGAAGAGTTCAGGAAGGCTTCGATGGCGCTCCGAGCGTCCATGAACTCGCAATCTTCACACATGAGCTTTCGCACCCGGGCCAGCTCCGACGATAAGGTGGCGCACTCATCGAGAAGATGGTTGAACTGAGCATCGCACGCGGGAATCGGCGCCGGATAACTCCGAATCTCATCGCATACCCGGGACAAGGCCTGGTCCAGATGCTGGCGGATGATTGTCCAGGGTTCTTGGGTCCAGGGTTCTTTGTTCCAAGATGCGTTGGCTGACGGGACCTTCATATCTTTCCGCTTCTCGCAGTCAGTCGACGGAATCACGTACCAGAGGGCAGGTCGAGCAGTGTATACCACCCCCGTTGGGGTGCATATTGTCATAAGGCAACTCGACCAACTCGATTCTGTTGCGCTCCAGCACTTCGCGGGTGCCTTCGGATAAGCCTTGGGGCATGATGACGCGGCCAGGCCGAACCGCAAGGCCGTTGACGATCCAGCCGTTGTCCCGGGGTCCGATTTCGATGGTGCGCACTTTCAGCGCCCGCAGTTTCTGCAGAAAGCTGTAGGGCAGGCCGCTTGGATCAATCAGGGCCAGATCCACATCGATCATGAGAAAGGCCCCGTCGATGTGAATCGAATAACCGTTCAGATCCGCGACAGTGAGCTCGGCGCCCTGCCGGGCGAGCACTTCGCCCACTTGAGCGATACCCTCGTCATTGACCCGGATTGACCGTCCAATTACGGCATTTTCCGAATTTATCCAGGCAAAGCTGCCGCCTTCCATGAGACCCGTGCCGTGAATTGTGCGAAGTATCGGCACTCCGAGTCCGGCCAGTGTACGGGTGATGGGAAGCTCCTCTCCGCGGCGCATCTTGGCGGCAAGCCGGCAGACGATGGCTCCACCTTTGATAGCGAAGGAGGAATCGCGGGTGTAGCAGGATTTGAAGCGATGCCCGATATCGCCTTCCACCATGATGACTTCGACGCCTTCGTCACGCAGCGCCTGTGCCAAGGCATCGTGGTGCGCCTGCATATCAGTGAGCGCGGGAATCGTCTCGCTCTGGAAATACCAGCCCTCTTCCGGGTCGCCAAAAGATCCGACGGCATCGATACGTTTGGCCCTGTCGATGACATCGAACTCCGAACCCGGCCGGTGCATCATCACGACGCGGAGTTGGCCGACGTCGTTGTCGCAACCCCATTGCCGGCCCCAGGACGCCTGCAATTCGCTGGCGCTTTCAAAAGCCGGTTCGGCCTGAGGGCCGAACATCTTGATGGTCATGTCATAAATATGATTCGAGGACACTTCCGCTTCTCCCCGTGCTTCATTTCCGATCCCGGAACCGATTATTCTTAAACACGCTTCTCGAACACGAGCTTGTGCTCGTGGAAAGCATAGCGCTGGTACATCCGGCGCACCCGTCCGTTGCCAGCGAGTACGCCAATGCGCAAATAATCGATGTGTTGCGCTTTGACATAGGCCTCGGCGGCCGCCAACAGGGCGCGGCCGAGTCCACGGCCGCGGTGTGAATCGAGCACCGCCAAGTCGGAAATGTACCCATACTCGAAAGCTTCTTCGTGGACTTCTTCGGAATTGTTCCAAAGTTGAACGGCGGAGTAGCCGACGGCCTGCCCATCCACTTCGGCCACGATAACTTTTCCTTTGTTAGCCCTGCAAACCTCTTTGAGGGACACGATATTGGTATTGGCCACGGCCTCACCGTCGGCGGTCCTGAAAAAAAATTCGCGCTCGGCGTTCTGCAACTCGATAACGCACGCCCGAAGCGCAGATTCATCGCCTGCTTCGAACTCTCAAATCAGAAAGGGTTCCAACGCATTACTCTGTCTACAGATCCCTGAATCAATCGTCGATGGGCACGTAGTCGTAAACACCAACGCCCTGAATAACCATGAACTTGCAGAGCCCGTTGTCGACGCCTGTTACCAGATGAGGTGTCCCCGGCTCCACGGCACAAGTGTCACCTGGGTTCAGCACATGGATCCTATCGGGGTTACGGGTTGTCACCTGCATGGGCCCCTCCATGCAGAAGAAGGTGTCGGTGATATTGTTATGGTAATGCCACGGCACGCACTGTCCTTCGCCAAGCACCAGAAGCCGCACCCGCAGATTTGGTGCTTCGGCAATTGTCTGGCGCCTGGTGGCGGCGTATTGACCCTCTGACGTTGTCATGCCTGTTCTCCTGCTGCGACCCTCGAGCACCTTGATCCAGTTTGTTAAATGGCCGCTTGAAGCTCGGCTCACGAAACGATGAAATCGCCCGGCATAGCGGCAACCATCAACGCGACGACTGCGAGGATGTTAGCCCATACCGAGTCGTTGAAACACCCGCCAGGTTCAAGGCCCGTGTCTTCTCGAACCCAGGAAAACCGCTGTGAGCAGCGTCATCAGCCCGATGCAGGCGGCGCCGATGGCGAGTTCGATGACCCGATCGTATCCGCCGCGTTGCCAAACAAACGCGGCAATTGTCGGTGCCGCCGCGGTGGCGGTAATAAAGGGCAATGCAAGAAGCCCGGAAATTACACCGAAGTTGGTCCGCCCCAGGAGATCGGCCGTTACCACCGGCCGGACAATACTCGTAACACCGTAACCCGATCCTTGAAACAGAACAAAGCCAACGAGAAGAGCCGGAATCACACTGGTGCTCAAAAGAGAGACCCCCGCGATTCCCAACGACACATAGCTGACGGCGGCAATACCCAGCATCGACACGTGGCGCTCAGCCGCGATCATCGCGAGCCGGCCTGCAACCTGCATCGGCCCAATCATCGATGCGGCCAGAATCGCCGTCTCTCCATGAATGCCACGCTCGTCGAGGAGCGGCAGAAGATGGGTCAGCAGCATGCCGTGTTCCAACGCAATCATCGCGAAGGAAATCGCCAACAGCCAGAAAGTGGCGCGGCGCAACACGCGCAGCGCCTCGCGTGTTCTCAGGCTGGCAGGGTGTGCCTTTGAATCATGATTTTCCTCCGCCAGGCGACAGCCTCGCCAGATCAGAGGAACCGCTATCAGGGCGACGGCGCCCGCAAACGTCAGAACCGCGCCACGCCAGCCCACGAATTCAACCAGTACATAGGCCGACGGAAACGACACGGTGCCAGCAAATCCCGCAATGAGCGTGACCAGGGTAATTGCCCGCTTCGCCCCGGCACCCATGGCGCGGGTCAAGACCGCAAAGCACGCCTCGTAAAGCGCGCCTCCCATGGCAACGCCGAGGCCCAGCCAGATGGCATAGAACTGCCAAAGCGCCGTTACTTTGGATAACAGAGCGAGCAGTACAGCACCAAGCAGCGCACATCCAGTGAACACATAGCGTCCGATACCATGGTCGATTAACCGGCCGACGACGGGCGCGAGAACGGCGGACAAGACCAGCGATGCGGTCAGTGCCCCTGACAACTCAGTCTTCGACCATCCCAGATCCTGCTCCCATACCAGAATCAAGGCGGGAAAAGAATAAAACATGGCAGCCCACACGATCGTCTCGGCGATAGCCAGCGGCCATACGATGTGCCGAAATGGTTTGATGTCGGAGCTGCTCATGGATGAGACAGTCTGACTGGCAGCGGATGTGGACTGGAACAGGCGCTGCCGGCACGGCCTTGGCGAGATTCAAGCATACCCGTGCCGCTATCGGGAACTAGGAGAATGCCCGGTAGGCGGCGTAAATGAGGCCCCCCAGGATAATGATGACCAAAAATCTTCCAATGCCGGATTCTCGCCCGCTGCGCTGGTCGCTGATAGTGTGTCGATTGTCTTCGAAGTAGGCATCCATTATTTCTTTGGCCTCCTTGAGCCCTATATTGCGTTGTACGCGCAACAGCTTTATGGCTTCAATCTTGCGATTGGCATGAGCAGCAGCTTTGACATCCGGCGGCAAATCCATCGTCATATTACTCGTTTCCCTTTGGGATTCATTTCAATGGCCGACCGGCCTCTATTGGGTTCTCGAATGAGTCCGGAGCACCGCCCAGAACCGGGATCGGTCAGTCAACCTCAAGCTCCCAATTCACGACGCATTCTTCCCTGACAGTAAACAATAGCGCACCAAACCATGGGTACCCGTATTCTTACGCCACTCTAACGCCATGCCGAGTTTCTCCAATACCCTGTGTGATTTGACATTATCACCCCTCGAAAAAGCGACGATGCGGCGCAGCTCCAACACATCGACAGCAAAACCGAGCGCTGCACGCGCCGCCTCGGTTGCCAGGCCACGGCCCCGGAAGCGCGGCAACAGGCCATAACTCAGTTCCACATCCGACGCGTCCTCGAGCCACCTCAGTCCGCACTCCCCGGAAAAATCGCCGCTGACTTGGTCCTCCACGACCCACATGCCGAAGCCATAAGTCGTCCAATGATCGAGCATTTTTTCAACCTGCCCTAGAGCAGTGTCGGTATCCATGACGCCGTACTTGCGAATGGCCATCACCTCCGGATTGGAATAGAACTGCACGAATGACGGTGCGTCGTCGGATTGAACAGGCCTCAGAGTCAAGCGCTCGGTTTGCAGTGTCGTCATTGCGACACCGGATCTCGAAGATCCAGCGCTCCGCCGAAAAACATATCGAGAAAATGCATGAACCAGCGGTGCTGCTTGGCATCATGGACCGAGGCCAGCGCATCTTGCTGTTCCCGTGTCTGCGCGCCGGGTTTTCCGTACGCGGCCCACGGTGCATTCTGCCAGCGTCTGAAACCGGTGCGCGTCACTTCCGGGTGAAACTGGAAGGCAAATACATTCTCTCCATAACGCATGGCCTGGCGGGGAAATACCTCGTTGAAGGCCAGCAGCTCGGCGCCGTCCGGCAATTCAAACGCGTGAAAATGAGCCTGCGCCACAACCAGCTCATCGGGAAACCAGTCCCGCCCCGCAGCCGTGGGTCGAATAGGATAATAACCGAACTCGTACGGTTCACCTGCGCGCGGACCACACGCCGCCCCGAGCGTGTGGGCGATGGACTGGGCTCCCTGACATATGCCGAGAAGCGGCACATTCCGCTCGATGCACTGCTCGATCCATCGATGTTCGGCCAGCAAGAACGGGTGCCTCTGCGTTTCAAAAACGTTGAATGGTCCACCAAACACAACAGACGCCACCACCTGACCATCCGGATCTCCCAATGATTCATCCTTGAAGGGGCGCACTATCCTCGGCTCGACATTCTTGGAACGAAAATACGTCACGACCCGGTCATCTGCCGAATCATCGCCGTGGCGGATAAGAACGACTTGTTTTTCCATCAATCCCATTTTTGACTTGCTCAGCGCGTCGACTCAGCTCGATGGAAAACCGCTTCGATCTTGTTACCCTCCGGGTCATACAGAAAAGCCGCATAATATCCCGAGTGATAGTCTCGTCGGCCCGGGGAACCCGCGCTGGCGCCGCCGGCTTTCAATCCCGCCTGATAGAAGGCATTTACCTGCTCCGTCGAGGCCGCGCGAAAACACCAGTGCCGCCGAGGATCAGATCTTGCGGCCCGTGACTCGAATACGCTCAAGTACGTATGTCCGTCGTCGCCGGGTCTGTTCCGCTTACCAAAACCGATCGCGTCCGAGCTTTCCGACGCAACCTCGGCGCCGAGCGTCGCCATAACCGCCGAATAAAATGGCTTTACGCGCTCCAGATTGCTGACGGTAATTGAAACATGGTCGATCAATTGCACGCTTTAACCTGCTCAATGTAATGTCCACACTTTGCCGTTGGCTTGCTGTCCACCATCGTGATCGACGGTTGCATCGGCTTCCTATTCTGCGAATAGCCTGCTAGCACCTTAGTCGCTTTGGCCGCCATATCGAAATCTCGCCCCGTGACGGCAACGTACGTCACGACTGCAATCTCCAACTCTACGCTTGCCAAAGCGTCCAAATGCCGACCAGCACGAATCCCACACCAGCCGCTTGCGAGAGGTATTTTTGATCGACGTACTGCGAAATCAGTGCCCCTGCTGCGACTCCGATCACAGTGGTCGTGATAAGTGCCAATGACGCACCCACAACTATCGTAAAAAGATTTCCAGGGGCCTTTGAGGCAAATAGAAGGGTAGCCAATTGTGTCTTATCGCCCAGCTCTGCAAGAAAGATAGTTGCGAAAACGGTGGCGAAAAGCTTGATATCCATTAAATTGTTCCCCATCGCTGGTGGCTACATTTCATGAGAATACTCAGTCACGAGCTCGCTTGCGTGCCTCTATTAGGAGAGCCACCTGACAATCCGCCATAGTTACTAATATCAAAATCAACCACCCAGGAACACCCGGACATGGACGCGACGGCATTAGCGATTTATCCAAAGTTCTTTCGCGCGCAACAGCTCCTCGAGCTCCCCGGTCTCTTCCAGTTGCGCCCATCGCTCATCCTCCAAGTATTGGAGAAGCTTAACTACGAAGCTCGCTTGAGTTTGGTTGAAAAACTGGCAGTTTGGGCTGCTCGTGATGTGAAACAAAAACTGTGATAGATAGTCATCATCTTCATTGGATTCCAGAACCAAACGTACCATGGCGGGAAAGTAGTACTTGAAACCGCTTTCTTGGACAAAACACATCGGGTCCCACCCGGGATTGCCAAGCTCGTTCAAGGAAATCGTTTCCGGAGTATGCGTCAGCAACGTGTCGTTGTGCTCGGTGCACTCGGAGCAGTGATTCGGATCGACAAACACCGCCGGACGGCCGTCTTCGCTGAATATCTCACGGGCCACTGAAATCAATTCTTGCTTCGTCATTCGTGCTGCTGTCATGGATCAACCGCGGCGAGCGTCAACCGGCGAAAGGGTTCAGGCCGGCACCGTTGTCTTTTTAAGATAGCTTTGTACGGCTTTTATACCTGTTCAGGTTATTGGATCGGGCGATAGAACCAAGCGACATCGTGCCAGCGTCCGGACTTTCTCCCGACCCTCGGAAAAACGCCGATCGGATCGAATTGCAGCCCTCGATGAAAACGTACGCTTGCATCGTTGGGCAGAGTCACACCAGCGTAGGCGCTACCGAAGCCACGTTGGCGAAGTTCATCGAGGAGCTGCGTGTACAGAGACCGTGCTATACCCCGGCGATGGTAGCCCTCGTGAACGTATGCGGAAACCTCGACGGAATACCGATATGCTTCTCTTGCACGATGCGACGAAGCATATGCGTAACCTACTGCTTTGCCGTCAAGCTCCGCCATCAGTCATGCCCAAGTCTGCACCGCCATGGTTATGCGCCGCGCGAATTCATCGACGGTTGGAACTTCGATCTCGAATGAGACCGCCGTGTTTTCCACGAATGGCCGATATAGTTCTCGCAAGACCGCGGCATCGGAATCCGAAGCAATACGGATCAGTGCCGTAGACGTCATACTATCCAATGTGACGTCCAGATTGGCCGTGCACGCAAACCGTGATCGGCCGACCACCGCCCCTGGTACGGACTATGTAGCACATCTTTTCGCATGGAATAGAATTGCCGCGTAATGAGTAGCATAGGATGGGCAATATGAACAGCCTTTCGAGAACTGCGGCCCGTCATGAAATCATCGACGTAGCGCCGCCCGGCGCCGCCTGCATTGCCCTGGTTCATGGGGTATCTCAGGACCACCGCCTGTTCGACCGGCAAGTCGACGTACTCAAGAGTGAATATCGCTTGATAACCATCGATTTGCCGGGCCATGGGCGGTCTGCAGGATTGCCGGGTCCTTTCGGACTGCAGGAATACGCCGACAGCATCTTCGGTGCGCTGCATGAAGGCGGCATCGTGCAGTGCCACTTTTGGGGCACCCACCTCGGTGCCGGCGCCGGCCTTCTGCTCGCCTGCCGTGAACCGGCGCTTTTTCTTTCCCTGATACTCGAATCGCCGGTCTTCCCGGGCCGGCGACTCCCCTATGTCAGTGAATTCCTTTCGCGTATAGCGACTATCGCCACCACAAAGGGAATGGAGGCGGCCCGAGAGGTCTGGTGGCAAGACGGGAGCTGGTTCGACATTATCCGGGCCCGTCCCCAACAGTGCCGTGCCCGTGAGCATCGCGCCATGGTCGAAGACTTTGGAGGCGCTCCATGGCTGGACGCAGGACTGGTCTCCCGCCCCATGCCTGCCATCGATGACCGCGCCGCCGCATTACCCGTTCCGACGCTGATCATTAACGGAGAGCATGATCTGGCGGATTTTGTCGAAGCCGCAGATGCACTGGAGGCTATTCTTGCACATTGTCATCGACGGATGATCCCAGAGGCTGGCGGTTTTCCCCTGTGGGAGTTTCCGGATGCCGTGAACGAAGTCGTTCTCGACTTTTTACGCCAGGCGACCGCTTGAGAGTCACACGCCATGGCAGAACCGCCCCAGCTCGATGGTCGCGGATACAGCACATTCCGGGAATTAACTGAATCGCCCGCAACAGCTTACAGGTCGCCTAATCTGCACCTGACGCATCAACATATACCCATGCCTGCTTGCCCGAGGCGAGCCCTACGGCGATGCGCTTGTACTTCGATGCATCTTCGTATCGGTCAGCGTCTTGAAGCTCCCTGTCCGTAATCTCGAAAACGGTACCCTCTATCCAGCTCGCGTTGTTGCCGTTGAATACCACGTTTTGATTATGGGTCATGCCGGTTTTGGCTACAGCGTTGGAATCTGCAATAGGGACAAGCGTCTCCTCATAACCAACCAACTGGTCCTTGTGACCGCCCAGCCTTCTACCGAATGTGGCAATCTGAACTTGTTCGTTTTGTAGTGTGCCGTAAGAGAAGATTAGAGGCATAACGAGTACCTGACAAAGAGCGAGTCGGGTGTGTGCAATCATTCATGGCGCCCGAGATTCAAGCACGTCCGCGGAGCCAAAGCGCGTTCTTGCACGATGAGCTATTTGTAGAATCGCACATAAAACCGCACACCCGCACGGGGATCGATTTCATGGCGGATGCTCGGTTCGATATTTCCAGGATGTTCCGAGTCCATTGCGATACTTTCGATGTCTGACTCCAGGATTCTATATTTCAGACTGCCTTCGAGCACGACGATCATAGCCCAGGTGTCCGACTTGGTACTGTGACTTCTAAGCAAGGCTTTGGGCACCGACTCCTCTATGAACTCGGGCGTTCGTTTGTAAGGTATTAGCTGCGATCGCAGGGTCCTCATTTGAGAAAACACCACCGCGTGCAGCGGCGAGGCCATCGACGGAGTGCAGGCTGCGCGTTCACGAGGCCGCGGATGAGTTGCATTTCGCGTCCGAGCGGATTTCCCACCCATCACCTGGCGCCGTCACGAAAGATCCAGCACGAATCTCTGCTCCTCGACTTCCGTACCCCATTGCCTCCCTGTTATTTGCTCTACGAGTCTGAAGTGGAATTTTTCGTACAGATGCCTCGCTGCGGCAAGACCACCGAAAGTGTGCAAGTAAATATCGGAGTAATGTCTTTGTCGACAGTGTTCAACCGCGGCACTCAGAAGACCGCGTCCTGCACCGGTACCATGAAGGGACTCCGCAACGATAAACCAGCGCAAATGCGCCCCCTCCGTCTCGACGTGGCGTGCATCGATCGCAATGGACCCTTCCACGGATCCGTTTGACAAAACAACCCAGAAGCCATCTCGTGCATCGTCGAACCGCTGGAGGAATTCCGCCATGTCTGCCGCGACCTTCGATTCGAAGAACAATCCGAACCCCCAGTGCCTGTTGTAATAGTCCCCGTGAAGCGCAACCACGCGACCAAGCACACCCGGCGCGCAGCCCTTGATGATCTCGAATTCTGCCATTTCAATTCACTATGAGTATTGCCCATGAATCACGAGCAACATTACGGTTACTCCAAACACACCGAACGCTTTCAACAGTGGAATTGCGTGTCGATTCTGCGTGAATCGCTCGGGCAGCCAGACACATAATCCAAGAGCAATAACGGCAATCGCGGTCCGCAAGGAGGCCGACCCCGATAAAGCCACCACCGTCCATATATAGACGCAATATGAAATCGCCAGGGCGACGTATGCCTTCGCGATGAGATCCAGAATGAACCTGCCTTCAGGACTCATGCATTAATATTCGGGTCTACGATGACCACTCTTCGTATGCCGAAATCCGCATTCCGGTAGCGACTAAACCACCCGATTCGGCTGACGGCGGATCTCTCGGATTGGCGATAATCGCCGCCATACCGGCAACGTCGCCGCTAGTCAGCGCTCGCAAATGCAGCCTTGGAGTCAAGGATGTCTCGAGCTTCTTTCATGCTGGCAAATGTAACGCATTTTTTCGCTCCGGCCACCTGGCACGTCCGCCGCGCCGGGCGGTATCGCGCAAGGCCATTAAGCGTACCAGCTCATCACACGCCTGCATCCGAAAAGTCATAGACGATAACTTTTCGCACAAGTGGGCGAAGAATCTCCCGTTGAGCCGCGGCATGATCCGGGTGGACCAGGTATTTTTTCAATGCGTCTTTCGAAGAGAAGACCATGTAAAGACCAACATCAAAGCTGTCATCTACGCCTGTTCTTTCGCTGACCACGGACTTTCCAACTCTCACCTCGTCAACACCCGGGATATTGGAAAACCTCCGGGTAGCCTCGATGATCTGGGCGATGTGATCTGGATTGCCCGGTTCTTTTAACCACACCAAGACGACATGAACAACCCGGGGGGGCGTTTGATCCGCGATACTGGCGCCCATTTGCGCCAGAAACAGTCCGAATATGAGAGTCAGTATCCGTTTCAACATGACAACAATACCGAGTTCCGACGTTCGCTCCAACCAGAATCATCCGTGTACGGTCCGCAGTGCAGACCGGGCGTAAGCGGCAGAACCTTGTTGGAAGTCCGCCGCAAATCTCCATGCTTGTTCAGCCGCCGCTTTAAGGATCTGGTCGAGGCGTTTGCTTGGATGGTGAGTCCGCGATCCAGAAGGCGAACAAGTCACTACGTTCTACAAGAAGAGATGCCATAAGCCCCGCCACCATAGCCCAGAATGCCGAGGTGATCCCGAAAATCGCAAAAGGCGTCATGGACACGGCGAAAGCAACTAGAGCACCGAAACGTAGCTTGCCTGCGAAGGCCTTCTCCAGAGCGTCTTGAAGCGAAGAGACTATCGCAAGGCCTGCGATTGCAAATACATAGGTTTCGGGAAGTACCTTCAGAAGCGAGGCAACCGGCGTGGCGGCGAATGCCATAACGACCGTCAACAGCGCCGCGATCATGGCCGCCCAATACCGGCCTGCAACCGGACCAGCATCCGGCCCCCCCAGAATTGCCACACCGGTTCTCGCTACCGTGGCAGCATGGCCTCCGAGGAGTGCATTTACGACAGAATTGATCCCGACTACGGTCGAGACCATGTTGACGGGGACCTTATAGCCCTGTGCCAGCAAGAAGCCGAGACCTTGCACATTCCCAAGACCCATGGCGAGAACAACCATCGGAAGACTTACAGCAACTATCGCAGCGGCCGAGAACTGAACACCTGGTACTTTGAGGGCAGGCCACGCCCAATCCAAGGGTTGGGGGCTGCCAGTACCGAGTATCGCGACCATGATGCCGCCACCGACGACAGCCAGTCCCACCGGAGGCACGCGAGGACTGGCGATGAATCGGCCGACCAGGTAGCACGCCACAGCCGTCCCGGCGACGGCCAGGTCGTCAACCGTAGCGGCAATCATTCTCGTTACATAACCGAGGATGCTTCCCCCGAACATCCCCATGACGATGGGCACGGGAAGCCATCTCATCAATTTTCCGCCCACCCCCAGCAATCCGAATACCACCAAGGCCATCCCGGCGATCAAATTAGCGCCGACCAACTCCTCGAAACTAAAGCGGCCCGCCAGCGTACCGAGGTATATCAAACCTGGAATAGTCCAGGTGATAGGAATCGGCTGCCGGAAGTAAACAGACAGTGCGATAGATGAAACAGCGCCGCTGAACCAGACAATAAAAATCCAGCTTGAAGTCTGCTCGACGGAAAGTCCCAGCTGCCCCGAAACGCCGATGTGGAGCGGCACCGCTCCAAATGCGTACCAGACAAAGGCCGTCAATCCGGCCCACAAAGCGGCGGAGCTGAAGTCCTTTAAAATGGCGAAGCCCGCCCAGGGTCGATCAAATCGCCTTGTCGAATGGCCATGCGCGAGCCTGTTGCCCCGAACGCAAAGCACCGAAGGTGTTCGATCCGTACAGATACAGCTCTTTTGTTCACTTCCGGTTTGGCATCTCGGCTAACTCCGACACCTCCAGTGAACCACCAATCTCGAGAAAAGGACACGCTCTTGCCATCGAAAGCGCCGATTCAGGGGAATCCGCCTCGATAATGGTATATCCGGACATTGTGGTTGTGCCTCCAGCAGTAACCGTGCCATCAGAGTTTACCGTGCCTGTATTTTTGAACGGATTGGCAGGACTGACAACAGAGTCGCCCAACGACGACAGCCACTCCATATACTTCGAAAAGTGCCGCCTGCCTTCCTCTGGACTGGGTGGCTGATTGCCACCTAAATATGCAAGAACGTACTGTGGCATCTTCGTTGTTCCCTGGTTGATTCTTCTCTTTTGCGATCAACTGCGCAGAGGCAGTGCGATACCTATCGCGATGAACAGCCCGCCGCACACCTGGTTAAAGCGCTGCCCAACTCTCCGGAGCCATGGACTGATGCGATGCGCCATGCCAGCAATAACGATTTCTGTAACTATTTCAACCGCCGCGAAGGTTCCAGCCATGATGGCGAACTGGAGAAAGAGACTTCGTGCTGCGTCGATAAACTGCGGAAGAAAGGCCGCAAAAAAGAGGATCCCTTTGGGATTGGTTAGCGCGGAAAGCGCTCCTTGTTTGAACAGCGACCAGCCTGTTCTGGATTTCACCGGATCCTCCACATCGATGCCGATTGGTGGCGATCGCCAGACTTGAACACCGAGCCAGACAAGATAGGCTCCGCCGATCCACTTCATGATCGTCAACCACACGACGGACGCCTTGAGCAAGGCGCCAATGCCAAACATCGACAGTGCAATTATGACGATGAAACCTAAAGCTCCGCCCGAAATGGTGTACAACGCCTTTCGGCGACCGTGCAACGCGCCATGGGTGAGGGCAAGCAGCCCATTCGGCCCGGGGGATAGAGAAAGCCCGATGGCTGCCAGAAGATAGATTAACCAGGTATCTAGATCCATGGTTTTCCATGCTGCCGGGTGCGCCCCTGACCGTCAAGGGAGTGCCCGGTCTCATTGGTGCACTGGGCCAACAACGATACGGTTACAGTTTCGTGGAGAAATCTCAGTGACCGCGCCAAGCCGTGGTGGCCCGCCTGGCAGCAGCGTGTAGGCTGCACCACTTTGACATGCGAAAAACACTCTGAGCCGAGATTCAGGTCTTTGATTTCAGGATCGGTTTAAGGTCTTCGAGCTTATCGAAAAGATGCCAGACGTATTCGCTCGTACCATTGACGCGGTGCGGATGCAGATCAGAAAGGGCCGGGTCATTACAGTAGCTGTCGAACGCCTCCTTGGATGCCCACTCGACGAGAATTAGTACATTCCGCGGCGAAATATCGCCAACGGCCATCTCCTTGAGTTTCCCAAGGGCGATGACCCGGCCTCCATGAGCGCTCACTTCTTTCGCGGATCTACGCGAATAAGCAAGATATTCGTCCTTGTCCGCAATATTGAATAGATTCAGCGCATAGACAGGTTGGGACATATTTTGCTCTCCAATTTGGGAGTTGGGCATCACATGCGGATGTATACATCCGTGCGTCTGAAGATGTTGGAAAGACGTTCGTGCAAACGGGCATGTTCGCCCCTGCCGATTTTGAACCGGATGCTCGCGGCATTGACCCCCACGTGCCTCTGGCCATCGGGTGAGAACGTCACGATGGCTTGATTCCTGTGTAATTTAGAGCGCTCGATTCCTCCGTAATACGACCGGCCTTGATCATCCACCCCAATGTGATAGGTATTCATTCCGAGCCCGACGACTTGCTCATCATCATAAAATGCGCGCTGAACTGTCAAGGAATGCTTCGTTTCGAACTCATGATCGGCGAAGCCCACGAGCCAACAGTTGTCGAAGTCTTTCGCAGCAACTTTCGCGGTATCAATAAGTAAGGTCATGACATCGACGCCCAACGACCAAGCTCAGCCGCAGCGGCATGCTGTCGGCTGCAGGATCTTGTTAAGCGAACGAAGGACGTTAAAGTCAATTAAGGCCCCAGGTTTGGCAGAAATTCCGACAGTAATCAGCTCTGTTAGTTGGACGTATTACTCAATCTGGCAACGTTTCGCTTCAACATTTCGATGTGCCTCCGAATTTCGGCTGGCGCATTGGACTCGAGAGCAGCCACTTCCTTTTGGTTTAGCACGACAGATAGGCTCTCAGCCACTTCTCGGTTTCTGGCCTCGTCAATCGCTCGTTGTTCCTTAATCTGTGCTATCTCTTTATCTTTTGCATACTCGGTAGCAAACCCAATGGTACTTAGAGCAAGCGAGAACACCATAAATACGTAAATAGATGTCAACATCCGAGTCCTCGGTTGCTTCATGGCTTGTTCGTTTCTCAGCAACTGATAAGCAAGAAAGGCAAGAATACTGCCGAGACCGATTGCTCCATAGCTCAATATTTTGTAGAAGTCCAAGCTTTCCATAACCATTTCGCCTCTATGCCGGCCTAGCCATCAAGCCCACCTGCAGTGTACCGCAAAGCAGCACGCTGTCAGCTGCAGTGCCTTATTAGAGGCGGACTGCACGGCTTCAACATCATGCCAGCGGCGCATTGTCGCTGTTGAGGCTAGAAATATAGATCTTCCAGTTCCCGTTGGAGCGCCGCTTCAACACGTTGACCGACTTTCCACTCTCCGATATATATGAGCCGTCCGGTTGAAGATAGTCACCCGCATACCCCAAGACGCAGTACCCGACATTCCCGCTTGCACCAAAGTCAAGCAGGTCCAAGCGCTTGTTCGTTTCGCCCGCTTCGAACCACGACTTGTGAGTAGCTACAATCGCGTCCCATCCGTGCGCCTGCGCCCCATAGGGGGAGAGAATACTCCCGTCTTCGGTAAATAGGGCGGCACATCCAGTGGCGTCATGTTGCCTCAACGCTTCTAGCAGCTTTCTAGCAAGGGATTCAATACCTTCTCGGACCGACCCAGGTACTCCCTCTTCCTGCTTTTCCATTTTTCTATCTCCGAGTACCAGCTGTATTTGTAGCCGCGGCATCAGATGCCGGCCTTTTGCCTCTAACAGGACGTTGAAAAACATCCTGCCAATAGTTTAGCTGAGCGGGCGCCAACGCCAGGCCGCGCGGAAGCAAGAATGACGGGGTGCCGTAGAACGGCCTGCCATTGGCGCTTCGCTTGAGCGAAGGGTTAGGCATCCCCTATATCGCCCTTGCGATTGAACGGAAGCATCGAGATCAGAACACTGTCCATTAGGACGAAGTGATGGTACAGAGCTGCAGCTGTGTGAAGCCCCGCGATCCAAAGAATTGCATCACCTAGCCACGTATGAATTTCAGCAAGGACTTTGCCTACAGCGTGATGCTCAGACATCAGTGGCTGTACCTTGATACCCCACAACAACGTCAGTGCATGTCCCTCAAGCCAAGCGCCGGCAATCGCGGTCAGCGGAACAGCAAACAGGAGAACGAACAGCGTAACCTG
>Ga0055476_10000158_pt1 | contig 16565 bp, 12 predicted proteins | sample Muzzi_CordC_D2_FD_57682 | JGI IMG/M metagenome (GOLD analysis project Ga0055476, IMG submission 57682) | Wetland microbial communities from San Francisco Bay, California, USA, that impact long-term carbon sequestration - Muzzi_CordC_D2 | ecosystem: Environmental > Aquatic > Marine > Wetlands ... | reverse complement strand
TGAGAACTTTGTGTACTTCGTGTTAAATTAAATACCGCTTTTGGATACACCGCTCTTTCCCCTGCGCACCGTCAACACCCATACACCTTTCCATGTCTTTCTCTTGACTCAGCTAGGCTGTTTCCTTAGTCTGTCTTTGGAAGTTCTGAATCCTTGGGAGGGGATTCCCGTCTACTGAAATACCGCTGTTAACCATCAGTTCCCAGCCAGTTCTTAACAGGCATTAAACGTACAATTCACATGGGGGAGTTATCCTTTAATTTGGTAATTTATCCAGAAAATGAACCACCCTATTACCCTAAAATCCCGCGTCCCTGCTCGTTGGAGGTACCCGATGCTGCGAAGATCTGTGCTTTTAACCCTCGCATTTTACCTTCTATTCGGCATCCACGGGGGTCACGGGGCCGAGCAGCAGGCATGGGTGGGCGATCATCCCGAGGGCAAACCGCTCCAGGTGATCGCTGCCAGACCCACGGGGGTGGTCCGAGCGCCGGTGGAGGTCACCATAAAGTTCAACCAGCCCATGGTGAAGATGGAAAAGGTGTCCGAACGCCTGGTAGGACTCGATGACTGGATAAGCATAGAGCCCAAACCACCAGGAGCGTTTCACTGGCTGGGGACCGACACTCTGGTGTACCGGCCGGAAGACCCCTTCTCTCTTTCTACAGGATATCAGATCACGGTCAGGGCAGGTTTTACGTCCGCTTTTAATAACGCCCTGGAATCAGATTACTCCTTTGGCTTTGAAACCGAGCGGATCCGTGTCACCGGCAGCACACCTGGCAGCGGCAGCAAGTCCGTCCAGACAAGTGCGGACCTGCGTGTCTGGTTCGACCAGACTTTTGACCCGGGAGTGCTCCAGGAACATTTCACCCTGAAAAAATACCAGGGAGAAAAGGTCCCTGTGACCATCGCTCATCTCGTGAATGAAAGCGGTGAGGAGGATCCCAAATCCGCCTGGATCAAGCTCTCCGGGGACCTTCAGCCCACGACCAGCTACAGCGTTACTATTGACGGTAATTTCCACGGTGACCAGGGTCCCCTGGTCATGGGACGGGATCACACCTATTCCTTCCGCGCCTATGATCCCCTGCGTGTGGTCGATGACGGTACCGGGGAGTACTGCCGTGACGGGATCAACATCCGGTTCAACAACCGTGTGGAATTCAAGGACCTGGACGAGCACCTTGTAATCGTTCCTGAAGTTCCCTTTACCGAAGCGCGATACAGCTCCGGCGCCCTCCTCGAACCGGAGGAGAGCTATAACGTCACGGTGAAAAAAGGGCTTAAGGATGTCCACGGGAACACCCTTCCGGAAGACTACAACTACACCTTAGGCACTACCCCTTTCGCACCGAACATCAATTTCTTCCAGGGCTACGCCGGGCTCGAAGCCTCCGGACCTCTGCGGGTTCCCATGTACGTGCGGAACGTCAAGGGGTTCGACCTTTATACAGAGCAATTCGATGATCCCATGGAACTTGTGGGCAAACCATGGCCGAAAAGCGCTCCCGCGGGAGCGGCCAGGACCCGTATAAACCTCGATCCCCGACCCATAAAGACCAGCCTTTACGGCCTTGACCTGGGTTCTTACCTGACGTCCACATCTAACCACGGAATTTTCAGGTTCACCTACGAGGAACTTCAGCAGACCTGGTGCGGCTGGCGCAACTGGAAGACGAAAAAACTCGAGCCGCGTGATCTCAGGGGTTCGGCCATCATCCAGGTCACGGACATGGCCCTGACAGGCAAAGCGGCCCTGGACCGGAGCCTGCTCTGGGTCACTGACCTGGGAACGGGAGCACCTGTTCCCGGGGTGGATGTTTCCCTTTACGACAGCACGGGAATGAAGCTCGGAGAGGCAAAAACCGATAGTGAAGGCGTTGCCGAATTCCCCCACGGACGCCGGGCACTCAATAAGGCGACGGACAACCTGGGGAGGAACAGGGTTCCAATTCGCAGCCTGGTCTTCGTGGCCCGCAACGGGCAGGACACGGCCTACCTGGAGCATAACCGCTACGGACGCCAAACGGCCTGGTCCTTCGGCGTCCAGGGCGGCAACGGTGAGACTGTCCGCACCATGGGGCACCTGTTTACGGAGCGGGCGGTGTACCGGCCGGGAGAGGACGCGTATTTTAAGGGGTGGCTCCGAACACGCACGCCTGAGGGGCTGACCTCCCTTACCGGGAACAAGGTCAGTGTTAAGGTGACGGACCGCAAGGGCGCTGTCATCCACGAGGCAGACACCGTCCTCACGGAATTCGGAAGCCTCGACGGAAAGGTCTCCATACCCAAGAATGTACCCCTTGGACAATGTACAATTGCCGCCACCCTCAAAGATAACGGCAGCTCATTCCGCGCATTTTTCGATGTTAAGGAGTACAAGGTCCCCGAGTTCGAGGTGGTGGTTCAAAACAGCGGGTCAAGCTACGTGGTGGGGGATACATTTGCCGCCCAGGTAGCCGGTAAATACCTTTTCGGGGGCTCCATGAAAGACGCTGAGACAAGTTGGAGCCTTCGCATGACCCCATCCTGGATAACACCTCCACACCACAGGGGGTACATTTTCGCCAACTGGGCCCCTGCCTGGGAACAGGGAGAGGAGGACTCGGGGCCGCTCAGTCTGCACAGCCTGCTGTCGGAGGGACAGGGGAAACTGTCTTCCGAGGGCCTTCTGGATGTCAGTCACTCCCTGGGTGCTGCAAAGCGTTACTCTGATTATTCCGTGACCCTGGAAGCTACGGTGACCGATGTCAGCAGGCAGCGTATCAGTGGAAGGTCCTGGGCCAACGTTCATGCTGCCGAATACAAGATCGGCATTAAACCCTCCGTCAGACTCCTTGAGGCGGGCAAAACCCTCAAGGTCGATCTCGTTGCTACTGATTATAAAGGCAACCTCGTACCAGGCAGGGAAGCTCAGGTCAAGCTCATCCGGCGAGTGTGGCACTCCATCCGGCGGGAGGGGGTCGGAGGCTGGTGGGAGTACGAGAGCAAACCCGAGGACACGGTAGTGGAGTCATCAAAGGTTATCCTGTCCGACGGGCGGGGACACCTGGAGTTCAAGGTCCCCGAAACCGGAGAATATTTCCTGGGCGCCCGTGCCGTGGATGACCGCGGGAACATCACAGCGTCCTCCACACGTCTCTGGGCCTGGGGAGGCAATTACGTGCCCTGGCGTCGCACCAATGACACGAAGATCGAATTGGTGCCCGACAAGGATTCATACCAACCGGGAGAGACCGCGCGGATCCTGGTCAAAAACCCCCTGGGCAGCTGCAACGCCCTGCTCACCATAGAGAGGGAAACATTTATAGAGAGGAAACTCATCAGGCTAGAAGGTTCGGCACCCGTTCTCGATATCCCCATAACCGAAGCCCACATACCGAACCTGTACGTGTCCCTGGTCCTGGTATCGGGGCGAACGGGGGAGGAACTGGACGGGGAGGGCCAGGACACCGGCAGGCCCACCCATAAGGCGGGTTATGCCAGCCTTCCCGTTTCCACAGATTCCAAACGGCTCACGGTGGCCCTTAACGCACCACCGGATGCCAGGCCCGGCGACACAGTGGAGGTCAAGGTGTTTGTCACAGAGGGTGAGTTCAAGCCTGTGCGCGCCGACGTCACCCTCATGGCGGTGGACGTGGGCGTCCTTAACCTCACGGGCTACGAAACACCGGACCCTCTCGATCACTTCTGGTCGCCAGCCGGCTTGGGTGTAGACCTCAGCACCTCCTACAGCTACCTTCTTTCACGTATGAACTTTGGCATGAAGGGAAAGAACGCAGGAGGCGGAGGTAAGGGCGAAGCTGCCCTGGCAAGGCTCAGGGGCACCTTCCTGACGACCCCTATGTTTCTTCCCAGCGTCGTCACCGACAGCCAGAGCGGGACCGCCTCGGTGAGAGTCAAGCTTCCCGACAACCTCACCCGGTACCGCATCATGGCCGTGGCGGCGGACTGGAAAGAAAAATTCGGCTCCGGCGAACGGGATCTGACGGTGAACCTCCCCCTTATGATCCAGCCCTCTCTGCCCAGATTTGCCAGCGTCAGCGACAAGTTCATGTCCGGGATCGTTGTTCACAATCAGTCTGGGGCTGAGCAGGAGGTCACGGTAACCCTCAAAGGCAAGGGAGTGGAACTTCCTGATACTGCTTCAAGACAAGTCCACGTTCCTGATGGGGGCAGCCGGGAGGTCCTTTTCGAAATGGGGGCGAAAATCCCCGGAACGGCATCCCTGGAGTTTACCGCCTCGGCCGGCAAGCTGGCCGACAGGGTGAACTACACCTTCCCGGTAAAAATTCCCCGCAGCAAAGAGGTGGTGGCCGCCTACGGGGTCGTGTCCGAGGCGGGGACAGAGAAAGTGGGCGCACTTGAAAACGTCTATACCGATATCGGCGGGCTCAAGGTAGCCGTCGGCTCTACAGCCCTTTCCGGGCTGGAAGAGGCGGTGGACAACCTCATCAACTACCCTTACGGGTGCCTGGAGCAGCAGCTTTCAAGGCTGGTCCCACTTGTGGCAGCAAGGGACATTATTCGCGCCTTCAATATAACATCCGACAAGGTGGACATGGAGAAGATCGACGAGTCCGTGGCCGAATACACGAGCGATATCACTCTTTTCCAGAAGGGAAGCGGCGCCCTGGGTTACTGGAAGGACTCGCACTGGGCCTCGCCATACCTGTCGGCCTATTGCCTGGATTATCTCATGAGGGCGGCAGTGCTTAAAGAGGACGCGGCGGTGAAACTGCTTTCCGACCCCTTCACGCAAAAGCTGGTGACCTACCTGGAAAAACTGCTTAACCTCAATCGCCAGCGCAACCGTAAATATTCCAGGCAGGAGGTCCAGGACGGATTCTACGACATTTCTCTTTCCCAGGAAGCCTACATCTGCTGGCTGCTTTCCCGTCACGGCAGACCCGACGTCTCCCACAACAACAACCTGTGGGGGATCTACTCCAGGACTCCCAACAACTTGGGCATCACGGGGCGGCTTTTCCTGCTGGCGGCCATCGCCCACTCCAAAGGCCCCGATTTCCAGGTCCAGGCCCTGGGCAAGGACCTTGACCGACTGGTGACCGAGACAGCCAAGGGAGCCTACATCGAGGACATCCTGGACCGCGATGACTATGACTGGTACCTGCTGTCATCTCGTACAGTTCACACAGCTATCGGTCTGGATATCCTTTCAAGGTACCTGCCCGATTCTGTGTCCATCCCCAAGATGGCCCGTTACCTCGTGCAGTCCAGGGTAAACGGCCGATGGCGCACTACCCACGAAGGGGCGCGTTCCCTCATGGCATTGGTCACCTACTACCGGACTTTCGAGGCCGAGCCGCCCAACTACACGTACAAGGTGGCATTGGACAGTGAGGATATTCAGCGGGGCGAGTTCCGCCAGCGCACCATGCAGGTAAACACCACCCAGGTGCCCATGGCAGTGCTGCAGGAAAAGGGTGACGCGGACCTGTTCTTTAAAAAGGAGGGACAGGGGCTGCTTTACTACGGTGCCCATCTCTCCTACTACCCCACGGCCAGGGATCTGCCGGCCATGGACGAGGGCTTTAAGGTGGAGCGGACCGTCGAACCCCTGGAAGGCGGTGAACCGTCCGGCACCTTCGAGGCCGGTGCCCAGCTCAAGGTGACCCTCAAAGTGACCACCGCCAAACCGAGGTTCTTCGTAGTAATAGAGGACCCGTTGCCGGCGGGCGTCGAGGCCATGGACGCGTCCATGAAAACAGCCAGCCAGGAGGCCGTAAAAAAATCGCAAGGTCAACAAACCAGATCCTACGATGAGTGGGGATACTGGTCCTACTGGTACCACGTAACATCCGAGGTCAGGGACGACCGTGTGCTGGTGTTCATCGACACCATGTACCCCGGTACTTTCGAATACGTTTATGTCGCCAACGCCATTCATCACGGTGACTTCAATCACAGCCCGACGAGAGCAGAGGAGATGTACACACCCGAGACCTTCGGACGCAGCCCGTCAGGCCGATTCGAGGTGAAATGATCAGGAGTATTACACATAAAAGGTGGGCAGCAGCTTTGGCAGTCATCGTTTTCCTGCCGGCACTGGTGTGGGCTCTTTTGCCCTTAATCGACCCCCTGCCGGAGGACCTCCTGGACCTTTCCCGACTGGTGTCGACACGCATCGTGGATACCGAGGGAAGGCTTCTGCACGAGTATCTGTCAAGCGAGGAGGAGAGGCTTCACTGGGTCAAACTCGCAGACATCAGTCCCGATTTTCTCAGGACCATCGTTTTCAAGGAGGACCGGCGCTTTTACGTCCATTTCGGTGTGGACCCCCTGGCGGCGGCAAGAGCCCTCGTATCCAACATCGCCGCAGGCAGGGTGGTTTCCGGAGGTTCGACCATAACCATGCAGCTGGCACGGAACCTATCCGGCAGCAGGAGCCGGACATTGACCAACAAGGTCCAGGAGGCCCTGCTGGCTCTGCGGCTGGAAAGGGAACTCACCAAGGAGGAAATTTTAGAGCATTATATCAACCGGGTACCCTTCGGCAACCAGGCCAGGGGTGTGGAACGCGCCTCCCAGCTTTACTTTCACAAACCCGCCTCGAACCTCTCCCTCGCCGAATCTGCCTTCCTTTCCGTCATCCCGAGGTCTCCAACGGATCTCAACCCATACCGGAATATCGAAACGGGTACTCAGAGAGGCCGCGCGCTGCTTGCCAGGATGGCCCGGACAAAAGCCATCACGGCCCAGGAGAAGATCATGGCAGCAGCAGAACCTATCCGCTTAAGGGAGAAACAGTCCCCGTTCAGGGCCCCGCACCTGAACCAGTATCTGGCAGACCGGGACTGGGGTGTGAAGCCATCCACCGTGATCACGGCAATAGACCTGTCGCTTCAGCAGGAAGCCGAAACCGCCCTGGAGGTGGAACTGTCTTTGCTCAAGGAACACCACGTCCACAACGGAGCAGTGGTGGTGATGGAAAACGCAACCGGACACATCCTCGCCTTCATAGGGTCGAGGGATTTTTCCGACGACAGCAACCTGGGGCAGAACAACGGCTGCACAGCGCTTAGACAGCCAGGGTCGACCTTAAAACCCTTCACCTATGCTCTCGCCCTTGACAGCGGCATAACCCTGTCCACTGCGATCCCAGATGTGGAAGCCCATTTCCCGGCAGCCGGCGGCAACTATTCTCCGCGCAACTTTAACAACCGCTTTTACGGACCGGTACGGGCAAGGGAGGCGCTGGCCAATTCCCTTAATGTCTCTGCCGTCAAGGTGGCCCAGCAGGTGGGTTCACCCAGGTTACTGGAACTTCTCAGAAACGCAGGGTTTCAAAGCCTTCATGAAGAAGCTGAATATTACGGGCTGGGGCTCACCCTTGGAAATGGTGAAGTGACCCTTCTTGAGCTTGTCACGGGATACGCGTTACTTGCAAGGGAAGGTATGAGCGTCGAGCCGGTTTTTGTCACGAGGGTATTGGATGAAAAGGGAAAGGAGATCAATTGGCCACACTCAGGCAGGCCCCGAAGGATCCTGCAGCCGGAGGTCACTTACCTCATCGCCGATGTGCTGTCCGATGAGAACGCCCGGATGGCGGCTTTCGGTGTCCTTTCGCCCCTGAATTTCCCATACAGGGTCGCCGCCAAGACGGGAACTTCCCGGAATTTCACCGACAACTGGACCGTAGGATTCACACGGGAAATCACGGTGGGGGTATGGGTAGGCAATTTCGACGCAACCCCCATGGGCGGCATATCGGGCATAACCGGGGCAGCGCCGGTGTTTAACCGGGTCATGACCGCTGCCATGGAGGGAAGAGACACCACATGGTTCAAGGCTCCGGAAGCCCTGGCCAGAACCAGAGTCTGTACCCTGTCGGGGGATCTTGCCACCGAAGCCTGTCCCGGTACGATCGCGGAATTCTTCATAGAGGGGACGGAACCGAAAGCCCGGTGTGAATTCCATCGGCGGATCAGGCTTGATTCCAGGAACGGCCTCCTGGCCCACAATGCAACGCCGCAAAGGTATATAAAGGAGATATCCTTTGCTGTTTTCCCGGCTCCTTACAACGAATGGGCTCAGGCTGAAGGGGTGCCTACACCACCTGTCCGCTTCAGCCCCTTTGAAGCTGATGAGATAATCCTGTCATCCAGCCGCCTTTCCCTTATCTATCCTGACGCAGGTCAGACCTATATCATGGACCCGGATATCCCCGTCCGGTACCAGACGATCCTGCCCCGTATCGATTCGGATGAACCGCTGGCCCAGGTGGAAACAATCCTTGACGGGATTTCGCTGGGCCGATCTGCGGTGATTAACCCGGTGCGGATCCCCATTTCACCAGGCCGTCACGAGATAGTGATCAGGGATACCCTGTCCGGAGTCAGATCCCAGGCGGTTGCCTTTCATGTGGCCGCACCCGAGGAGAAAGGATACTTCTGGTGACAATTTACGTCGCCCCGTCACCACTACTGGGAACGATCCCGCATGTCCATTCCGCTGTCAGTTATGGCTTTATTTAGCAAAAGTCATTTAAAAACAGACCTTTAATGATCCATCGCATAGTTGTCAGTTATGGCACCGACCTTGCACAAACTCCCTCCATTAAACCGAGCTTCATTAATGAATAGCCTTCGGGCAAAGGAGGGATATCATGAGTTCGGAGCAGGTACAGACAATGGACCAAACGGCAGACCGGGCGGCCCAGCCTGCAGATCAGCAGGCGGTCTCCATCGATCCCCAGAAACTGCAGCGCTACGTCACCAGGATGAGGATGGAGCAGAATTTCATGATGGGAATCACGGGCGGTTTTGTGGGCGCTGCCATAGGAGCCGTTTTGTGGGCGCTCGTCACCGTCCTTACCAAATACCAGATCGGCTACATGGCTTTAGGTGTCGGTTTCCTGGCCGGGTTCGGCGTAAAGCTCCTGGGCAAGGGTGTCGACTCCAAATTCCAGTACGCCGGGGCGGCTCTGGCTCTTGCCGGTTGCCTGGCGGGCAACCTTATGGCGATGATCATCTTCGGTTCGCTCGACACGGGAATCTCCATTACGACCATCCTGTCGAGGCTGACGCCGGCTGTTATCATGGATCTTTACAAAGCGACCTTCAACGTTATGGATATCCTGTTCTACGGCCTGGCCATCAGCATCGGCTACAAATATTCGTTAAAGACCATCCCGAAAGAGGATCTGGGAAAATTGGTCTGATTTGAAATTTGAAACCGGCAACTTTAATTGGGGATATATCTTCTTTTATCGGGGGGATTATCCGAAGACCTGAAAGGAGATAAATCATGAGAATGGCCATATTGGGTGCTATCCTTCTTGGTCTTGTTTTTGGCGCCACACAGCTATTTGCCGCTTCGGTCGAGACCGCTTCGATCTGCACAGCGGTCGTGGACCGGGCCTGTGAAGGCGCCGGCGATTCATTCCCGTCCGACGTCGGGAAAATCTACGCCCACACCACCATCCTGGATCTGGAAGGTGCCGTTACCCACCGCTGGATCTATAAGGGCCAGGTCATGGCCGAGATCAATCTTAATGTAGGCGGAACGCCGTGGCGCACCTGGAGTTCTAAAACCATCGACCCTCTCTGGTCCGGTGACTGGAAGGTCGAAATCGTGAACAATGCTGACGATTCGGTGATGGATATCCTGGAGTTTGTGATTACAGAGTAATTTCAAATTTCATATTCCAAATTTCAAAAAAAGAACGGGCTGCGCTTCGATGCGGCCCGTTTTTCTATCTGATTTTCAAAGCTAAACTATCTCTCGCTCGTTCATCACGCTGCACGCGTGATTCACTAGAAACGCAGGGAACGCAGAGAGCAACCAAACAAAACAGGGTTTATTAGAAAATAATTTTTCAGTTTATTACTGCGACCCCTGCGACTCTGCGAGAGGCCGCTCTTACCGCCTTTCAAGGGAATACTTGACCCACAAGTGCGGCCACCTCCCCCAGCCACCCCTTTCTCTCCTCGGCCGTGCTCGTCACCACCACTGTGAAGTTTCGGCGGTGAAATTTCTTCACCCCGCAGAGGTCAAAGATACAGGTCTTCCACAGGTTTTCCAGGGGGTCGCCGAACACATCTCTTTCCCTGGGTTGGGGAGTGTTGGAGGTGTTAAACACGATGGCAGCTTTAGCTTTTAATAGACCCAGGGGAATCCCTTCGCCGCCGTCGCCCTCCTCGAACCGGTAAGCCACTTCGGGGCGGATCACCCGGTCCACCCAGCCTTTGAGAATGGCCGGGGGCATCCCCCACCAGTTGGGGTGGACGAGGACGATGCCGTCAGCCGCTTCCAGCTGCTCGCAGTGCCCGGCAATCACCGCGTCCACTTCGTCGGTGATGATCTCTTCGGAGAGCAGGAGCGGATCGAACCCCTCGGCGTAAAGATCATGGAAAACCCCGGAGTGTCCCAGCCGCTCAAGGGTATTAACTACTGTTTCGGCGACGGCGTGGTTGAAGCTGCCGGGGGTGGGGTGGGCCAGGATCACCAGCACGTTCATGAGGGCCTCCCAAGCCTGGTACAAAGTGCAGGTAAATTAATTTTCTCTAAAAGCGTCATTATAAACACACAGGTATAAAAAAGATGGTCAAAACATCTATTCCAGGATTAGTTTCCCCTATTTCAACCCTGGTCAGTAAGTGCCTTGTCAAGAATACTTATTAACTTCCTGGCCTCTGCTTTTAACCAGCTTTAGGTTTTTACTGCGTGCCGCGTTCAGTGTTCTGTGTGCTGATTTTAATCCTCCTCCATCACAGGTTCTGACCTTTGGCCGGCCGCGTGGAGGTCGCGCAGCAGAAGTGCCAGATCCGGTCTGTCCGTAAAGATCCCCGATACCCTTTCTTCGTTGATCATCCTCCAGATCTCGCGCCGATCGTTGACGGTGTAGACCCAGATCGGAAGTCCCAGGTCCCGGGTCGTGGACAGGAAGCCCAGTTTCAGGAGTTTCTGACTGGCCACCAGCACATCGGCCCCGGCCTGCTGGGCCCTTCGGGCCGGGTAGAGCTTGGTCAGTAGCTGCCAGCGCGGGTGGCTGCTGAGGATAAACCCCGTTCGGATGCCCGGTTGGAGATCCTTGATCTTCCGGATAACCGTGTCCTGGACCGACGAAATGAGGAACTGCCCTGGTTCGAGTATACCCAGGACCTGGTCCAACACCTGTTCTTCGTACCCGCCTTCCTTGAGCTCGATGTCCACCGGAATTTTGTCCGCGCAAAACTCCAGCACCTCCTTAAGGGTGGGGATCATGTAACCTTCAGACCCTGATCTGGCCTGAAGGTCAGCCTCTGTCATATCAACGATCTTGTCACCGTCAACATCGTGGTCATGATGGACCACAAGGGTGCCGTCGCCGGTGCGCCTCACATCGAACTCCATCATCTCGGCGCGCATGTCCACGGCTGCCATGAATGACTCCATGGTGTTTTCGTGATGGTAATGGGACGCGCCCCGGTGGGCGATCACGACAGGTCGGGGCTGATCGTCTGATATGAATTCGTCGATGGATCTCATAGATATGTCGCCTCGCCCTCGTTCATGACACGGAGACTCGGGTTATTTTTGTATCTAAGTATGTAGGTAACCAGGTATCCAGGTCTGTGCTGAACGAGATTCTAACTTAGACACTTAGACACTTAGACACCTTGATACGTAGATACTTCTTTCACCGCGTCGCCGCGTCGTGGGGCTGAGTCCTTGAAAAAGACATCATCCCGATTCAAGACTCAGCTTCTGCACCGTCTCCGCCAGACGCTCCCGTATCCTCTCGCGCTCGGCCGGTTCCTCCCCGTCCTTGATGATCCCCAGGGCGGTTTCATAGAGCACCACCGCCCGCTCCAGGTTCTCCCTCCTGTCTTTGGATTCGGCATACCTGGTCAGGGCATCGGCCATGACGGCCATGGCAAGACCCTTAGACAACATATATTCCGATCCTCTGGCCGCGTTCAGCGCGTCACGGCTGTGGCGAAGGGCCTGCCGAAGAAAGGCCGGGCTTTTTTCCATGTCGTACAGCTCGAGCAGGACGCCGGCCGAACTCGTCATGACCACACAGCGTTCGTAAAGGTGTTGCGTCTCATCCATGATATCCAGGGCACTTTCGTAGGCGCCTGCAGCGTGCCCCAGGCTTTCCCCTTTTTGAAAAAATTTTGCAAGATCACGGTACGTGTCACCCAGAATCTTCAAGATCTTCATCCGGCCGGAAACGGTGCTTCCATCCTCAACAGTTTCCAGGACGGCGACCGCTTTTTCGTAGGCTTCGGCAGCCTTTCTCAGGTTGATCTGGGGTTCGCTGTGAGCCACAAGCTGCCTGTAGGCGTTGCCGGCCCGGGTCAGGAACATGGCCTCGGGAAGGGGCAGGTCCCCCTGCCGGGCAGCCGCCGCCGCCGTCTCACAGGTCCTGGCCGACTGGGTGAAGTTCTCGACAGGGTTTTTCTCACCGGCAAGGTCATCATAAAACCCGGCCAGTTCGCCGAGGGCGCGAAGGTAGTGGTTTCGGTAACGAACAGGTGTAAAAAGACGCACCGCCTCCCTGAGGGCCTCCCCGCCCCTGAGAAGATGCTCAAACCTGTCACCGACCGCAGCCAGTCGACTGTGGCATGCCCCTATCCTGAAAAGGACCTTTCCCCTGGTTTCACGGTCCTCCGTTGGAGAGAGGTTATCGAGCAGCTTTTCGAGGGAGTCCAGAGCATCCGTATAAGCTCCCTGCCTGATGAGTTCATCGGGCATTGCCAGGACGGGATCAGGCCCCGTTTCCGCACCCGGATCCGGCTCCTTCGCAGCGACCGGGGGCACCTTGATCACCGGTCTGTCCATGGGAGCTTCTCTATTGATCGTTCGGGCCTTTAACCAGATCCACGCGATGCAGAGAACCATGACGATTATGAAAAAGTAAAGCATCCCGACTGAAAATACCTGTGGCATGAGTCCAGATCCTCCTTCACCCCATCACCATTTCACCTGCAGTCTACTGCATTGTCCCCCGTCATTCCAGAGCCAGCCTAATTACGGCATTGTTCAATTATTACACACCTGCTACTGGTCGAGTCCATTGTGCCATAATTTTGTGCATATCTTTTGTGCAAAGCACCGGCAGCCATGGCATCGACATAACACTTAAATTGCTGAAAATAAAGGTAAAACATCAATTTTTAAAACTGTGGTGACCTTTGGCACATCCCTTGCCAATGGATGCATGTACATCAAACCAACCGAAAGGGGGCAACACACATGAAGTACATCATCAGCATCATCAAACCGGGCAAGCTGGACGAGGTCCGAGAGGCCCTGTCGAGTATCGGCATCGCCGGCATGACTGTGACCGAGGTCAAGGGTTTCGGAAGGCAGAAGGGCCATAAGGAGCTCTACCGGGGCGCCGAGTACACCATCGACTTTCTTCCCAAGGTCAAGGTTGAGGTGGCGGTGGACGACTCCGTAGCCGAGCAGACCGTCAGCACCATCGCAGCCGCGGCCAGGTCCGAAAAGATCGGCGACGGCAAGATCTTCGTCCTGGACCTGCAGGAGGCCATCCGCATCAGGACGGGTGAGAGCGGAAGCGAAGCACTTTAGGAACCATCATGACACGGAGACACAGTGATACGGAGACACTGCGAGATAACTTTTTCCACCGGTCACCGTTCACGGTTCACGGTTCACCGTTCACGAAAATAATTTTGGAGGAACAAACGATGATTTCCAAGTATCTAACCATATGCGACAGGGCCAAAACAGCCATCCTGGCTCTCATGCTCCTGGCCATTCCCGCGGCGGCCCACGCGGACACCCTCGACAGCGGCGACACGGCGTGGATGATCACGGCCACCGCCCTGGTCCTTTTCATGACCATACCGGGCCTCTCCCTTTTCTACGGCGGCCTGGTCCGGGCCAAGAACATGCTGTCGGTCCTCATGCAGTGCTTCTCCATCACGGCCCTCATGACGATCCTCTGGGTCGTGGCCGGCTACACCATCTCCTTCGGGGAGGGGGGTAAGTTCTTTGGCGACTTTTCCATGATGTTCCTCAGGGGCATCGGACCTGACGCCGTCTCGGGAACCATTCCGACGATCCTGTTCGCCATGTTTCAGCTGACTTTCGCCATCATTACTCCAGCTCTCATCATCGGCGCCTTCGCCGAGCGCATGAAGTTCTCCGCCATGCTTCTCTTCACCGGCGCGTGGATGCTCCTGATTTACAGCCCGGTATGCCACTGGGTCTGGGGCGGCGGATGGCTGGGAAGTATGGGCGCCCTCGACTTCGCGGGCGGCACCGTGGTGCACATCAACGCCGGTGTGGCAGGACTCGTCTCCGCTCTTGTTCTCGGCAAGAGGAAGGGTTACCCCACCACCCCCATGATGCCCCACAGTCTGACCCTCTCGGTGGTCGGCGCCGGCATGCTCTGGGTGGGATGGTTCGGCTTTAACGCCGGCTCGGAACTCGCCGCCGACGGCACCGCCGGCATGGCCCTGGCCGTGACCCAGATCGCCACCGCGGCCGCCACCCTGGCGTGGATGTTCGTGGAATGGCTCAAGCACGGCAAGCCCAGCGCCCTGGGCGCCATCACGGGTGCCGTGGCCGGCCTCGTTGCCATCACACCCGCATCCGGTTTCGTCGGCCCCATGGGCGCCATCGCCATCGGGTTCGCATCGGGGATCATCTGCTTTTTCGCCGCGACGAGCATGAAACGCGCCTTCGGTTACGATGATTCCCTGGATGCCTTCGGCGTCCACGGCATCGGCGGGATGGTCGGAGCCCTGCTGACCGGCGTTTTCGCAGCCCCTGCCCTGGGAGGATATGCCGACCTTTCCAGCATCGGCGGGCAGCTGTGGATCCAGTTCATCAGCGTGGCGGCTACCATCGCCTACAGTGCCATCGGGTCCTTCATCCTTCTCAAGATCATCGACCTGGTCGTGGGACTGCGCGTATCAGACGACGAGGAAGTCACCGGCCTGGACATCACGCAGCACAACGAGAAGGGGTACGACTACTAATAGCTAATTCCAAATTCCAGATTTCAGATTCCAAAGAAAACTCAAAGGCCCGGAGAGATTAATTCTCCGGGCCTTTTTGAAATTTGAATCTTGAATTTTGAATTCTCTCTACAGGTCCCCCAGCCACCCCTCGAACATGTCCAGGTGACCTTCCTCTTCCTCGAGGATCTGCTCGAAGAGCTTACGGGTGACCACGTCGTCCTCTTCCTTGCACTTGTTGATGATCTGCTTGTAAAGGGCGATGGCCTCTGTTTCGGCTTTGGAGTCGTTCTGGATCATCTCTTTGAGGGTCTCACCGACGTTGATCTCGTCGGGCTTGGTTGTGGGAACGCCGCCAAGGTAGTTGAGCCGGTCCGCGATGAGCTCCGCGTGGGTCATCTCGTTTATGGCGATGAGCTTGAGCTGATCGCGGACGGTAAAGCCCTTGACCCCTACCCACTGGATGTGCTGCCACATGTACTGGATGGAGACCTGCATCTCCCGGGCAATAGCCCGGTTCATGAGATCCAGAAGTTCGTCGGACGCCTTTTTGCTGTGCGCTTCGGCCATGGGGACCTCCTTGGACTCTATCCCTGAAAATATCCGGTTCGGTGAAAGTGTATCCAGCTTAAAGGAGATAATAATAGCGTCTGGGCAAAATATGGCAAGGGGGGAAGGGAAAGTCCAATGTCCAACGTTCAAAGTCCAACGATGGGCAGAGGCCTTGGAGTTCCGGATGTTTGGTCTCCAGCAAAAGATTTATCATTCTGCGCCCCTGGCATATCAATAATGATGTGTAAAGGGTATGCTAAAATTTGAGTTATGATCTCCGGATTGGGTACGGGGAATACAGAACCATCAACCGAAAAGAGGCGGGCAATGGGAGACAAGGGCAAGAAAGACAAGGACAAGAGCAAGAAACACATGACCAAGAAACATGACCAGAAAGTCAAGAAAACCCAGGACAAGGCACCGAAAAGAAGGCCCTAGCGGAGGGGAAAGGGGGGGGTGAAGGCAGTTCAATGCTTGCCAGCCATAGCCTTGGCGAAGGCCGTTCCAACGCCCAAAGTCCAACGGAAGAGCGGTGACCTGGGAGTCCAGGATATCCAGCCTCCGGCACCCGCTTTATCATCCTGCGCCCCCGACATATCCATTATGATGTGAAAGGCGTATGCTGAGATACAGGGCATGGATCCAGGATCCGATCCGGAAAAAAACTGTCAATAGCAAAGGAGCTGGCCATGGGAGACAGGGGCAACAGGGGAGACAAGGGCAGCAAGAAAGACAAGGAAAAGACCAAGAAGCAGGCCACCAGTAAAAAGGAGCAAAAGGTCAAGAAGGCACAGGAGAAAGCTGCGAAAAGAAAAGTGTAGGAGAAGGGGGGAAGAGAGTTCAGAGTTCAGAGGCTCAGGCGCAACGTCTTACGGCTAACGTCCATCGAAAAGGCAGGGTGGAATAACCATAAACCTATCCCTGGCTTTCAGCTTTCCTCTGCGTTCCCTGCGCCTTGCGAGAGATAATTTTTACCGTTTTGACAGGAATTGCAATGGATTCCGGATGGTCATGCCTCCGGCAGGATTTCCGGAATGACGGCTTGTCTTTGTCTTATCCCCTTTATCC
>Ga0055476_10000157_pt1 | contig 16624 bp, 13 predicted proteins | sample Muzzi_CordC_D2_FD_57682 | JGI IMG/M metagenome (GOLD analysis project Ga0055476, IMG submission 57682) | Wetland microbial communities from San Francisco Bay, California, USA, that impact long-term carbon sequestration - Muzzi_CordC_D2 | ecosystem: Environmental > Aquatic > Marine > Wetlands ... | reverse complement strand
TGTCTTGTGGACGGTCCACGGGCGTTGGGCCTGCATGCGCGGACGCACTTCGCGGATCAGTTCCGCCGGGATCTCGTCGAGGAATCGGGACGGCCGGCTGCGGCTTTCGGAGCCGTACATGCGCCGGACCTCGGCGTGGCTCAGGCACAGCCGTTCCCGCGCGCGGGTCATGCCGACGTAACACAGGCGGCGCTCTTCTTCGAGCCTGCCGCCGGCCTCGGTGACGCTGCGCTGGTGGGGAAACAGGCCGTCTTCCATGCCGGCGATGAAGACCTGCGGAAACTCCAGGCCCTTGGCGGAGTGCATCGTCATCAACTGCACGCAGTCGTCCCAGGCCTCGCCCTGGGTCTCGCCGGCTTCCAGGGCGGCGTGGCTGAGGAAGGATTGCAGCGCGGTCATGCCGGCGTCCTCGTCCTCGCGTGGCAACACGAAGGACTCGGCGGCGTTCACCAGTTCACGCAGGTTTTCCACCCTCGACTCCATCTTTTCGCGCGGCTCCTTTTCATAGTGAGAGACGAGCTGGCTCTGTTCGATAACGCCCTGCATCTGGTTACCCAGCGTCCAGTCGCCCATGCGCTCGCGCATGTCGGTGACCAGCTGCATGAAGCCGTGCACGGCGGTCAGGGCCCTGCCGGGCAGGGTGTTCTGTCGGATGCATTCCTGCGCGGCCTGCCACAGCGGCAGGCTGCTTTGGCGCGCCTGGAACCGCAGCGTCTCCAGGGTCTTCTGACCGATTCCGCGGTTTGGCGTGTTGATCACGCGCTCCACGGCGGCATCGTCGTTCGGGTTCTGGATCAGACGCAGGTAGGCCAGCGCGTCCTTGACCTCGGCCCGCTCGAAAAAGCGCAGGCCGCCATAGACCCGGTACGGGATGGAGGCCCTGAGCAGCCGCTCTTCGAACAGACGCGATTGCGCCGTGGTGCGGTAGAGTATGGCGGCCTCGTCGGCGCGCCGGCCGCCGCCCAGCCACTGTTCGATCTGTTCGACGACGAAGCGGGCCTCGTCCTGTTCGTTGAAAGCGGCATACAGCGTGATCGGCTGACCCTTTTCACCCGCGGTCCACAGCTTTTTGCCCATGCGTTCGTCGTTGTTGGCGATGACCGCATTGGCGGCGTCCAGGATCGTCGCCGTCGAGCGGTAATTCTGTTCCAGCTTGACGGTCGCCACGTCGGGAAAGTCACGCACGAAGTGCTGCACGTTTTCGACCTGCGCACCGCGCCAGCCATAGATCGACTGGTCGTCGTCGCCGACCACCAGCACGCTGCCTTCCTCGCCCGCCAGCAGGCGTATCCAGGCGTACTGGATGGCGTTGGTGTCCTGGAATTCATCCACCAGCAAGTGGCTCATGCGGCGGCGGTAATGGGCCAGCAACGCGGGGTCGTTGAGCCACAGTTCGTGCGCGCGCAGCAGCAACTCCGCGAAATCCACCAGTCCGGCGCGTTCGCAGTAGTCATGGTAAAGCTGGTAGACGCGAACCCACATGGCCGTGACCGGGTGATCCAGGTGCTCGATGGAGCCGGGGCGCTGGCCTTCGTCCTTGCGGGCATTGATGTACCACTGCGCCTGCCGCGCCGGCCACTGGTTTTCGTCGAGCCCTTCGTCCTTGATCAGACGTCTGAGCAGCCGTTGCTGGTCGTCCGCGTCGAGGATCTGGAAGTTTTCCTGCAGCCCGGCCTCGCGCCAGTGCATGCGCAACAGGCGGTGTGCGATCGAGTGGAAGGTGCCGATCCACATGGGCCGTGTCGGAACCTGCAGCAGTTGCTGGGCGCGCTCGCGCATTTCACCGGCGGCCTTGTTCGTGAACGTGACCGCCAGGATGCTCAGCGGGGACACGTGCCCGACCTGGATCAACCAGGCCAGCCGGTGGATCAGGACCCGGGTCTTGCCGCTGCCGGCGCCGGCCAGGACCAGCGTGTGCCGCGACTCGGTGGTGACCGCTTCACGTTGCGCGTCGTTGAGGCTCTCGAGCAGGTGCGATACGTCCATGTTCAGGGGTTTTCCCGGCGAATCGCCCTGTGACCGATGTCGCGGCGGTAGAAGGCGCCGGCCCAGTGGATCTTTTCACAGCCGGCGTAGGCGCGCCCGGCGGCTTCCGTGACGCTGTCGGCCAGTGCGCAAACGCACAATACGCGGCCGCCGGAGGTGACCACGCGGCCATTCTGGCGCTGCGTGCCCGCATGGAAGACACAAACGTCCTCGCCGCCTGCGTCGTCCAGGCCTTCGATCGGGAAGCCCTTGCCGTAACTCCCGGGGTAGCCGCCCGCCGCCATCACCACCGCGAGCGCCGGCCGCGGGTCCCAGGCGGCGTGGACCTGGTCCAGCCTGCCGCCGAGCGCGGCCAGGCACAATTCGACCAGGTCGGATTCGAGCCGCATCATCACGGGCTGGGTCTCGGGGTCGCCAAAGCGCACGTTGTATTCGAGCACGCGGGCCTCGCCCGCGGGTGAAATCATCAGGCCGGCGTACAAAAAGCCGCTGAACGGCGTGCCCTCGTCCCGCATGCCGTCGATCGTGGGCCGGATGACGGTCCTCATGATCCTTGCGTGCATGGCCGCGTCGATTACCGGCGCCGGGGAATAGGCCCCCATGCCACCGGTGTTGGGCCCTTGGTCGCCCTCGTCGCGCGCCTTGTGGTCCTGGCTGGACGCCAGCGGCAGGATGTGCTCGCCGTCGGCCATGACGATGAAGCTGGCCTCCTCGCCTTCGAGGAACTGTTCGATGACCACGCGGCTCCCGGCCTGTCCGAAGACGTTGTCGGCCAGCATGTCGCGCGCCGCGGCTTCGGCGTCCGCCACGGTCTGCGCGATGATGACGCCCTTGCCGGCGGCCAGGCCGTCGGCCTTGATCACGATCGGCGCGCCGTGCTCACGAATAAAGGCCACGGCCTCTGTGAGGTCCGTAAAATTGCCGTAGGCAGCCGTGGGGATCGAGTGCCGGGCCATGAAATCCTTGGCAAAGGCCTTCGAGCCTTCCAGTTGCGCTGCCGCCGCCGTCGGCCCGAAGCACTGCAGGCCGGCTGCGGTAAAGCGGTCGACGACGCCCGCCACCAGGGGCGCCTCGGGGCCGACGATGGTCAGGCCGATCCGCCTGTCGAGGGCGAAGTCCAGTAGCGCGTCGATGTCGGAGGCGCCGATCGGCACGTTCTCCACCCCCGTCTCCAGCGCCGTTCCGGCATTGCCCGGTGCGACGTATACGGTTTCCGCCCGCGGCGATTGCGCCGCGCGCCAGGCCAGCGCGTGTTCGCGCCCGCCGCTGCCGATAATGAGTACGTTCATCGTGTCGTTTGGTTCCATGGTGCGACTTTGAGCAGTAACAAGAGTCCCGGTATCGCGACCAGCGTGCAGACCAGGAAGAAATGCGTGTAGCCGATGGCCTCGATTATAAAGCCCGTCGACGCATTGGCGAAGGTCCGCGGCACGGCGATAAAGCTGCTGAAGAGGGCAAACTGGGTGGCCGTGAACGCCTTGCTGGTCTCGCGGGCCATGTAGGCCGTCAGCGCGATCGTGCCGAGACCGACACCGAGGTACTCGCCGCTGACGACCATGAACAGGCCGAGCGGGTGGTGGCCGACCGTGCTCAGCCAGACGAAACCGAGTATCGTCGTCATCTGCACGAAACCGAACACCCACAAGGCCCGGTTGATGCTGAGCCTGAGCATCAGCAGACCGCCCAGGATGCCGCCGGCGATCACGGACCACAAGGCCGCGACCTTGGCGATGGAGCCGATCTCGGTGCGGCTGAAACCCATGTCGAGATAAAACGGCGTCGCCAGCGCCGTCGCCATATTGTCGCCGAGCTTGTACAGGAACATGAAGGCGAGGATGGCCAGCGCCGAGCGGACGCCGCCGCGCTGGAAGAACTCGACGAACGGTTCCACCACCGCCTGGCGCAGGCTCGCCGGCGCCAGTGCGTCATCGCTGACTTCCCGGATCACCAGTATCGTGACCATGCCGACGGCCATGAAGCTCGCCGTCACCCAGTAGACCACCGCCCACGGCAGGTGGTCGGACAGGATCAGCGCCAGCGAGCCGGGCACGAGCGACGACAGGCGGTAGGCATTGATGAAGAACGAATTACCGGTGCCCAGTTCATCGTCCGCCAGCAGTTCGCGGCGATAGGCGTCGATGACGATATCCTGGCTGGCGCCGAAAAACGAGACGATGAAAACCATCACGACGACGGCCTTGAGCGAGGTCGAAGGGTCGAACTGGCCGAGACCGCCGATGGCGAGCAACAACCCGGCCTGGGCCAGCAGCGCCCAGCCGCGCCGCCGGCCGAGAAACGGCAGCCGGTAACGGTCCAGCAGCGGTGACCAGACAAATTTCCACGTGTAGGGCAATGCGACCAGCGAGAACAGGCCGATGGTCGCCAGGTCGACGTCATTGCTGCGCAGCCAGGCCGGCACCAACTGGATCAACACGTACAGCGGCATCCCCGAAGTGAAGCCGAGAAAGACGCAGGTGACCATTTTGCGGCTGAGCAGTATGTCCCGCCAACTGCGGTCCGCCGTGTTCAAGCGTTCGTCTCCCCGCCTTCGATCCGGTAGTCGTAGTCGATAATCAGCGGCGCGTGATCCGAAAAGCGCTCCGCCTTGTAAATGTCGACCGCGCGGGCGCGGGCCGCGATACCGGGCGTGGCGACCTGGTAATCGATACGCCAGCCCGTGTTGTTGGCCCAGGCCTGGCCGCGGTTCGACCACCACGTGTATTGGTGTTCGCCGGGTTCGATGCGGCGGAAAGTGTCGACCCAGCCCACCGGGCCGAACAGCTCGTCCATCCAGGCCCGTTCCTCGGGCAGGAAGCCGGAGTTCTTCTGGTTGCCGCGCCAGTTCTTGATGTCGATCTTGCGATGGGCGATATTCCAGTCGCCGCAGACGATGTACTCGCGCTCGTGCGCGGCCATCTCCCTCAGTATCGGCTGCAGGTAATCCATGGTCCGGTACTTGACCTGCTGCCGCTCGTCCTTTGACGAGCCCGACGGCAAATAGAGCGATATGACGCTCAGGGCGCCGAAATCGGCCCGCAGCCACCGGCCTTCATTGTCCATCACGTCCCAGCCGATGCCGTGGTGCACGCGGTCCGGCACGGGCCGGGTGTATATCGCAACACCGCTGTAGCCCGGTTTTTGCGCGTCGTGGAAAAAGCGCTGGTACCCGTCTGGAGAGAAGACCGGGTCGCCGAGCTGGTGTTGCTGCGCCTTGGTCTCCTGGATACAGACGACATCGGCGTCCTGTTGCTGCATCCAGCCGAAGAACCCCTTGCGGGCAGCGGCGCGGATGCCATTGGCGTTCATGCTGATGATTCTCATGCGGCGTCATTTTTTTGTGAGAGGGGAGCATAACCGCCCACGGCAGTCTTGTCATCGCCGTTACCTCGCGGGATACTGCGTGCATGCAGAATTACAAGCAGCAGTTTTTCGAACTGGCCCTGGCACGGGGCAATCTCAAATTCGGAGAGTTCACGCTGAAGTCGGGCCGCACCAGCCCGTATTTCTTCAATGCCGGTGGCTTCGACGACGGCGAGAGCCTGTCGGTTCTGGCCGCGTGCTACGCGCAGGCGATACTCGACTCCGGCGTTGCCTTCGACATGTTGTTCGGCCCGGCCTACAAGGGCATTCCGCTGGCCAGCGGCATCGCCATCATGCTCAGCCTCCACCATGACCGAAACGTGCCGTTTGCATACAACCGCAAGGAAGCCAAGGACCACGGAGAAGGCGGACAGCTGGTTGGCGCGCCGCTCGGCGGGCGGGTGCTGATTACCGACGACGTCATTTCCGCCGGTACTTCCGTGCGCGAGTCCATCGCCTGGATCGAGCAGGCGGGGGCGAAACCCAGCGGTGTCGCGATCGCGCTGGATCGCCAGGAGCGCGGCAGCGGCGCCAAGTCCGCCGCGCAGGAAGTCATCGACGAGTTCGGGCTGCCGGTCATAGCCATTGCCGGCCTCGACGACCTGATCGAGTTCCTCGAAAAGCGGGCCGCGGCAAACATCGACATCGCTGCAATTCGGCGTTATCGTAATGAATATGGTACTTAGAATTATCGCGTTCTCAATCGTGGTCGCCTTGTGCCTGCCCGTTCCGGGTCAGGCCGATACCTATCGCTGGCGTGACAAGGAGGGCAAGCTGCATTTCGGTGAAAGCGTGCCGGCCGAATACGCCGACCGGCCTTACGACGTCATCAACAATGCCGGTCTCGTGGTCAAGCATGTCGATCCCGGCGAAGAGCTCGAGCAGAAAGCCACAAAAAAAGAGAAGGTCAAAAAGAGGGCGCCGCTGATATCCGCGGAGGAGCGGCAGCGGCAGGCCGACCGCTACCTGTTGCTGCAGTATCAGTCGGAGGAGGACATCCACCACGAGCAGGAAATGGAGATCTCGCAAATGGCGTATGACGTGAGGATCACCAAGCAGTCGCTGGAGAGCACACGGACCGCCATCGCGAGCCAGATCAGGGACCTGGCTGACCAGCAGCGGGCCGGTCAGCCGATCAGCAAGGAGCAGCAGGCGAAGGTCGATAAGCTCTACCGGCGCCTGTCCAGCGACAGATTCAAAATGGCCAAGCTCGATGAACGCGCAAACGACATTCGGGCACGCTTCAAGCTGGACCTGGAACGGTTTCGCTATCTGACCAGCGAGAAGAAATCGGCAAGCGGGCAGGAAGCACCAGCCGAGCAGGACTAGGTGACCCGGCGACGGGTAGCAGAGGCTGAAACCATGTACACCCGTTGCCCACAATGCAAAACCGTTCATACGCTGGACGCCGCGTTGCTTGCCCACGCCCGCGGGTCGGTGCGCTGCGGCCGCTGTAACACGACCTTCGACGCACTGAGCTGCCTGTTTGACGAGTGGCCGGCGGGGCGTGCCTGGGGGCCGGCGGCCGACACGGAAGTCGAAGCACCGCTGCTGGGTCAGCCCCGGGGGGGTAGCGGTCAGGACGGCGGCGTAGCCGCCGCGGATGAAGTCGGTCACGATTCCGCCGATGGCCCGCGCGCGAAGCTGTGGGCCGGGGCCCTGGCGGCGTTGGCGGTGCTGACCGCGGTGAATGTGGTCTGGACATTTCGTGAGCCGCTGTTAGGGGTGCCGGTTGTCAGAAGCTGGCTGCAGCATGAGGGCTGGCTGGAGGCCAGGAAAAAGGGTTTGCTGCGGGCGCCGGATCAGATTCGGCTGATCAGCCGGGATATGCACACGCATCCGACACGCGCCGGTATCCTGGTCCTGAGTCTGACCTTCGTTAACCTGGCGCCGGACCGGCAGGCCTTTCCGCGCGTGCAAATCACGTTGCTCGACTCCGCCAACCAACCGGTTGCGCGGCGACGTCTCGAGCCGAGCGAGTACCTGCGCCCCGGAGCGGATATCGCAAGCGGACTGGCGAGCGGCACGCTGTTGCCCGTGTTGATCGAACTCGCCGACCCGGGTGAGCGGGCGAGCGGTTTCGAGGTCCGGATGTTGTAATAATCTTCGCAAAGCGCGTGCTTTGCGCCCGCCAAATATGTTAGTGTTCAATCATAATCAGGGATGCGGGGACGACCCCAAAAACGGTCGCACAACAAGCCGAAAGTCACCCTGGAACCACACCAGAATCACAGTTTGAACACACGATGCAATCACATTCAGAACAGCAGATACCACTCAGGCAACACGTACAAAGCACGATCAGCAGGTACCTGCAGGATATGGGCAACACCGCCCCGGCCAACCTGTACCAGATGCTGCTGGCGGAGATCGAGCCGCCATTGATCGAGGAGATTCTCAAGTGCACCGGCGGCAACCAGTCGCGGGCGGCCGGTATGCTCGGTATCACCCGCAACACCCTGCGCGCCAAGATGCAGCGTTACAAAATCAGTGCGCGGCGGGGTAAAACAACGCGTTTGCACAAGTAGCCGCCGGTCCTTCGTTAGATGGTCGATAGCGAGACACGTAAGCCCGGCCCGCGTTTTGCCCTGCTCAGCGTTTACGACAAAACCGGTATCGCGGACTTTGCGAAACGTCTGCGGGATCTCGGGTTTTCCCTGCTCAGCACCGGCGGCACGCAGAAACTGCTGCGGGAAGCGGGTCTCGACGTAACGGCGGTCAGCGAGCATACCGGTTCCGAGGAAATCATGGGCGGGCGCGTGAAGACGCTGCACCCGCGGATACACGGCGGGATACTGGGCCGCGCGGAAGACGCGGGCGTCATGCGGACACGCGACATACCCCCGATCGACGTGGTGGCCGTGAACCTGTACCCGTTCGAGGCCGTTACGGCGGATGACGGGTGCAGCCTCGAGGACGCCATCGAGAACATCGATATCGGCGGTCCCACGATGGTGCGCGCCGCGGCCAAGAATTTCCGGCGTGTGACCGTGGTCGTGGACCCGTCCGATTACGCGGCCGTGGCCGATGAACTGAAGGCCGGCGGTTCGGTATCGCCGCAGAAGCGTTTTGAGCTGGCGGCCAAGGCCTATGCGCACACGGCCCGCTACGACGGCCTGGTGGCGGCCTACCTGAGTCGCCGCGTGGAGGATGCTGACAACCCGGAATTGCTGCCGCCCTGCTTTACCCCCCAGTTCATTCGGCGACAGGCCCTGCGGTATGGCGAAAACCCGCACCAGGCGGCAGGCTTTTATGCGGAATCCGGTATCGAGCCGCACGGGATCGCGGCCGCCGAGCAGCTGCAGGGCAAAGAACTTTCCTACAACAACATCAACGACGCGGACGCCGCGCTGGAATGCGTCAGGCAATTCGGTGACGACTACGCCTGCGTGATCGTCAAGCACGCCAATCCGTGCGGCGTCGCCGTCGCCGAAGACAACACCGAGGCCTACCAGCGCGCCTTTGCGACCGACCCGGTATCCAGCTTCGGCGGTATCATCGCGTTCAGCCAGGCCATCGGCCGTGAAACGGCGGCGGCCATTACCGGCCAGCAATTCGTCGAAGTGGTGATCGCGCCGGGCTACAGCGATGGCGCGCGCGAGCAGTTTGCCGTCAAGCCGAACCTGCGGCTGTTGCTGGCGCGCGAAGACAGACTCGCCGGCGAAAGCCTGCACCTGCAACGGGTGTCGGGCGGTCTGCTGGTGCAGCAGAAGGACAGTGATCGTCTGCGCCGGGAAGACTGCCGCTGTGTCAGCCGGATCCGGCCCGACGAACAGCAGTGGGCAGACTTGTTGTTTGCCTGGAAAGTCGCGCGCATGGTCAAGTCAAACGCCATCGTCTACGCCGCTCGCGGCCGCACGCTCGGTATCGGCGCCGGCCAGATGAGCCGTGTCGATTCGGCGCGCATCGCGCGCTGGAAGGCCGGCGACGCCGGTCTCGACCTCGAGGGCGCGGTGATGGCCTCGGATGCCTTCTTCCCGTTTCGCGACAGTATCGATACGGCAGCGGAGGCCGGTATCGAGGCCGTGATACAACCCGGCGGTTCGATGCGCGACGAGGAGGTCATCGCCGCCGCCGATGAGCACGGCATCGCGATGGTGTTCACGGGGCTGCGTCATTTCCGGCATTGAACAGGCCGGTCAGTTCCTGAATCAACTATTTATCACGTCAATATCAAGCAATTGTCCCCCTCGCGGGCTTAACGTGCGCCTGTAGCCATCCGTCAGTGCTACCGGCCGGCCGGGCGGCCCGGTCCTGGACTGGTCAGCCCGGTCGGCTCGTCACGCTGCGGAATGGCTGCGGTAGTTCTGACGAGCATCGAAAACGAGGAGGACATGATGTTTTCAATACGACAAGTTGTGGGTTTGTTGGCAGGCTTGTTCCTGTTGACCGGCGCTGCGGCCGTAAGCGCGCAGCAGGGCGCCGTGCACGGTGAATTCGACTTCCAGGTGACCGACTGGAATGACTGCACCGGAGAATGGGTCGATTGGGACGCGGCCGTACGCTCGGTGGATCGGGCGAACGAGACACCCAGCGGCCAGGGTATGGTCATGGGTCACTGGAACTGGGTGGGTAACGTCGTGGGACAGGATTCCGGCTTCGAGTGGTCGACGCGGGGCATCTACCAGGGCGTGGAGACCTACTCGCTGAACAACACCTTGACCGGTGTAAGCGTGACCATGGAAAACTCGGTGTTACATCCCGTGACGCCGGGGGCGCCGCTGATCAACTTCAGCGCCCAGATCATATTCGTTTACAACGCCGATGGTGACCTCGTCGTTCAACGTGTCATCTATACCTACGACTGCTCGAATTAATTAGGGAAGGGCAGGGGAGGCGAGCGGGGACACGGCCAGGGCCGGGTCCCCGCTCGCGCCTTCGGCTATCGGCTGGCCACGCTTTCGCGGTGCCGGCCGAGATAGGCGATACGCTGTTGTTCCAGCGCCTGCAAGTGATCGCTCACCAACTGGCGGAACTCCGGCAGATCGCGCAACGTTGAAAATCGTGGATCGCGCAGCAGTGAGCGGGCGTGGTACCTGACCCAGCCGGGCGGTGACGCCCGCAGTTGCTGCATGGCCAGGTCCGTTTCGCCGCGAATTGCGTGAGCGGAGGCGAGCGTCAGGTGTTGGCGGGACAGGGGATCGCTCAAGCCGTCCACGACTTGTTGCAGCAGTGGCGAGGCGAGGTCCGTCTGTCCATCGACGGTGTAGGCTAGCGCAAGCATCACCATGGCCTCGTAATTGGGCGCCTGTGAGCGTTCAGCTGCCGACGCAATCTTCGGGTATGCCGTCGTAATCCGTTGCAGAAATTGCACCGTCTGCCCGGCCTCGATATCCAGGATCGCCAGCACGAGTTGCGCCAGCGGCTCCCCGGGTTCTTCAGCGATGACTTCCTGGGCGATGTCACGGGCGCGTTGGTCCAGCCCTCTCGACAGGTAATTGAACGCCCGGGAGGCGTTGCCGAAGCGCTGGGTGGTCGCGGCCGGCACGGCAGTTTGCCAGTACTCGTTCGCCAGGTTTTCCAGACCGAGCACGTTGGCCCACTCCGTGGCAAAACCCAATGTCCTCGGTGTCGGGTGACCTTCGACCGACATTTTTTTCTGTATCATTTCCAAGGCCTGGCCGAACTGCCCGCGACCCATGGCCAGCATCCCCGACCAGGAGTCATAGGTCTCCTCATAGGTTGGGTCGATGTCGGCGGCCAGCCGGTACCTGCGCTCGGCTTCTTCGTTGTTTTCGGTAAACCAGTTGCTGGTCCCGAGGCGCGCCTGCGCCGCCGGGTTGAGCGGGTCCAGCGCAACATCCATGGCGTGCACGTCCAGCGCCTCGCGGAAACGGCCGGCCCGTCGCAGCACCAGGCCCAGGTTGCCGCTGGCCCAGGTCGAGCCGGGCTCCAGTTCAAGCGCCTTGCGGAACAACGCGATGGCCTCGTCAAACTCGCCGAACTCGCGTTTGAAACGGCCGAGCGTGACGTAGGCGCCTGAGAGATTCGGATCGATGGCCAGCGCTCTTTCTAGATAGGGCCGGGCCCGTTGCCAGGCATCATTGACGTCGGCATTGCCGTTCCACACCGGCATCACCTCCATGCCCGCGAGTTCGTTCCAGGCCTGGGCAAAGTTTGGATCGATCTGGACCGCGCGATTGAGTAGTGCCCGTCCCGCATCACGGGTCGGCGCTTGCCAGGCCGCGAGGTAGGCTTCGAAAGCCTCGAGGCTCGTCGTCGGCCCGCTTACGCCGGCCGAATCCACGCTGACCTGGAGCAGTCCGGTCAACTCCAGGGCGACAGTCCGCAGCATCGTGAACGGCGCGTCTGCCTCGACGAAAAAGGAATGGTCCCATAGCTGTTCTTCACCGTTGACCTTGTGCAGTGCGAGCAGCACACGCCGGTGTTGGCCGACCCCCGTGACGCCGCCTTCGAGCAGGTATTCCGCCTTGAGCCTGGCGGCATAATCGAACGGGGATTGTTGCTTGAAGTCGGTGCGCATGGACGACGTCCTGCCGACGATCACAAGACCGGGTATCGACGCGAGTTCGTGGATGATCTCGTGCGTCAGACCGGCCGAAAAAATCGTCTGGGAGCGATCTTCCGACAAGTCCTGCACGGGCAGTACGACCAAACGCACTTCCCCCGGGGGGGGCGGCCCACCACCGCCGTGTCTTGCGGAAATCGCCCAGCCGGCAAGCCCGAGGAGCAACGCCGTGAAGACGGCCGCCGCCAGCCTTAGCCGTTGTCGGCCGACGAGCAACCCGGGGGTCTTACCTGCCGGGGCATTGACCGGCCACAGTAATCGGTAACCGCGTTTGGGCAGCGTTTCGATCGGCTGGCTGCCGCAGTCTGCGACTTCCTTGAGGCCCTTGCGCAACTCGTAGATGCAGCGCGAGAGCGCAAAGTCGGTGACGATGACGTCCTTCCACACGTCCGCCATCAACGACTCGCGCGAGACCACCTGCTCGGCCGAGGCAGCCAGCCGGACCAGCACTTCCATGACCTTGGGGTCGAGTTGGCGCTCGCCGCCCGGGCCGGAGATCCTGCCGGAGTGGGGCCTTACCTCAACGGTGCCGAGCCGAAATGCCGGCGGCGGCCCGGTGTCCCGGCTTGCTTCTGGCTGGCGACTCGAAAGCGTGTTCATGCAAAGAGATACCCAAGACCCTGCGGAAAGTATACGTCAAAGGCATGAATTGGGCTAAGCCCGCGTGCCGGGGGGATGGTGCACGGTGCCGAGCATGACGGGCCGTGCGGCGCCGGTGATCGCAGAGGTGTCTTGCAGTTGCTCATCCAGCCTGGCCTGCGCGAGCCATGCGAACAACAGACCCTCCACCCAGTCCGGGTCGACGCCGTGGTACCTGGTCGACTCGACCACCACGTCCGGCAGGGCCCGGCGCAGCCGTGTCATCAGGTGCAGGTTGTGGACGCCGCCCCCGCAGACCAGCAGGCGGTCCGGCAGACCGCATTGGGCCAGGCTGGCGGCGACACTGCGCGCCGTCAACTCGACCAGGGTTGCCTGCACGTCGGTGGCGGAGAGCCCGCTGCCTGGCAACCGCCCGTCCAGCCAATCCAGGTTGAAATACTCGGTACCCGTGCTCTTGGGCAGCGGGCGTTTGAAATACGGGTCCGACAGCAGGTTCTCGAGACAGGCCGCGTCCACGGCCCCTTTGCCCGCCCAGGTCCCCCGGTCGTCGAAGTCACGTTGCAGATGCCGCCGTGTCCATGCGTCCATCAGGCAGTTGCCGGGACCGCAGTCGAAGCCCTTCAGTTCGCCGTCAGCGGGCAGCAGGGTCAGGTTGGCGATGCCGCCGAGGTTGAGCACCGCGCGGTTCTCGCTGGCCGAGTGGAAAATCTCGCGGTGCAACAATGGAGCCAGCGGCGCACCCTGGCCCCCGGCCCCGATGTCGGCGCTGCGGAAATCCGCCACCACCGTGGTCGCCGTGCCGCGGGCGATCAGTTCCGGCTTGCCCAGTTGCAGGCTGACGGGATCAACGGCGTCCGGGGCGTGCCAAACCGTTTGCCCGTGCGAGCCGATGACGCTGATGTCGCGCATCTCCATGCCGGCTTCCCGCACCAGGTCCTGCGCCGTGCGGGCAAAGAAACGGCCGAGGCTTTCGTCCAGCACCTGCGCTTCGTCGCCGAGCGGGGGCCGGCCCTTGGCGGAGAGTTGCTCCAGCATCAGCCTGATCGCGGCCGGGTAGGGCGCGCAGATCGCGTGCAGGATGTCCATGCGCTGCCCGCGAAAACTCACGAGCACGGCGTCCACCCCGTCCCGGCTGGTGCCGGACAGCATTCCAATGACGAGGGATTCATTCACCGCGGTGTATTCACCGGCCGGCGGCATACATCGATGCGGACTCGAGGCGCGCCAGTTGCGTCAGCGCGGTTGCCGCGCGGCGCTGGAAGTCCGCCAGTTGCTGCCCTTTCAGACCATCCGCCTTGGGCAGCGGCACGGTGCGGGGGTTGCGGTGCACGCCGTTGACGACAAACTCGTAGTGCAGGTGGGGCGCCTGCGCCAGGCCGGTGGAGCCGACATAACCGATGACCTGTCCCTGCTTGACGCGCTGTCCGCGCTTCACGGCGCGCTTGCTGAAATGCAGGTACTTGGTGATGATGCTGTTGGAGTGCTGGATAAACACATAGTTGCCGTTGTACTTGTTGTAGGCTGAGCGGATGACCTTGCCGTCGCCGGCTGCATAGACGGGTGTGCCCCTGGGTGCGCGGTAATCGATCCCGTTATGAGGCTTTATCCGTTTCAGGATCGGGTGAAACCGCCTTGGGTTGAAGTTGGAGCTGATATACGAAAAGTTCAGCGGCGCGCGCAAAAAGGCCTTGCGCATGTTGCGGCCGTCCGGCGCGAAATAGCGCGGCTTGCCGTCGATTTCATAACGTATCGCCTGGAATCGCTCCCCCTGGTTGATAAAGGTGGCCGCGACGATGTTGCCGTCGCGCAGGAAACTGCCGTCGCGGTACACTTTCTCGTAAACCAGGTAGAAACGGTCGCCGGCGCGTATGTCGAGCACGAAATCGATATCCCAGCCGAACAGGTTGGCCAGCTTCATGACCATGGCGTCGGTCAGGCCAGCCTCCTTGCCCGCCAGGAAGAGGGAAGACCTGATCGTGCCGGCGGTCTCCTCGGTCTGTGTATACAGGTCGCGGGCCTGGGTGCTGGCCGCCGGCACGCCGTCGGTGTACTTGACCAGCAGGTAGCGGTCCTCATCGATGGCGTAACGCATGCTTTGCAGTGACCCGTCCTCGGACCGCCGGAACTCGAATACGTCGCCGGGCCGGATATTTTTCAAACGCCTGGTGTCTGCATTCAGCGCCAGGATATCGTGCAGCGTCCTGGCGCTGAAACCCTGTTGATGAAAGATGGCGTCCAGCGACTGTCCCGCCCGGACGCTGATCCTGTCCCATGCCTCGTCGCCATGCGGAGCGACTGCCGCGGCCGGCTCGACGGCTTTCGGCGCCAGCCGCTCCGGCAGACCGAGCTCTACGACCCTGCTGGCCACGGCGGCGTTGTCGACGGAGGTGTCGAGACCGCCCAGGGCGATGCCGAAGACGATCAGTGTCAGCGCAAACCAGAGCAACCGCTTGCGGGTCAGTCGGAGTGGTATGGTTTGCAGCTTGGCGGCGATGCCGGTGAGGAAAGTCTTATTGAGCATACGGCATTCTGGCACTGATGGCCCTGCCTAAGATAACGGCCCTCGCGCCTTTGGTCAATCCGTGCGCAGGACTGGACGCAGAGCCATGGCCGTAGCTACGGCTCGAGGGAGGCTCGAGCGCAGGTGTAGCTGAACAAGCCCGGGCCGGGATCGCTACGGAGCCGGGTGCAAGCCGTGTGTACGAAGAATTCGTCGAAGCAGTCTTATTCGTATTATTATTCAAAGATGTAGCAATCATCTCACTGCCGATAGGTGCCGTGTCCGGGCTGGTTTTGCGTGCACGTGCGAGCCGTCGTGCAGCCGACCGGTGCGATATGCGGCTTATTCGTGCATTCAGGGGTGGAGGCATTGGCGGCAAGGCAATACAATGCGGTGTTTGCGCTTTACCGAAGTTTTGCAGCAGTTGACCGGAACGCACATGACCGACAGCAAACGGGCCTTTGAGCTGATCGCGAGGGGCAGTGAAGAAATCATCAAGGCTGAAGACCTTGAGCAGAAACTCGCCTCGGGCAAGACCCTGAAAATCAAGGTGGGTTTCGACCCCACGGCGCCGGACCTGCACATCGGTCACACGGTCGTCATCAACAAGATGCGTCAGTTCCAGGACCTCGGTCACGAGGTGACTTTCCTGATCGGCGACTTCACCGGCATGATCGGTGACCCCACCGGCAAGAACGTGACCCGCAAACCGCTGACCGCCGAGCAGATCAAGGCCAACGCCGAAACCTACGCAAGCCAGGTTTTCAAGGTGCTGGATCGAGACAAGACACGTATTCGATTCAATTCGGAATGGATGAGCAAGCTGGGTGCCGAAGGCATGATCCGGTTGGCGGCGAAGTATACGGTCGCGCGCATGCTCGAGCGCGACGATTTCGAAAGCCGCTACCGCGATGGCCAACCCATCGCGATGCACGAAATCCTCTACCCGCTGGTGCAGGGCTACGACTCGGTCATGCTCGAAACGGACGTCGAGATGGGCGGCACCGACCAGAAGTTCAACCTGCTCGTCGGCCGCACCCTGCAACAGCACTATGGCCAGGAGCCGCAGGTCATCATCACGCTGCCGTTGCTCGAGGGGCTGGACGGCGTGCAGAAGATGTCGAAATCGTTGAACAACTACGTCGGGATCACCGAGTCCGCGGACGAGATGTTCGGCAAGCTGATGTCGATCTCCGACGAAATGATGTGGCGCTATTTCGAACTGTTGAGCTTCCGGGCCAACGCCGAGCTGGCGGAATTGAAGCAACGGGTGACGGACGGCGCCAATCCGCGCGATATCAAGTTTCTTTTGTGCGAGGAAATCGTCGAACGGTTCCACGACCGCGCGGCCGCCGTGGCGGCCCGGGAAACGTTCATCGCGCGTTTCCGCGAAGGTGCGATGCCGGAAGATATTGACGAACGGACGCTGAATACCGGCGGCGAGGGCATCGGTATCGCCGCGGCCCTGACGCAACTCGGGCTGACCGCCAGCAATTCCGAGGCATTCCGCCTGCTCGGACAGGGCGGCGTGCGCATCGACGGCGAGAAGATTTCCGACCGCTCGCTGCAACTCGAAGCCGGGTTCAGCGGTGTGCTGCAGGTCGGCAAGCGCAGGTTCATGAAAGCCCATGTTATTTAGCCCGAACATT
>Ga0055476_10000155_pt1 | contig 16644 bp, 14 predicted proteins | sample Muzzi_CordC_D2_FD_57682 | JGI IMG/M metagenome (GOLD analysis project Ga0055476, IMG submission 57682) | Wetland microbial communities from San Francisco Bay, California, USA, that impact long-term carbon sequestration - Muzzi_CordC_D2 | ecosystem: Environmental > Aquatic > Marine > Wetlands ... | reverse complement strand
GGCTGCGCAGGAGCAAATCACCGCCGAGGCGTTCCTGGCGTCACTGAATTTTCAAAAAGGCGCCATTACGCTCCCCGGAGGCGTTGCCGGTCTCGCCTTGCCCGAGGGTTTTCACTACCTGTCTCCCGAGGATACCGAGCGGGTCCTCGTGACTGCCTGGGGAAATCCGCCGGGTAATGAAACACTGGGGATGCTGGTCAAGGGCCCGGACGACATTCTCGCCGACGAGAGCTGGGCGGTGGTCATCGCCTATGAAGAAGATGGGTATGTGTCAGACGAGGATGCCGACAGCATCGACTATGGGCAGGTGCTCGCGGACATGCAGTCGAGTTCCCTGGAATCGAATAAGGCCCGGATCGAGGCCGGTTACGACGAAGTGGAGTTGGTGGGTTGGGCGGCCGCACCGCGTTACGACAAGACCACCAACAAGCTTTACTGGGCAAAGGAGTTGCGCTTCGGGAATATTCCCGTCAACACGCTCAACTACAACGTACGCATCCTGGGTCGTAACGGGGTGTTGGTGCTGAATCTGGTCGCCACCATGCCGCAACTCGAGGAAATCGAGCGCGTCATTCCCACCGTTCTGGCGATGACCAATTTCAACCCCGGCCACCGCTACAGCGATTTCGACCCCGAACTCGATACGGTGGCAGCCTATGGCATCGGCGCTCTGGTAGCCGGTAAATTGGCGGCCAAGGCGGGCTTGTTCGCCAAGCTTGGTGTGCTGTTACTGGCGCTGAAGAAATTCTGGATCTTCGCCGTCCTCGCCATCGGCGCCTTCTTGGCCCGCCTGTTCCGCCGGGAGCGCTCCAAGCAGTCGCCGGCCACCCTCTGATACTTCATGATCGGCTAACCGGCCCGCACGCTTTGCCGGCGGCGGAAAAATCGCAAGAATCCTAATTCCCGGCTTCCAGGGGATTGCGCGCGCTGGTTTGCTTCGCTGGGCAATCCAGAATACTCTTTGCAGCGCAAATACCCCGCAAAATCCTTGCAACACAACAACTAGGGGGGATTATGTCCGAGGTGCCAGTGGCACTCGCGGTGGAGGATCTGTACAAGAGCTTCGGTTCGCTGGAAGTGCTCAAAGGCATTTCCATGAATGCCCGCGAGCACGACGTCATATCGGTGATCGGCAGTAGCGGTTCAGGCAAGAGCACGCTTCTTCGGTGCATTAATTTTCTCGAGACGCCCGATTCGGGCCGAGTCATTCTCGGGGGAGAAGAGGTCGTCGTGCGTACCAATAAGGCGGGGCGGCCGATGGTCGATGATCCCCGCCAAATCGAAAGGCTGCGTGCCAAGCTCGGTATGGTGTTCCAGAGCTTCAACCTGTGGAGCCACATGACCGTATTGCAGAACGTCATGGAGGGGCCCGTGCACGTGCTCAAGCAAGCCAAGCAGGAAGTGCACGACCGTGCCATGGCCTTGCTTAAGAAAGTCGGAATTTCCGAGAAACACAGCGCTTATCCAAGTGAGCTGTCGGGTGGGCAACAGCAACGTGTGGCCATCGCCCGGGCGCTGTGTATGGAACCCAAAGTGATGCTCTTCGATGAACCTACCTCGGCGCTGGATCCCGAACTCGTGGGTGAGGTACTCAAGGTGATGCGCGATCTGGCCTCGGAAGGACGTACCATGATCGTCGTCACCCACGAAATGGGCTTTGCGCGGGAGGTATCCGGCGAGGTCATCTTCCTGCACGAAGGCCGGGTGGAAGAACAGAGCACGCCGCAGGAATTGTTTGAACAACCGAAATCCGAGCGTTGCCGGCAATTTCTCGCCAGCAGCCTCTGATCTCACACTATGGTCCGCTCATCAGGCGGTACCGTTTCTTTGAAATACAACATGAAGCAGAGGGAGTAGAGAAATGAAGAAACTAAGCTTGATATTCATGACGCTCGTGGCGGCGCTGTTCGCCGGTCAGAGCATCGCTGGCGATTGGAGCAAGATCCGCATCGCCACCGAGGGCGCGTACGCACCGTGGAACTTCACGGATTCATCGGGCAAGCTCGTCGGCTTTGAGCTCGATCTCGCAGCGGATCTGTGCAAGCGCATGAACGCGCAGTGCGAGATTGTTGCGCAAGCCTGGGACGGAATCATTCCAGCACTGCAGGCGGGCAAGTACGATGCCATCATGGCCGGCATGTCCATCACCGACAAGCGCAAGAAGGTCATCACATTCTCGCGTGACTACGCCGCCACGCCCGCCAGGTTCGTCGTATCCGACAAGAGTCCGATGGCGAACTTCAAAACCGGCGTCGAGGATATGAACTTGACCGTCATTGATCCCAAAGAGAAAGCGGCCATCACCGACATCGTTGCCGAGTTCAAGGGTAAGACCATTGGGGTGCAGACCGCCACGACCCATGAGAACTTCTTGCGCGAGTATCTCGGTGAGAATGTTACCATCCGCACCTATGACACTCAGGAAAATCTCGACCTGGACCTTCAGGCTGGACGTGTCGATACCGCGCTCGCTTCCATGAGCTACTGGGTGCCGCTGTTCGAGTCCGACAAGGGCAAGGGCATGAAAATGGTAGGACCCGGCATGACCGGCGGTCCGTTCGGTTCCGGGGTTGGTGTTGGTATCCGCCAGAAGGACCAGGACCTGGCTGATATGTTCACCAAAGCCATAAACGAGGCGATTGCTGACGGTACCATCAGCAAGCTGGCCATCAAGTGGTTCGGCTTCGACGCCTCTTCCAAGCCGTCATAACCCGACTATCTTGCCACCGCCCTCCCGCAGATTGATGCGGGAGGGGGGTCCGAGCCATCCGTACACTGTGGAGTAGCGCCCGTCGATGGATTTCAGTCTTCTGACATTCGGTGACGGCGGCTGGGCGGACGAAATGTTGCGCGGCGCGCTCATGACCATGGCGGTGGCCGTCTGCTCTTACCTGTTTGGTATCATCGTCGGGATTTTATTTGCGTCCCTGAAGCTGTCGCAATTTATCGTGCTTCGTTACGTGGCGGACTTCTACACCACCGTTGTTCGCGGAATCCCCGAGCTGCTGGTTATTTACCTGGTATTTTTCGGCGGTGGGGCTCTGCTGCGCAACATCGCTTCGGGAATATTCGGCTATGACGGCTATATCGATCCGCCGTTGTTCGTGACTGGCATGGTTTGCATAGGGCTGAGCGCAGGCGCCTACATTACTGAGGTGATCCGTGGTGCGGTGCTGGCGGTACCCAAGGGCCAGATCGAGGCGGCGAAGGCCGTCGGCATGAGCACGGGCAAGCGGTTCTGGCGCATTCTGGTGCCGCAGGTGGCGCGCTATGCCCTGCCGGGCCTCGGCAATGTATGGCAGTTGACGCTCAAGGAAACCTCTTTGATCTCGGTGATCGGATTGGTGGAAATCATGCGCAGCGCCGCCGTGGCATCCGGATCCACCAAGGAGCCGTTCACCTTTTATCTGCTCGCCGGCATTCTCTATCTGGGCCTCACGTCGATCAGTAACCGCGGCTTTTTGCGCGCCGAGGCGTGGGCCAGCAAAGGTGTGAGGTACAGTTAAGTATGGACTTTGCGCTCATGGCGGAAAGCTTCCCGAAGCTGATGGCGGGACTGCCGGTTACGCTCGCGCTGGTGGCGAGTTCACTGGCTCTCGGCATCGTGTTTGCGGTGATCATCGCCCAGATGCGCCTTTCCAGTAATTGGCTCTTGTCGAAGCTCGCCTATGGCTACGTTTATGTATTCCGCAGCACGCCTTTGCTGGTGCAAATCTTTTTAATCTACTACGGCTCGGGCCAATTTCGGGAATCTCTCGAAAGTGTCGGCTTATGGTACTTCCTGCGTGAACCCTACTTCTGCGCCATCATGGCGCTGACCATGAACACCGCCGCCTATACGGCGGAAATCATTCGTGGCGGTATCCAATCCGTGCCCTGGGGAGAGATCGAAGCCGGGCGGGCTGTGGGCATGTCGAAGGTGACGCTGTTTCGGCGCATCATATTTCCCATTGCCATTCGCCAGGCGCTGCCGGCGTACGGAAACGAAATCATTTTGATGGTGAAGTCCACATCGCTGGCAAGCACCATTACCATTCTCGAGGTGACCGGCATTGCCAAGAAGATCATCGCCGCCACATTCGCGCCGATGGAAGTCTTCATCATTGCCGGTGCTATTTACCTGAGCATGAATTTCATCGTTACCCGCGGAATTCAGTGGATCGAGGTCAAACTCTCGCCCCAGCTCTACCGGGAGCGTACCGCCGAATCCAAACGCAAGGTCGACGAAGTCCTCGCCCACTGACGCCGGCCGGTCCGCTTACACCGCCGCTCCCCCCGGCTGCGTGCAACATGACCGTTCCGGACCAGCTCTTGGCGGGATGAGACAGGCGCGGCCATTGTCCGGTCACTACTCTTAGGCTCCTACGACGAGGCTCAGATTCCCCGTCAACGGAGAGTGCCCGGCCATGCCGTGGCACTCTGGTCAAAGGCGCTGCGAGGCGCAGACAAGGAGAATTAAATGCTTATCCTGACCAGGAAAGTCGGTGAGGCGATCATGATTGGCGAGAACATCGTGGTGAAGGTATTAGGGGTGCGCAGCGGCCAGGTGAAGATCGGTATCGAGGCGCCCAGGGACCTGCCCGTGCACCGCCAGGAGATCTTCGAACGTATTAAATCCGAGGAACAAAGCGTCGGCGAAGAATCGGGCAATTTGAACTAGACGAAGGGCGGCAGAGCGTGCATGAGAGGCTATACTTTTCTCTCATTAGCGGTCCTCTTGGGGCCTCCAAGAGCTGAGAGGTGCTACACGATGCGAATACTGTCTACCGTCGGATTGCTGGTGGCGTTGCTGGCGGTCCCGCCCGTGTTGATTCACGCCGACACCCTGACGCTGGGGCCCATCGGGCCCGCCAGCCAGGGCCCCGCCCGGGGCTCTACCATGGCCGATGTGGAGGCCGCTATCGGGCCTCCAAGCAGCACCGCGGGGCCCGTGGGCGACCCACCGATTACCGTTTGGTACTACCCGAACTTCAACGTTTATTTCGAGTACGACAAGGTTCTGCACTCGGTGGAGCCCCGCTAAGGGCAGGTCCGGTTCTTCGGCCTGGCGGGCTCGCGTAGCAACGTAGGTTGGGCTGAGCGCAGCGAAGCCCAAACGGGCCGGAATGTTGGGCTTCGCTGCGCTCAGCCCAACCTACAGCGCTCCTATAGGCATCTACGTTCAGTTCAACTCGCGCACTAAACGAAACCCGGTGTATTTGTCGGCACTGCCGTCGTGGCGCCGGGAAAAGGCCACGGTGCAGCGCGAGGCCTTGTCCGAGTAGGCCCCGCCGCGGGCGACCAGCCCTTCCTGGGTCACGACCCATTCCTGGGCGTTGCCTGCCGGATTGACGACCCCCCAGCCGTTCTCTTCGCCAAAAGTCACACTGACCAGCGCCCGTCCGATAGGGGTTCCCAGGGAGACGCTGCCGCTGCGCGCCGCCAGCAGACCGGATTCGACGTCCAGCTTTCCCGCAGGCCGACAGTTGATGCCTCGGGTGGCCCGTTTCCCGGCGGCGCTGGCGGCATGTTGCCACTCACGGTCGGTGGGCAGCCGGTAGACGACGGCATCGCCACTACTCGCGCTCGCCTGCTCGGACAGCCAGCGCGCATAGCGCTCGGCGGCCTCGCGGGACACTCCGGTGATCGGTAACCGGGCATTGCGCCCGGCCAGGGGCTGACAAGCGCCACTTTGCTCACAAAAAACGTTGAACTCGGCCACCGAAGTTTCGTATTTGCCGATGGCGTAGGGCTTGTCGATGCCGACCCCGCGGGGTACTACCACCAGGGCCGTTCCGCGATCGCCGCCGATCAGGTCATAACAAATGCCGCCGTCCTCGCGCCCGCGTCCCGCCAGCTCCGCCGCGCACTCGCCCTGGCGGGGCTCACGATAGGTCAGTTGCAAGAAAGCAGGATTGTCCGACCAAAACGCTTGCACGGCGCCATAGGCGGCGCGTCGTTGGGATGCCCGCGGGAGTTCGTGCTTTTTTATCCCGTGAACATAGTTCTCGTAGGCACGGCGCGCCTTGACCTTGCGTTGTTCGAGCGCGGTTTCAAGCTTGCTGATTTCACCGTGATCGGGGTAGTGCGTACGGGCGGCTTCCAATGCTCTTGTCGCGGCATTCAATCGCCCTGTGTTCATGTCGTCACGAACTTTGACGAGTTCCCGTGGCGGTAGCCGGGTCAACAAGGCCGTAAGGCCGGGATCAGCGGGCGCGACGATAAGGGCCGAAGTCACGTAGTCGTATGCTTCATAGGGCTTGTTCGCGGCAAGCGAGGCGCCATTGCGCCGTAGCTCTGTCACCACGCTGCGCTCCAACGCTTCGGCCGAATCCGGAAACAAGGACGTCAACGCGTCCAACTCGCTGTGCAGTATGCCGCCGTCCAGGGGGACTTCTTTGGCCAGCGACGCGAGCCTGGTAGACGATAGCGCGATCAGTTCCGTTGTGAGGGCCGCGTGCTCTTGGGGAAAGCGCTGGGCGTATTCGGCGATGCGGGTGCGCAATTCGGATAAGTCCGCCGCCGCGCCGCTTTCGATAGCTTCCGACAAATTCGCCCTGAGCGAGGTGTGCGCGCGCTCGTTGCCATAGCGGATCAGGGTTTCGCGCAACTCGGGTGTTGGCGCGACAACCAGGGCGCGCTCGAGTTGGGTTAGCGCCCCGTCGAGGTCGCCGCCGGCCCGTTTGCTTTGCGCGTTGCGTAAATAGGCGGCGGCAACGGCCGGCTGCGCTGAATGGGTGATGAAGGCGTCATCGCCGGGTAGCTCGGCACGCAGTGCATCGAGCAATCTCGCCGCATCCTCCGCCTGTCCATCGGCAGCGTACGCAATGAGCGCTGCCTTGGTGGCGGCTATCTGATCGACCTGGCGCTCTTCGTGACGCTCGCCGTCCTTTTTCCTGAGAACGCTTTTCTGCGCATCGATTAGCGCAAGCTCGACGGCGCTCAGCTCCGGCGCATCCGGTTTGTAGGCGCGCCCCTTGGCAATCAGATTCCGCGCCTGGACATATTGCTTGGCCTCGATTGCCGCGACCGCGCGGTCGCGGTAAAGCAACATCATGGACCTGCTAACGAGTTGTACGCCGGACCCTTCAGTGCCAACCATGGCCAGGGATTCCTTGAAGGCCGTTTCGAATTTCGCTTCCCACTCAGGGGTCAGAAGCGGCCGCGCCAGCAGCTCGTTGATGGTCTTGGCGCGCGCGGAAAGAATACTTTGCCGTGACTGGGTAGCCGGTATCTGGGAGCCGTGAGCCTCGGTGGTCTCGTCGAGCCGCGTTCGTTGAATGACGACGTATTGGATTGTGAAAAACCGAGCGAAATCGACGAGTAAGTTCTCGGCATCCTGCCATTGTTTTTTCGCCAAGAATTGCTCGAAGGTCGATATGAACATTTGCTCGAGCTGCCAACGCAGATCCTTCAGCATCGAATCCTGCGGGCGCACGCTTTCCAGTATCATCAGGTCGTTCTGTATGCGCCGGTAATCGGCAAGCGAGTTGAGCGACCCGCGTTGGGCCTCCAGGCGCGCGCGCAGTTCCATGGCGAGTCGATCCTGGCGTTGGTATTCGATTTTGGCTGTCAGTTGCTGATGCAATTGCGTAAGCGTCGGGTCATCGGCAACCAGTTGGATGGCCAGATCCATGATTACCCCGGCCTTCACCAGATCACCTGCTGTTATGGCGGCGCGCGCCTGTGCAGCTAAAGCACTTGCAAGGCGCGGATCCCTCAAGGCCGGATGTTCAGGGTCGAGCAAGCGAATGGCCCGCAGGACTTCAGCGAACCCCTCTTCATTGTTGGTAGAAAGCGAAACGTTGCCGAGGAGTTCGTCGTACACGCGCGTGAGCCGGTCGAGTTCATTTTCGCGGCGTTGTAGCAGCTCGTTTCCCATGGTCAGTACGGTGGCGGAGTTGGGATACAGAGAACCGAGCACCTGGATTTGCTCGCTGGCCGCGGCAAAGTCATACCGGTCTTCGGTGGGATTGAAGGCGCTGTCGATGCGTTGCTCGTAGTAGCCGATGATCGCGTCGCGGGCGCGCGGATCTTCGCGAATATTTTCCTGCCATTGCGGGTCGAAAGGACGTATCAAACTCAAGCCTTCCCGGATGCTGTGACGGTCGCCTTTTGAGATGTGCTCGACCACGGCATCCCGGGTACGCGCATCCTTGAGTATGTCGCGGCGTTGTGAGTCGGATTCCAGCGACTGGATCATGGAAAGACCTTCGGCGATGTGCTCAACGCCTCCCCGTTGCAGAACGCTGATGATTTCCTGGTTTTCCTCGCCGCGCACGTAGTCCCTGATCTGCGCATATCCGAGTGCGGCGATCAGCGCTACCGCAATCACCGATGCCATAATTGCGTACATGCGCAGATTTGTTTTGCGCTGCATGTCGTCGATGAATTGCTCGACCGATCCCGTTCGCTGGTCTCGATCCAACGCCAGTGCGCGAGCGAGCCCGCGGTTTTGTCTTTTGGAAAGCTTGGCAATTGGCTCAGGAACAAGCCCCTGGTCGCGGGCTCGAGGCGCGCTCAGCTTGTCGTAGGGATGCCGGCCGGTGAGAAGCTGATAGGCCATGATGCCGAGCGCGTAGATGTCGTCTCGCGGGTCCGGTTGCTGGCCTTCGAACATCTCTACGGTGGCATAAGCCGGTGTTATGGCACCCAGTTCGCCGGGATCGAAGAGCGTCGTAACACCTTCGGCGTCAATCTTGGTCTTCGATGCCCTGGCGATTCCGAAGTCCAGCAACTTCACCGTACCGTCGCGGGTGAGAAAACAGTTTCCGGGCTTCAGGTCCGAGTGCACGAGTCCGTTCTGGTGTGCATATGCGAGCCCGGCGGCCAGCTGCTGGATGATCGACATGGCCTCGCTTTCGCTCAGGCCTTCCTCGGGCAGGTCGCGGATGAAGGTGTCCAGTGACTCGCCTTCCAGGAGATCCATGGACATGAAGACCGCACCGGAATCGGTATCCCTGTCGAAGCTGAAAACCGTGGCGACATTGGGATGGGCGAGCCGTTGCTGTTTTGCCGTTTCGCGCTGCAAAGCGACGAAGGCGTCCGGGTGCTCTTTGAAATTCTTCTGCAGCAGCTTTATGGCGACGAAAGGATTGCGGTCTTTGGCTTCCTCTTTGAGGAGATCCTTACCTTTCCAAACAGCGCCCATGCCGCCCTCGCCGAGCTTCGATATGAGCTCGAAGCGGCTACGCAGGCGGTCTCCTTCGCCGAGTTCCGGTGAGCCGTCCGCGTGGGGTGGCAGAAAGCCGCTGGTGGCGGTCATGGCGGCATTGGTCGCATCGCCGCCGCGGGTGGATTCGGACTTTACGGGCCCGCTGTCGTCTTCGCCACCAATGAAATCCGCGCCGCCTGCGCTCATTCCCCAGGTCGTACCCGACGAGGTGGCATCGCGCAGGTGCTTGAGCTTGGCAAGCAGAGCCCGGTGGAGATCCTCGGGCAGGCCGTAACCGCGGGCGACATGCAGTAGTGTGACGATTTCGTCGGCGCTGTGGGGCGCCTCCTGGAGGCGCGCATCCACGGCGGCTTCCAGCGCCTCGAAGCCAATCTCACCGCGATGAAAAGCGTCGAGTTGTGATTCCAGCTGCGACATCTAGCGTCCGGGCGGTGGTTAAATAGCTGATCTGAACGGTTACAGGAGCCCAGAGTTAACGGGCTTCGCCATGCGCTCCTTGTGTGAACGGTCACAGGAGTCCCGAGTTACCGGGCTTCGCCACACGCTCCTCGTCTACACCCCCTCCCTGTCCCTCCCCCTCGAGACGAGGGGGAGGGGACTGAGCCTGATACGCGGGTGCGCTGTAATTATGTGCTGCTACTCAGGTCGGATAATAGCCTGTGGGGGCAGGCCGGTCTGTGCCGGAGGCGCAGTTTGTGATACTGCCTGCCCCTGCCGGAACAAGGGCGTGGACCCGCGAACCTGGCTCCGTATCCGCTTTTGTCCGTCTCTCGATATTTTTTGACCTATTATCGTGAGTTTCCAGAGGCCCCGGGAGGCACACTGAGCTGGGATTCGGCAGCGGGAGCGTGGGCTATGGCCAGTGAAGGGCGCCTGGAGTTTTTTTTCCTCAACCTCGGGCACTTCTACGACCACTTGTTCATTCTCATCTACGCGACGGTGGCGGCACTGATTTTGCCGACCGTCTTCGATTTGACCTATTCACAGCTCATCATCTACGCGACGCCCGGGTTCATCGCCTTCGGCGCTTTCGCCTTGCCGGCCGGGTGGCTCGCGGATCGCTGGAGCCGGCGCGGCATGATGACGGTGTTTTTCATCGGCATCGGCGTCAGCGCGATGTTGACCGGGCTTGCTCGCACGCCGCTGGAAATTGGCGTGGGATTGTTTTGCATCGGTATTTTTGCCGCCATTTATCACCCGGTGGGCATTACCATGGTGGTGGAAGCGCGTCCCGTTAAGACGGGTGTTGCCTTGGGCATCAACGGGGTTTGGGGAAATATGGGTGTTGCCAGCGCCGCCGTCGTCGCTGGCGCACTCATCGACATTTCCGGCTGGCGGGCGGCTTTCGTCGTGCCCGGGGCCACTGCCGTCGTCACCGGGCTCGCCTACATGTTCTTGTGCAGAACCCACGCCGGCACGACCGGCAAGGTTGCCGGCGGTGTCAAGCGTGCGCCGGCGGTGCTTGATAAACGCATGCTGGTGACCATTTTCATCGTCATCGCTCTGACCACAACTTTGGGCAGCTTTATCTTCCAGTCCATGACCTTCGCGCTGCCGAAGATACTCGAGGAACGTTTGAGCGGCGTTTACGACAGTGCCACGGCCATCGGCTTTTCGGCTTTCGGAGTTTTTGCCATTGCCTCAGTGGCGCAGGTACTCATCGGTCACATGGTAGACCGGCATTCCATCCGTACGGTTTTCGCCGTCGTGGCCGGATTGCAAATCCCCGCTTATATGCTGGCGGTGGGCTTGTCTGGTCTCCCTGTTTTGATCAGCGCGGTGGCCTTCATGTTGCTCATCTTCGGTCAGATTCCCATCAACGATGCCTTGCTGTCGCGCATCACGACGCCGGAGTACCGCAGCCGTGTTTATGCAGTCAAGTTCGTCCTCAGTTTCAGCGTTGCCGCGGCCGCTATTCCGCTGGTGGCGTTGCTGCACGAGCGAACAGGTTTTGATGGCATGTTCGTGGCCATGACCGCGGTCGCCGCCGTTATCCTGGGTTGTGTATTGGCACTACCGCGCGCCAGTGTAATGACGGCGCCTGCGTCGAGTCCGGCGCACTGAGTAGAGGTGAGGTCTGTTTAAACTCTACGACAATACGGACTCCGGTAACGCTTACAAGGTACGTCTGACGTTGGCGCATTTGAAGCGGCCCGTCGAACGCATCGAGCTCGACACCGATAGCGGTGAAACCCGCAGCGCAAGCTTTCTCGCGAAGAATCCGAACGGCAAAGTGCCCGCGCTGGAACTCGACAGTGGCGAGGTTATCTGCGAATCCAATGCCATCGTGTTTTATCTCGCCAGCGGCACTGTGTTGTTACCCGAGGCTGATCTCCATCGCGCCTGGGTGCTGCAGTGGATGTTTTTCGAACAATACAGCCACGAACCGTATATCGCCGTATCACGGCACGTGCTCAAGCATCTGGAACTCACCGAGGAGCGGCGCGCGCTCGTCGCGTCGAAGCGCGATGGGGGCGTCCACGCGCTCGATGTGATGCAGCAACATCTTGCCCGGCGCGATTTTTTCGTTGCAGAGCAATTCACCATCGCCGATATCGCGCTTTATGCCTATACCCATGTGGCCGATGAGGGCGGCTTCGACCTGAGCAGTTACGGCGCCATCGGCAAATGGCTCGCGCGGGTCGAAAGCCAGCCAGGTCATGTTCCGATGGACGGCGCCTGAGGCGGGCTCTCGGCTCTACCGGCGGTGCTAATCGCCGGGCGAGTTCCGCACTTCGTAGCCAAGAAAGTCCACCTGGTCGCCGTGCCGGCGGCAGCGATACACCCAATAGCGGAATTTGACCCTGCCGCCGATGCTGATTCCTGCGGGTACCTCGGTGCGCACGGTGATCGATCCCCCGTCCACCTCGATCTTGGCGCTGCTGAGCCACGACGCGGAATACTTGACGCGGTTGTCATCGGAAGCCCGCATGCATTGCGTCGCCAGGGCCACTTCATCGGGGGCGTCGGCGGTGCAGCCCTCCATAGTGATCGTCAGGGCCACCATTAAAGCCGCCAGGGCGGCGAAGGTCAGGCTCTTGTGTATGCGCGGAAGTCGCATCGGACGCTTGGTTCGTGCCCTGACGGAATGTCAGCGCCGACTATACTCATTGTGACTGCGCTGTGCCGGGATCGTGGGGCGCATCGCGGGCACATATCAACGTTCGGGGCGATAAAAATGGACGAGCAATTGACCAACACCGCAGGCGCCATCACGGAACCACGCTACGTAGGCTTCTGGGCACGCTTTCTGGCCATGTTCATCGACAATTTGTGGGTGAGCTTCGTAATGGTGCTGATACTCGTTGCCATATTCGGTAAAGACTTCACGGCGGTTCTGTCAATGCCACCCGACCAGTCGGCGGAAATGGTTGGCGCCGCGGCCCAAGGTGCCGCCGGCGGCGTGCTCGTGCAGCTGTTGTTGCCCGCCGTGCTGATTGTAGGCTTCTGGATCTGGAAATCCGCGACGCCGGGCAAGATGGTGATTTCGGCGAAGATCGTCGACGCCAAGACCCTGGGCGAGCCCAGCACCGGCCAGCTCATTGTTCGCTATATCGGATATTTTATTTCCGCTTTCGTGTTCTTCCTCGGTTTCTTGTGGGTGGCCATCGACAAACGCAAGCAGGGATGGCACGACAAGATTGCGGGCACCCTGGTGATCAAGGCTTAAGCGGAGCGCCTGGACCGCTACGCACCCTTGTCGCCTCTGTCGTATTCATGCTCAGCGATCTAGTCGATATCGGCGCCAATCTCAGCCACGACAGCTTCCGTCACGACTTAAGGGAGGTGCTCGAGCGGGCCCGCGAGGCGGGTGTTGCGCAGATGGTGGTCACCGGTGCCAGTGAGAACGAAAGCCGCGCGGCTCATGACATTGCTTGTATGCATCCCGGCGTTCTGTATGCAACCGCCGGCATGCATCCGCATCTGGCACGAGAGTGGACCGACAAAAGCGCCGAGTTGATCCGGGAGCTTGCGCGCTCACCCAATGTCGTCGCCATCGGGGAAGCGGGCCTCGACTTCAACCGGGACTTTTCGCCGCGCCCCATCCAGGAGAGGGTTTTCGCCGCGCAACTCGAGATCGCCGCGGATCTCGGCATGGCTGTGTTCATGCATGAACGGGATGCCCACGCGCGTTTTGCGGAGATTCTCGCAGAGTACCGCGCCCGCCTCGGTCCTGCCGTGATCCATTGTTTTACCGGAGAAGCCTCCGAGCTGGAACGCTATCTGGAAATGGACTTGCATGTCGGCATTACCGGTTGGATCTGCGACGAGAGGCGCGGCACCCATCTGCGTGAGCTGGTGGCACGCATTCCGCTGGATCGGCTCATGCTGGAGACCGACTCGCCCTATCTTCTGCCGCGGGACCTGCGCCCGCGTCCGAAAAGCCGTCGCAACGAGCCCATGCATCTTGCACACATTCTGGAGACGGTGGCCGTTTGCCGCCGCATGGATCCGCTGGAGCTCGCAGTAGCGACTACGCGCACCGCGCGCGCCTTTTTCGGTATTGAAGCGCCGCCGGCGTAGCGCCAGGACGCCGCCTTATAAATCCCGGAGATGCCCGGTTTTCACGTAAAGCGTGCAGCCTTGCGTGCTATAGGGCTGATGGCGACTGCCGTCGGGAAAGCGCAGCCAGGTGCCTTGCTCATAGGTGCCCTCGGCATCCGCCAGGTTTCCTGAAATAACGTAGACCTCCTCGCCACCGGGATGCGCATGCTCAGTGGTGCGGGTGCCGGGCGCGAGCCGCACCAAACGAATGCGTTCCGGGTGTTCGGCGTCCTCATACAGGGGCAGTACTTCGCGCCCGGGGAGTTGGCCTTGTTGCCAGGCGGCGGTTGTGCTGTCCACCACCCGGTGGTCACGATGGTTACCGGGGTACTGGCGCAGCTTTACAAACAGCACACAGCCGTCATCGGTACGCGGCGCATGGCGAAAACCCTGCGGGTTGAGCAAATAGGTGCCGGCGGGATAGCGTCCGTGCTCGTCGGCGAATACACCGTCCAGCACCAGGATTTCCTCGCCGTCGGGATGCGCGTGGGCGGGAAAACGGCTGCCGGGGTCGTAGCGCACGATGGACGTCACCCGGCCGCACTCGGCGGCACCTTGCAACTCCAACCGTTTGCGCCAGACACCGGGCGCCGGGCTTGGCTGCCAGTCCATGGCAGCCGTGGGCATGACGACGGGTTTCGAGAAATCCGCGTTCAAGTCGGTCATAGACATGGCACTTACTTTAGTTGCCTTGTGCTGTTACGCGCACCGGCTTTTTACTGCGCGCCGGCGCCACCACGCTGTCCATCACCGCACCGATAAGCCCGTTGACCTTGGCCTCGTCGTTCCAGCGCGTGACCATGACCAGATCGTATTCGGGCTCGATCCAGATTGTGCTCTGGCCGGCGCCGATGGCGAAGTAGCTCGACTCGGGGGCGCGGTCGTAATGGGCGCCGCCGGTGTTGAGCCACCACAGGTAACCGTATTCGCGATTGATAGGGCACGGGGTACGCGATGCCTGAACCCAGGACTCCGGCAGCAACTGCTGGTCGTTCCAGCGTCCGCCCCGGGCCATCATCAGCCCGGTGCGCGCATGATCCCTGCTGGAAATGAAGATGCCTCCGCCCCAGTGCGCGCCACCCGGGACCGAGGGCATGGTCTGTCCGTCGATTTCGAAGTGCGCGTTGCTGTAGGCGTGCCATTCCCAGGTGTTGGTGGCGCCAATGGGATCCATAATAGCCTCGCGCAATACTTCCGGCAGCGGGCGTCGGAATACCTGCAGAAGTGACAGGGCGAGACGGTTGACGCGTACATCGTTGTACTCCCAGAAGCTGCCCGGCGGTTGCAGATCCCGGTGGGTGCCTTTTTTCGAATTATCCGACCCCACCCCAACCTGGCGATTTCTGTCTACGAGATCGGGTTTATCCCACAAGGTGCCTTCCCATTCGCTGGTTTGGTGCAGCAGGTGGCGCCAGCTAATGTCGCGGTTCTGGGGTGTGTCGAAGCCGTCGTCGAGGGCGTATTCGCGCACCGGATCGTCCACGTCGCGAATCAAGCCCCGCGCCATGGCCACTCCCGTGAGTATGGACAGGTAGCTTTTGGCAATGCTGAAGGTCATGTCGGCGCGCCGGGTATCACCCCACTCGGCCGCGATCCGGCCGCCGCGAAGAATTAATCCATTGGCGGTGGTGCGGTCCTTGGTCGGGCCCAGCACTTTATTCCAGGGTGGCGGTTCGCGGGTGGCGGTTCCGGCAGCCAGGCCTTTGGAGAGATCTCTGGGCCAGGATGTTTCAGCGGCTTGGGCAAAAGAGACGGCGTCGGCCAGCTTCTTTGCATCAAAACCGCCCTCGGCTGCATCGATGCTCTGCCAGGCGTCAGGCGTTGGGTAATAAGTCATGATTGGCTACCAGATGGGTGAGTTCGAGATAATAACCCACCGTTGTGCCGGCGCGCCAAATGGCGCCCCGGGGCCGTGGCTTCTTGATTCGCTGGCCGCGCTCCCTGAATATTGATGCCAGGTCGGTGTGGCCATGGGCGCCCGCCGCCAATGGCGCACCACCGAGGTTTCATGTCCACGCAGATTTCCCGAGCGACAATCGCATTCTCCTGTCTGGGGCATTTGTACATTCATCTGTGCACGGCCTTTTTCTTCGTCATCGTGCTGTCCCTGGAGTTGAGCTGGCAGCGTCCTTACCATGAGCTCATCGAATTGTGGACCCTCGGTTCGTTAATGGTAGGTGCTGTGGCGCTTCCGGCGGGTATGCTGGCGGACAGGCTGGGCGCCTCGCGCATGATGGTGGCTTTTTTCCTGGGGATGGGAGGGTGCGCCGTTGCAGCCGGGTTTGCGAATACGCCGACTGCGCTCATGTGGTGCCTGGCCGGCATGGGTGCCTTCGCCGCCATTTATCACCCCGTGGGTATTCCGTGGCTGGTGCGCAATGCCGGGACGCGGCGCGGAAAGGTTCTCGGCTTCAACGGCATTTTCGGTTCGCTGGGTACCGCGCTCGCCGGCATCGTTGCCGGATCGCTTATCGATTTCTACAGCTGGCGGGCGGCTTTCATTGTTCCAGGTGCCATCATCGTGCTTACGGGATTCGCCCTGCTGGGTTTCGTGCTGAGTGGAAAAGTCGGCGATGCGATTAGCGTTGTGTCCGACGATGCGCAGGTCAGCCGCAGCGATATGTGGCGCGTGTTCGTGATTCTGGTGACTACGATGTTTTTGTTGGCGCTCGTCTACCAGGGTATTCAAACATCGCTGCCGAAGCTGATGGAACAGCGACACGAGGGTCTGGCGGGGGATGGTGTATTCGGCATCGGTTTGCTGGTGGCCGCAATATATACGGCGGCTGCGTTCATGCAGATCATTGGTGGTCATCTTGCGGACCGCTATGCCTTGAAGCCGGTTTACATTGGTGCTTTGTTGATTCAGGTGCCGACCTTGTGGCTGGCAGCCAGCCTGGGGGGCGTGCCCTTGCTCATGGTGGCTACCCTCATGGTGATGGCGG
>Ga0055476_10000154_pt1 | contig 16647 bp, 13 predicted proteins | sample Muzzi_CordC_D2_FD_57682 | JGI IMG/M metagenome (GOLD analysis project Ga0055476, IMG submission 57682) | Wetland microbial communities from San Francisco Bay, California, USA, that impact long-term carbon sequestration - Muzzi_CordC_D2 | ecosystem: Environmental > Aquatic > Marine > Wetlands ... | reverse complement strand
CAGGGCTGCTTCGAGCATCAGTTTGAGCAGCTCGGCATAAGAGAGATCGGTAAAGCCGGCCATCAAATTGAGCTTGCCATCCCAACACCAGCCGGGATTGGGATTCACCTCCAGCAGCTTCATGTTGCCGTGGGCGTCGGCGCGAAAGTCGAAGCGCGCGTAGTCCCGGCAGCGCAGGCGGTCGAAGAGCAGAGTCGACCAATCGATGAGCGAGCGTTGAACCTCAGCATCGATGCCACTCTCCTGATACTTGATTTGCCTCCAGTAGGGCGAATCCGGTAGCCACTTGGACTCGTATCCAAGTATACGGGGCAGCTCCGCGTCCAGCGCCGAGTAGTCCACTTCGAGAATGGGAAGTGCGCGCATGGTGCCGCCGGAATTACCGACGAGAGAAACACTGCACTCCGTGCCTGGAAGAAATTCCTGCACCAGCAGCGGCCGATTGGGCAGCTCGGTGCGCAGACGGTCGAGATACTCCATGAGTTGCTGACTCGAGTGCACGACGGCCTGGGAGGTAATGCCGATGCTGCTGTCACCCAGATTCGGTTTGAGCAGGGCGGGAAAAACCGAAGGCAGCCTTGCGGATTGATCGTCTGCCCGAAAAAAGGACTCCAGCGGCACGGGGATCTCGAGGCTGCGTGCGACGGCGGTAACCACCCCCTTGTCGTAGCACATCCCGAGACAGGTCGGACCCGCACCAGTGTAGGGCAGTCCGAGGGTTTCGAGAATTGCGGGCACGTGCAGCTCGCGGAAGGCGTCGTTGTTCCAGCCTTCGTCACATAAATTCATGACCAGATCGGTGTCGAGCGCGCGCAGATCAGCCAACAGGCTCGCATGGTTGTCCAGGTATTCAAAGCGGTAGTGGTCGATTTCACTGAGAGCGTCCTTGAGGCGCTGAACGGTGTCCAGGTCCTCGCTGTTGAACTGACCGTCACGTTTTACCGAATCGGGCAGGCGGGGATCGCCGAGCAGTACGGTGACGCGCGTCAGCTTGCGCTTGCGGGAGGCGACCGTCGCGGCGCGCCGCGGCGCCTGCGCGGAGAGGAACAGCCGGTGAGCCATCATCCCTAAGTCCTGGCCGCGATCCGACATCGCCTTCACGGTGCCGTGCACGCGCACATTGCGAAAGCCCGCATCGCCGAGAAGTGCGGTGATTGCATCGGCTGAATAAAGCCGCTCGGCGTAAAAACGATCGGCGATCACTCCACGCTCGGCGTGACTGACGAGCTCGCGCGAGACCAGGCGCTGGTTGTCGGCGGCAAGACTGCGCTCCCGGCAGACGAAATGATTTTCGTCGATCCACTCCCAGGAGCGCGGTTCGAAGTGGCTGCGCATCCAGTCACCATCGGTCAGGTCCAGCACTACGTTGCCACCGGGGCGCAGAATTCTGGCGATGTTTTCCAGCACCTTGAGGTCGTCTTCCGCGCGTTCGAAGTATCCGAACGAGTTTCCCATGACGATCACGGTGTCGAAGCTGCGTTCAGGAAAACGAATTTTGCGAGCGTCGCGCTCATGAAACGAGACGGAAAGCTGCATCTTCTTCGCGCGCCGCCGGGCTACCCGAATCAGATAGCCCGAGCGATCCACGCCGGTTACTTTGCGAAATCCACGTGCCGCCAGCTCGAGTGAGTGACGCCCCTGGCCGCAGCACACGTCGAGGATCCGGTCCGTTGGCTGGATACCTGTGGCGGCGATCAGCAGATCGACTTCACTCGAGGTATTGGCATCGTTTTCAACAACGTCGCCGTCGGTCTGCAGATACAGGGAATCGAAAAGCTCGCGCCACCATTCTTCGGGAAGGTGGTGCTCGAGGTCGGCGACCGGGCCGAGAAAATTCCGCGCCGGGCCCGGCGTCACGTTAGGTGAGGTCATCCTGGAGCACTCCTCTGAGTGTGCGGATGCAATAACCTCGTCATTGGTGTCGCATGAGCCCGGTTGGACTATGGTTCAAGACCACTGACGGATCCCGACGATAGCTCCCGGGGCATCACCCGTGCGAGCGCCTCGCGCCGCGAAATGTAGCTCTGACGGGGCCCGCTGACAACGTCTTTGTGCAGACAGATGTGGCCACGGGATGGCGTGTAGGGTTGCAGCGGTCATCCATGGAGAGCGCCGCCTGCTCGCGGGCTCACATCGATTGAATAAATGGATTCTCGGAATTATTAGATTTCCATGAGGGGCGGCGCGGTGCTATTTTGGGCACGGTTCAGCGCGCCGCGGTGAATATTCCTCACCGGATTGAGCCGGCCAGCTCGTTTTCACTGGCACATCCGGAGCGGACGGGCGCGCTAGGCCGAGATCCGAACATAACAATAGTGAGGGTGAGGGATGATGATGAGAACAACTGCTTGCAAAGGATCCGTTGGCCGCAGGTTTGATTTGGCGCTACGCGCCGTCGCCGCCGCGGCTTTTGTCACACTGACCACATTCGCCACCAGTGGTAGCGTCAGGGCCGCCGAGTGCGAGAACCCCGACGCCTTGACCTTTGCCATGGTGCCTACCGAAGAGACGGTCGCGGAGCTCGAACTCTACAAGCCTGTAACCGACCGGATGGCGAAATTGACGGGCAAGAAAATCCAGTTTTTCATGCCGACGTCTTATGCCTCGGTTGTCGAAGGCCTGCTCGGTGGATTCGTCGACGTCGCCGTCCTCGGTCCATACAGCTATGTCATCGCCAACGAAAAGGACCCCACCATCGAAGTCTTTGCCACCTACGCGAAGAAGCCCGGGCATTTACAGGAGGAAGGACCCGGCTACCGCGCCGCGCTGGTGTCGAAAAAGGGTAGTAAATACACCGACATCGCATCGCTGAAAGGCGCCACCATCGGTCTGACCGACCCGGGCAGCACCTCGGGAAATCTGATGCCGCGGGTGGTGTTCAGCGAAGTCGTCGGCATGGACATCGACAAATACTTTGGCAAGGTCGCCTACACCGGTAGTCACGAGCTTTCCACCGTGGCCGTCGCCGAGGGTAAGGTGGATGCCGCCTTCGTTGCCACCCACCGTTTCGACAATGTCGTGAACAAGGGTGAAGTGAAACTCGAGGACTTCATCGTGCTGTGGCAATCCGATCCGATCCCGCAGGATCCATTCGTGTACCGCAATACCTTGTGCAAGGACATCCGCGACAATATCGCCAAGACTTTCCTCGGCTTGAAGGATGAGGCCAATGCCAAAATGTTTCTGGCAAACGTCAAGTCCAACACCTTCGTGCCCATGAGCTCGAAGGACTACGACATCATCCGCACCTTGAAGAAGGCCAAGGACGCGAAAAAGAAAGCCAACTAGGCAGCGCCTGGGTTCTCGCCGGGGCCTGTTCCAGGCCCCGGCGCCCAATTTCGCCGGGGGAGTTCCATGTCTATTCTCGAGGTGCGCAACCTGAGCGCCCGCTATTCCTCAAGCGGCCCGGAGATCCTGAAAGGGATCTCCTTTGACGTAGAGGCCGATGACTTTTTCGCCATCATCGGGCCGAGCGGCGCCGGCAAATCGACGCTGATTCGATGCATCAACCGCCTGGTGGAGCCGTGCGCGGGAACCATACAGTTCTATGGGCGCGACGTCACCACGCTGTCGGGGCGCAGGCTGCGCCATCTTCGCCGCGACATCGGCATGATCTTCCAGGAGTTCAATCTCATCGACCGGATGAGCGTCATGGACAACGTGCTGTCCGGACGCCTCGGCTATACCGGCAGCGTGCGCACGCTGTTTCGCGCCTTCGCGCGCGACGATGTGCAACGTGCGTTGGAAATGCTGCACCGGGTGGGATTGGAGGATCACGTGGATAAACGTGCCGATGAACTCTCCGGTGGCCAGCGCCAACGGGTCGGCATCGCGCGGGCGCTGATGCAGGGCCCCAAGCTCATGTTGCTCGATGAGCCCACATCGGCGCTGGATCCCAAGATCTCGCGCGAGGTCATGGCGCTCATCAAGAATATGGCCCAGGAGTTCGGTGTGCCTTGCTTGTGCAATATCCACGACGTGCAGCTGGCCATGGAGTTCTGCAATAAGATTATCGGCTTGCAGGACGGCGTGAAAATGTTCGACGGACCCACCGCGCAAATGGACCAGTCGAAGCTCGACGAGATCTATGCCATGGAAGTGCTGTGAGGGCGAAGTGAGTGAACAGCGGCAATCGGAACCCCGGGTGACTGGTACTCACGCGGTCGCCATCCAAAGCATTCTCGCCGATCGCCGCCGGCGCCGATGGGTGCACCTGTTGATCGCCCTGGTGGTTGCCGCACTGGTCGTCTGGAGCGTCGACGTCACGGTCATCAAGGACACGGACTGGGAGCGTATGGGCTCGTTGGCGAGTGTCATCGAGTCATTCATGCGCTTCGCGGCCATCGACTGGAGCCTGTTCCCGAGTCTCGTCGAGCCGGCTATCGAAACCTTCATGATTGCCTGTCTCGGAACCCTGCTGGGTGTGATCATTTGCATACCGGCCGTGTGGTTCGGCGCTCTGAATATCACGCCCTACAAACCAATTACCTATCCTCTGGCGCGGCTCATGATGACACTCAGCCGCTCGATTCACGAGATCGTCTGGGCGCTGTTCTTTGTTGCCGTCGTCGGCCTCGGCGCCATGGCCGGCATTTTCGCCATCGCGGTGCGCTCGCTGGGATTTATCGCCAAGATGACGGCCGAAGCCATCGAGGATATCGACGACGGACCCGTGGAGGCCATCCGCGCAGTAGGTGGCAACAGCTTTCAGGTGATGCTTTATGCCATCTTGCCGCAGGTGCTGCCGCAAATGCTCAGCGTCATCGTTTTCGAATGGGAGATCAACATACGCCGCTCCGCCATTTTGGGGCTGGTAGGCGCCGGTGGCCTGGGGCTGGTTTTTTTCCGTCAAATGAACACCTTCAACTTCGCCGGCGTGACCACGGTCATCATTGCCATTCTCGGCATCATTCTGATTGGCGAGGTTGTTTCGTACTTTGCCCGTAAGTCGGTGATTTAATGCGGCGACAACAATCATGGCGCGGAGCGATCACGTGAAGCCGGCTGATCCGGCAAGCACCAATGCGAGTGCGCGCGGCGTACCCCGTGATCTGCATTGGAGCCGCTATAAGTTCCCGGAAACGCTATTCAGCTACGGCGCGTGGATCGTAGCGCTCAGCTTCCTGGCCTTCAGCGTGGAATACCTCGACATTCCCCTTGGGCGCATTCCGAATATGTTCGAACGCATGGTGAGCGTGCTGTCGAATCGTTACTACCCACCGGATATCGAATACATCATGGACCGCGACTACATGGGCTATGTGGTCGAGACCATTCAAATGGCTTATCTGGGCGCATTGTTCGGATTGCTGGCGTCTATTCCCCTCGGCTGGTTCGGTTCCTTCAATATGACGCCCAGCCGGCGTTTTGTTTATCCCGTGGCGCGGCTTGTGACCATGGCCTTTCGCGCCGTCCACGAAATGATATGGGCCATCCTGTTTGTCAGTGTTCTCGGCTTCGGCATGCTGGCCGGGGTGTTGGCGCTTACTTTTTTCTGCGCGGGCTTTGCCGGCAAGCTGTTCGCCGAGGAAATCGAGGCCATCGATATGGGTCCCGTCGAAGCCATGCGGGCCACCGGGGCCAATCTTTTTCAGGTTATGGTATTCGGTGTATTCCCCCAGGTACGCGTCGCGTTCACCGGCATCGGCATCTACACCTGGGACGTGGCCTTTCGAGCCGCCACCGTGGTGGGTTTCGTCGGCGCCGGCGGCATGGGCTGGTACTTGAAACGCAACGTGCTGCAAATCGAAACCGAGCGCGTGGCCGCGATTCTGCTCTCCATCGTCTTGCTGGTGCTGATCTCCGAGGCGCTCTCGGCCTTCGCCAGGAACCGGGTGATGCAAATGAAGTAGGAACTAAAAAGGGGACATAAAAAGGGGGACAGATCTATTTTTCCCTACGACAATCTCAACATCGTCCCGCGGGATAAGAAAAATAGATCTGTCCCCCTTTTTATGTCCCCCTTTTTAGTTCCGTAGGTTGGGCTTCGCTGCGCTCAGCCCAACCTACGTCTCTACGTCAATCAGTCAACCGGCGTCGCATTTACAGGGATCCTCGCCGCTTCGGATCGATGGACGCGGCGGTGCGAAAATAGGCATCGATTAGCGGCCGATCGCGTCGTTCCGCGAGACATACGAAAAATGCCTTGGTGAACATCTCCGCATCGCTCACCCGCAGGGTGCGGATACTGGGTGAGGGCGCGAGCTCGGACTCTGAGATTACGCCGATGCCGAAGCCTCGTAACACGGCTTCGCGCGCCGCCTCGCGGCTGTTGATTTCCATCACCGGGTTCACGGTTACGCCGGTGTCGTGCAATGCGCGGTCGAAAGCCTGCCGGGTGGTGGAGAAACTGGGGCGAAGCACCATGTCACAGCCCTCGAGCTCCCCCATGCGGATGCTGCGTCGGCGGCTGAGCGGATGGTCCGCGTGCACGATGATCAGCACGCGGTGGCGATTATAAAACTCGCAGTGGAATACGGGGTCGTCCACCTGCCGCCCGACGACGCCGATGTCGTAGTCGAAATCGCGCAACCCATCGAGAATTTCGCCTTCGAAGCCCAGCGTAATCCTGGTGGTAATCCCCGGATGCTCACGCCTGAACACTTGCAGCACTTCCATGACGTCGAAGGGTCCGACGGCGTTGAGGGTGAGCTGGCCGGTCTCACGATCACGGGTGGCGCGCAGCAGCGCCAGCGCCTCTTCCTCGTGTCCGTAGAGGCCGCGGGTCACCGTGAGCAGGGCGGCGCCGGTGGCGGTGAGCGTCACCGTTCGCCCGCGGCGATGAAACAATTCGACCTGGAAGTAATCCTCCAGTGCTTTGACATGGGTGGAGATGGTGGGTTGCCCCACGTTCAGCACGTGCGCTGCGCGCGTGAACCCGCCGGTGGTGGCCACGGTGTGGAATGCCTGAAGCCACTTCTGATACATCGATTAAATAAATGGCTACTGAATGTTTTCCAATTTTGCCGATACTAGTTCTGTTGCTATGGTGGGGCAACCCGCAAATGAACCGAGGCGCGCACATGGCATCAAAGACCCTGGCAGTGAACGGTACCGAATACCGCTGGCCCGAAACCCCGATCGTGGTGGTATGCATCGACGGCGGCGATCCGGCCTACATCGAGCACGGCCTATCCGCCGGCATCATCCCCAACATCGCGCGCTACATGCAAAAGGGCTTCCACACCGTCGCCCATGGCACCATGCCGAGCTTCACCTGCCCCAATAACATGTCCATCGTCACCGGGTGCCCGGCATCCGTGCACGGTATTTCCGGTAACTACTATCTGGACCGCGAGACCAACGAGCCGGTGGTAATGACCGGGCCCGAGTTGCTCAAGGTGCCCTCGGTGATGAGCGAGTTCTCGCGCCACGGCGCCAAGGTGGTCTCGGTGACCGCCAAGGACAAGCTGCGCAAGCAGCTGCAAAAAGACATGGATCTGTCCAACGGCTCGGTCAGTATCTCCTCGCAGTACGCGGATCGCTGCAACATGACCGAGAACGGCATCGAAGACGCGCTGGGTTTTGTCGGCCGGCCGCTGCCCGACATGTACTCGGCGGATCTGTCTTTGTTCGTGCTCGATGCCGGCATCAAGCTCCTGGAGACGCGCCGCCCGGACATCCTCTATTTGTCCTTGACCGACTTCATCCAGCACGCCTTCGCGCCGGGCCACCCGGAGGCGGATCAGTTCTACATCGACATGGATACGCGCTTCGGGCGCCTCGAAGAGCTGGGCGCCACGGTCGCGCTCACCGCGGACCATGGCATGAACGAGAAGACCAACGACGACGGCACGCCGCGGGTGGTATGGCTGCAGGACATTCTCGACAGCGAGTTCGGCGCCGGCACAAGCACCGTCATCTGTCCCATCACCGATGCCTTCGTCGGCCACCACGGTGCACTCGGCGGCTTCGTGCGCGTGTACTGTCATGGCGGGCTTTCCGGCGAACAGGTGATCGAGGCCATCGAGAAGGTGCCGGGTTTGGAAAAAGTGTTGTCCCGCGAGCAAGTGGCGCGCGAGTTCGATCTGCCCACCGGCCCCGAAGGCGACGTTGCCGTGCTCGGCGATGCGCGCACGGTCATCGGCACGCGGGCCGAGGATCACGATCTCAGCGGCCTCAAGGGCCACCGCCTGCGAACCCATGGCAGCACCTACGAGGCCGACGTGCCCATTATCATCAGCCGCCCGCTGAACGATGCCTACGCACGCCGCGCCGAGGATGCGCGCCTGCACAGCTATCAGGTCTTCGACTACGCCTTCAACGGCCCCGTTAACTGATCTCTTAGAGGAGACCGTTGCCATGAGCAAGACCGGCCGCGCCGTCGTCTACGAAAAACCCAACGCGCCTTTCGAGGTGCGCGAGTACCCGGTGCGCGATGCGCGCGCCGGCGAGGTGCTGGTGCGCATTACCATGTCCACCATTTGCCGCTCCGACATTCACTCCTACGAGGGTCACCGGCCGAATCCCTGCCCGGGCATTCTCGGCCACGAGATCATCGGCGTCATCGAGCAGATCGGCGCCGGCGTGCATGAGGATATGCGCGGCGATGCACTGGTGGTGGGCGATCGCGTTACCTGGACCGAGTACTTCCACGACGGCCCGTCCTACTACCGCGACGTGCACGACATGCCGCAAAAGGCGCCCGGCCTGCGTAAATATGGTCACGATCTGGTGGACGATGATCCGCACTTCCTCGGCGGTTTCGCCGACTACTGCTACATCCTGCCCGGCACCGGGATCTTGAAACTTCCCGATGAGTTGAGCGACGAGGAAGCGACGCCGCTCAACTGCGGCGTTGCCACCATGATCTGCGTGACCGAGGCGGCAGGCATCGAGATGGGCGATACCGTCGTGGTGCAGGGTCTCGGCTTACTCGGTATTTACGGTTGCGCCATCGCCAAGGCGCGCGGCGCGGCGCGAGTAATCGCCGTCGACGCCGTCGCGGCACGCCTCGGGATCGCCGAACGCTTCGGCGCGGACCTCAGCTTGGACGCAGGCGCAATGAGCGAGGACGATCTGGTCGCGGCCGTGCGCCAGGCGTCGCCGCCCGATGGTCCGGACGTGGTTCTGGAAGTGTGTGGCGTTGCCTCGGTGGTGCCCGCGGGCATCCGCATGTTGCGCACCGGTGGGCGCTATGTGCTTGCCGGCGTGGTTAATCCGGGATCATGCTTCACATTGGACGGCAACGATCTCATTCGAAAATGGATCACCTTAAAAGGCATCCACAATTACCATCCGCGGCATTTGATTCAGGCGCTGGACTTCGTCATGGCCAATCGCGGGCGTTTCCCTTTCAGGGAAATCGTCGACTCGCGCTTCGGCCTCGACGAGCTCGGCGAAGCCTTTGAAAAAGCCGCCAATCACAGCGTGTTGCGCGCTGCAATCGTGCCTTGAGCGCGCAAATCGGAGAGTAATCAATGATCGGACCTGAACTGGATTTCACCCCCCGCGGTTTGTACATCGGCGGTGAATGGCAAGAGGCTGCCGAAGGCGGACGCTTGCAGTCCATCAACCCCTCCACCGGTGAACTGATCGGTGAAGTGCCGCTGGCGACCGAGGCCGATGTGGATCGCGCGGTACGCGCCGGGCGCAAGGCCTACGAGTCCGATTGGGGCCGCATGCCCATGCGCGAACGGGCCGGCTATCTTCTGCGCCTGGCGGATCGCCTGCACGCGCACCGCGACGAGCTCGGACTGATGGACTGCGTGGACTCGGGCAATGCGCTCGCCGGCATGACCGGGGATGTGGATTGGACCGTCGACACCTTGCGCTTCTTTGCCGGCCTGGTCACCGAGATCAAAGGCGAGACCTCGTCCCAGGGGCCCCGCCACATGAACTTCACCCGCCGCCAGCCCTATGGTGTGGTCGCCAAGATCAATCCCTTCAATCATCCCTTCCGCTTTTGCGCGGAGAAGGCTGCCGCGGCATTGGCCGCCGGCAATACGGTGGTGGTCAAAGGTCCGGAGCAGGCGCCGCTCTCGAGCCTGCGATTCGCCGAGCTGTGTGAGGACATTCTACCGCCCGGCGTCGTGAACGTCGTCACCGGCAGCGCGGCGGCCGGCTCTGCGATGGTGCGCCACCCCCTCGTCGAGCGCATCGGATTCGTAGGCTCGGTGGAGACCGGGCGCATCATTGCCCGCGAAGCGGCCGAGGGCTTGAAGGAAGTTACGCTGGAGCTCGGTGGCAAAAATCCGATCATTATTTTCCCCGACGCCGATCCCGTCGCTGGCGCGAAGGCCGCGGTAAAAGGCATGAACATGAACCGCCAGGGACAGTCCTGCAGCTCCACCTCGCGGGTGTTCGTGCACGAGTCCTTGCACGACGCGGTGCTCGAAGCGTTGGTCGCTGAGGCCGAAGCGCTGCCAGTGGGTTTTCCTTGGGAGAAGGGCAAGGAGGTCGGGCCCATTGTGTCGGATCGGCAGTACGAGCGCGTCATGGGCTTTGTCGAATCCGGTAAGCAGGAAGGCGCCAAGCTCATGACCGGAGGCGGGCGGCCCGCCGATCCGGCACTCGCCAATGGATTTTTCGTCTCCCCGACGGTATTCGACGGCGTCGACGACAGCATGCGCATCGCCCGCGAAGAAATTTTCGGTCCGGTGATGTCGGTGTTCACCTGGTCGGACGTGGACGATGTGTTGGCGAAGGCCAACGCGCTGGTGTACGGTCTGACGGCCGCCATCGTCACCAATGATCTGAGCAAGGCGATGGAGACCGCCGAGCGTGTGGAAGCGGGCTATGTGTGGATTAACTCCAGCGGCCGCTACCTGGGCGCCCCCTACGGCGGCTGGAAGAATAGCGGCATCGGTCGAGAGGAGTGCTTGGAGGAGCTTCTGAGCTACACCCGCATCAAGAACATCAACATGCGCTGGTAGCCCATCTCCGGTCGGGATTCCCCCGATACTGGCAATCGATGGAGCACGGTATTGGTGCAGACACACGCGCACGCTAAACGCAAACTGACCCTGGCCGCTTGCAGCGCCGTGCACGGCGTCCAAGATGGGTTGGGCGCCGCGCTCTACGTGATCCTGCCCACCCTCGCCGAAGTGTTCGGCTTGAGCTACGCCCAGGTAGGCGTCATCCGTGCTGTCAAGAACAGCGCCATGGCCGTTTTCGAGCTGCCCTCCGGCATGCTGTCCGAGCGCCTGGGGGAGCGGACACTGCTGGTCTTCGGGCTACTGTGCGCGGGTTGCGGTTATCTCGCGCTGGCGTTCTCACCCGACGTTGCGGCAATTTCGCTGAGTCTTTTCCTTGCAGGGTTTGGCGCGGCTTTTCAACACGCGCTGTCATCCTCGATCATCAGCAATACCTTTCAAGGCTCTGAACACGGCTTTGGCTCGCGCACCGCGCTCGGCGTCTATAATTCCGCCGGCGATATCGGCAAGCTGGCTTTTACCGCCTTTTACAGTTTCGCCATTGGCGCGGGGCTCGCCTGGCAGGGCGTGGTAACTGCGTACGGCTTGACGGCGGTTCTTGGCGCGGGTGCGTTGTACTTCGTTCTTCGGCGCCTGCAAGTGGGCGGACGCCCGCTGGTCGAGGCGCACGGAAAAAACATCGGTGCCGCCGGCGGCTGGGGGATCCGCGACCGCCCTGGATTTGCCGCGCTGGTGGTCATCGTGTTTCTGGACATCGCCGTGCAGAGCGGTTTCCTCACTTTTCTGGCATTCCTGATGCTGGAAAAACAAATACCGGTGGGCCTCGCGGCATTCGCCGTGGTGCTGACACTGGCAGGTGGAATATTCGGCAAGTTCGGTTGCGGCTTTCTGGCCGAACGCATTGGTGTCAGGTCTTCCCTGGTGCTCGTGGAATGTCTCACCGCCGCGGGCATCGTGGCAATTCTTCTCGCCCCGACTTTGGTCGCTTATGTTCTATTGCCCGTCCTCGGGATGGTGTTGCAAGGTTCTTCGTCCATCACCTATGCCACCGTCAGCGATCTGATTCGTGCCGACAGGCGATCGCGCGGATTCGCGGTGATCTATACCGTTGCCAGTGCCGCGTCCATCGCAGGCCCGATCGTATTCGGTGTCGTTGGCGACCGATTTGGACTCGCGCCAGCGATGCTGACCATGGCTGTGGTCGTGCTCTTGCCTCTGCCTCTTTGCACACTGCTGCGCCCGACGATGGTTGGCAAGCACGCCGGCTAAGTTATTGTTCCGCTTCGGGGACTAGCCTGCACGATTCGATGCGGACTTGATGTCAAAGATTTTCTGCGGGCGCGCAATGCCCTTGAATTCCCGAACACCCAGAGATCCCACTTCGAACGCTCCGTCGATTTCCGACAGGGAATGGGATCATTGAAAAACAACATGATGCCATCACTCGCACAATGGTCGATGGTTCCGCGGTACTTCGCAATCCGCGTGCCCATGTCTCGGCGGTATGTTTGGAGCACTTTCATGACCTCTTCCGGCTCGACGGATTCCGCGAAGGCGGTGAGTCCTCTGAGGTCGCAGAAAAGTGCGGCGACGCGACGGCGAAACCATTTCTGGACACCCAAGAATCAGAAGTCATAGCCGGAGTTCCATAGCAAATCCTCGCCGGAACTCGACGCTGGCGTGAGTGTTGCTCAGGAAATTGATAGCCGACCAAAACTCATTGCGTTGCCGACGATCCTATGGCATCCAATGCCTCCCTCGCGGACCAGCGCACCGCGGCGTCCGGATCCTTCAGTGCTCCCACCAGGGCGGGTACTGCGTCTGGTCCGATAGCGGCCAGGGCGACGGCCGCGGACTCGCGTACACCCGCGTTCGAATCTCTCAAGGCGCGGGCCAGGGCCGGCACTGCAGTTTTGGCATTCGCTCCGATGCCACGCAATGCACCCGCCGCCAACCATCGTACGCGCGGGTCCGGATTTTTGAGTGCTTCCACCAGGGCGGGCACCGCATCTGGTCCGATGGCACCCAAGGCACCGGCTGCCGCCCCGCTTACGCCCCCGGTTGGATCCTCTAAAAGTTCCGCCAATGCAGGCACGGCCACTTTCGCACCAGGGCCGATGGCGGCCAACGCACGCGCCGCCGACCATCGTACCCCCGGGTCCGCATCCTCGAGGGCATGGCTCAGGGCCGGCGCAGCCGCCTTTGCGTCCGCGCCGACGGCGCCCAAGGCGTCAGCCGCGGCGCCGCGCACGCCCGCGGTGGGATCATTCAATGCGTTGGTGAGGGCGGGCGCCGCCGTCTTCGCCTTTGACCCCATGGCACCCAGGGCGCCTGCGGCGGACAGGCGTACAGCGCCGTTCGAGCTCTTGAGTGCGGCCACCAGGGTTGGTACCGCTGCCGGTCCGATGGCGCCCAAGGCGCCGGCCGCAGCGCTGCGCACCTGCGCAGGCGAGTCGCTCAGCGCTTCCACAAGGGCCGGCGCCGCGGCCCTCGCGTCCGGGCCGATGGCACGCAACGCGCCCGCCGCGGACCATCGTACCCTGGCCGCCGGATCCCGCAACGCCTGCGCAAGGGCCGGCACCGCCGCCTTCGCGCCTGGTCCGATGGCGGCCAAGGCCACTGCCGCGGCGCCACGTATGCCCGCATCCGGGTCCTTCAGCGCTTGCACCAGTACGGGCACCGCTGCCTTCGCATCCGGTCCCATGGCGACCAGGGTCTCCACCGCGGAGTAGCGTACGCCCGGGTCCGAATTCCCCAGGGCTTCTGTCAGGATGCGAACTCGCTCGCCGGTGGCCGCCACTTGTGGATTTTGCGGGGCTCCTCGAGCACAGTTATAAGGCGCGCTCGCAAAGCTCAGAATCGCCGCAAGCGCCGACGCCGCAACGGTACGCAGATACCAGCCGGCTAAGCCTGTTACAAACAAAGCTTGCCGGTAGCCAGGCCTGGGGCGCGAGTTCTGAACACCCACGAATCACCACTCGTGCTCGAGAGTTCGTAACGAGTCATGTCGCAAACCAACCGCCGCTGACGGCCTTCTTACCGCAGTTGGCTGTCTTTGCTGCCGCGCCGGTTGTAACCGCTGAATTGAACCGCTTTCTTATCCTGTTCCGATTGGCAGGTCACACACAGGCGCACGCCGGGCACAGCTTCGCGCCGGGCGAGAGGTATGGCCGCATCGCAATGCTCGCAGTGCGTCAGGCCTTCGCCCCGGGGCAGTTGATCACGGGCGCGATTGACGGCGTCCTCGATTGTCGCGTCGATTTGTTCCTGCACGGCGCCATCTTTTGTAAAACCACCGGCCATTCGTACTCTCCATCAACTCCCGTGATAGCGACGCGTCTTTGGCGTCAAACAACCTGGCCCGCCGCTTGCGCCGACGCCCAAGCCCATTGGAAATTGAAGCCACCGAGGCGGCCGGTCACATCGACGACTTCGCCGATGCAAAAAAGGCCTTGTTGGCGCTTGCATTCCATGGTCTTCGACGACAACTCATCGGTGTCGATCCCTCCGAGCGTCACCTCGGCGGTGCGGTACCCTTCGGTGCCGGCCGGCTTCAGTTCCCAGTCGTGCAGGCGTTCCGCGACCTGCCGCAAAACGTCGCCGGGAACTTCCGCCAACGGCGTATTGGCCGACGCTTGCCACCATAGCGGCTCCAAAGCCGACACCAGGGCCCGTGGCAGAACGGTGGACAAAACGCTTCGTATCAGCGCCTTCGATTGATCCGTTTTGGCATTGAGCAACAGGGCCGTGGCGTCGTGCTCCGGTAACAGGTTAATGTGAACGACTCTGCCCGGCAACCAATAGCTGGAGAGTTGCAGGGCGGCGGGGCCACTGAGTCCCCGGTGAGTAAACAGGATACTGTCGGTGAATTCCGCATCGGCGGTTCGCAGCCTGGCGCGCACACTCACGCCGGATAAGCGCTCCATCAATGCTTGAACCGCGCCGGAAAAAGTGAACGGCACCAGACCGGCACGGGTGTTACGCACCCGCAGTCCGAATTGCTTTGCCAGTCGGTATCCAAAATCCGATGCGCCCATTTTTGGAATGGACAGTCCGCCGGTAGCGATCACCAATGATTCGGCAGAGAAGTTACCCTTGTCGCTCGTCACGGTATAGTGCTGTTCATGGGTGACTGAAGCGATCTTGCAGTGCGTGGAGATGACCACGCCGGCCCGTGTGCATTCGGCCGCCAGCATGGCAAGAATCTCTTTTGATGATTGACTGCAAAATAACTGCCCGGCCATTTTTTCGTAGTAGGCGATTCTGTGCTTTTCAACCAGCGCGATAAAATCCCACTGCGTATACCGGCTCAGGGCAGAAATACAAAATCGCGGATTGCCGGAGATGAAGCAATCCGGTTCACAGTACAAATTCGTAAAGTTACAACGGCCCCCGCCCGACATGAGGATTTTCTTGCCGATCTTGTTCGAAGCTTCGAGCACGGCAACCCGCCGGCCGCGATTGCCTGCGGCGATGGCGCACATGAGTCCGGCTGCGCCCCCGCCCAAAATGACCACATCGAAGTCGTTCACCGGCGAGGCGCCTTCGGGATTGCGGATTCATCCACGATAGCCGCCTCCGGCCCGCCGGCCTGCGCCCGGTAAGTATGCCGTCGCTACAATGACGATATTGAGTATCATTGTTTTTCTTTACTTTGTCCCATGGTCCACAATCGGCGAGTTGCGGGAGTCATCATGCTGAGACGATTTCAGCCAAAGGCGGTGCCGGCATCGAAAGCGCCTTTCAGTCAGGTCGTCATCGACGATCATTATGCCTTTCTTTCGGGCTTGGTGGCCGCTGACTTCCCCGCCGGAGAATCAGTCCTCGGGGACGTGGGAGCAGAAACCCGTGCCGTGCTGACGGTCATTCGAGAGATATTGGCCGAGCTCGAATTGAACATGGATCGCATTGTACGGGCCGATGTTCATCTTTCGGACCTGAATGATTTCGACGCCATGGACCTTGCTTACCGGGAGTTCTTCCCTGCTGACACTCAACCAGCACGTACGACGACGGAGTCCAAACGATTATTTGGAGACAGCCGGGTGGAGATTAGCTGTCAGGCGCGTCTTTGAGTGATCGGTTCCCCGGCGCGCGGCAGCAAGGAAGACAGTTGAACAATTCGCGATCCGATGCCAGCGAAAGTGCGGCCACAGGCCGCGAGCTGTCCGATCCCATGGATGACGAAGCCTTGCGGCGAATGCGCGCCTACCGCCTCGATCGGGTGCGTCAGCAACTCGAGGCGAACGGTTTTGGTGCAGCCGTGCTCTTCGATCCATGCAACATCCGCTACGCCACCGGCTCGCGCAATATGGCCGTTTGGACGTTGCACAATCACGTGCGTTGCGCTTTCGTTCCCGCGCAGGGTCTGCCGGTGGTGTTCGAGTTCGGCGCCGGGCGCTGGCCGGTGGAAACCGACCAGCTCGAGTCGGTGGGGGAAGTGCGCCCGGCCGGCGGATGGACGCACTTTTATGCCGGCAGCCGCAAAGTTGAACGGGCCATGAAATGGGCGGACGAGATTGCGGCGCTCGTTGAGCATTACTGCGCCGGAGAACATCGAATCGCCATCGACCACGTGGACCCCGTTGGCGTCGAAGCCTTGAACGCCCGGCAGCTTGCCGTTGTCGATGCAGAGGGGCTACTCGAGCGTGCGCGCTTGATCAAATCCGCCGATGAAATGGCCTGCATTCGCCATTCCATCGCCGTGGCGGAGCTTGGCATGGCGCGCATGCGCAAGAGCTTGCGGCCGGGACTCAGCGAAAATGCACTCTGG
>Ga0055476_10000153_pt1 | contig 16667 bp, 16 predicted proteins | sample Muzzi_CordC_D2_FD_57682 | JGI IMG/M metagenome (GOLD analysis project Ga0055476, IMG submission 57682) | Wetland microbial communities from San Francisco Bay, California, USA, that impact long-term carbon sequestration - Muzzi_CordC_D2 | ecosystem: Environmental > Aquatic > Marine > Wetlands ... | reverse complement strand
GGATGCGGTTGTCACGGCAGTTGAGGTTCCCGTGACCCTGAAAATCCGCACCGGCTGGGATCCCGAACATCGTAATGCCCTTAGCATTGCAAAGATTGCCGAACAGGCAGGGATCCAGGCGCTGGCCATTCACGGGCGCACCCGCGCCTGTGCTTATAAAGGTGGAGCGGAATATGAAACCATCCGCTCCGTCAAGCAGGAGAGTTCCCTGCCGGTGATCGCCAATGGCGATATCACCAGCCCGGAAATCGCACATGAGGTAATGGAGTTTACCGGTGCCGATGCAGTGATGATCGGTCGTGCGGCACAAGGACGTCCCTGGATCTTCCGAGAAATCGAACACTATTTGGCGACGGGGGAGTTGTTGCCAGAACCCGGGGTTGAGGAGACACGAACTATTATGATTGGACATCTCAAAAACTTATATGAATTTTATGGGGAATACACCGGCGTGCGCGTGGCGCGCAAGCATATCGCCTGGTACAGCAAGGGGCACCATAACGCTGCGGGTTTCCGCCAGCGCGTCAATTGCGCTGATTCGATAGAACAGCAGTTAGGCATCACCCATGCGTTTTTCGACAGTCTCACGGCGACACGGGAGATGGCGGCATGAGTGCGGTATTTCAGGAGGGTGCAGCAACGGCAACGGTCCGCAACCTGCAGACTCGCGAACGCCGCAAGCAACCGCTGCGCGCCTGTGTTCAGTCTGCACTGGAGCGGTACTTCACGGACCTGGACGGTCACCAGACGGATGGTGTCTATGACATGGTGGTCGGCCAGGTTGAACAGGCCATGCTCGAGAGTGTTATGCAGCACACGCGCAGCAACCAGACCCGGGCGGCGGAAGTGCTGGGTATCAACCGCAGTACGTTGCGAAAAAAACTCAAGCTGTACGGTTTGCTTTGACTGACTGTTTAATGACTGCAGAAAGCGCGGACGTGGCGATTACTTGAATTTCCCACGGCTAAATCTCAAGGATCTGAATTTACTATGAGTGTCATCCAACGAGCGCTGATCAGTGTCTCGGATAAGACCGGTGTGGTGGAGTTTGCACAGCAGCTGCTCGCTGCCGGCGTTGAAATCCTGTCTACTGGCGGTACTGCCAGGCTGTTGTCAGACAACGGCATAGCGGTCACTGAAGTCTCCGATTATACCGGCTTCCCGGAAATGATGGCCGGCAGGGTCAAAACCCTGCACCCGAAAATTCACGGTGGCATCCTGGGGCGGCGCGGCACCGACGATGCGGTGATGCAGGAGCACGATATCCCTCCCATCGATATGGTGGTGGTCAATCTCTATCCCTTTGAACAGACCATCGCCAGTCCGGATTGTGATCTGGCGACGGCCATCGAGAATATCGACATCGGGGGTCCGACACTGATTCGGGCTGCAGCCAAAAATCATGCAGCCGTGACGGTGCTGGTCGACAGCGCAGACTATCCGCAGGTGCTGGAAGAAATGGCCGCCAACCAGGGAGAAGTCAGCGCCGCGACACGATTCGGGCTGGCGGTAAAGACCTTTGAGCATACCGCACGCTATGACGGCGCCATTTCCAATTACCTGGGGAGCCTGACCACCGGCGGTGAAAGGGAAGTCTTCCCTCAAACCCTCAGCATGCAGTTCAACAAGGTGCAAAGCATGCGCTACGGTGAAAATCCCCACCAGGGTGCCGCATTTTATGTTGAGCGCAGCAGCCCTGGAGCCTGCATCGCTACCGCCAGGCAGTTACAGGGTAAGGAGTTGTCCTACAACAATGTCGCAGATACCGATGCCGCGCTGGAATGCGTCAAGCAATTTGCCGAAGGGCCGGTCTGTGTGATTGTCAAACACGCCAATCCCTGTGGCGTCGCCCTGGGTGGCAGTCTGCTGGATGCCTACAATCGTGCCTACCGGACTGATCCAGAATCCGCATTTGGCGGCATCATTGCCTTCAATCAGGCGCTGGATGCGGAAACCGCCAGTGCCATCATCGACCGCCAGTTTGTCGAAGTGATCATCGCGCCGGAGGTTGACGAAGAGGCGCTGCCGCTGCTGGCGAAAAAGAAAAACGTGCGTGTACTGGTGTGCGGTACCTGGTCAGGTGACGCGGCCGGCCGGCTGGACTTCAAACGTGTCAACGGTGGCTTGCTGGTTCAGGACGCCGATCTGGAGCTGCTCAAGGAAGCCAGAGTCGTTACCGGGCGCTCGCCTGGCGACGGCGAAATGAAAGACCTGCTGTTCAGCTGGCGCGTCTGCAAGTTTGTGAAGTCAAACGCCATTGTCTATGGCAGGGATTCCATGACCATCGGTGTCGGCGCCGGACAGATGAGCCGCGTGAACAGTGCGCGTATCGCCGCCATCAAGGCCGGGCACGCCGGGCTGGACGTCAAAGGTTCGGTCATGGCTTCCGATGCCTTTTTCCCCTTCCGCGACGGCATTGACCAGGCGGCCAACGCCGGGATTACCGCCGTGATCCAGCCGGGTGGCTCGATGCGGGATGATGAGACCATTGCCGCGGCCAACGAACACGGCATGGCGATGGTGTTCACGGGTATGCGGCATTTCAGACATTAATGAAGCTACTGGTCATCGGCGGTGGCGGCCGCGAGCACGCATTGGCCTGGAAGGCGGCGCAGTCACCCAGGGTCGACAAGGTCTTCGTGGCGCCGGGAAATGCCGGAACCGCGACTGAGAACAAGCTGGAAAACATCGCTATCGATGCCGAAGACATCGATGCGCTGCTGGCGTTTGCCCTCACAGAAGCGATTGACCTGACCATTGTGGGGCCGGAAGCGCCACTGGTGGCCGGTGTGGTTGACCGCTTCCAGGCCAGTGGCTTGCGCATTTTCGGTCCCAGCGCGGCAGCGGCCGAACTGGAAGGCTCCAAGGCCTTCAGCAAGGATTTCCTGGCGCGCCACCACATTCCCAGCGCAGCATACGGCAATTTTACCGATCTGGATGAGGCGGTTGCCTACATCAGGCAGCAGGGCACACCGATCGTCGTCAAGGCCGACGGACTGGCCGCCGGCAAGGGTGTCATTCTGGCGCAAACCGAGCAGCAAGCTATCGACGCCTGCCAGGATATGCTGGCGGGTAATGCTTTTGGTGAAGCCGGTCATCGTGTGGTTGTGGAAGAATTCCTCACTGGTGAAGAGGCCAGTTTTATTGTCATGGTCGATGGTGAGCACGTCTTGCCACTGGCCAGCTCCCAGGACCACAAGGCTCGCGACGAAGGGGATAGCGGCCCTAACACGGGGGGGATGGGTGCCTACTCGCCGGCACCGGTGGTGACCGATGATATGCACCGGCGCATCATGGACGAAGTGATATGGCCGACTGTGCGCGGCATGGTGGCTGACGGCAAACCCTACAGCGGATTCCTCTACGCCGGGATAATGATTGCGCCTGATGACTCCCCCAGGGTACTGGAGTTCAACGTGCGCTTCGGAGATCCGGAAGCCCAGCCCATACTGTTGCGTCTCAAGTCAGATCTGGTGGAACTGTGCGAGGCGGCGCTGGATCGGCGTCTGGATCAGGTGCAGGTGGAGTGGGATGAGCGCGCCAGTCTGGGCGTGGTGCTGGCGGCCGGTGGTTATCCGGGCAGTTATGAGAAAGGTCACGTGATCAGTGGCCTGGATGCCGCACAGGGTGACGATGTGCGCGTTTTTCACGCCGGTACCCGCCTGGACGGCAGCGATATCGTGACCAGTGGTGGACGGGTGCTGTGTGTCTGCGCACTGGGTGAAGATGTTGCCGAGGCGCAGCGGCGCGCTTATGCAGCGGTCGATAAAATCAGCTGGAAGGACGTTTACTTCAGGCGCGATATCGGCCACCGCGCCATCGCCCGGCCTGGCCGTTAACCGGCCGTCCGGGTTTCCACGCCGCTGCCGGTGCCCAGCAGCAGTACATCCGCCGGACGGTTGGCGAAGATACCCACGGTGACGACACCCGGGATATTGTTGATTTCGGTTTCGAACTTGCACGGTTCCATAATCTCCAGACCCTTGACGTCGAGTATGATGTTGCCGTTGTCGGTGGTGAAATCCTGGCGTAATTCCGGCTGGCCGCCCAGTTTCACCAGTTCGCGCGCGACGTAGCTCTGTGCCATCGGGATCACTTCAATCGGCAGCGGGAAAGTGCCCAGTATCTTCACCAGTTTGCTTTCGTCACAGATACAGACAAACTTGTGGCTGGCGCCTGCCACGATTTTTTCGCGCGTCAGTGCGCCACCACCGCCTTTGATCAGCTGCAGGGAGTCGTTGGTTTCGTCGGCGCCGTCTACATACACCGACAGTTCACCGGCCGCGTTGAGATCCAGAACCGGGATGCCGTGAGCTTTGAGGCGTTCGGCGCTGGCGATCGAGCTGGCGACAGTGCCGTCGATTTTTCCCTTGATGCGCGCCAGTGCGTCGATAAAGAAGTTGGCCGTCGAGCCGGTACCGACGCCGATGACAGTACCTGTCTCCACGTATTCTATGGCAGCTTCTGCGACCTGCTTCTTGAGTTCATCCTGGTTCATGGCAATCTCCGAAAAACGAGTGTGCGCATAATAAGTGAATTGGGGTCAGACTCCAATTCCTGACGGAGATTAAAGCTTGTATTTACACCTGCATTGACTATTACCCCGCCACTGCGGGTATTATCCCGACATGTCCGATAATTATCTGAAAATGATCCTGAATTCCCGGGTCTATGATGTGGCCAGCAAGACGCCGCTGGATTTCGCCAAAAACCTTTCCCGCCGCCTGGCTAATGACATCTGGCTGAAGCGCGAAGATCTGCAGCCGGTGTTTTCCTTCAAGTTGCGTGGCGCCTATAACAAGATTGCCAGACTCAGCGAGGCTGACTGTGCCAACGGCATTATCGCTGCGTCGGCCGGTAACCATGCCCAGGGCGTGGCGCTGGCGGCACAGCACCGTAACATCAAGTCGCTCATTGTCATGCCGCGCACCACACCCGGCATCAAGATCAAGGCGGTACAGACCCTGGGAGGCAAAACCCTGTTGCACGGCGATACCTACGACGAGGCTTATGCGCATGCGCTGCAGCTGGCTGAACAGCGCAGCATGGTCTTCATTCACCCTTATGACGACCCCGAGGTCATCGCCGGCCAGGGTACGATTGCCATGGAGCTGCTACAGCAGCACCGTGACGGGTTGCATGCGGTGTTTGTGCCGGTTGGCGGGGGTGGGCTTATCGCTGGAATCGCGGCCTATGTCAAAGCCTTGCGTCCTGACATTCGCGTTATCGGCGTTGAACCGGATGACGCGCCCTGCATGTACGAGGCGTTGAAACGTAAACGCCGTGTGGTGCTGGACCAGGTGGGATTATTCGCCGACGGTGTCGCGGTCCGCCAGGCCGGTAAGGAGCCCTATCGGCTGGCGCGCAAGTATGTCGATGAGGTCATACTGGTCAGCACCGACGAGATCTGCGCCGCCACCAAGGATATTTTTGACGATACCCGCGCCATGGTGGAGCCAGCCGGTGCGCTGGCCGTCGCGGGGATTAAAAAATATGTCGAACAGACCGGGGTGCAGGGTCAGAAGCTGGTCGCCATCAACAGCGGCGCCAATATTAATTTTGACCGCTTGCGGCATGTTGCCGAACGTGCCGAGCTTGGTGAACGGCGCGAAGCCCTGCTGGCGGTTACCATTCCGGAACGTCCCGGCAGTTTCCTGAAGTTCTGTCGCACCATCGGCAAACGAGGCATCACCGAGTTCAATTACCGCTATGCCGATGCCGCCTCGGCGCATGTGTTTGCCGGTGTGCAGCTGCGTCGCGGCGACCAAGAGCGCATTGAGTTGCTCGACAGCCTGCGCGATGAAGGTTACCCGTTTGTCGATATGACTGACAATGAAATGGCCAAAACGCATATCCGTTTCATGGTGGGGGGCAGGTCACACAATCTGCACAACGAGGTCATGTACCGCTTCGAGTTCCCGGAACGGCCCGGCGCCCTGCTTAACTTCCTGTCCAGCATGGGCAAGCGCTGGAATATCAGCCTGTTCCATTACCGCAATCACGGTGCAGCATATGGGCGGGTTCTGGTCGGCATCCAGGTGCCCGGGGATGATCGCAAGCGTTTCCAGCGCTTTCTCGATGATCTGGGCTATATCTATTTCGAGGAGCTGGAAAACCCGGCGTATTCGCTGTTTCTGGGCAACGGCTAGCGGGCTCTTTTCTCCAGTTCCAGCACAAAGTCCCACTGCGCCTTGCTGAACGGCATGATGGATAGACGGTTGCCCTTACGCACCAGCGGGCAGTCTTCCAGCTCTTTGTGGCCTTTTAATTCCGCCAGTGTAATGACGCGTTTGGTGTTGCGTTGATATTGCACATCCACCATGTGCCAGCGTGGATTATCCGGGTCGCTCTTCGGGTCGTAATATTTTTCTTCGGGATCAAAGGCGGTGTGATCGGGGTACGCTTCACGTACCACTTTCATGATGCCGACGATACCGGGTTCGGCGCAGTTGGAGTGGTAGAAAAACACCAGGTCCCCCTTTTTCATCTCATCACGCATCATGTTGCGGGCCTGGTAGTTACGTATACCGTCCCAGTGATCGGTTTTTTTCGGCAGGTTTTTAAGATGATCGATACCGAATACGTCAGGCTCGGATTTCATTAACCAGTAATTCATTATCGGCTGTTCCTTCTCATTTCAACGGAATCGATACCAGTCCGCGTCGGTGGCAACTGCGGTGAGCGGAACATCCCAAGGCTGAATCGGGAGTTGTGGCATGAGCTGAAAGTCGTAGGCGAGGCCGATCAGCCGCGGCTTGCGCCAGTGTTTCCGCTTCAGCAGATAGGCAAAGCTGCGGTCGTAGAAACCGCCGCCCATCCCCAGGCGGTTACCGTCGCGGTCAAAACCGACCAGTGGCGCCAGCGCGATATCCAGTGCGTGCGCTGCAATGCGCTGCCGGTGAATGAGTTCGGGCTCGGCGATGCCATAGCGGTTGCTGACCAGCCGTGTGTCGGGTTCGAAACGTGCAAACCACAGGCGGTTATCGAGAAAAGGCGCCAGCACAGGAAGATACACCTGCTTTTTCATACGCCAGGCAAGCTCGATCAGGGGCTGCGTTTCAATTTCGCCATCGGCCGGCAGGTAAGCGGCAATTTTATGGCTGGTACGAAACAGCGGCTGCCGGGAAAGTTGCCTGCACAATGTCTCGGAGCGTTGCAGTCGTTCGCTGTCATCGAGACAACGACGGCGTGCACGCAGCTGTTGGCGTTGATCGGAACGGTTAGTCATACAATTCTGCAATTAAAAAGGCACCTTCCGCGAATACCGTCGCAGCTATTGCCCTTGAACCGAAGGTTCAGGTGGGAATGAGTGTCAGACTTAAGGCTTTCCACACGTGGCGGACATGCTCACTGATCTGGCAAACCGACTCCCGGGGACAATAATTAGGCTCAAGGAGATCTGAGCTGCTAACGAGCACCGCAGAAGGTGCCGGCTGTCAGTATACAACGGAATTTAAGTTGATTGGGGTCGGAGTCAATATTTTTATTGCTCAGGCTGATCGGCCCGCTAAAGAGAGCAATATTAATTCAGAATTCCAGCTGGTTACCCTGATTCAAGGCGCTATCAATCTTGTTCTGCATGGCGCGAATACGGTCGCTGATACTGTGCTGGTAGTCGTCCTTGGAGTTTTTATGTTCAAGCAATTCGTGGGCCATATTCAACGCTGCCATGACGGCGATGCGGTCGGCACCGACGATTTTGCCGGAATCGCGGATTTCCTTCATTTTGGTGGTCAGCAGTTTGGCCGATGCGAACAGGGCCTCGCGCTCATTTTCGGGGCAGGCAACCAGATATTCCTTGTCCAGGATGTGTATCCGCATGGGCTTGGCGCCGGTCATGCGCCTTGCTCCATCGCTTTGAGGCGGTTGATCATGGCTTCCACACGGCTGCGGGCCGTTTCATTCTTTTCAATGAGATTGGCGCGTTCGGATACCAGTGAGTCCTGCTGATTACGCAGTGAGCGGTTTTCTTCCTTGAGTCGCTCTATGCTGTTGACCAGTTCCTCCAGACGGACTTCCAGTTTCTGCAGTTCCTGTTCGGTGACGGATTGTGGTGTTGATTGATTCATGTGCTAACTATAGAGAAGGGGTAAAAATGCGTCAATGACGGCGCTATGCAATAATTGCACAATGTCACAATTTCAACGCCTTGACTACTACGATGTTGCAGAGGCACTGCGGCGTGCATTGACTGCGGTGGATGCGGCTGATTGCCACGGCTTGCTGTGCGGTCTGATCTGTGCTGCCGGTTTTGCGGATCAGAAGATCTGGGTGGCCGAAATTTTCGAAGCCTATGATCCCAAAGATCTGCTTCAGGCTGAGGCTTACAAGTTGCTGCAAAGACTCTACGAAGAGACGCTGATCCGTCTCAACAGTCCTGAGCTGGACTTTGAACTGCTGCTGCCGGATGACGAAGATCCCCTGCGCGACCGTACCGAATCCCTGGCTAACTGGTGTGGCGGGTTTGTGTCCGGATTGGGCATGGGGGGCTTACCGGCGCAGGACCAGCTGTCCGACGACCTCGCCGAGCTGCTGGGGGACCTGTCGCAAATATCCAGGGTGGATTTCGATCTGGACGACCCGGACGAGGAAGAGCAATTCGCTTTCGAGGAGGTGGTGGAATATGTACGCGTTGGTGTCCTGTTTGTTCACGAAGAGCTGCAGCCCGGTACAGCCGCCCGACAGACCATTCAGTAGCCGACATGGATCAAAAAGAATTCGCGCGCCGGCGTAAACAGTTGATGCACATGATGGGGCCGGGCTCCATCGCTATCCTGCCGACCAACCCGGAGCAGTCGCGCAACCGCGATGTGGACTTCCCGTTCCGGCCGGACAGTGATTTTTATTATCTCAGCGGATTTTCCGAGCCGGAGGCCGTTGCCGTGCTGGTGCCCGGCCGCGGTCACGGCGAGTTCCTGCTGTTTTGCCGGGATCGAGACCCGGAACTGGAAATCTGGAACGGGCGGCGAACCGGACCGGACGGCGCCGTACAGAAATTTGGCGCCGACGATGCTTTTCCAATCAGTGATATCGATGACATCCTGCCCGGCCTTCTGGAAAGCCGCGAGCGGGTATTTTACACCATGGGGGCGGCGCCTGATTTTGACAAGCGCGTGATCGGCTGGGTGAACCGGATTCGCAAGCAATCACGTGCCGGCAAGCACGCGCCGGACGAGTTTGTTTCGCTTGAACATTTCGTGCACGACATGCGCCTGTACAAGAGCCGTGCCGAAATCAGGGTCATGCGCCAGGCCGCCAACATTGCTGCGCGCGCCCACAAGCGCGCGATGTGCCTGTGCCAGCCGGGCATGATGGAATACGAACTGGAAGCCGAGTTTTTACATGAATTCCGTAAAGCCGGTGGTGAACCGGCCTATCCGTCCATTGTCGGCGGCGGCGACAATGCCTGTATTCTGCATTACACGGAAAACGATGCGGAATTGAATGATGGTGACCTCGTGCTCATCGACGCCGGTATGGAACACCAGTGCTATGCTTCTGACATCACTCGTTGCTTCCCGGTGAACGGGCGTTTCAGCGCGCCACAACGGGCGATCTATGAACTGGTGCTGGATGCACAGCAGGCCGCCATCGAGGCGGTCTACCCGGGTAACAACTGGAATGGACCGCATGAGGCGGCAGTTAAAGTCATTACCAGAGGGCTGGTAAAGCTGGGACTGCTCAAGGGGCGGCCGGCAACACTGATCAAGGAGCAGGCTTACCAGCGATTTTACATGCACCGTACCGGCCACTGGCTGGGTATGGATGTACACGATGTCGGGGATTACAAGGTTGGCGATGAATGGCGGGTGCTGGAGCCCGGTATGGTACTGACGGTGGAACCGGGTTTGTATATTGCAGCGGGCAGCAAGGGTGTGGCACGCAAGTGGTGGGGTATCGGCGTGCGTATAGAAGACGATGTGCTGGTGACCAGCAGTGGACACGACGTATTGAGTAAGAATGTGCCCAAACAGGTGGACGAGATCGAGGCTTTGATGACTGGATGATGGCTGACGAAACAGACATTCTGATCATCGGTGGCGGCCTGGTGGGGGCCAGCCTGGCCGTCGCCCTCGGTCAGGCGGGGCTGACTGTCACCGTGGTGGAAGCCTGCCCGCTTTCCGTCGATCTGCAGCCTGACTATGATGAGCGCAGTATTGCGCTGGCGCAGGGTTCTCAGCGTATTTTCTCTGCGCTTGGGTTGTGGGACTCGCTGCAGGATGAAGTCTGTCCCATCCATACCATCCATGTTTCCGATCGCGGCCATTTCGGTTTCACGCGTCTGCGCCGCGAACAGCAGGGCGTGCCAGCGCTGGGTTACGTGGCCACGGCGCGGGTGCTGGGGAAAACACTGCTCGACCAGATCGACAGACTGCAGAATGTGCGGACGCTGGCGCCGGCCCAGTTGATCGATTTTCAGGTGCTTGCCGATGGTGTGTCGACGCGGCTGATGCTGGAAGACCGGACACTGGAGTGCAATGCCCGATTGCTGGTGGCGGCGGACGGCGCGCAGTCCTCGGTTCGCGATCAGCTGGGCATCCACAGCACCCGGCGGGATTATGGCCAGACGGCCGTGATTGCCAATGTCACTGCCGCGCGTGGCCATGAGAACGTTGCCTACGAGCGTTTTACCGATAGCGGGCCACTGGCATTGCTGCCCATGAGCGGGCAGCGTTGCGCGCTGGTGTGGACCGTGCGTTCGGATCAGAGTGATGACATCATGGCGCTGGATGATGCGCAATTCCTGTCCCGCCTGCAGGAGCGTTTCGGTTACCGGCTCGGGCGTTTCGTCAAAGTCGGTCAGCGCCACGCCTATCCCTTGCAGCTGTTGCAGGCCAGGGAATCCATCCGTCCGCGCATGGCATTGATTGGGAATGCCGTCCATACCCTGCACCCGGTCGCCGGCCAGGGCTTCAACCTGGGACTGCGGGATGTGGCGGCGCTGGCCGAGGTGGTCATGGATGCGCGACGCAAGGGCGTGGACATCGGCGACAGCACCGTGCTGGGGCGTTACGCCGACTGGCGGCAAACCGATCAGCGTCGCGTTGTCGCGTTTACCGACAGTATGGTCCGGCTTTTCAGCCATAGCCTGCCACCGCTGGCCTGGTTGCGCGATGCCGGTATGCTGGCACTGGATATCTGCCCCCCGGCCAAACGCTGGTTTGGCCGCCTGACCATGGGACGCTCAGGGCGCTTGCCGAGGTTGGCGCGTGGCCTCGAACTGTAGCGGGTCCCCCGTACTGGAAACCATGAGTCGAAACAATCTTTGCAAATGAAGCAGGTTCCAGGATTTGCTCTCGCAAAGGCGCAAAGCCCGCCAGGAATTATCCTTTGCGTCTTTGCGCCTTTGCGGGAAAATAAAGCACTCATCACGACTTATTGGTCTGAGGCGAGGCCTCGCTAGAATGTCTTCGAAAAAAGAATTTGACATTGTCATTGCCGGCGGCGGGCTGGTTGGTCTTTCGCTGGCGGCCGTGCTGGGTAAAGCCGATTTCCAGGTCGCGGTGCTGGAAGCCAGGCAGGCGGATTTCGACTGGCCGGAAGGCAGTATCGACTTGCGCGTCTACGCCATAACCCGGGCCTCGCAAGCGTTGTTTGTCGATGCCGGCATCTGGCCGGCTGTGCAAGCCAACGCGGCGCCGTTCCGCGAGATGCGTGTCTGGGACGCGGGTGGCAGTGGTGACATTCATTTTGACAGCGCCGAACTGGGCGAGCCCTGCCTGGGACACATCCTGGAATCGCGCGTCATTGAAAAGGCGTTACTGGATGTGGTGGCCGATTTGCCCGGCGTGAATCTTTTCTGTCCAGCCAGGGTAAAAGCGTTCGAAGAGCAGGGAGACAGGCAACAGGTCGAGTTGCGGGACGGGCGGCTGCTGGGGGCCAGGCTGTTGGTGGGCGCTGACGGCAAGGATTCCCTGGTGCGCGGTTACGCCGGTATTCATGCCAGGGCGTCTGACTATGGTCAGCAGGCTCTGGTAGCCGTCATCTCTACCCAGTATCCCCACGCGGAAACCGCCTGGCAGCGATTTCTGCCGAGCGGGCCGTTGGCGTTTCTGCCATTGACCGATGGCCGGTGCTCGATTGTCTGGTCGGCAGACAGTGACGAAGCCAGGCGCCTGATGGAGCTTGACGATGCAGGTTTCTGTGCGGCGCTCGGCGAGGCGTTCGATTACCGTCTTGGTGAGGTGCTGGATTGCGGTGAGCGGCTGCTGTTCCCGTTGCGGCGCCAGTATGCGGAACGTTATGTCGCGCCGCGTCTGGCGCTGGTCGGCGATGCGTCCCACGTGGTACACCCGCTGGCCGGGCAGGGGGTGAATCTTGGCATGAAAGATGTCAGAGAACTCAGCGATACGCTGTTGCGGGCGCGCGGCAAGGAGCGCGATATCGGTTCGCTGTTGGTATTGCGCCGCTATGAACGTGCACGGAAAGGCGACAACATGGCGACGATGCTGGTAATGGACGGATTCAAACACCTGTTTGGCAGCCGTGTTGCCCCGCTGCGCTGGGCACGCAACCTGGGTCTGAATCTGGTTGACGCGGCGCCCCTCCTGAAGAACCAGATCATGCGCGCAGCAATGGGTCTGTAGGGGCGGAGCATCATGAAAGTCACGGAAATCAATATCTACCCGATCAAATCCACCCGGCGCATTGCCTTGCGCGAAAGCGAGGTGTTGCCGCGCGGCCTGCGCTGGGACCGTCGCTGGATGCTGGTGGACGCGGAAGGCAGCTTCATTACTGCGCGCCAGCATCCCACTCTGGCAATGGTCCGGACGGATGTCAAAGACGATGTCGTGCAGGTGAGCGCGGCAGGGCGTAGCATGTTGCGGCTGCCGTTGCAGCCGCCTGATGGCCAGATCACCTCCGTGACGGTGTGGCACGACGTGTGTGATGCCGTGCTTGCCGGAGTGGAAGCCGATGCCTGGTTTTCCGATTATCTGGGTTTTTCCTGCCGCCTGGTGCAGATGACCGATGAACTGGTTCGCGCCGTTAACCCGGACTATGGGCAGGCCGGTGATGAGGTGAGTTTTGCCGACGGTTTCCCGCTGTTGCTGATTTCGGAAGCGTCGTTGAGCGATTTGAACAGCCGCCTGCAGAGCCCTGTTTCCATGCGCCGCTTCCGTCCCAACCTGGTGGTTGATGGCGCGGCGGCCTACCAGGAAGATGGATGGCGGCGTATCCGCATCGGTGATGTTGAGTTTGAAGGCGTAAAAAAGTGTTCACGCTGTGTGTTTACGACCATCGATCCGGATACCGGCGTCAAGGATCCGCACCAGGAGCCATTGCGTACCCTGGGTAGCTATCGCCGTCAACCGCAAGGCGGTGTGCACTTTGGACAGAATCTTATCCCCCGCAACGGGGGCGTTATCCATGTCGGGGACAGGGTTGGGATTCTGGTCTGACAGGGTTGACTTTATGTCTGTCAGGGGCTTTCCCGGTCCGAAAATGGCTGTCGGACGCTTGGCGGAGCCGGATCAGGGGGGTATAGTCAGCCCTCAATCCCGGAATGCTGCGGGAGAGAGCCGGCCAGGCCGGTCGCCGAAGGCGCAACTCGCTCGGAATCGCTCAGGCAAAAGGACCGCAGCAGCAGGCTTCAAGCCGGATTGACTCTGGAGAGCGGCGCAGGGGGAACAGACCCTGGCCCACCGAAGGGGAAGGTGTTTTTAAAAGGCGCCTACACTCTCAGGTTACCGGACAGAGGAGCGACGCTCTTTCCTCGGGAGCCGTCGCCTCGTTTTTTCGCCAGGCGGCGCGAAACGCAACACGTTCGGTGCACAGAGTCAGTATGGGAAAAAAGACCCCGCTATACGAAACCCACCAGGCCATGGGCGCCAGGTTGGTTGATTTTGCCGGCTGGGACATGCCTGTCCACTATGGTTCACAAATCGAAGAACACCACATTGTACGGCGTGATGCCGGCATGTTTGACGTCTCGCACATGACAGTGGTCGATCTGGTCGGTAGCGAGGCACGCCCGTTTCTGCGCCACCTGCTGGCCAACAATGTCGACAAGTTGCAGGAAAAAGGCAAAGCCCTGTACAGCTGTATGCTCAATGAGCAGGGCGGGGTCATCGATGACCTGATTGTCTATTTCCTGGAGGAAAGCTGGTTTCGCCTGGTGGTGAACTCGGCGACCCGCGATAAGGATCTGGACTGGATTGTCGGGCAGGCCAGGGCGTTTGGGGTGGATGTCATCGAACAGTCCCATCTCGCCATGATCGCCGTACAGGGGCCCAGGGCAAGAGACAAGGTACTGCCGTTGCTGGATGAAGCGAATCGCCAGGCGGCTGCGGATCTGAAACCCTTCTATGGGGAAGAGCACGGCGACTGGTTCGTGGCCCGCACCGGTTACACCGGCGAGGACGGTTTTGAGATCATGTTGCCGGAAGACCAGGCGGCCGGCTTCTGGAACGCCCTGAAAGAAAATGCTGTGCAGCCCTGCGGGCTGGGGAGCCGGGATACCCTGAGGCTGGAAGCCGGCATGAACCTGTACGGTGCCGACATGGATGAGTCGGTCAGTCCACTGGTGTCCGGACTGAACTGGACGGTGGGCTGGAGTCCGCAAGAGCGCGATTTCATTGGCCGGGCGGCGCTGCAAAGGCAGCGCGATGCCGGACCGAAGGAAAAGTTTGTCGGCTTGCTGCTGGAAGATAAGGGCATCCTGCGTAACCACCAGCGGGTGGTGGTGGAGGGCGCTGCTGACGGTGAAATCACCAGTGGCAGCTTTTCGCCCACGCTGGACCGTTCCATTGCGCTGGCGCGGGTACCGGCACAGACAGGTGAACGCTGTCAGGTTGATGTTCGTGGCAGGTTGTTAGCGGCGCGTGTGGTGAAGCCGCCTTTTGTGCGCAACGGCAAAGCACTGGTTGGGTAGAGTTGAAATAGAAAGAGGAGTCGGTCATGAGCGAAACGCCAGGCGATCTGAGATACAGCAGAAATCACGAATGGGCGCGTGCCAACGACGATGGCAGCATCACCATCGGTATTACCGATCACGCCCAGGACCAGCTGGGTGACCTGGTTTATGTCGAGGTGCCGGAGCCGGGCCGCGAAGTGGAAGCCGATGAAGCCTGTGCTGTGGTTGAATCCGTAAAAGCGGCATCCGACATGTACGCACCGATAGCCGGTACGGTGATAGAAGTGAACGAGGCGCTGGCAGACAAGCCCGAAGCGGTTAACCAGGACGCCTACGGTGAGGGTTGGCTGATAAGACTCAAGCCTTCCTCCAGCGATGCCCTGAGCGGTCTGATGGACGCCGATGCGTATCGGGAATTTGTCGAGTCTGAGTAGCAGGGTGCTTATTTGACCTGAGGTTATTTGATCAGCCACTATTTTCGTGTATTCAGTGGCCAACTTCCATACGTTTCAGTAACTAACTGAATTGATAGCAGCGATGCCGTTTATACCTCACACCGAACAAGACATTCGTGACATGCTGGAAACAATCGGCGTGTCTGATATCGAGCGGCTGTTCGATGAAATCCCGCAGAACCTGCGCAGCGGGAAGCTGGAAAAAATTCCAGCCGCCATGAGCGAGCAGGAAATCAGCCGGCTGATGAGCCAGCGCGCAGCGCAGGACGGACAAGCCCTGTGCTTTATCGGTGCCGGCGCCTATGAACACCACATCCCGGCAGCGGTATGGGAGATTGCGACGCGCGGTGAATTCTACAGTGCCTATACACCGTACCAGGCGGAAGCCAGTCAGGGCACCTTGCAGCTGATTTATGAATTCCAGAGCATGATGACGGCACTGATGGCGATGGATGCCTCCAATGCCTCGTTGTATGACGGTGCCTCGGCGCTGGCCGAAGCCAGCTTGATGGCGATTCGCAGCAATCGTAAATCCAGATCACGGCGTATTCTGCTGCCGGCTGCGGTACATCCGGCCTATCGCGGGACTGCCCACAGCATTGTCGCCAACCAGCAGATTGAACTGCTGGAGGTGCCCTATCACGATGAGGGGGGGCACACCGCCGTGGAAAGTCTGTCGCAGTATGACGGTGAAGACATTGCTGCGCTGGTGATTTCCCAGCCGAACTTCTTCGGTGTGCTCGAAGAGGTGGACGCGCTGACCGACTGGGCACACGCCAACGGTGCCCTGGTGATCGCTGTGGTCAACCCGATCGCCATGTCACTGTTGAAGCCGCCGGGTCGATGGGGTGAAAAAGGCGCCGATATCGTCGTCGGTGAAGGGCAGCCGCTGGGTATACCCTTGTCTTCCGGTGGTCCCTATTTCGGCTTTATGTGCACCAGGAAGGAGCATGTGCGGCAGATGCCGGGACGTATCGTGGGCCGTACGGTCGATCGCGATGGCCGGGTGGGTTATACCCTGACCCTGCAGGCGCGCGAACAACACATCCGCCGTTCCAAGGCGACTTCAAATATCTGTACCAATCAGGGCCTGATGGTGACCGCGGCTACCATTCACATGGCGCTGTTAGGCGGTGAAGGTTTGCGCCGCGTGGCACTGGCATCTCACGCAAACACGCGCAGGCTGGTGGAGAAACTCACTAGCGACACCATCAGTCTGCGTTTTAACCGGCCGTATTTTCATGAGGCGGTACTGAACAGTGTGTTGCCCCTGGGGCGGCTGTTAAGGCCCTTGTATGCGCATAATCTGCAGCCCGGCTATGCACTGGGCGAAGACTACCCGGAACTGGGTGAGTCGA
>Ga0055476_10000151_pt1 | contig 16768 bp, 19 predicted proteins | sample Muzzi_CordC_D2_FD_57682 | JGI IMG/M metagenome (GOLD analysis project Ga0055476, IMG submission 57682) | Wetland microbial communities from San Francisco Bay, California, USA, that impact long-term carbon sequestration - Muzzi_CordC_D2 | ecosystem: Environmental > Aquatic > Marine > Wetlands ... | reverse complement strand
CATTGCTATGAATGATGAAGCTGCTGCCGTCAGCATCGAACAGGCTGAGACGGCCCGGTGACAGGGTCACCCGGTTGGTCGTATGCTTCATGGACCCCCTGCCGTTTTTCACCTTGATGTTGATGAGATCGCCCATATGATAGGGATGATTGATGTCTGTTGCGGGGACAGTGTCACCCGCGCTGTCTGGGCGCGTCTCCCCGAAAGGCCCCGGATCATGGTGACCCCCGGCAGCACTACAGGGTTCACAGGCGGCCTTTTCGTGAATGTGCACCGCATGCTTGCCATCGGACAAGCCCTCTACCTTGAGATGGATGGTGACTTCCTTGATACCTTCGTCTGTCGTCTCTTCCCTGAGTGTCGCCCTCCCTGTAATGCTGGCGTCTGTACAGCCTTTGATGTCGGCCGTGCCCATGAGTTTTGCGGCATAACCGGGTAGCGAAAAGCAGGTTAATGCAGCCGCAGTAAGCAGGGTAACCCAGACAGGAGTGACAGATTTTGGCGATGTTTCGATCATCAGCAATTCCTCCTTGTGATCATGGCTCGAAAAGCCCCCCTCGGACAGCTGGCGCCAGAGTTGTTATTGAGGGGCGGGCAAACCTGCTCTGACACCAGTTATTAATAGTGCAAAAAGGGGGCAGTGGCAAATACGAAAGGGGTGCTTTTATCAAAGGTCCCCGTTAATACTTATGCTCGTTGCGAAATTAACGGCCATTCTACTGCGATCCCTTGACGCCCATCACTGTGCGGTCTCTGCAAACTCGAAACTGAAGTAGTCGCCAAGCGCTTCCCGCATCTGGGGAACGGAAATGCTGCGTCCCCACGGCGGCGTGGCCCAGACCTGACAGATCATGGTCAAGACTTCCGCTTGCTTGTCCGATTTCAGAAACAGATTTTTATAGAATCGCTTGATACCGGGAGCGGACACCCATTCCTCGCCGTCTCCCGCGTTGGTAATCAGAAAAGTGTCAGGCTGTATGTCCTGCGGGCCGAGATTCCTGACTCTGAATTGACAATTTACGGTATATTCATCAACACCGCCCGCCTGCCGACCCTGTTGAAAATTGATATGCGCGCTGCCGGTCGGGATGGTCAGTTCCTGCTTGAGCGCCAGCTTCGAGCCTTTGGGTATTATGAAGGCAAATGAATTGACGTCGTATGTGGCAGGGGTACGGCACCCTGCCAAAGCGATCGCAAAAACCAGCAAAAACATTTTCTTCATGATTGGCAACTCCCAGCCCGTGAGTGCGTTTTGATCGGGCCGGTCCACGGGTTATCATCGAGCCAGATAAACTTACAGCTCAGTATACACCCCATGACCAAAACTGCATTTATCTACCTGACCCTGCTGGTGGGATTATTCACCTATTTACTGTACAGATATCATGACTCACAGCCGCCGGATCAGCAACAGATCGAGCGCTGTAACGAACTGGTCAGTCAGATGCCTGAGAGTAACGAGGAAGAGATAAACCGAAGTATCAACACATTCCTGGAATGCCTGGATAACTAGCCGGGTTCAGCCATCGTCCAGGATCGACAGGTAACTTAACATGTCCTGCGCTTGTACCTCACTGATGGCTTCGAACAGCTCCTTGTCATCGGGATCATCGTCGTGCAGGCGCTCCCCGCTGCGGAATTTCTGCAATTGCCGTTGCAGGTATGCTGAATGCTGTCCTGCCAGGGGGGGGATCTGCTTTGCAGCTTTGCCATGGCCGTCTCGCGCGTGGCAGCTGCTGCACTCTTTCCGGTATAACTGCTCACCTGCCTGGATGTTGCCGTCCAATCTGGCTATGTTGATGACCCGTTTGCTCTGTTGCAGGCGGGCAAAGGCATCGAAGTTGTCTTCGTCAATCGGCGGCAGTCTGGTTGGCAGCTCGATCTGTTCAAGGTAGGCTGCGACCGAGAGCAGGTCTTGTTCGGGCAATTCACGGTCCGTGGTATAGGGCAGCATCGGGATGTTGAGTCGTACGCGGCTCTTGAAGTCACGCAGTTGCTTGGCGATATAGCCCTGTGGCAGGCCGGCCAGGCGCGGGTATTCGCCGTCGGGCATGCCTTCACCGAACTCACCGTGGCAGCCGGCACAGGTGCCGTTGATTTCCTGTCCGTATTCGAGGTCGACGCCGGTGGCTTTGCCGTTGGCGGGTTCTGCAGCCGTACCTGACTGACCCTGCAACGCAATCCCGGCAATGAAAAATACCGTGGCAATACCGCTCAGTTGTATTGATTTCATTTATTACCGCAGGCTGAAGCAGAAACACGCGCCCTTATCCGGTGCCCCTTCTGCCCATATCCGACCGCCATGGCGAAAGATAATGCGTTGAACGGTGGCCAGGCCAATTCCGGTGCCCGGGAACTCCGCCTCGTCATGGAGTCGACTGAATGGCCTGAACAGCTTATCAGCATAGGCCATGTCGAAACCTACGCCATTGTCACTCAGACAATACACGGTTTCGTTGTCTTCTTTCTTTGAATTGAAAACGATCCTGGCGTTATCTGTGTTTGCGGTGAACTTCCATGCGTTGCTGATCAGGTTATGCAGTGCAATATTCAGCAGGCCGGGGTCGCCCATGGTACGCAGACCCGGTTGAATTTGAAAAGTAACCGAATGTCCGGGATATTCATCGGTGAGTTGCTGTGCAAGCTGTTGTGCGATTTCACTGAGATCCGTTTCCCGGTTGACGATATCCCTGCGGGTAATGCGTGACAGCTCAAGAATATCATCAATGAGTTGTGCCATATGTTTGCCGGCACTGATAATTCTCTCCAGGTCATTTTTCTCACTTTTTTCGAATTTGTCACGGCCGTCTTGGAGGAGAAGCTGACTGAAACCGATAATAGATCGCAATGGAGTGCGCAGATCATGCGCGATGGAGTAGCTGTAGGACTCCAGCTCCTGATTGCTGGCTTCCAGCTCCCGGGCTCGCTGATCCAATAACACGGTGTTGTGCAGCGCATCCCAGTATTCCTTGTGGATACGCCTGGCGACGCCGAACATGAATATGCTGTAGGTTAAGAACAGCAAGGAAATGGCTAAGGTTTCCGTGGTCTGCAATAGCGCTGCGACTGTCGGCGGCAATAACAGGAGTGCCAGAGAAACCATGATAAGATCCCGGTGTATTGAGAGCGTCGTTATAGCGCCAGCAGAGATACCCGCCGTAGTGAGCAGGGTCAGCATGGCGGTCAACTCCAGCCCATAGTCAACTACCGTATGTGCGCAGAATACGCCCCAGACGCCGGCTAACAACAGTGTTAAGGCGCTGAAGCCAGCCAGCCAGGCACCCGGATTGAGCTTATACAATGTGTTGAACTTCAAAATCATCCAGGTACGCAGTGTAGCTGCCACCACTATCGTCAGACCTGCAAGCACTGCGATGGTACGGTGATCGTTTGCATAGCGGGTAAAAGTGATAATAATGGCGTATAGCGCGACATAAACCAGACCAGACGCCTGTGCCCGACGTGCCAGATCCTTATCGGCAAGGTGTTGCAGCGAAATGTGCTGTAAAGCGCTGCTCATTCAGACGGAGTATCGCAGGGCATGGGGGTAAATTGTCCAATCGCTTCCAATGTCTCGTTGAACCCGAACAGCCTCATGTCCGTCATGCGCTGAGGGTAAAGAATACCATCCAGGTGATCGCATTCGTGTTGCACCACTCTGGCGTGGAAATCGCGGGCTTCACGTTCAATGACATTACCCTGCTGATCGAAACCCGAATAGCGGATATGTGAATAGCGCGGTACCACACCGCGAAGGCCCGGCACACTCAGGCAGCCCTCCCAATCGGCATCTTTTTCGTCAGACAATGGTTCAATGACAGGATTTACCAGTACCGTTTCAGGGACAGCATCCGCGTCAGGATAGCGGGTGTTGCTATCGAATCCAAACACTACCACCCGCAGTCGGACACCGACTTGCGGTGCGGCAAGACCCGCGCCGTCTTTGGCTTGCATGGTGTCCATGAGATCCTGCACCAGAGCATGGAGTTCGGGCGTATCGAATGCCGCCACCGGCTGGGAGATCGTCAGCAAGCGGGGATCACCCATATACAGAATTTGTCGAACAGCCATTTACATGCCTCGTTTGCAGAGTCAAAAGGACTCGGTGACGCATCGCAATGTTAACAATTCTACGCTGTTAACGCCCCTCGATTTATCTGCGAATCAGGTGCGAAGTACGATGCGGAGACCGGGACTCCGGAAGAAATCCCCGATATGCTTGAAAATGACTGGGAAGGAGTGGTTGAAAAAGTGCGTGTAGACATGGAAATCCAGCTCGGTTGGCGGTGACAAAACGCAATGTCAATGACTCCCGTTTTTCATCGGTCCCTTTAATTGCAAATTAACGACATTTTATAATCATGCTACGGTTCGGGCCTGATTCCCCGTAAACCCCATATTCAATACCTGCTACAACCATACCGGTGCCACCCGTTTTATCGACAATCTCAAACCCTTTTTCGCCGCAAATCTGGCCCGCCTTTTCATAGCACAGACTCCAGCTAATTCCCTCACCTGAACAGTCAATACTGTAGCCCCGTTGGCCTTCTGCGATATCAACTTCTTTGGCGGTCGCGCATGCTGTTAACAATATTACGAGGAACATCGGTAATGCTGTTTTCATATCCTGTTTCGCTCTTATGTTAACTGCCTGTCACGTTGCGCCCTAGTGCCATAGTTGATGGCAATGGTACTGTCCAGGCTTTCACGGCTGACGCCACCCCTGCGAGGCGCAGCCGGCAACGGTGAGGGCAACGACGCCTGGTACAGCAAGTAATTGAAGGGGGTTTGTCAGGTGCATCTGGTTATCCTTTCCTTTGGGCGGTTGACGGTTTCGAAAATGATACCGCTACCCGATGGAGGCGACCAGCGCTGTGCTCGTTAATTTGGAAACATTGCACACAGATGGAAAAATTGAGCTCGGTGCGTACGACGGGTGACACTTTGCAATACAAATACCATCAAGTGCTCTGGCGCCTTTGAGTTTTGACATCGCTGGGCAGATACCCGTATTGTTTCCATGGGTAACGCTTGCGCAATCAGGAATAATCAATGTGATTCAGTAAGAGGCGTTTATCAAGGAAGCGGAGCTTTCATTCCTGGAACAGGCATAAGCTGGCCGCTCAACATCCGGGAATACCGATCGGACCCGGAGCATCAGGCAAGGCGCAACAACCCGCCATAACGGACAACACAACTACAATAAGGGTGATCTTGACGAGCGTTGACATCTTTTAATTATACTCCGGTGAATGGTTTACTGGCCGCGCAGTTTCGAACGCACCAGGCCGATATGCAGGCGCAGGTCATAGAGTTCGTCGACCTAGTAAAGGGCACATGGACCTTGCGTACTTCCTCTTCAATGGCCTCCAGTCTGACACGCAGACCTTGCAGCTTTTCGTCAGGCTCCCGCTCGGGGTGATCAATAATGATACTCTGTTGTCGATTACCGTGTCATTGTCTACAGAATATGATTCTGCAGGCGCCAGCGATTAATCGAGCTGGCGTAGTGGGTCAATACATCCCCGGCATCAGGCGCGGTTCGCAGAAGCCCGTTGCGCTGTTTCAGCAATTTGCGCGCCAGGTGGACAGCAGGGCGAGCAGCACAACCAGCCACACTGGCAGGGTGAGGGTGCTATCCATGCCGGGTGTCGTCCTGCAGTGTCGCTGTTAGCGGCAAGAGACGTCAATCCGGCCTGACCGGACGCTTGTTACCGTATTCATCCACGGCGACATAGGTGAACGTGGCTTCCGTCACCTTGAAGCGGTCTGCCTGGCCGGGATTTCCGCGCAGTATCGGGTTGACCCAGATCTCCAGCCGTACAGTAATTGACGTGTTACCAATGCGTACCAATTCGCCATAACAGCACACCACGTCGCCGACCTTGACCGGCTTGATGAACTTGATTGAGTCCACGGCCACAGTGACGACGCGTCCCTGAGCCGTTTCCTTCGCGAGGATGCTGCCACCTATGTCCATCTGCGACATAATCCAGCCACCGAAAATATCGCCGTTCGGGTTGGTGTCCGACGGCATGGCAAGGGTGCGGAGCAGTACCTCGCCACAGGGTTGTGCCTGAATGCCTGCCATAGTTCTGGTATTCCGGATCGGCCATTAAAATGGGGAAGGGCAGTCTAGCAGAAATCGGCTCTCGCCCAATTGATTCAATATTTGTTTATCTGCTCTTTTCTTCAGTAACCCGCGATGACCGGCTCAGGATAAACACAGCGCCATAGAGCATAACAAGCGCCACAATGACCTTAACCAGGGAATTCACCCCGGTAAAAAATGCCAGATAAGTAAAACTTCCTGTCATGGTGACAATCGAAAAAAGTTTCGCCTTGACGGGAATGACACGATGGTTGCGCCATTGGTTTAAAGGTGGGCCGAAGAGTCTGTGCGCATAGAGCCAGTCGTGAAATCGCTTCGAACTCTTGGAGAATGCCCACAGGGCAAGCAACATGAACGGCGTTGTCGGTAAGCCGGGCACAACGGTACCGACGGCACCCAGTGCGAAAAAGCTCCAGCCAAGCAAAAGATACACAGGCTTCATATGCTGTAAAAGTATAGAACGAATCATGGCAACCAGGTATTCCAATGTCTGTAGGGTGCGCCGTGCGCAGCGGAAAAACAGGCAAGTTATTGATTCATGGTGCCCCAGGGCACCCTCTCTCGCCTGGCGGCGATTCACCTTTGGGCGCTGACCCCGTTTATTGTCAGGGGTGCACTTTGGCGCCAGACAGGTAAACTCGTCGTCACAGCAGAAATAATCGAGAGGAAATAAACATGCGTTGGCGGGGCAAACGAACGAGCAGTAACATAGAGGACCGGCGCGGTTCATCGACCGGAGGTTTTACTGGCATCGGTGGCCTGAGTGGTGGCGGTGGCCGCAGTGGACTGGTCCGTTTGCTGCCCATTCTGTTTCGCTTTCTCGGGGTTAAAGGCACCGTTGTGGTCGTGCTGGGATTTGTCGCGTACAGCTACTTCAGCGGTGGTGGCCTTCCCGGGCTGCCTCGTGAATCGGTTGGTACCACAGAGCAGATCGGCAGCACGACAAGAACCGGCGCCGGGGTAAAAGAAAGCGCTGAGGAGAAGGAGCTGTCACAGTTTGTTTCGGTAGTATTGGGAGACACCGAGGAAGCCTGGCATGGCTTGTTCGAGGTACAGGGCCAACGTTACAAGGAGCCGAAGCTGGTGCTGTTTCGTGGTACGGTAAACTCTGCCTGCGGCAAGGGGCAGGCAGCCATGGGACCGTTCTACTGTCCCGCTGACCAGAAAATTTATCTCGACCTTGGCTTCTTTAGTGAATTGCGCGAGCGCCACGATGCGCCCGGCGACTTTGCCCGGGCTTATGTGATTGCGCATGAAGTTGGCCATCATGTGCAGACTTTGATGGGTATCTCTGAGAAGGTTCAGGAGAAAAAACGGGGCTTGAACAAAATTCAGGCGAACCAGCTGACGGTGAAACAGGAGCTGCAGGCTGATTGCTTTGCGGGTATCTGGGCGCATAACGCAGATCGTTCCCGCCAGTTGCTGGAAACAGGGGATATCGAGGAAGGCTTGACCGCTGCCAGTGCAATCGGTGACGACCGTCTGCAAAAAGAGTCGCGTGGTTATATCAGGCCGGAGAGCTTCACCCACGGTAGTTCAGCGCAGCGAGTGCGCTGGTTCAAGACCGGACTTGAGAAGGGGTCAATTGAGTCATGCAATACTTTTGCTGCGCCATAGGACTGCTAATCGCCGTGCTCCGGCAACTATCACGTCTGCCCCCTGTTTTCCTGCGCTTTGTGGGCCAGGTAGACTGTGTTGGGCGGCTCACCGCCAGAATACGGATTCGGGTAGGTTACAATACGGGACTCAGACAGGTTCTGCGGGCCCGAGTGTTGCAAGCTGAATCGCTGCTTCAGAAATTCGTCGCTAAGCTGTACTTGGTAGAGAATTTTCCCTTCGAGTCCGGGCTCCGACCGACGCCTGGGACTGATGTCACCCAGCGGTGTTTCCTGTCCTGGTGCAGTGTAGGGAAGGTTGATTTCAGGAACAAGACTGTCTAAGTTATCGTTTTCAGGTAAAAATTACGAATTCGCCACCAAAACCAAAGGAACAGAAATAACATGTCAAAGAAAATAGCTGTCAGTCCATTAACCGCAGCACTGGGCGCCGTGTTCACGGTTTCCCTGGCAAATACCACCATCACCAATGCGGCTGAAAACCCGTTCAGCATGAAGCCGCTTTCCGGCGGGCATACGCTGCTGGCAGAAGGCAGGTGCGGCGAGGGAAAGTGCGGCGAAGGAAAATGCGGTACAAGCAAAGGAGGTGAGGGCATGTGCGGCATGGCCCGCATGGATGCTGATGCTGATGGCAAGGTCACCAAAGACGAATTCATGCAGGGGCACGAAGCCATGTTTGAAAAAATTGATCAGAACGGTGATGGCGTGATCGATAAGACAGAGCGTGAAGTCCACATGAATAAAATGAAGGGTTTCATGGCAGAAGGTAAATGTGGCGAAGGTAAGTGCGGTGGTTCAAAATAGCAACGGACTGTGCGACCTTTAATCGACCCCCGAAACTGAATATTTGAGCGCCCCTGCCGATAACTTGCGGTGAATTATTCACCTCAAGGCTAGGGCAATGAATATCGATGAAGTTATCAATCTGCTGGAAGACAATGGCTTTCACCTGTGCAGCAAGAAACTCGAAGGGAGCAGACCTTTTTTCGCATATTTGGTGCAAACCACGTATGACCTGTATGCCAAGGTGTTCATGGGCGACCAGTACTGGGCAACTCAGGTGGCGTTCAGTGGCCCGGGGCGGTTAAAAAATGAGCCTGATAGAGGCATTTTCTCCTTTACTGAGGAACTGCAAGAGCGCATCACCAGCCATATTCAGTATGCGGAACAGCAGATGAAAATGCCGCTTGAAAAATATGACAAGGTCGATGCGGCGCTTGATCTAACGGTTGCCGAGCAGGTGGCCGAACTGAAGCAGGAAACCGGCCGCGGGTTTGAGTTCGTCTGGTATGGTGAGGGCGACTACCTCAAGGGCCTGTACCGCGGGGCGGTGTTGGAAATCAATAACCATCTCCGAGTCATCTGGTGCGATGGGCATGAGGTGCGTCGCGATGATCTGGATGACGATTACCCGGAATCAGGTGAGGATGCCGGGATTTCACTACAGGAGGCGTTCGACCAGATTGATGATATGGGCAGGCTTGAAGAGCAGCAGATAGAAGAAGAGTTGAAGGCGTAGCAAACAAAGCCCTTTAGCTGCAATGCACATCCAATAATACGGGAATGGTTGGGGATTTCAGCGCTTAAATGAGCTGTACCCGGAGGTGCTGTCGCTTTACGCGACTTAGAATCGTGCCCGAGTTTGTCCGCTCCGGATCATAGTCGACGATCATCAGTTGGTGCTGCCTCTCATTAAAGTGTGCGTCTGTTACGCCCTCCACCCGTTCCACGATGGACTCAATATGCTGCCGATGTTGCTCGTCCAGGATTTCATCGAAGTAAACTATTGCATTGGGTTTGAGATATCGTCTTCTTGATCGTTTTACCAGCATCACCACTGCTCCTCTTCGTTATTCTGGTCAAGGTAATCTAAGCAATACCTGTGCCAGTTCATATATTGACATTGATAACAACGACTTATCATCCATTCGGCACCGCTGTAGCATGCGCGGCGTGTTACTTGGAAGCGACAAGGAACGTTGCTCTGGCCCTATCAATCAGAATCTGTTCGCTTTTATCTGTCACCCGGTGGCAACAGCCAGCCTGCCAGATAAAATGTGTACTACGCTTTACCGAGATTAGAAATCCGGCAATTTATCAGGGGTTGACTTTTGTTGACTCTGGAAGATGATGCTGTGCCCCTCAGATCCTCCAGAGGGCTGTCGCTAGCTGCCGGAACGCATGTTTGTGGGAGTGGGTTGTGGTGTCCATGCCCGCCTCGGTAACAGGTGTGTCATGGATTTTGCCGCATCTGGTGGAGTAGATTTCACAAAACAGTTGCCGTTGTGTCGGCCGTTATTTTATTGATATCAAACTGTACTTCACAGTATTCGGATTGCTCACTCATCGGTGTCGGGTCGTCAGTACAACAACTTCCAGCAATGATGCCGGCATAGATAATCCCGGTTTTTGCACGAATGGCATTTGATGTCTCCGTGACATTGAGAATGACCACGCTAATATCTCTTTCGCTAACATGGCTGCTTTGTGACAATCCCTCCTGCAAGGGAAGTAGCTGGGTGTCTATTTTTTGTATTTCCGCCTTTAAAGCGTTTTCAAAATCTGGGGTTCCCCAGGCTTCCAGCGCATTAACAAGTTTAATCACAGGGTGTTCTCACAGTACCCTTAACTCACTCTGTGGCCTGCCACACAGCTGCATGCCCGGGGAAGGCAAAACGGGGCCAAAACGAATTAACCTGGGTGGGTGTTCTGGCAATTGGCTCTGACCCCATTAATGTCTTAATCGAGATAAAATACAATCAGACCGGCACAACGTTCGTTGCACACGGGCCCTTCTGGCCTTGTCCCGCTTCGAATTCTACTTTCTGGCCGTCACTGAGCGTTGCGTAGCCCGAGGTTTTGACTTCGGAATGGTGTACGAACAGATCTTTTCCTCCATCATCTGGAGTGATAAAACCGAAACCTTTGTCTGCGTTGAACCACTTTACTGTACCTGTACTCATACCCTGCCTTTCCTCATTAGATTAATATAGTTTTATCGCTGAATTCTGCGTGTTTCTGCAGAACCCGGTAACAACAATAGCAACGTGCCGGGTAATTTGCGAGGTTTCAGCGATTATCCGGGCGATTCTGGCCCGTTTGTTACGCTTTTTCGTCTGACCATACTGCATATTCATTACCATTGGGGTCACAGAAGTGGAATCGGCGACATCAATCTGCAACTCGACCCGCATCGGCAAGTGATCGGACATCCGGTGTGTCCGCCAATTCGTATATAGAAAGGCAGCAGAATCTCCCTCCCGTCTGACCATCGAGATTTTGAGTAATGGCGCTACTTCTTATCTCGTTATAATTCAACGATATATTCTGTCTGCAGCAATAACTCACTCAGCCGTTGACCGCGACGGGAAACGGAAATCGCAATCAAGCGTATGATCGTTCACCATACCGACTGCTTGCATAAAGGCATAACAGATCGTGCTGCCGACAAACTTGAAGCCGCGCGCTTTGAGCGCTTTACTCATGGAATCGGATTGGGCCGTTTTTGCCGGGACCTCCTCTAATGTTTTCCGCTCATTCACTACCGGGTCTCCATCAACGAACTGCCACAGGAAATCGCTGAAACGGCCTATTTGCTCTTTCAGCTCGAGACAACGTTGGGCATTTAGAACGGTCGATTCCACTTTGAGGCGATTTCGTACAATGCCTGGATCTTCAAGCAAGCTGTTGACCTTGCGCTTGTCATAAAGCGCTATCTTTTTCGGATCAAAGCGATCAAATACTTTACGGTAATGCGCACGTTTTTTAAGTATCGTGATCCAGCTTAATCCCGCCTGTGCCCCTTCCAGGATGAGCATCTCGAACAATTTCCGGTCACTATAGACAGGCACACCCCATTCCATGTCGTGATATTTCACATACAGCGGGTCGTCGCTTACCCAGCCGCAACGTTTAACCGGTTTGGTCATGGCATGACACTCCTGAATCGGAAAATAGCGGCCACAGAGCAACGTGTTACTGATATTAGCGGGAATAACAAGTGCAAAGCCAACTATTTGAGGGCAGGGGGGGGATGTAATTCCAGTTGTTCCCATGATTTTACTCAATGGCCTGATGTTGCTGCAGTTCAGCGACTTCGTCTGAGAGAGTGCTAAACTTCCGCTGATTTCAACGGGCAAGTTGCACTATACTTTTCTATTCTGGTGAAGCCATGACGAAAAACCTTCGCGGCAACGGCCGCTCCTCGGGAATGAACGCCGTGAACGCGGAGTACATTGATCAGCTCTATGAGGCCTTCAAGGCATCGCCCGAAAATATACCATCAGATTGGCGACACTATTTTTACGGCTTCGAGCATGGTGCCGATGGTCAGGTACCGAGTCTGCCCGGACTGCAGCAGGACCCAACCATCGGTGCCGAGAAGCTGATCATGGCCTACCGTATGCTCGGCCACCTTGCGGCGGATATCGATCCGTTACAGATCCATGAACGGGAACACCCGCCTGAACTCGCCCCACAATACTACGGACTGGACGCGGCAGGCCTCGGACAGCCGGTCTCGGTGGTGTCCATTGATCCGGTCAATGCCCGGCCGCTGGACGAGGTTGTCGCTATCCTCAAGCGGGTATACTGCGGCACGGTGGCGAGCGAGCATATGCACATCTCGGCCACGGAGCAACGCCGCTGGATCGAGCAGCGACTGGAGTCAACTCACGGCGACTGGGCTGCACAGCACAGCTCGCAAATGCGCATTGAGTTGCTCCGCGACCTGACAGCCGCCGAGGGGCTGGAGCGCTATCTGCACAACCAGTATACCGGCCAGAAACGCTTCTCGCTGGAAGGCGGGGATGCACTCATCCCCCTGCTCGACGAGCTGGTGCAAGGGGCCGGTGCCTGCGGTGTCACTGATATGGTACTGGGCATGGCGCACCGTGGCCGCCTCAATGTGCTGGTCAACCTGCTCGGCAAGGCGCCCAGTGAGTTGTTCTCGGAATTCGAGCACTCCGTCGAAATCGACGCGCGCAGCGGCTCCGGCGACGTAAAATATCACCAGGGTTTCTACTCCAACATCCAGACAACAGGCGGTCCTGTACACCTGGCGCTGGCCTTCAATCCCTCACACCTGGAGGTTGTCGGACCGGTAGTGGAGGGCGGCGTACGGGCGCGGCAGGATCGTCACGCGGACAACGCCACCGACCTGGTGCTACCCGTGCTGATACACGGTGACGCGGCGTTTGTCGGTCAGGGCGTGGTGACCGAGACACTCAACCTCTCCAAGCTGCCGGCCTACAGCACCGGCGGCACCATTCACGTGGTGATCAACAACCAGGTCGGTTTTACCACCAGCCGCCCGCAGGAAGCACGATCCACGCTGTATTGCACCGAGGTGGCCAAACCCATTCAGGCGCCGATCTTCCACGTCAATGGCGATGATCCCGACGCGGTGCTGTTCGTTACCCAGATGGCGCTGGATTACCGCATGACGTTCCACAACGACGTGGTCATCGACCTGGTCTGCTACCGGCGCCACGGGCACAATGAAGCCGACGAACCCATGATGACACAGCCGTGTATGTATCGGCGCATCCAGGGCATGGGAACGGTGCGCGTGCTCTACGCAGCGCGCCTGGAAGCTGGCGGCGTCATTAAGCCGGGCGAGGCCGCGGCGATGGCCGAGAGCTACCGCGCCTCGCTGGAGGCGGGCAAGGCAGTGGCGCGCCAGTTCCTGGACGGCTCACCTACCGGCTACGAGGCCCACTGGGAAGCCTACCTGGCGGCGAAACCCGGTGAGTTCGTCGATACACGGGTGCCGCTTGCCACCCTGATCAGGTTGGGCGACAAGGCACTGGAAGTGCCCGAAGGGTTCGTACTGCACCGCGGTGTGCAACGCGTGCTGGATATCCGCCGGCGCATGCTCGCTGGCGAGCTGCCACTGGACTGGGGTATGGCCGAGACACTGGCCTACGCCACCTTGCTGGAAGAGGGGTACGCGATCCGCCTGTCCGGACAGGACGCCGGGCGAGGTACCTTCGCGCATCGCCATGCCATGCTGCATCATCAGGACGAACGCGCGAGTTTTTTGCCGCTTGCCGAGCTGTACGACGGACAACCGCGTTTCGAGGTGATCAACTCATTACTGTCGGAACTGGCGGCACTGGCCTTCGAATACGGATATGCCACCTCCAGCCCCGAGACACTGGTTATCTGGGAGGCGCAGTTCGGTGACTTCGCCAACTGTGCCCAGGTGGTCATCGACCAGTTTATCTCCAGCGGTTATTTGAAATGGGGCCGGCTGTGCCAGCTCGTCCTGTTTTTACCGCACGGTTTCGAGGGCCTGGGGCCGGAGCACTCCTCGGCCCGCCTCGAGCGCTTCCTGCAATTGTGCGCCGAGCTCAACATGCGCGTCTGGGTGCCGACCACGCCGGCGCAGTTCTTCCACCTGTTGCGAGATCAGATGAAACGCAAATTCCGGCGCCCACTGATCGTGATGACACCGAAAAGCATGCTGCGTCACCGGCACTCCGTCTCAACGCTGGATGCGCTGACCGGCGGCGCGCTGGCCGTGGTTCTGCCCGAGATAGACCCGATCGAAACCGCAAAAGTGCGGCGCGTGGTGCTGTGTTCCGGCAAGGTGTTTTTCGATCTGCTGGCGGCTCGGCGCGAGCACGACATTACGGACATCGCTATCCTGCGTGTTGAACAGCTGTATCCCTTTCCGCGCCGTCGCCTCGGCGAACTGCTTGATGATTACGCCCAAGCGAGTGAAATCGTCTGGTGCCAGGAAGACCCCCGTAACCAGGGCGCCTGGTACCAGATCCAGCACCACCTGCGCGCCCTGACACGCGACAATCAGACACTGGGCTACGCGGGACGTCCACCCTCGGCCTCACCGGCCTGCGGTTCTCCGCGTCTGCACCAGGCGCAACAACAGGCCTTGATCGGCGTCGCACTGGCGGAAAAAAAGGTCGAGGATCCCGGTGAACGCCTAGATGATACCGATGCCCACCCGTTTGGCTGAATTGAAAAGAGTGTTTTGGAATCAGGTCCTGCAATAATATCTGTGGCAAACTACTGCAGCGCAAGATCCGGGAAGGGAGAACTACAAGGACATCCTGGTTGAGAAACTGGAAAAACAGAAGGAACGGATCGAGCGGTGGTGATAGAAGAGGGTTTGCGTGTTTCGCAATGTCTGGATTATTACTGCTGGCATCGATAGGCGCGCTGTCTGGCGCCGGTTGTACTGACAGCGCCCATCAACAGGCCATCGCGGATGCAGTCAAACGTATCGACAAAGGGAAGCTCAAAACACACGTGGAAGCGCTGACACAAGCCGGTCCTCGCTCAGTGAATGACCGGCAAGCCACAGATCACGCAGTTCGCTATATAAAATCACTTCTGTCCGGATATGGCTACCAGCCCATTGAAGAACCGCTCGGCAGTTCTTTCGTCAATATCATCGCTGAGCACAAGGGGATGGGGAAATCATCGCGCATTCTGGAGCTGGGTGCCCACTACGATACGGTCGATGGCAGTCCAGGCGCCGATGATAATGGCAGTGGTGTAGCAGCGATCCTGGAAATCGCCCGTGTCTTATCTGCCGTCGAAACAAAACACATGGTTCGATTCTGTTTTTTCGCGCTGGAAGAACACGGTCGCGATGGCAGCTATTATCATGTCGAGCAAATTCGCAACAGAAGCGAAGAACTGGATGGCGCCATTATCCTCGAAATGATTGGTTACGCCACCGACCAGCCCGATACCCAGGCGACACCCGCCAGAATTCCGCTGCTATTTTCCCCACCGACCACAGGAAACTTTATCGCCGTGGTCGGTAATTTCCGCTCCGGCGGACTCGGAAACAGGTTTGAGCGCGCGGCAAATCACTACGTGCCGGCGCTTCCTTATTTCAGCGCCAATCGAGTGGGTGGGTTTTTCAAAGATGCGCTGCGCAGCGATCACAAACCCTATTGGGATAACGGCTATCGTGCCATCATGCTGACCGACACCGCCAACTTCCGCAACCCCCACTACCATAACACATCGGATGTCCCTGACACGTTGAACTATGATTTTCTTCACCGGGTAACACAAGCGATTACCGCCACGCTACTGAGCTTTTCGAGGCTCTGAATAATTCGCGGTATAAGGAATGTTGCCGGGCTAGCGCATCCAATGAACGGTATTCCGGAAGCTTAATTGTCCATTCCGCTGAAAGCCGGCACCGAACCCGTCACGGCCTGCATGCAGGGCGCTTGCCCTGTCGCTGCGCTGCCTGCTGTAATTGCTGCGCGTTCGGCAGAATGGCGGTCAGGCCACTGATGCGGGTACTGTGCGAAGGGTGGGTGGAGAGGAACTCCGGGGGTTGCGCGCCACCGGTGGTGCTCATGTTTCTCCACAGGCTGATGCTTTCCGCCGGGTTGAAGCCGGCTCTGGCCATCAGTGTCAGCCCAAGCCGGTCGGCTTCGGCTTCCTGTACGCGGCTGTAGGGCATCAGGATGCCGTATTGTGCGCCAACCCCCAGCAGCCCCATCAGCGAACGGCCGGTCCCGGTCTGTGGGTTTGATAGCGCGGTGATGAGTCCCAGACCCTGTTCGACGGCAAACTTCTGGGAAACCCGCTCGTTGGAATGATGCGACAATACGTGTGCGATCTCATGGCCGATGACAGTGGCCAGCTGGTGCTGGTTCTCTGCGACCGTGAGCAGGCCGCTGTTGACACCGATTTTTCTGCCGGGAAGCGCAAAAGCATTGGCGGACTCATCCTTGAATACGACAACTTCCCAACTGCCGCCAACTTCGCGGGTAATAGCCTGTGCCACGCAATTAACGTAGCGGTTCGCGGCAGTGCTGGCATCCACCGGGGTTTCCTTTTTGATATTTTCGAATGCCTGCAGGCCCATTTGCGTCATTTTACTTTCCGGCATGAGCGTCAGCTGGGAGCGGCCGGTGGGTGTCGTGGCGCAAGCGGTGAGGATGGCAAGAGTGACTAGCAGAAATGCCGGGTTCTTGAACATAGCGCAAGATTAAAGGGGTCGGTGACAAAACGCAATCATTCTCATTTGTCACCGACCCCTTTTCCT
>Ga0055476_10000150_pt1 | contig 16807 bp, 16 predicted proteins | sample Muzzi_CordC_D2_FD_57682 | JGI IMG/M metagenome (GOLD analysis project Ga0055476, IMG submission 57682) | Wetland microbial communities from San Francisco Bay, California, USA, that impact long-term carbon sequestration - Muzzi_CordC_D2 | ecosystem: Environmental > Aquatic > Marine > Wetlands ... | reverse complement strand
CTCTTCCTTGCCCGCCAGGGCACGCGCAGGACCTGAGCCGAGCGCATGAAACGCCTTTTTGCCTTCACCGTGCGACAGGCTCCAGCCAGCGTACTGACTGCCCAGGCAGGCGAGCACGGGATCACTGCTGTGAACGTTTACACTTAAAGGCCAACGGGTGATATTTCCATCGCTATTGAAGCTGATTTGACCCAGTCCGCCCATACAAATTTCGGCGATACGCCGGCCAGCTTCGATACCGCCTGGCACATCGATTCCGGCATCAATCACACAGCAGCCATTTGACAGTCGCTCCTCGGCCACGCGCAAGCGCGCGGCATCAGCACGCAAGGCGTCCAGCAACACCAGTGTGGACTGATTGACACTCGGACGCATCAAAGTTCCCATTTGCGGGCTTACAGCTGACATACTCAACCCCCCGCCATGCATAGAACCGCGTGCGGCTTTGGCAACTCTGATATCAATGCTCTGCATACCAAGCGGCGGCGACGTTCGAGAAAGCCTTGCAGGTCAAGGAAACATCCACCGCTGGCATGTACGGTACAAAGCGGCTGTCCGGCATCGATACGGGTCCCAGCTGGTGGACGATCGCTACACCAGTTCGGCCATCTAAATCCGCGTGGCACCGTCAGCCCTTGTTCGGCATAAACCACCAGCTGCGCGTACCTGCGACTGACAGGGTTACGATCACGCGGCACTTTACCACGGCAGGCTTGTATATGCAGTTTGAACAGGCTTTCCGCACTCTCCGGCTCGTACAGCTCAGCGGTTGCCGTTGGCCTTGCATTGATTTCCAGCACCTGAAATGCCCCTCCGTCAACCACCAGATCCATGCTGTTCAGGCCACGCAGTCCCGCCTTCTCGACACAGGCGTTGATTGCAGACATGACGTCCGTTCGTACCCGATGACTTACCTGCTGATCGGATACCGCGCCTCCATAACTGTAGGGATGTTCCTTCAAAACTGTTGCGTTCCATTGCTCAGAGAAGCCAACAATGCTCGCCTCGCGTCCATTGGCAAGGAACAAAACTGACATTATGCGCCCCTGCATCTTGCGCTGATAGTAATACCCGCACTCATTTACTACTTGCTGCGCTGTCCGTACGTGTCCACCACCGCAGGCACCAGCACGTTTGGCAAGCCAGCCGCGGGTATTCTCCGGACGCCTGTAACTGATCGTCGGGTACGGAATACCGAGTTGCTCCAACATACTGAAGAAACACTCTGGCGAACCCATCCTGTCCAGCACCCGCGGATCGTTGCCTAACAAATCCCGGTTTTCAGCCAGTTCGGCCAACACATCCGGACAGGATTCAAAGCCGGCGCCATACACCAGACCGCCACATCGATCAGGTGGACACAAACGCTCCGCCGCCTCAAGCAACACGGCCCGATCGATACCGTTTTGTGCATTGCCAACCCGGCCCCAGTCACTGGCACAGGCACGCATGTCCATATCACCGAACACATCGAGCACCACCACTGGCATTGAATCGGCAGTTGCAGCACGTGCCAGCGCCCGGCCCGAAAGGGCTCCTATCAATACCGGTCCGGCATCAGGCGACATACTCACGCGCCTTTTCGAAAGCATCCTGAAAATCCAGATACAGAGGCTTATCTGCGTCCAGCATATCCTGGAACAAGGACTGCTGAACCTGGTACTTGACATTACCGATTGCCAGGGCTCCGATACCGACCGCGCCATCGAGACCCGGAATCGGTTTCCCGTCATCCATCAGTTCGACACCCTCGACCCCGAGAGGTGGCACCGCATTCAGATCACCAACAACCTTTAACCGGCTAGCCGCTTGTAAATGTGTCAACGCCAGTATCTGTATACCCGCCTTGGCGGTACCAAACACGACGTCGGCCTCGGTCAACAGTGCCTTCTTCCGCGCGTCGCTGCTGCCATCCGCTGCATCGATGTCGACACTGTAGCGCTGCTTGCAGACCTCAGCCACCTTGCTCGCAACCCGGTCGTCGCTGTGTCCGACGATGCATACATTCGACCCGGCACGGGCCGCAATCACCGATGCCGCCGCTCCCACCGGGCCGCTACCACCAAACACCAGCACGCGCTGATCCGCTAATGTGACATCGTACACCTTGCTCAGTTGTCGCTCGACACAAGCTACCAAACCTGCCGCGGTCGTAAATGCCCCGCTTGGATCGGCAAACACGGACACTTCAAACGGTGGCACCATGGCATCGCGAGCCAGTTGCAGCATATCCATCGCCATATCGATATCGCGTCCGCCGATAAAGATGCCGGTGCGCCGCACTCCCTTCGGACCGCGGGAAAAGATAGCGTCCTGTACCAGCGCTTTCACCTCCGCCTGTTCGACCTGCGTATAAGGAATGACGCTATTCCAACCAGCATCGCAGGCCATGTTCACATCGAATGGGCTGACGTTCTTGGTCGGCGTAAGCATATGTAATATATAGGGCTTGCTCATTGAGATTATTCCGTAACCGGGAACTCACATTGCCGTGTACAGGCTAACGCGCGGTTCAACTTTTTTACGAGTCGTGATATGCCTGCCATGGTTGCGTGCGCGGGTAACCACGAAGGAAAGATTGGGCCGGTCGGCGTAACGGACCTGCACTGCATGCAGCAACTGTCTCGCCCGCACTTCGCTGTCGAGGATAGCGAATCCGGTAGGTCCCCAGGAGCTCTGACCGATACCGAAAATCTCTTGCGCCTTCAGCCAGGCGAGCACTTCCGCGACATCCGGACTGGCAAACCTCCCCGACTGCGCTGGTGAGAAGTGATCCCCGACTACCTCCTGCAGCTGCCCGATCCCCTGCCCGAAGCGCTTGCAATCACCTTCCGCAAGGGCGGGCAAGACCTGCATCAGCACCAGACGACACAGATCGGCAGCATGCTGCGCTGGGAACGCAGGCAGCGCCTGAAAGGCACTGACCTCCTGCGCGCCGTGGAGGCCGGGACCACGTTGGTCGAAAATCAATAGCTGGCGCCAGGCTTCCGGAAAATCACTCTGCATAATCACCGGCGGCGGCTTATCACGACGCCCGCCACGGCCGCCGTCAACCAGAAAACCACCCATATCGAAGGCACCGATGCCGATGCCGGAACGCATACCACGATTCAGCAGTCCCGCCATCTGGCGTGTTTCGAGATCGAGGTTGTATAGAGTCGACATGGCGGCAGCTACGGCGAGGGATAATTGCGTGCCAGATCCTAAACCGACATGATCAGGGATGACACGTTTGATCCGAATCGCCGCACCCTGTGGCAAACCGAGTTGCTCGATAAGTGAGGCAGCACATTTGAGTACCCGTGCTCGTGCGTTGTCAGGCCCCTCGACCTGCAGCGTGTCCGCCGCTGATATTTCGACTTCAGTCGCGATCTCACCGATGGTCAGACCCAGGCTGCCGAAGCGGCGCCCCAGGTTCCCATTGAGATCGAGAAAACCCAGATGCAAACGGGCTGGAGCTTCCACCCGGACCGATTCAAACACTGCTCCCTTGAAATCCTTGCAATTCATCATTGGTTCCCGAGCAACTGGTGTGCCACATGAAATTTCCTGTATTTATGTAGCATTTACCTCACCCATGCAAAAATACTGCGACGAGGGTGGGGCAGTGTGTAACGCATTTCTCCCACTGCTGTGACAACTATTTCCGATAGCGGAGAGGGGCGCTTACTGAGGTATAGCCGACTGTACCAAAAAAGCGAGCCGTCACGATCATTGGTATGCGTGTGGGAAACGCAGCACAGGAATTCGATTGCCTGGCATGATCTATGCGTGATAAGAGGTACAAAATACCGTTGGTTCAGCGTGCCACTGTCAATGGAGCGAGAATTTACCCACTCCCGGACGGGTTTATTCAGGCATTGCACCGCAAAATTATATACTGGCCAATCCGGATGAATCAGGAGTCTACAAATATGCTGCGTTACAACATCGCCTGTCCGTTCTGTGGACTGTGTTGCGACGATCTGACCATCAGGAGTGAGCCGGAGCAGCTCACTGTGGAGGCCAATGGCTGCCCCCTGAGTGAACGAGGCTTCAGCCAGTCTCTGGATTCCGGTGACACCAACCAACAGCCACGCAGTCAAGGGCATGCCTGTTCTCTGAACGAGGCCGTTGCCCATGCTGCGGATCTGCTTCGCGATGCACGGTTGCCCCTGTTTGGCGGACTGGGCACCGACGTGGCCGGAGCACGGGCCGCGCTGCGTTTGGCAGACCGCACAGGCGCGGTGCTCGATCACATGAACAGTGCAGTTATGCTGCGCAATCTGTTGGCGGTCCAGGATAGCGGATGGATGACCGCAACACTGGGTGAAGTTCGCAATCGCGTCGACCTGTTACTGATCTTCGGTAGCGACATCGAGAAACACGCCCCGCGTTTCTATCAACGCTTTTTCAATAACGCTGAATCCATGTTTGGTCAGGACACAGCTGTACGCGAACTGATTATGATCGGTTCCGATGCAGACGCATCAAGCGCGCCCGGTGATGCCCACATTACGTCCATACGCTGCCCCACGGATCGGCTCGGCGATGTCGCCATGACGTTGCGCGCGCTCCAGCAAGGGCGGCCGCTACAGGCTGAGGATGTGGCCGGCATACGCGTCGCACAGCTACGCGAAGTCGTGGCACGTCTTGCTGATGCGCACTATGGCGTGATCGCCTGGGCAACAGCCGAGCTGGATTTCCCGCACGCGGAACTGGCAGTGCAGGCGTTCAGCGGCCTGGTGAAGGACTTGAACGCCACGACCCGCTGTTCCGGGCTGCCCCTGGGTGGCAACAACGGCGACTATACGTTCTCCCAGGTGGCAACCTGGCAGGCAGGCTTCCCGACACGCTTCAGCCTTGCAAGCGGCTGCCCGCATTTTGATCCGATCCAGTACAACTGGAAACGGCTGCTGGAGAGTAATGAAGCGGATCTACTGCTATGGATTTCGGCCTTCGATGCGCAGCGCACGCCACCTTCCGGCAATACGCCCGGCATCGTGCTGGGACGTGCCGGTATGCAGTGCGAGATAGAGCCGGAAGTATTTATCCCGGTCGCGACACCCGGCCTTGATCATGCCGGCCATATATACCGCTGCGACAGTGTAGTGGCACTGCCGCTGCGCAGAGTACGCGTGTCGGGTTTACCCGAGGTGTCCACGGTCCTGCGCGCCATTATGGAAAGTCTATAGTCAATCCTGGAGGACTATCATGTTAATAAAACTAACTGCCGGGACTGTCTACGATCCAGCCAACAGCATTGATGGAGAGGTACGCGACATCTATATCAGCGATGATCGCATAACCAATGATCCGGGAGCGGGTGCGAAACTAGACGCGGAGTATGACCTGCGCAGCATGGTAGTCATGGCCGGCGCCATTGACATGCATACGCATATCGGCGGTGGAAAGGTCAATGTCGCGCGCACCCTGATGCCGGAGCTCTGTCGACAGGCACCGGTGGAACGCAGTGCCCTGACAGGCTCCGGCTGCAGTAAGGCAACGCCGTCGACCCTCCTGACCGGCTACCGCTATGCGGAAATGGGTTACACTACGGCCTTTGAACCGGCAGTGCTTCCGTTCAATGCGCGCCAGGCACATATGGAGATGGCGGATACACCGATTCTGGATACCGGCGGTTATGCCATGCTGGGCAACGACGACTTCCTGCTACGCCTGTTGGCCGAAGGTGCCGACCAGGCATTGATCAACGACTATGTCGCCTGGACCTTGCAGGCTACCCAGTGCATCGGTATCAAGGTGGTCAATCCTGGCGGCATTAATGCGTTCAAATTCAATGCGCGCAAACTGGACATTGATGAACAAAATCCCTATTACAACATCACACCACGCCGGATCGTGCAATGCCTGACCCACGCCCTGCACGAACTGGGGGTACCGCATCCCCTGCATGTTCATGCCAGCAACCTTGGTGTTCCAGGCAATTTCAAGACAACACTGGAGACCATGAACGCTGCTGGCGGTCTGCCGCTGCACCTGACCCATATCCAGTTTCATAGCTACGGCACGGAGGGCAAGCGCAAGTTTTCCTCGGCTGCCGCAGAAATTGCTGAAGCCATCAATTCAAACCCCAATATCAGCGCCGATATCGGCCAGATTATGTTCGGACAAACAGTTACCGTGTCCGGCGACACCATGCGCCAACATGCCAACCACGGTTACGCACATCCCAACAAGTGGGTCTGCATGGATATCGAATGCGACGCTGGCTGCGGTGTGGTCCCCTTCCGTTACCTCGACAAGAATTTCGTCAACGCGATGCAATGGACAATCGGCCTTGAGATATTTCTAATGGTCGACGACCCCTGGCGTGTATTCCTCACTACCGACCATCCCAACGGTGCGCCCTTTACCAGCTACCCACACTTAATCCGCCTACTGATGGACCGCAGCTTCCGCGAGGATTTATTGAAACAGATTCATCCTGAAGCAGCTGCCCATTCGCGTTTATCCGGCCTTACCCGTGAGTATTCGCTGTATGAGATGGCGATCATGACACGCGCAGGACCTGCCCGGATTCTTGGTCTCAAGGATCGTGGTCACCTGGCTGAAGGCGCCTTTGCCGATATCACTGTTTACGACGATCACCCCAACCGGGAACGCATGTTTGAACGTCCCGCCTACGTGTTCAAGAACGGGAAACTGGTGGTACGCAACGGCGAAATCTGCGCCGTAACCCGCGGCGCCACCCATGTGGTACGCCCCGAATACGACCGTGGCATCGAAAAATCACTCAAGAACTATTTCGATCGCTACTGCAGTGTGCAAATGGATAACTTTGCGATCAGCGAAGACGAAATGGCCGAGGGTATTGGCAGCCCGGTTTTGATCACCGAATGCGCGGCACGAGGTGCCGCATGATTATCAATGGCGTAAGTATTGATGACACCTTTGCCGAAGCCTTTGGTATGAAGGCGACGCGAGTGCTTATTACTGCCATTAGTCACCGCTGGGCACGCCATGCGGCAGAAGCCATGACTGGCTTCGCGACTTCGGTAATCGGTTGCGGTGTGGAAGCTGGCATCGAAGCGGAACTGTCCGCAGAACAAGCCCCGGACGGACGTCCCGGCATTTCGGTACTGCTGTTCGGAATGTCCAGCAAAGCCCTCGGCAAGCAGCTGGAAGCCCGTGTGGGGCAGTGCCTGCTAACCGCTCCGGGCAGTGCTGTTTTTGCGGGAATGCGCTGCGACAAGACCATTAACCTCGGACGCAACATCCGCTTCTTTGGCGATGGTTTCCAGACTTCCAAGTTGATCGGTAATCGCCGCTACTGGCGCGTCCCGGTGATGGATGGTGAATTCCTCTGCGAGGAGAGCACCGGTTACACCAGCGCCGTCGGGGGTGGTAATTTTCTGATCCTTGCTGCCTCTCAGATCCAGGCGCTCAATGCCTGCGAAGCCGCCATCGATGCTATGTGCAGGGTGCCGAACGTCATCATGCCCTTTCCCGGTGGCGTGGTCCGCTCGGGTTCCAAGATCGGTTCAAAATATGCGGCATTGCCCGCCTCCACCAACCAGGCTTATTGCCCGACCTTGAAGGGCATGACTGACACGCAACTGACACCGGATATCGAATCCGTACTCGAGATCGTCGTCAACGGTCTAAGCGACAGCGACGTACGCACCGCCATGCGGACCGGGATTGAGGCGGCTTGTGGATTGGGTGCGCAACAGGGCATCAAGCGGATATCTGCCGGTAACTACGGTGGCAAACTCGGCAAATTCCATTTTCACCTGCACGAGATCCTGGCATGACGGCACTGACACTCACCCTTCGGGATAAACCACAGCATCGTATAGACATGGCGGCAGTGAGTCCGGACCGCCTGTCGGGTTTTCGGCCGGAAGACGTTGCCAGGCTGAGCCTTCACTATGGTAATCGGCGAGTACAACTGGGTGAATTCTTCGACATCACAGGGAAAGACCCGCACGATCTAATCATCCGCAACAGTTGCGGCCTGCTTGACGCCATTGGTGCCGGCATGGAAACAGGCAATGTCAGCATATATGGCAATAGCGGCGATTATCTGGGCTGGGGCATGCGTAGCGGGACAATCGAGGTACACGGCGATAGCGGCCACTGGACAGCCAGCGGTATGCAGAACGGCATGATCCGCGTGAACGGTAACTGTGGTGACTTTGCCGGTGCAGCAATACCCGGCGACCACCAGGGTATGCGAGGCGGAACTCTCTTAGTCACGGGCAGCGCCGGCGACCGCACCGGCGACCGCATACGTCGCGGACAGATTCTGATCGAAGGTGATGCAGGTGACTATTGTGGTGCCCGCATGGTGGCTGGCACCATCGCTGTACTGGGTAAAGTCGGAATCGCCCCCGGCTACGGTATGCGGCGGGGAACGTTACTGTTCGAGCAACACCCCGCTTCGATACCGGCTACCCTCAATGATTGTGGTGAGCATACACTCGGTTTCCTGCGTTTACTTCTGGACTCCTTTACCGAATTGAACAGCCGCTTTTCACAGCTTGACAGGAACCGCTTACGCGTGCGCCGCTATGCAGGTGATCTGGCCTGCGATGGTAAAGGTGAATTATTGGTGTGGATTAGCCATTGAGCTTTGAATAAATGCTGAATAGATGCTTCTTGTATCCAAACGAACAGGGTGGTTGATGAAACGCTCGAAGCAATAAATTATGCAGCGCGGCCATCCCTGCGCTGGAGGGAAGAAGACCAGGAAGCCCCCAAATAGCCGGCAGGTGAATCATGCTGCATTGACAGAGGTTCAACAGCTGCTCAACGCTAGCCCAGGACTCCGCGATCTTCTAATTGAACTTTCGCATCTGATTCAGAAGAATTTCGGTCACCTTTCAGCACGCCACCGGCGCCGCTTACCATGTGGGTATGCGATAGAGGTTTCGGCCAATTTGCTACTTCCATGACGGCTCCTGTTGCTTCCGGTTGGTGGAAAATTGCCGGGTGGGATTTGCACCCACTGAGAAACGCCACCTTAGCACGGCGCACGTCAGAACGAGGCATTCAACAACGGTTTAACTCAGCCGCCGCTTCCAGCACTTCGCCGGGCCATAAATTTCCGCCAGGTTCCATTCGGCTCCCAATCCGGGAGCACCGCCATCCGCGCTTCGTCTTCCGACATCCCCCTCCCGCGGCGATACAAATAGAGAAACGCAGACACCCGGTAGTTCACGACGCAATGCACCCACACATTCTCATTCTTGAGAGAATCCATGAGGCCAAAGAACTGTGTGAGATGGCTAATTTTCGGCTCGTCGAAGGGCACCGGAATATGATGATACGCCATACCAAGCTTCGTAACGATACTGCCCTCCTCGGGGATGGCCTTATCCGAATCGGGCATTGCCAGGTTAATTACTGCGCAAAATCCAGCTGCGGCGATACATCGCAATCCGTCCTCATCCGGTTGTCCCGAGGAAGACACCCTGTCTGATACGCGGATATAGTTAGTAATGCTCTCTATGCTCATTAGCACGCGTTATAACATTCAAGCATTTTCCCGTTCTATAGAGCATGGCAGGTAAATGTCTGTTGAGCTAAATTACGGGTGGGCGGCCAGTACTCTTTAACCATATAGGGGTTTGGCTTGGAATAAGCAATAGTGAATTGTATCAGTCAAGGCCAGGCGTGTCAGAGTCTGCCGGGCTTGAAGGTGCGCGCGATATCGCGTGGGTGGCGAGTTCGTTATTATTACCTGAACTCAATAATTTTGAGAGCCTTGTTTCTGAAGACAATCTTCCCTACGCTCCGCATCCTGAAGTACTTGGTGGTACTGCTCGCGCATTGAACACGCTCTCCAAGGTAGATGAACGCCGTGCATCTGATGGCCCTGGAACGCCGTGTATCGTCGCTGCTAAAGCACTTCGCCACCCCGAAAAGCCTGACGGAGCGACTCAGGGGGTGACTTGGGCATTCATCGTCCCCAATATTTCCGTTTGCTACCATTTACACTCTGTCAACATTCTATCTGCCTGATATACTGAAAGTGTGATAACAACGTTCTGATAGTCAAGATAAATATTCTGCGTATTTGAAAAGTTTTAAAAGGAGGTTAAACAGTGAAATGGTGAATTTGCTTTCGACGCAACCAGGTTGTTTATGCCTAGCAGTCTTTCTCTTTGCGATTTTGAGTTATCCAGCAGGTGCGGATACTCGTGTTGCGGTTTTAGAATTTGAGTTAAATGATCTGACTCTAACTACGCATACCCCACAGGAACTTGAACGTACTGCTTCAATCAAACCATTACTTCAAAGCGCATTGGAAAATGCGGGCGATTACGAAATGGTTCGGGTGAATATGGATGTTCAAACCGAATATGATTCGGGGTTTGGGTACTTATTCAATCATCACGACGTTGCAGCAGAGCTGGGGGGGGAATTCGGAGCCGAGTACGTGGTTGTTGGGCGGGTTCATAAGCCAAGCTTTCTCTTTTCCTATTTAATGGCTCATCTAGTAGATGTAAGAAAAAAAACACTTGTTGGCGACTATATTATCGAAGTCAAAGGGACGCAGAAAGAGATAACGACAAAGGGTATAGAAACTCTTGCAAGACAAATCGATAAAACCATCAACCCTTAAACATGAAAAATCTGGATGATGTAGGCCACCGACCTCTGGACATTGCACTACTTTTCAAGCTGCGTCCCGGTAGTAAAACTTGGGCATATCCCCGAGCCGTTCGCGGCACTGAGTCGGCCCATCGGTTAAATTGCCCGTGGCACATGGCTCCAGCAATCGATTCCCTATGCCCTGATGATTCCGTTCGCTGCAAAAATGTGTAACATACTCTCTGAGTGCCCGGCGAAGCGATGGCTCGCTGAACCGGGTCATACGATCCAAACATTCATCTTTTATTGAACGCACAAATCGCCCAGCACGCCTTACAATTCGGTGTTCGAGCTGGACAGCGAACTGGCTTCATGTATGCACCGTTAGGCGCCGTGGTTACCCCAGCGATGTGCACGGAACGTGTCTTGAGTCGCATGACGAATTCCTAAAGCAGACTGGAGAAAAGTGTTGCGATACCGAGAAAACTAAAGAAACCGGCCACGTCGGTAACGGTGGTCAGAACGATGGACGAGGATTGGGCTGGATCCTGTCCCAGCGTAGTCAACACGAGAGGGATCGCTGCGCCGAAGATCCCGGCGATGACCATGGACATAATCATGGATACCCCTATGACGCCCGCCAGCCCCGTGGATCCACTCCAGATCCAGACACCGAGTGATGTGGTCGCCGCGATGGCGACACCATTCCAGAAACCGGCGGACATCTCTTTGAAGACCACACGCGGCCAGTGACGTGCGCGTATCTCGCGCAACGCCAGACCTCGCATAGTGACAGCAAGGGCTTGCGCCCCGGTATTCCCGGACTGCCCTGCCACCACGGGTAGCAGTACCGCCAGTGCGGTGTACTTAGCGATGGTGCTCTCGAACAGGCCGACTACAGATGCCGCGAGAAAGGCAGTCGCCAGGTTGATGTGCAACCATGGCAACCGCTTGCGCACGGCAAAGGACACCGTCGACAAGGCGCGCTCATCTTTGCTGACACCCACCATGGTCTGCATTGCGACCGTGGCTTCGTTCTCTGCGGCCGCCACGAGGTTGCGATAGCGGACTGCGCCGATAAGACGTTCCTCGGCATCAACAACCGGCAGGTCGGTAAGCCGGTAGCGTTCGAGAATCTCGACCACCTCCTCGCGCGGTGCAACTGCGTTGACCACGGCCTGCACCGGATGTTGGATCTCTTCCAGTCGTGTCGTTGCAGTCGCGGTGGCGATATCCTGGATATCCACCTGTCCCCTGAGACGGTTGTCGGCATCCACCACAAAGAGCATGCGCATACCACGCCGATGCAACGCACGAATACGGGTGAGAGCTTCCCGAACCGTCGTGTCGCCGCGCAACAGCAACACGCGCGGATCCATCAGCGCACCAGCGCTATCCGCCGGAAAGGCCAGAATGGCGCGCAATTCGTCCGCCTGTGCCTGGGGCAGCTGCGTTAAGTAATTTTCTCGCGCCTCCGGGTCGCGCATAAACAACATTGCTGCGCTACGGGAAGGATCCATATGGCTCAAAACCCTCACCGACTGAGTTTCGGGGAGCGCATCAATCGCTCGGATACCGATGTCCGGGGACAAGCGGTTCCACACGGATACCGTTAGTGAAATAGGGTGCACCGACAGGACGTTGGCCACCTCTGCAGGCGGCAGTCGCTCCAACAACTGCACGGCATCGTCCGGGTGATTTTCGACGAGATCGCGCTGCAGTGCCTGGATGGCGTTATCGAGCCCGGTCTTCACCTCAGTCTTCCGCCTTGCTTTCGGTTGCCGGCCCAGCATTGCTTACGAACAGTGCACCCACACCCATCCAGAAAATATCCGCCAGCGCGGCGCGTGTCGTTGCAAGCTCGTTGCGGTCGGCAACCTCTGTCAGTAGTTGCTGTTCCCCTTCAATTACTTTTGAGCGCGGCAGCACCCCCAGAAAAACATCATCGCGGTTGACTACCGGCAGGCTGTCGTGGGTCAACCAGGCAGAATGATTGGTCACCGTCTGAATCGCGGCTCGGGCGTTGAGCACGATGGACGCAGGCCGCATCACACGTTGAATCAGACTGCGATCACGTTCGCCGAGCAGGTCACTCAAGTCCACGACACCAGCCAGATGACGGCGCGCATCAAGCACATATATCGTCTGCCCTGTGCGCTGACTGGCACGCCGAAACGTGCTCAGCGCATCGCCTACGCGATGATCTGGCATAAAAGTCACGACATCCGCATCCACGAAGGCGCCAATCACAGTTTCCGAATAACGCAGTCGCAGACGCAACCGCGCCGCCGCATGCCGTGGCATGACCGCAAGCCACTCTTTCAACTGGTCCCGTTGCATCAGGCGAAGTGGCGCAACGGCGGCTGTCACAGGCATTCGAGCGAGTATCTCACCACCCGTCTTGACTGTCAGCTGTTCAAGACACCGGCCAGCCGAACTCGGCGTCATATGCTCCAGCACGTTAGCTGCCAGTTGAGGTGGCATGACCTCTAATATCGCCTTGCTATCACGACTGTCGAGTCGCGCCAGTATGCGGGCAGCTTCAGCCGGGTACAGAGCGATATAGCCTTTTGTAACCGGGTCAAACATGCTCGCCACCCTCCTCCTCGATGACCAACGCAATGTTTTCCATAAAGTGACGCGCCGGGATCCGAGCCGCTCCTTCTCCGGTCTCCACGATCACTGCCACCTGCGTCAGTTCCAGAATTTCGCCCTCCATGCCCTGTATACGCAATTTCTGCCCGGGCCTGTAATCCTTTCGCACATAGTGTGAGGCCATGATATTACGCACGGCATCTCCCGCGCCAATGCCAAACGCCAGCGCAGCGCTAGCGAAAAGTGCTGCGGCTGCCAGTATGATAATGTTGGCGAACACAGCCACGTCGAGCCCGAGTTGGGCCAATCCCAGCAATAGTGTGAACGCCAGGATAAGTCCGGACGCCAGATGTCCGAGCGAGAGTCCGTGCTGGAAACCACTGGAGTCAGCAACGGCTACGACAATATTCCGCACGCCGTTGCTGATGAGGTAACCGATAAACAAGATAAACGCACTGATCAGTACTCGCGGCAGATAGCCGAGTAATCCCAGCACCCAGTTAGCGAAACTTACGAGCCCGATCTGCTCGGCTGCACCGCTAACGGCATAGGCAAGTGTTATCCAGAAAGCCATGTTAGCTACGAGGTTCGAGACCGACCACCGCGGTCTTGTGACCTCCTGACCAAGCCAACGGTGGATGACAGACAAAATTGCATCAAGACCTTTACCGAAGCGATGGATGAGCCAGCGCACGACGACGGCCGCCAGCCAACCGATAACCAGTAGTGTCAGCGCCCCCAGGAGGTTGGGAAGAAAGGTCTTGAGCGCGACAATCAGATCTTTCAGTACATGCTCCAGCCAGAGACCCGGGTCGTCAATGAGGTTCACTCCGATCTCTTTTAACGGAGAGAGCGGTGGTGTTGCGGGTGGAGCAGGGAGTGGCGCAGCCATGGTGTTTTCTCGGCGAGTGTTTTCCCCGGATCAAGTTACAGTAATAAAATACAGGACGCAACGCCGACTGCTCGGCCAGCAGATGTTCCGGCAAAATGTCCCTGCGACCATATGGTGGCCGCAGGGATTGGTCAGATTTATGGGTTTTCGATCAGGATCTCGACCCGGCGGTTGGCCGCCCTGCCATCCACTGTTTCGTTGCTGGCCACTGGGCGCGATTTCCCATAACCGTAGACGGTGACTCTGTCGGCAGCGATGCCACCCACTTCGGTCAGGAATCTGGCCACCTTGCCGGCTCTTTGCTCCGACAGCTTCATGTTCACCGCGTCGCTGCCTGTCGAGTCGGTGTGGCCGGACACTCTGATCGTACTGCTCGGAAAAATATCAATCGCCTTGGTGATCTTGTTCAGCAGTACAAAGTTGTCCGACTCCAGCTCGCTACCACCCGGTGGAAAACGTAAACCATGAGCGGAGATGAGCACGTTTTCGCGTTGCTGGTAGACGCTGGCCTCGGACGCCGTGAACATCGCCTCAACCTTGTCGATGGCACTCTTCTGCTCCTCAGTCATCGACAGTTCCTGCTCGTATTGGCTACTCGCCACTGCGGTTTCGTCGCGCTGACTGATCAGCTGTTTCACCGAACTCTGCATGCCGAGGACAACAGTTCGGTTGGGACTGTTGAAGGGCAGATCTTTACCCAACGGTTCAGCAATTTCGCTCAACTGGGCCTGGTACCATAGCACCACGTCTTCCCGCGTATAATCGCGACGATCGAAATCCTTGATCAGTTCGGTAATGCCAATACTACGCTCGGCAAGCCAATTGGCGCGCGTGGCGTGAACATTGGCTTTTTCGGTCTTGGTACGGTCAGCATCCAGAACGGAGAGTGCCAGGTCAAGCTCTTCTTTCGCCAGTTTGTAGGTCTTGGGCGCGTGCTTGGCGGCACCATTTTGTTTTGCCTTTTCCAGCGTCGCCTTGGCGGTATCGACCATCCCCTCTTTAAGGGACTTCAACTCCAGCTGTTCATAGCCGGTAATCAGCTTTGGGCGGCGATCCTTGACGTCCGCGATACGGTCCTGTTCGACCATTGCAGTGGTCCTTTGTAAATCAGCTTCCAGATCCGCGGTATCCCTGCTGTAAAGTGTGGCAGCACCGGCATTCATGGCTCGGGTCCTGGCGGCCAGCACCTCGCGAAGCAAGTCCTTGCTTTGCTCGACATCTCGGTTCACTTTTTTCAGGCCGCTGAGACCTGCCCGCGCAGCGGCATTGGCGGCATCGCTGCGCCCGCTGGCAGCTTCAGACATTGCCCGATCGAGCTGGGACGCCGCGGCTTTATAGCCCTCCGGTGCCAGATAATCCGCACCCTGCGCACGTGCATCCTTCAAGGCTTTGTCCAGGCTGGCGATTTGTTGGTTCTGACTGAGAACCTCCTCCTGGCTGAGTTTTGGTGTGGTGGCGCAGGCAGCGAGAAACACTGCGAGAAACAGACTGATTGAAATGTGTACAAGGTTTTTCATCATTTTCCCCTCCTGATCGAATTATTGTCCGAAACCGAAATCCAACTTTCTTCCGTCCTGGCGGATCAAGGTCGGGCTTGGTTTTCCTCTTTGTTGTGACCCTCTGCCAGCAGGCAAAGTCACATTCAGATTAAACTGAGATGAGCAAAACAGTATGCACCCGCCCAACGCCATGTACCAGCTTCATGGCGCCGGTTTTTGCGTTCCTGGAGGTAAGGCCCGCATTTCGGACAAGATCGGGCGGGCTCTCAGCCACGCGACATCACGCCGTGGCAGTCTGTACCCCGACCACCTGGAGATACGCAACCCGAAACTGTTCCAGGGATCGGTACAGGCGCATTTTCGCGGCGCTGAGACTGATCGCCAGTGTCAATGCAATTTCCTCCAGGGAGCACTCCTGGAAGAAGCGCAGCAACAGTACTTCACGGGCCTTGTCGCTGACATTGTGCAGCGCTGTGGCGACCGCCTGATTACGCGCATAACGTTCCACATCGCTGCTTCCGGTGCCTTCATGTTGCAAATTGATCAGGCCCTCTATGTGCTCGGTCTGAATATAACGCATGCGCTTGACGGCGAAACTCCGGCACTGGTTTTCGGCAATGGTATACAGCCAGGTACGAAACGCCGAACGAGCCTCGAAGCGATCGATTGCCTGCCAGGCGCGCAGAATCACCTGCTGGGTCACATCCTGTGCGTCGTGGCGGTTGCCGAGACGGAAGACACAGTGCCTGAGCAGCCAGTCCCGATGGCGCCCCAGCAGCACATTGAAAGCCAGTTTCCAGCCCATGCCACGTTCACGCACCATGACGATAAGTTCGCCGTCGCTGCGCGCGGTCAGCGTTTTGTGCGTTTTTACCGCTCCTATAGTTGCCACAAGGCAGGTGCCGTCAGCCATCTTCTACTCCGTTTTTCCGCGCCCCGGTAGGGGGGCAATCAGGAAACGAACGGCACTATACGGAGAATTTGTCAGATAAATAAAACTATATTATTTTGTCGATATTTAAAATATTTTTTGTTATAAAGCCAACATGGATCTCGAGCTGTTACGTACCTTTTTAGAGGTGAACCAAACGCGTCACTTCGGTGAAGCCGCCGAGGCGCTGCACCTCACCCAAGCCGCGGTGAGCGCGCGTATCAAGCTGCTGGAAAGCACCCTCGGGGTGCGTCTGTTCGACCGGGTACGACGCGATATCCGCCTCACGCCGGAGGGCAACCGGCTGGTTAAACATGCGGATGTGTTGATTGCCGGCTGGCGCAAGGC
>Ga0055476_10000149_pt1 | contig 16842 bp, 17 predicted proteins | sample Muzzi_CordC_D2_FD_57682 | JGI IMG/M metagenome (GOLD analysis project Ga0055476, IMG submission 57682) | Wetland microbial communities from San Francisco Bay, California, USA, that impact long-term carbon sequestration - Muzzi_CordC_D2 | ecosystem: Environmental > Aquatic > Marine > Wetlands ... | reverse complement strand
TTCGGGTGCCTGTGCTGCTGTTGTGATCGGCCGGATTCAGGGCACACTGGACGAAACCGTGACCGTCGAGCTGCGGGGAGGTGATCTTGTGGTAAGCTGGGCGGGCGAGCATCAACCGGTACTGATGACGGGACCCGCCACATTTGTTTTTGAGGGCAAAATAGACCTATGACAACTCAAGCCAACGCCGAAAGCAGGATAGAGGAGCCCGACTCCGAGCAGGTGGCCAGCTTTATCAGCAACCATCCGGACTTCTTTGAAAAGCATCCCGGTCTGCTGGCAGAGCTCCATCTCTCACATTCGACGGGAGAAGCCCTTTCCTTGATCGAAAAACAGGTTCAGGTGCTGCGCGATCAAAACCAGGATCTAAAAAACAAGCTGTTGGAACTGGTCGATGTGGCACAAGGCAACGACCGCCTGAACGAGCGCATGCACCAGATGACGCTCGATCTGCTCAAAGCCGGCTCACTGCTCGAATTGCTGGATACGCTGAGAGACCATTTACGCAACGAGTTCAAAGCCGATGCCATCGCACTGCACCTGCCAGGACTTGATGAAACCCGGCAGCGTGAAACCGGTGCAAAGAACCTGGTTATCGACGAAACACTGAAAGAGCGGTTTCCGACTCTATACTCCGAGGGAAAACCGCAATGCGGTCGTCTCAAACAGGAGCAACTGGATATTATATTCAAGGACCAGGCCACTGACATCGAATCGACGGCCGTTGTCCCGCTGGGTGAATACGCACACAGCGGCTTGCTCGCCATTGGCAGCCGGGAAGTCAACCGCTTTAATCCCTGCATGGGCACTCTTTTTCTCAGCCACCTCGGCGAACTGTTGTCATCTCTGCTGGCAAATCACACCGGTGCTGATTGAGGGGTACGCAGGATAGGCGGCTGGTAATATCCATGCTTCAATGCGAAATAGCCCGGCTGAGCGAATTCGAATCTCACTTACGTGACGAACGCCAGCTATCCCCGCACACACTCAGCAATTACCGCCGCGACCTGGTATCTGTGGTACGGTTCTGCAATGAACAGGGTATCGCGCGCTGGTCGGATCTGCATCCTCAACAAGTGCGCAGCTTCGCGGCGCAGATCCACCGGCAGGGACTTGGCGGGCGCAGCATCCAACGTAAATTGTCCGCCCTGCGCAGCTTCTGCTGCCACCTCATCAGACAGGGTATCTTGAGCAGTAATCCCGCACAGGACATACGCGCACCGAAAACGCCGCGCAAACTTCCCCACAGCCTGGACATCGACCGCATTCAGGGCCTGCTGGATACCGCTGCTGATGACTGGCTGGCACAACGCGACCTGGCGATGATGGAACTGATGTATTCCTCCGGCCTGCGCCTGGCGGAGCTGGTCGGTCTCGACCTGCAGGACATCGATCTGCCACAGTGTGAGGCCCGGGTACTGGGTAAAGGCCGAAAAACCCGTGTGGTCCCGGTTGGCCGCAAGGCCAGCGAAGTGTTGCAGAACTGGTTGAAAGTCCGCGCCGTTCACTGTGCCGTGGGAGAACCCGCCTTGTTCATTAACCGAACTGGCACACGCTTGAGCCCTCGCAATGTTCAACAGCGCTTCAGGCGCTGGGCCCTCAAACAGGGGATTGACATCCGCCTGCACCCGCATGCCCTGCGCCATTCCTGCGCCACCCACCTGCTGGAATCCAGCGGTGATCTGCGCGCTGTTCAGGAATTGCTCGGCCATGCCAATCTGAGCACGACCCAGATCTACACCCATCTCGATTTTCAGCGACTCGCCCAGGTTTACGATAAAGCGCATCCGCGCGCGCGCAAATCAAAAAAAGGCGAATAAACAATGTCGTGTAAACAGCCGCGGCAGACAACGTTTATTGTTCATTTCCGCGAATTCCGTGGCTAAATTCAACGCTGTTCGATCGCGGGCGGGGCAGTTCGGCGCTCAAGTCGGTACCAGCCGGGACAGATTTCAAATTTATCCGCATCCGGCTAAAGGTTTTAGGGCCTGCTGACACCAGCCTGATCCAGAGGCGGTCTTGGTGTACAATTCCGGCCCCCTTTACAAGAATGCAGGAATCTGGCGTGGAACAGTATCGCGGCACAACCATTCTCTCCGTACGCCGGCACGGCCGTGTGGTGGTCGGCGGTGATGGGCAGGTCTCCATGGGCAACACCGTGATGAAAGGCAACGCACGCAAGGTGCGCACGCTTTACCACGGTAAAGTGCTGGCGGGGTTTGCCGGTGGTACTGCCGATGCATTCACACTGTTCGAACGCTTCGAAGCCAAACTTGAAAAACACCAGGGGCACCTGGTTCGCTCTGCCGTCGAACTGGCCAAGGACTGGCGCACCGACCGCATGCTGCGCCGCCTGGAGGCCCTGCTGGTGGTAGCCGACAATGAAAGCTCTCTGATCATCACCGGCAACGGCGATGTGATAGAACCCGAAGACTGCCTGATGGCCATCGGTTCCGGTGGTCCGTTTGCCCAGGCTGCAGCGCGCGCCATGCTCGATAATACCGATCTGGATGCGCGCAGCATCGTTGAGAAAGGCCTGGAAATCGCCGCTAGCATTTGTGTCTACACCAACCGGAATCTGACTCTGGAAGAACTCGAGTTTTAATTTTACCCATGTCTGAAATGACCCCCCGTGAAATCGTCCAGGAGCTGGACAAACATATCATCGGCCAGGACGACGCCAAACGCGCCGTCGCCATAGCCCTGCGTAATCGCTGGCGCCGGCAGCAGGTCGAGGATCCCTTACGCAGTGAAATCACGCCAAAGAACATACTGATGATTGGCCCCACCGGCGTGGGTAAAACCGAAATTGCCCGGCGACTGGCAAAACTGGCCAGGGCACCTTTCATAAAGATAGAAGCCACCAAGTTCACAGAAGTCGGTTACGTCGGCCGCGATGTGGAATCCATCATCCGTGACCTGGTCGACATCGCCATCAAGATGACGCGTGAAGAGGCAATGTCCAAGGTACATCATCGCGCGCAGGACGCGGCAGAAGAGCGTATTCTTGATGCGCTGCTGCCAAAACCGCGCAATGCGGGTTTCAGTACCGAAACGGAGGAAACCGGTCACGGCGGCGAAACCCGGCAGAAATTTCGCAAAATGCTCCGTGAGGGGCGGCTTGATGACAAGGAAATTGAGGTAGAAGTGTCGGCCGCGCCGCCGGGCATTGAAATTATGGCTCCGCCCGGCATGGAAGAAATGACCAGCCAGTTGCAGGGCATGTTTCAAAATTTCGGCAGCGATCGTACCAAAGCCCGCAAGCTGCGCGTGGCCGACGCCTTCAAGGTTCTGACCGACGAAGAAGCCGGCAAGATGATCAATGAGGAAGACCTCAAGTTATGCGCGTTAACAGCGGCCGAACAGAATGGCATTGTCTTCCTTGATGAAATCGACAAAGTCACGCAGCGCAGTGAACAGGGTGGCAGCCCAGGGGTATCCCGGGAGGGTGTGCAGCGCGATCTCCTGCCGCTGGTGGAGGGCAGTACTGTCACGACCAAATACGGCATGGTGAAAACCGACCATATCCTGTTTATTGCCTCCGGCGCCTTCCACATGTCCAAACCCTCGGATCTGATTCCCGAGCTGCAGGGCCGCATGCCCATCCGTGTGGAACTACAGGCGCTGGGTGTAGCGGAATTCGTTCGTATTCTCACAGAACCGGATGCATCACTCACCGAACAGTACATTGCGCTGATGATGACAGAAGGGCTGCAACTCAGCTTTGTGAACGATGGCATCGAGCGTATTGCCAGGGTAGCCTGGGAGATAAACGAACGCACCGAAAACATCGGCGCACGCCGTTTGCACACTGTAATGGAGCGTTTGCTGGAAAAAGCGTCTTTTGAAGCAGCAGACCACTCCGGCCAGACCCTGGTCGTCGATGCCGATTATGTCAATGAACAATTAGCAGACCTGGCCCAGGATGAAGACCTGAGCAGGTACATTTTGTAACATCTCCATTTCGAGGTTCACTATGGCCCAGCAACATCCGCATCCAACCGAGATCAATCTGCACCAGAAATCCAGAATGCTGGAAATCACCTTTGACGATGGTGAACATTTTGAAATGAGCTGCGAATATCTGCGTGTAAATTCACCGTCCGCCGAAGTACAGGGGCATAGTCCGGGTGACAGCGTCCTGCAAGTTGACAAAGAGGACGTCAATATAGAGCGCATCGAACCGGTCGGAAACTATGCCATACAGATTTATTTCGATGATGAACACAACACGGGCATCTACTCCTGGGATACCCTGTACCACCTGGGTGCCAACAAGCAACAGAACTGGCAGGACTATCTTAACCGTCTGAAGGAAGCAGGCGCACCACATTCCGAGTTAGGCAATGGGTAAACCATGAGCGAAAAAACCACTCACTTCGGCTACCAGCAGGTTGACTGGGAGGACAAGCAACGCCGGGTTTCAGATGTGTTCGATTCCGTTGCCAGCAACTATGACATCATGAACGATGCCATGTCGTTCGGTATCCACCGTCTGTGGAAACGCTTCGCCGTCGAACAAGCCGGTGCACGTCCCGGGCAGACGATACTCGACCTCGCCGGTGGAACGGCTGATCTGGCTGCTCGCCTGTCACGCCTTGTCGGCGCGCAAGGCGGAGTGATAATCGGTGATATCAATGCTTCGATGTTAGGCGTCGGCCGCGAACGCCTTCTGGATAAAGGCATTACCGGCAACGTAGGTTTTGTTCAGGCCAATGCCGAGGACCTTCCATTTCCTGACGGCAGTTTTGACTGCATCACCATTGCCTTCGGTTTGCGTAATGTGACCGATAAGGAAAGAGCGCTGGCATCCATGTATCGGGTTCTGAAACCGGGTGGCCGTGTGCTGGTACTGGAATTTTCCAAGCCGGTGCTCCCCGGCCTCAGACAATTCTACGACTTCTATTCCTTCAGTGTATTGCCTGTGATGGGCCGCCTGATCGCCAACGATGAAAAAAGCTACCGCTATCTGGCAGAGTCCATCCGCATGCACCCTGACCAGGAAACCCTCAAAGCCATGATGGAACAGGCGGGCTTTGAAGATTGCGACTACTTCAATTTGACTGGCGGAATCGTCGCCCTGCACCGCGGCTTTCGCTTTTGAGACCGGCAACACATTAACCGGTCCGTTTCAGGAAATGAAATGACCCCCGCTACAACACTGTCCGCGGCACTGGAAACGGCTCTTGATCTGTATCTTAAACAGGATCCGCAAGCTCTGCAGCGTTGTGCCACGCTGGAAGGGAAAATTATCGGCCTCGACATAACCGGCCTGGGGCTTTCTTTGTATTTTTTACCGGGCAGTGATGGTATCCAGGTATCCGGCCGTTACGAGGGTGATGTTGACACACTGCTGAGCGGGTCGCTGTTCGGTTTTGCGCGGCTTGCACTGGGATCCAGGGAAGACGCCCTGTTTACAGGCTCTGTCGAAATAAAGGGTGACACGGAAACCGGTCAACAGTTCCAGGATCTTCTCGCCAACACAGACTGGGATTGGGAAGAACAGCTGTCACACATCACCGGTGATGTCATTGCCCGGCAAATCGGCAATGTGGCCCGCCTGTCAGGAAAATTTCTCAGTGACAGCCGCAACACGCTGGAGCAGGATGTCTCGGAATATCTCCGGGAAGAAGCGCGCTTGCTGCCCACTGTCAGCGAAGTCGATGACTTCCTGGAAGACGTGGATCAGCTCCGTTCGGACGTCGACCGCCTGAATGCACGGATTGAGCGCCTGCTGCGGACTATGGATAGCGAACCATGATTCAGCCCGCGCAACTGTTGCGGCTGCTGCATATCAACTGGGTACTGGTCCGAAATGGGCTGGACGAAGTGATTCTAGCGACCCACCTGTTTCGTCCAGTCAGGTTCCTGGGCTATCTGGCGCCCTGGCACTGGTTTGTCCGCAAAACGCCGCGCGCGGTGCGCGTCCGCAAGACACTGGAGGATCTTGGCCCCATATTCGTCAAATTCGGCCAGATCTTATCCACGCGTCAGGACCTGTTAGCCGAAGATATCGCTGAAGAACTTGCCAGGCTCCAGGATCGTGTTGCGCCGTTCCCGGGGGAGCGGGCCCGCAATATTGTTGAACTTGCCTTTCATCAATCAATCGAACAAATTTTCCATAGTTTTGATGAACAACCACTGGCCTCGGCTTCAATTGCCCAGGTTCATGCCGCCACCCTGAAAAGTGGCGAAGACGTGGTGGTGAAAGTACTTCGACCTGGGGTGGAAAAGCGTATCGCTCGCGACGTGAATCTATTGCGTTATATCGCAGGGCTGGCGGAGAGATACTGGAGCGAAGGGCGGCGACTGCGGCCTCAGGAAATTGTCGCCGAATTTGAGAAAACACTGTACGACGAACTGGATCTGTTGCGCGAAGCGGCCAACGCCTCACAGCTGCGCAGGAATTTCAGTAACACCGATCTCTTGCATGTTCCGGAAGTGTACTGGCCGTACTGCCGTCCTAATGTAATGACCATGGAGCGTATCTACGGCATCCAGGTCAATGACCTGACATCTTTACAACAGGCCGGTGTGGATTTGAAATCCCTGTCGGAACGCGGCGTGGAAATCTTTTTCACCCAGGTTTTTCGGCACAATTTTTTTCACGCGGATATGCACCCGGGTAACATCTTTGTCTCACCCGAAGGCCGGTACATGGCGGTGGACTTTGGCATCATGGGCACCTTGAGTCCGGAGGACCAGCGCTATCTGGCAGAAAATTTTCTGGCCTTTTTCCGCCGTGATTATCGCCGTGTTGCTGAACTTCATGTCGAATCCGAGTGGGTGCCCCAGGGAACGCGCATCGATGAATTCGAAGCGGCCATACGCTGCGTCTGTGAGCCCATATTTGAGCGCCCGTTAAAGGAAATATCGTTTGGGCAATTACTACTGCGACTGTTCCAGACTGCGCGCCGCTTCAGCATGGAAGTGCAGCCGCAGCTGGTTTTATTGCAGAAAACCCTGCTCAACATCGAAGGCCTGGGCCGGCAGCTGTATCCGGACCTCGACCTCTGGCAGACCGCCAAGCCTTTCCTGGAACGCTGGATGAGCGAACAGGTTGGCCCGCGCGCTTTCGTTGGCCGCATGCGTCGCAGCCTGCCTGAGTGGGGGGAGCGCCTGCCTGAAATACCCGGACTCCTGCACCACACACTGCGACAGATCTCGGAGGGGAAGGTACGTGTACAATGGCAATCCAGGGAACTGGAAAACCTGCGCAAACAGATGCATAAATCCAGTCAACGTACCCTGTCAGCCATTCTCGGCGGCGCTTTTCTGATCAGCGCCTCACTCATTTACGGCCTGGACGGCTTTACGCCTTTGATGGTGGGTGACGCCCCTATGATCAGCTGGATCCTGGGCACACTGGCAGTGTTTTTCCTTGTTTTCGCCTGGACTGATGAAGATTAAATCATGAATACATAAAAAACCCGCCAAAAAGGCGGGCGAAGCGGGGCTCTTAATTATTTGCCAGGTATGATCATTGTTAGAGCCTTTTTATTGTGCTGTTATACGCTGTAGTCGCTTTCTATCTTGCAACGTCTTAGTTGTTATCAACTCCTCCAACACCGTATTCAAATACGCGTCCATCTGCAGCAGATCTAACAACCGGATCATTATCGGTACCGGTGACTCCGCTAAAGCAACAACTGTGCCCCATATTATTAATTATGAAATTCAATCGCTTAGAGGCACCGACAATCAATCCTGCTTTATACTGTTAAATATGCCGACAAGGCTGCCGAAAAAGGCCTCTCTTAATTGACCGGGAATACAACTGGTTATGAATCTACCCTGACGCCACGAAGAAAAGCTGAATGTAAGTCACACCGACAGCCGGACTTGCCGATTAGGCAGTCGCAGCGCGAGGTTCTCAGGCCTCGACCAGGTGCAAATTAACAGCGAACAGCAATACGGCCAGGACAATCACCCAGAACAATCCAATCCAGACAACAGACTGGCTGGCCTTGCGTTTCTCAAGCCAGGTCCTGGGTCTCACGCCTTTAAACAGGAACACCAGATTGGCTGACAGATTTACGCAGACAATATTGACCGCCAGCAATAACGCCGCACCGAACGCCAGCTGATGCTGCCCGGACGCCAGCACCATACCCAGTGTCGCTGTCGGTGGCAGCAGCGCAACAGCAACCATAACACCGACCAGGGCGCTGGCTACGCCGGTGGTTAACGACAGGACAGCGGCCGCACCGGACGCCAGCGCCAGCACCACGTCGTCAAATCCTACAGAGGTACGCACCAGAATCTCCGGGTTCAGCGTGATTGGCGGCCAAAACCAGCCAATTGCAAAAGACAGTGAGAGCGCAAACGCCACGCCGACCAGGTTGGTCCTGAATGATTGCAGCAACAGGTCGCGATCACCCAGTGTAGCTGCAAACGCCAGTGCAATATTGGGACCCAGCAGAGGAGCAATCACCATGGCACCGATGATGACGGCGACATTGTTTTCCAGTAAGCCAATTGCCGCAACGACTGTGGAGAGAAAAACCAGGATCAGGAAATTCCCATCCAGCCGGGTATTTTTTTCGATCTGGCTGTACAGCTCCTCGCGCGTCGAGCCGGTTGACTTCTTCTTAGCGGTATTCGGCGTTTTCTCCTCAACCGGTCTGGGTAACACGGCTTCAACGGGCAGCACCAGGATACGCACATTATCCGTGTTGCTGAGCAGATTCTGCAGGGTGTCCAGAACAGATTGGCGATTCTCATCGTCGACCAGCATGCGAACGCTTTGACGCTGTTCCTCAGCGTTCTCGCTGTACCAGTAATCCAGCGCACCATACTGTTCAGCGACGAAACTGGCCAGTATATCCAGTTGGCCCGGATCAGCGACAACTTCTATGAGCTTCATATTTATAAAGTAGTAGTCGCGGAAAAACCGGGATAAATCAATGCATGCTCATTCGCTGTCCTGCCGGCTATTGACTCAGGGCCTTTGCAGGGCCGCTTCCACTTCATCACGCCTGTCCTTTCCAACCAGGTTTTCGATCAGCGTCAAGGCGAAATCCATGGCCGTTCCGGGGCCACGTGAGGTAATAAGCTTGCCATCCTGGACAATGGAATCGCTACGATAATCGAGGCCATCGAAAGCATCCAGTGCACCGGGGAAACTGGTGACCTTTTTACCTTCAAGCAATCCGCTGCTTGCAAGCACCTTGGGTGCGGCACAAATCGCAGCGGTATAGCGGTCCTTATCGACCATTTCCTTTAACAGGCCGCGAATGCGTGGATCACCGTCCAGGTGGTCAGCACCGGGCAACCCTCCAGGTAACACCACCATGTCATATTCCTGGTTTAACGCTTCATCAAGCGTCGTGTCGGGTATCAGCACCGTGCCCCTGGAAGCACGTACCGGTTTATCATCCAACCCTGCAGTCACCACATTAACGCCCGCGCGACGCAATAGATCCACTACAGTGACGGCTTCGAGTTCTTCGCATCCTTGTGCGAGTGGGACCAGGACGCTTGCCATGTGTGTTCACCCTCTTGTTGCAATTCAATCAATTCAGTCACCGGCACCAGGCGTATACCCTGTTGATTCAGTTTTGGTATCTGTTGTTCCAGCAGTGCCAGCGTCTGCTCATTAGGATGACCGATCGCCAGAGCAGTACCTTGTTTGCGGGCCAGCTGTAACAGCCGATTAAACTGAAATGTGATCTCATCCGCTTCCAGCCGATTATCCAGAAATACATTTCGTTCGCTGGCTGGCACGCCGTTTTCCGCCGCCACCAAACGCGCCACCGTTGCCACCGTGGTACGACTGTCGACAAAAAACAGCGGGGACTGACGCTGCATTAGCCGCATCAGCCAAAGCATATGGCCAGGATGACGGGTCAGCAGGCTGCCCATGTGGTTGTTGATGCCAATAGCGTGTGGAACCGAGGCCAGATCGGCCTGTACTGTTGATTCAAACTGCTGCTCGGTCATATCCAGGGTAACCGCACCCGCGTCCAGCGGCCGTCGATCGACGCTATCCATAGGCAGGTGCAACATTACTTCCTTGCCGGCCGCATGAGCCGAATTAGCCAATGAAGTGGTGTAGCGGGCTTGAGGAAGAAACGCACAGGCCACCTCTCCGGGAAGCGCCAGTACCCGCTGGCCGGCTTCCAGACGCTTACCCATATCGTCAATGATAATGCTGATTGCCGGTGCAGAAACCGCCCACTGCTCGGCTTTAAGCGGCGAAAAAAAAGCCGGGCACAAAAAAAGAACCGGCCAAATGCCGGTTCTGATCCGCATCACAGCATCTGCTCGCGCTGTATCGCGAGACCCTTTAATAAATTTAGCGCTTCGTAGAGCTGATAGTCTTTCTCAACCAGAGATTCTTCCTCTTCGTCTCCCTCTTCAGCCGATTTCTTTGACTTTTTACCGTTGCCATTTGACAGGTGGCCCGAGAGGTCGGCTTCTTTAACCGGGTCAATGGAACGTTCAACAGCAGAAACACGCACCTGGTCCAGTTCAATATCAGGCTTGATGCCTTCTGCCTGAATGGAGCGTCCGGATGGCGTGTAGTAACGTGCTGTGGTTAACTTCACAGCCGTGCCATTGCTCAGTGGCAATATCGTCTGCACAGAGCCTTTACCAAAGGTCGGTGTGCCGACAACAATGGCACGATGATGATCCTGCAGGGCTCCGGATACGATTTCCGAGGCAGACGCAGAGCCCTGGTTGACCAGGACAACCAGTGGTGCACCATTCAGGATGTCATCCGGTGTGGCATTGAACCTCAGCTTGGAGTCGCTAACCCTGCCCTCGGTATAAACAATCAATCCCTTTTTCAGAAAGGCGTCAGAAACCGCAACTGCACCATTAAGCACACCGCCGGGATTATTGCGCAGATCCAGCACCATGCCTTTCAGAGGGCCGCCGGCTTCCTTGTTAAGCGCTTCGATAGCGTCAACCATATTCTCTGCGGTCTTGGACTGGAACTGCGAAATACGCACATAACCGAAGCCATCTTCCAGCATACGACTCTTGACACTCTTGACCTTGATAACGGCGCGCTTGATATCGATTTTCAGCGGTTGATCGACGCCTTCGCGTACCACGGTCAGTCTCAGCACGGTGCCCGGCTTACCCCGCATGATTTTCACAGCATCATTCAGAGTCAGGCCTTTTACCGGCGTATCATCAAGGCGAATAATCAGGTCACCGGCCTCGATGCCGGCACGCTGTGCGGGTGTGTCATCGATCGGTGCAATGACTTTGACAAAGCCGTCTTCCATACCAACTTCGATACCCAGGCCACCGAATTCACCGGTGGTGCCTACCTGCAGTTCCTTGAACTGCTCCTGATCCAGATACGAGGAATGCGGGTCAAGGCCCGACAGCATGCCGCGTATGGCATTGTTCAGCATTTCGCTGTCCTCGACATCCTCGACATAGTCATTCTTTATACGGCCGAATACATCACTGAAAGTACGTAATTCTTCGACCGGCAGGCCTGCCGCGGATTTTGTTTCACGTTCGGCAAACACGCCGCTACCGATGGATATCGATAAACCGGCTAGCACACCGACCAGAACCAGGAAAACATTTTCTCGTTTAGCGCTCATTCAATTCCAACCTGGTGATCTCCAGGATCACTCTGATTATGCCAGTTAATGCAAAGCCTTACGGTGAACCGGCTGTGCGAATAGTGTCGACAATAGCATAGCTGGGAGCCTGTCGGGTAGCAGAAAGGCGTTTTCAGCCGCTTATCCGGCATTGGCTGCCGACTTTCCCGCAAACCAGCGAACCGGGTTGATCGGCTGCCCTTTATGTCTAAGTTCAAAATATAACCCTGACTCCGCTTGACCGCCACTGGACCCCAGTAGCGCAACCACTTCTCCCGTATCGACCCATTCACCGACTTCCTTATACAAAGCCTGATTATGGCCGTACAGACTCATATAGCCGTCGCCATGATCGATAATCACCAGCAGGCCGAAACCGCGCATCCAGTCTGAAAAGGCAACCCGCCCCTGCGAAACAGCGCGGACATCACCACCCTCGGTCGCCGCAATCAGCACGCCACGCCATTTCAGGCCACCACTGCCACGCCGGGTTCCGAAACGCTTTGCCAGACGACCGCGTGTTGGCCAGCGCAGCTTTCCTTGCAAGGTTTTAAAGGGCTGCTGCTGGGTAGCATCGGCCGGAATATCGACCAGTAACTCCTGCAGGGAGGACACCAGTTCCTGCAACTGCTGTTCATCCGTTTGCAGACGCAGCAGTTCGCCGCCCTGGTTTTGCAGCTCCCGGCTTAACGCCGCAACTGCCTGTTTACGAACCTGTTTCTTTTCCTTCAGACGCTGTGACTCGAGCTGCTGACCGTTACGCAACTCTGTCAATGATTCGGTTTTCCGCGCAATTGAATCTTCAAGCGCGTGGAGTTGGTCCAGGGTGGAATGCATGGTATCGATCTTTTCCAGACGGGCGCGGGAGAAGTAGCCGAAATAAACCAGCATACGGCCAACGGCTGAGGGCTGTTCCTGGTTAAGTAGCAACTTGACGTGCTGCTGATGCCCCATGGCATAAGCCGTACGCGCCTCGCCGGCCAGATGCTCGCGCTGCCGTTTCAGTTTGGCGGCCTGGCCGCGCTGCTTTTCCTGCGAGGCTTGCAGCTGCCTGCGTTTCGCATCCAGTTCACTGTCAATACGAGCTAATACCCGACTGGTTTCGCTGATCTGGTTTTCAACATCCTGCAAGCGCTTTTCAGCATTACTTTTCTTTCTCTGATTGGCTTCCAGTTTTCGCTGCAGAGACTGGATCTGGGCTCGCAAGCCTTTCAATTCGAGCGCTTTTTCTGCAGCATCCTGCGCAGACACCGCACCCGCGGAGACCAGCAGAAAACTGCCGAGCAGTACAGCAATCCAACGCAGGCGGAATCCCTGCACTGAACTGCGAGTTGGCGCAAACCGGTTCAGGCTTCTACCCCCGGTGGAATTGTCGAGCAGTCCGGGACTGATTCGGCAATGAATTCGATCAAGGAGCGACCACTCATTTGCGAAGGCGGATCGAGTCCCAGCAAGTGAATCATGCTGGGCACGACATCAGATAAGGCCCCCCCCACGATGCGCGCCGGCCTGCCTATGTACAGCAAAGGCACAACATTAGAGGTGTGTGCGGTGTGGGCTTGCCGGGTTTCCTTGCCACGCATTTGTTCGGCGTTGCCGTGATCGGCAGTTATCAATGCCTCTCCACCTGCCGCCTGCAGTGCTTCAAAGACCCGCCCCAGACACTGGTCAATGACCTCGATAGCTTTCACCGCGGCTTGAAAATTACCGGTATGACCCACCATATCAGGGTTGGCATAGTTGCAGATAATCACATCGTATACACCACTCTCGATTGCACCGACCAGGTGGTCGGTTACCTTGGATGCACTCATTTCCGGCTGTAAATCATAGGTTGCGACCAGCGGGGAGGGGACAAGGATCCGGTCCTCTCCGTCAAAGGGCTCTTCCACACCACCATTGAAGAAAAAAGTGACATGGGCATATTTTTCGGTTTCCGCCAGACGCAGCTGTCTCAACCCGTGTTTAGCAGCAAACTCACCAAACACGTTCTTCAAGCGCTCCGGCGGAAATGCGACAGGTGCCTCAAATTCGGCATTGTACTCAGTCAGGCTGACAAAGCGGCCGAGCCTGGGCATCACGTGCCGCCTGAAGCCCTCAAAGTCGTCCTCAATGAAAGGGCGCGTGATCTGACGCGCCCGATCAGAGCGGAAATTCATGAATACCACCACGTCACCGTCTTCCACCAGTACCGGTTGGCCACCTTCCGGCACAATACGCGTAGCCTTGACGAACTCGTCACCTTCGTCACGCGCGTAGGCCAATTCCAGCCCGGTCATGGCATCCTGCGCTTCGAATTCAGCCTTGGCCTGGGTAATCAGATCGTATGCGGCCTGTATACGCGGCCAGCGATGATCCCGATCCATGGCGTAGTAGCGGCCAATGATAGACGCGAAGCGTCCACTGCCGTACTCCCGGAACTTGTTCTCCATGGCCTGGATGGATGGCGCGGCACTGCGCGGAGGGGTATCACGCCCATCGAGGAAAGCGTGCAGATATACGTCGCTTGCACCCCGTTCAATGGCCAGCTTTGCCATGGCGTGAATATGGTCCTGATGACTGTGCACACCGCCCGGCGACAACAAACCGATAATGTGGACGGCTTTATCATTTTCGATGGCAAGATCGACGGCGTCGGTCAAGGTGGCATTGCTGAAAAATGAGCCCGTCTTGATCGACCGGTTGACTCGGGTGAACTCCTGGTAAACCACCCGCCCTGCACCCAGATTAAGGTGTCCAACCTCGGAATTTCCCATTTGCTTACCCGGCAAGCCAACCTCTGATCCGGAACTGCGCAGAAAGCAGTGTGGATATTCTCTCCACAGCCGATCCCAAACCGGTTTGTTCGCCTTGGCTATGGCGTTGAATTCCGATTCTCCACTGTAACCCCACCCGTCCAGCACGATCAGAATTACAGGCTTGTGAGATGTCAACATAAACTGAAATAGAACAGACAAGAAATTGTGGCTTTAGATCAACTCTAACCTTAAACCAGCCTGCTGGCCACCCGCTTGGTTTTGCGTGAAAAAATTACAGCTTCCTTCACAGGCGTATTATTGTATAATGCTTTGTTTATAAAGGGCAGCACCAAAAGGCTGGTCGATAGTGCCCTGTTTTTACAGAACCTTTATGACACCGCAGGTGGGACAAGATATGGTGGTGGCAGTCAGCCATACTCTGATTACTCGCGACGAAGATATCGATAGAGCGTCCCGTTCTCTCAAGGCAATGTCTCATCCACTACGCCTGAAAATTCTCTGCACTCTCGGGGAGCAGGAAGTCAGCGTACAGGATATTGTCGAGAGCGTTGGAACCTCGCAAAGCAATATTTCACAACATCTGGCTATTTTGAGGGACAAAGGCATCCTGGCCTCACGCAAGGATGCCAACCGGGTCTATTACCGTGTCAGCGATTCCCGCACCCTGCGCCTGATCAGCATGATGCGGGAAGTCTTCTGCACCATGAACGGCCTGAGCTGACAACAGGCATAGCTGTACAGATAGAGGGAATCCTGCGTGGATTTTGCACGTATTCTCGAATTCATCGGTAACCACCCGCTACTGATACTGGGGTTTGTTGGCACGCTAGGTGCGTTGCTGGCCAGCGAAATCAGCCGCCGCTTGAGTGGAATGCAAGCTGTGGACCCGGTCCAGGCAACCCAGCTCAGCAATCGTGAAAATGCCGTTTTCCTGGATATTCGCGACGACAGCGAATACAGCGGCGGCCATCTACCGGAAGCAATCCATATCCCGATCAAGCAGCTGCCGGAACGGATCGCTGAACTCAATAAGCACAAGAGTTGCCCTGTGATCGCCTACTGTCGGTCCGGCAACCGCTCCAACGGTGCGGGCAGCATTCTGAAAAAGCACGGCTTCGAAAACGTGTACAATCTCAGCGGCGGAATTGCAGCCTGGCAGAAGGCCAACCTGCCCCTCAGCAAAAAATAACCCGACTCATTTCACCACTGGATTACTCAGATGACGGAAGAAAACAACCAGGCACAGGCCGATGACGGTCCACACTTTGGAATTGTGCGCATTTACCTGAAAGACGTGTCTTTTGAAACACCCAACTCGCCTGAAGTTTTCAGGCGGGATTTCAAACCGGACATCAATCTTCAGCTCAACACATCCGTCAACAAACTTGATAATGACCTTTTTGAAGTCGTACTCAATGTGACAGTCACCTCCAAACAGGATGACAAAACCGGTTTTCTGGTAGAGGTACAGCAGGCCGGCATTTTCGAGCTTAAGGGTTATGATGAAGCGCAAAAAGGTTCCGTGCTTGGAGCCTATTGCCCAAACACCCTGTACCCGTTCGCACGCGAGGCCGTATCAGACCTGGTGGTCAAGGGCGGATTCCCGCAACTGTTGTTGTCACCCATCAACTTTGATGCTCTGTATACACAAAAAATGAATCGGGCAGCGGCTCCAGCTTCCGAACAAGTAGCCCATTAAACCGATATGCAGGCCTCGTCCCGACCTGCCGTCACGGTGCTGGGTGCAGGTTCCTGGGGAACCGCTCTGGCAATGCTGCTGGCCAGGAACGGCGTAGCGGTAAAACTATGGGACCGGGATGTGGATCATATCGAACAACTGGCCCGTGACCGCACCAATCAACGTTACCTGCCCGGCATCGAACTTCCCGAACTTGTCTCACCGCTGGCCGATTTGCCAAACGCACTTGAACACGTCGACTTTGTGCTCATCGTTGTACCCAGCTCGGGTTTCCGCTCGGTATTACAGAAAGTCAGGACCCGGGTCGGCTCTTCATTTAACCTGATCTGGGCAAGCAAGGGCCTGGAACCGGGTACCGGCAAATTTCTGCATCAGGTGGTTGATGAAGAACTGCCGGAACATCGTTTAATAGCCGTATTATCCGGCCCCAGTTTTGCGAAAGAAGTCGCCAGGGGTTTGCCGACTGCCGTGACAATTGCGTCGAAGAACACCGACTACGCCAAGTCTGTAGCAGCGCTGTTTCACGGCCCCCGATTCCGCACCTATACCAGTAAAGATGTACTTGGAGTCGAGCTGGGCGGCTCTATCAAAAATGTGCTGGCCATTGCTGCCGGCATTTCAGATGGGCTTGGCTATGGCGCCAATGCGCGTGCTGCACTCATTACGCGTGGCCTGGCCGAAATCATGCGCCTCGGCACCAGGCTGGGCGGACATCGCGAAACCTTCATGGGACTGGCCGGGGTAGGGGACCTGGTGCTGACCTGCACCGACGATCAATCACGCAACCGCCGCCTGGGGCTCGCACTGGGGCGCG
>Ga0055476_10000148_pt1 | contig 16847 bp, 16 predicted proteins | sample Muzzi_CordC_D2_FD_57682 | JGI IMG/M metagenome (GOLD analysis project Ga0055476, IMG submission 57682) | Wetland microbial communities from San Francisco Bay, California, USA, that impact long-term carbon sequestration - Muzzi_CordC_D2 | ecosystem: Environmental > Aquatic > Marine > Wetlands ... | reverse complement strand
CCTCGCGCTGTTCGATCCCGCCGATCTCGACGTCGAGGTCGACGACCAGCTGCGCGACGCATTCGCGGCGGAACACGCGGCCCGACGGACCGATCCCCGCATCACGAATTCGGAGGGTTCACAGGTCGGCGCGGGCCATTCGCAGATCGCCTACGGGAACTCCGCGGGATTCTTCGGAAGCTACGAGACCGGCTCGCACTCGCTGTTCTCGGAACCCCTCGCGGAATCGGCCGGTTCGAAGCAACGCGACTACTGGATGACCGTCGCGCGACGGCGGAGCGAACTCGACACGCCCGAAAGTGTCGGGCGTCGCGCCGCAGAGCGCGCACTGCGACGGCTCGGGGCGAAGCCGATCGCGACCTGCGAAGCGCCGGTGGTCTTCGACCCGATCACCGCACCGAGCCTGCTCGGGCACCTCGCCGCCTGCGTGAACGGCTACGCGGTCTACCGCCAGACCAGCTATCTCGCGGATCGCCTCGGCGAGGTCGTCGCGAGCGATCTCCTCACCATCATCGACGACGGCCGACTCCCGGGCCGGCTCGGGAGCAAGCCGTTCGATGGTGAGGGCCTGCCGACGCGACGCAACGTCGTGGTCGAGCGCGGTCGACTCGCGAGCTTCCTGCTCGACGGCTACTCGGCGCGCAAGCTGGGCATGCAATCGACCGGCAGCGCCGCCCGCGGCGCAGGCAGCCCGCCGACCGCGGCGCCGACCAACCTCTGGCTCGAACCCGGTACGATGAACCTGGACGAAATCATCGCCGCGACCGGCCGCGGGCTGCTCGTGACCGAGCTGATCGGAATGGGCTTCAACCCCGTGACGGGCGACTACTCGCGCGGCGCCGCGGGCCTGTGGATCGAAGGCGGCGAGATCGCCTTCCCGGTCGAAGAGGTCACGATCGCGGGCAATCTCGCCGACATGCTCGCGAGCGTCGATGCGGTCGGCTCCGACCTCACCTGGCTCGGCCGCATCGCCTCGCCCTCGCTGCGGGTCGCCACCATGACGATTGCAGGAGCCTGACCGCATGTCCTCGCCGCCGACCATGATCGGACTCGAAATGCCGGACTTTGCGCGCTGGTCCGAGCGCGTCGTCGTCGCCCTCGGCCAGAATCCGAGCGTCTTCACCGGGCCGGGGACGAACACCTACCTGATCGGAACCGGCCCGCAGCGGATCCTGCTCGACACCGGCGGCGGTGAGCCCGAATACCTCGAAGTGCTCGAGCGCGCGATGCGGGAGAGCGGCTGTGAGGGTCTGCAGGAGATCGTGCTCACCCACGGCCACCCCGACCACATCGGCGGCGCGATCGCACTCAACGATCACCTCGGACCGGTGCCGGTCTCGAAGAAGGCCTGGCCCGAGGTCGACGAGAACTATCACCTCGAGTTGCGGTTGCTCGAGGACGGCGATGTCATCGAAACCGAGGGCGCGCGGCTGCGCGCCGTCTACACCCCCGGGCACGCCATCGACCACCTCTGCTTCGTGCTCGAAGAGGAGGGCTCGCTGTTCTCGGGCGACAACGTGCTCGGCATCGGCACCACCGTGATCCCGTCGAAGAGCGGCAGCCTGGCGGACTACATGCGGTCGCTCCGGCGCCTGCTCGAGGAAAGACCGAAGGCGATCTACCCCGCACACGGGCCGTTGATCGCGGACGGCGTCGCGAAGATCCGCGAGTACATCGCGCACCGCGAAGAGCGCGACGTGCAGATCCTGGCGGCGATGCGCGAAGGCGCCGAAACGATCGCGGCGATCGTGAAGATCGTCTACCGAAGCTACCCCGTGTCGCTGCACGCGGCTGCCGGCCAGTCGGTCTGCTCGCACCTGCTCAAGCTCGAGCACGAAGGCCGCGTCGCGCGCGCGGGCGGACCCGATCCGCTCGTCGACGACTGGCGACTCGCCGAGTCCGCCTAGAACAGCAGGTAGTCGAGCGAGACGACGCCGGGCCCGAACAGCAGGAACATGAAACAGACCGCGGCGAGGTTGATGGTGTACTCGCCGCCGGGCGGATCGTTGGTGATCAGGTAACCGGCGTCGCGGTGGCCGAGCCTCGCCGCAACGATCATCGTCGCGATCAGCAGGACGCAGGCGGGGCGCGCGAACAGCCCCAGCGCGAGCAGCGATCCGCCGACGAGCTCCGAGAGCATCGCGACGCGGGCCTGGATCGGGGCGTACGGCACGCCCAGCTCCTCGAGCCAGGCGACGAAGCCGGACATGTTGCCGGTACCCACCAGGCCCAGCTTCCCGAGCGCGTGGACGACGAAACAGACGCCGATGAACACGCGGCCGATCAGCAAAGCGAGGTTCACCATCGCGGGCGTCGAGGCGGTCAGAAGTGCAGCGAGATCCATTGGGGCTCCGATTCGGGGATCCCGAGTTTTACCATGCCCGCCGCCGGCGCGCCGCCGGGCCCCTTGTGCGCCGCGGGCGGTCGTGGTGTCCTGTGCGCGTGGCGAGCGAAGCCCTTCGCATCGGCGCCGGGCTGGTCATCCCGGCGGACGAGCTGACCGAGACCGCGAGCCGGGCCGGCGGCCCGGGCGGCCAGCACGTGAACAAGACCAGCACGCGCGTGTCGCTGCGCTGGAACGTACGGGCGAGCCCGCAACTCTCGGCGGCACAGCGCAGCCGGCTGATTCGCCGACTCGGGCCGCGCATCACCCGCGCGGGCAACCTGATCGTGCACTGCGGCGCCTCGCGCAGCCGCGCCCAGAACCGCGAGACCGCGCGCCTGCGGCTGGCCGAACTGGTGCGCGACGGGCTGCGCAGCACGCGCCGACGCGTGCCGACCCGCCCCGGCAAGGGAGCGCGCGAACAACGCCTCCGCGAGAAGAAGCAGCGCAGCACGACGAAGCGTCGACGCGGGCGCGTCCGCGGCGACGACGACTGATCCGTCGGGGAGGCGATCGTTCTCCCAGATGTCTTCGCCCGCCCGAAGCCTTCCCGCTCAGGTCTCGGTCGGTCGGCCGCGCGTCGGGTCGATGACGTTGCCCGGCCGCGGTTTGCGCTCGGGCGGAGCCTGGCTGTAGTCGGCGAAGGGCCCGTCCCGTCGACGGATGGCGGCGAGTACGCCTTCGGATTCCGCCGTTTCGATGAATTCCCGCGCATCCGGCGTGTTGCGCATGAAGCCGTCGAGAACGGAACCCAGCGTCTGGGTACTCTTCAAACCCATGTTGTCGTAGGCCTGGTTGACCATGAGCTTCATGCACGCGAGTTGGGACAAGGGAATCTGCGCGAGCTGCGCGGCCTGCGCGCGCACCGTGTCCTCGAGCCTGTCGAAAGCGACGGCCGCGTTGATCAGCCCCACCTCGGCGGCCTCGCTGCCCGAGAGCGCTTTGCCGGTCAGGGCGTACTCCTTGGCCTTGGTGAGCCCCAGCCGATAGATCCACATGCCCGTCAGGTAGCTGCCCCAGACACGCGAGTAGGGAGTGCCGATCTGCGCGTCCTCCGAGGCGATCACGAGATCGGCGCACAGCGCCAGGTCCGAGCCACCGCCGACGCACCAGCCGTGGACCTGGGCGATCACGGGTTTGGGGCTCCGCCACAAGCTCATGAACTTCGGCACCGGCCCGGCGAAGGAGCTGGTCACGAAGATCATGTCCTTGCCGGGATCCCAGCGCTGATCGGTTTCGATCTCGTCCTTCCAGTTGGCGAGCCCGTCGGAGAAATCGAACCCGCCGCAGAAACCGCGGCCCGCACCGCGCAAGATGATGACGCGCACCTCCTCGTCGCGGTTTGCCTGCCCGACCGCGAGCTCGATCTCGTCGGGCATCGGTGGAACGAGGGTATTGAGGCGCTCGGGCCGATTGAGCGTGATCGTGGCGATTCGCCCTTCGGTTTCGTAGAGCAGTGTCTCGAAAGTCATTCGTCATCCCCCGAATGGTGTATTCCGCGCTCGGAGCGGACGGAGGCCGCTGGGTACACTCGGTCGAGATTCCCCACAACGCCTCGAATCACCGGAAAGCCTACTCGAATCCCGTCACCGTCGGAAGTCGCCTTTCTTCCCCAGCGGGGAGGACCGAGGTGGTAGAATCGCCCGAAGACGGGAGGCTTCGACATGGCCAGCGACCTTTCCGCCGCGCCCTCCGCAACCCGCGACCGGCTGCTAGGAAAGCTGCAACGGGCACTCGCCGCGTCGCCCCGCCCCTTCACGATCGATCTGCCCAGTGGCGAACGAGTCGCGATCGGTACGGGCCCGCCGTGCTTCAACGTGGGCGTGCGAGACCGCAAGACCCTTGCGCGGCTCGCCACGCTCGACGAGGGCACGATTGCGGAAGCCTATCTGGCGGGCGACATCGAAATCGAGGGTGACCTGCTGGCGGTGATGCCGCTGCGCGACGCCCTCAGCGATCGCCACTACCTGACGACGATCTGGCGCTTCCTCCAACCGATCGTGTTCGGTCAGGTCGGGACCAACGCGCGAGCCATCCGCGCCCACTACGACGTCGATGCGGACTTCTTCCTGTCGTTCCTCGGCGAAACGCGCTGCTACACCCACGGCATCTTCGAGAGCGACGACGAATCGCTGAGCGTGGCCATCCACCGGAAGTTCGACATCGCCATCGAAGCGTGCGAGCTGGGCCCCGGCAGCCGCATTCTGGAGGTGGGCCCGGGCTGGGGCGCCTTCACCGAATACGCGGCGAGGCGCGGGATCCACGTCACCGGCGTCACGAACTCGCTGAAGTCCCAGGAATTTCTGCGAGACCTCGGCGAGCGCCGGAACCTCGACTGGGACATCGCCTTCTCGGACATCCTCGACTACCGCTCGGACGAACGCTACGACGCGATCGTGGTGATGGGCATCATGGAACACCTGCCCGACTACCCGCGCGTCCTCGCCAAGTTCCAGGAACTCCTGAAGCCGGGGGGGCACCTGTATCTGGATGCCAGCGCCGCCCGGAAGAAGTACGACGCCTCGTACTTCCTCACGCGCCACATCTACGCCGGCAACCACACCTTCCTCGATCTCGCCGACTTCCTCGCGGCGCTTGCAAAGACCCCTCTCCAGCTGCGTTCGGTGCACGACGACCGCCACAGCTTCTTCCTCACCTTCAAGCGCTGGGCGGAGAACTGGGAAGCGAGTCGCAAGCGAATCGTCGAGAAATTCAGCGATGCCGAATTTCGCCGCTTCCAGCTCTACCTCTGGGCCGCCACCCACTGCTTCAAGACGGACGCACTCCAGTGCTACCGGGTGGTGATCGACAATCCGGCCTGATCGGGAGCGACCGACAGCGCCCAGTCCTCACGGCTCGGGCGCGTCTCGATCAGCAGGCGCAGCGTCTCCGCAGCCATCGGCAGCGCGCGCCGCGCCGACGACAGATTGTCCCGGAGCCGGCGCGGCAGTGCGCCGAGCCAGGTCTCGCGCGGAAAGCCCGGACGCCGACTGCCGCGGTCGCGCTTGCGCCAGAAGCCGGCGGCCAGTGGGTGCTTCCCCTGGAGGAGCGCGGCCTGCCGGTACCAGAGCAGCGCTCCGAAAACGCTCTGGTATGCGCGCGGGTGCACCCGCTGCAGGATCGCGCGAAGGTTGTCGTAGCTGTAGAAGCTCTCCCAGGCGCCCCGATAGGCGCGGGCCCACTCCTCCCCGCTCATCTTCGCGTGGGGCACGATCGCGTGGGTTCCGTCGTAGGCGTTCATGTCGTCGGGCAACGGTACGCCCGCCTTCCACAGTGCGAGGTGGTCGGCGCTGCCCGGAAACGGGGTGAGAACGAAGAAGCTCGCCAGATCCGGCTTGACCTCGGTCTTGAGGGTGTGGATGTCCCGCATCACCGAATCGTGGCTGTCCTCGGGGAATCCGATGATGTAGCCGACCTGCGTCACCACGCCGCGCGCGCGCCACATCTCGAGCATCTCTGCATAGTCCTCGGGCCGGTTCTGCCGCTTCTTAGCCCCCGCCAGGCTCTTCGGGTTGAGCGACTCCATGCCCGTGAAGTTCTGGAAGCAGCCCGCGCGCGCCGCCTTGTCGACGAAGCCCGGAAGGCGATGGGCGAGCGTGTCCGCCTCCATCATGTAACGGACCGGGATCCCCTCCTCCTCGCGTAGCCGAATCATTCCGTCCAGGATCGCCTCCCAGTTCGGATTCCGGGCAAAGTTGTCGTCGGTGATCAGGTAGTCGACGACGCCGTGCTCCGCGAAGTTGTGCCGCATCGATTCGATGATGTTCTCGGGTCGGCGGCTCCGCATCGTTCGCCCCTGCACGTTGATGATCGTGCAGAAGCTGCATTGGAAGGGGCAGCCGCGGCCGGCGTCGAGCGTCGCCAGACCGTCGTAGGGGAAGCGACCGAAGTAGCTCTTCGTGAGCCTCGGCATCGCCGCATCCGACAAATCCGGCAGGTCGTCGATGTAATCGTACGTGCGCTTCAGATCGCCGCGATAGCCGGCCAGGAGCAGCTCGTCGCAGCCGCGCTCGATCTCGCCCTTCACCACGGTGACGCCGAGGTCCATGATCCGCTGGATCTCGTCGCTCACGATCGGCAGCATCCTGAGCGAGCCGCTCACGTGAAAGCCACCGATCATCACGTCGACATCCGACTCACGGAACTCGCGTGCAATGTCGCAGGCACGTTCGAACTGGGCCGTCTGCACGCCGCACAGAAACACGAGGGTTTTCGTGTCCCGCGCACGCGACTGACGGATGATCCCGGCGATCGGGACGCGGTGGACCGTCTCGTCGTAGAGCTCGACCGTCGTCTCGACCTCGTCCCCGAGAATCCCGCGTTCGACGGTGGCAGCGTGGATCAGGCCGTGGATCGCGGCCAGGGTGTTGCTCGGAACGGTGCCGATCCAATGGCGCAGCACGAAACCGTCGTCGTCGTACTGCGCCGGCTTGATCAGGACGACTCGGAACCTCCGTTCGGACATCGGTACCTCCTTCGCCCCCCCAGGTCATGCGATCTCGTCGAGTACCCCCCTTGCCCGCAATAGATCCGGCAGCTCGAAGCCTTCCGTGAACCATTCGAGCACCGGCTCCAGCACCCCGCGCGCCTCCGACGGCCGCTCCTCCCGCAGCAGCGTAGCCAGACTCGTGGCCGCGCGAAGCTCGAGCGACTTCGCCTCCTGCTGGCGCGCCACGGCGATGGACTTCCGGTAGAAATCCTCGATCCGGGGACGGTCACCGCCCGGGTCGGCAGCCAGCAGGTCGCCGCGCGCGCGATGCAGCTCCGCCTCGAACCAGCGTTCGCCACGCGTCTCGACCTGCTCCTCCGCCTCGTCGAGCACCCGTGTGCCCGCTTCGATCGCGCCCAGGATCGAACAGCCTCGGGAGAGGAACGTGGCGAAGATGGGTTGCATGTACCACGAGCGCGAAGCGGCCATGCCGTCCCGGCTCTCGCGCATCATCGACACGCCTCGCTCCACCTCGTCTTCCTGGATCAGCGCCCAGCCGGCGAAGCACCGCCAGGCGACATCGAAGACCGGAAGATGATGCTCGGCGGCGAGCTGCTGCATCGCATTTGCGTAGTCCCGCGTTTCCTTGGTCAGGCCACACAGGGCGTGCAGCAGGCCCCCGATGTGGAGGATCGCGTAGCCGAGGGAGTTCGGATGGGACAGCGTGCCGGCCCGTTCGATTGCCTCGCGTCCGATGCGGAGGCCCTGCTTCGGGTAGCCCAGCAGCCAGAGCGCGAGGGCCTCGCTGCAGCGGCCCGCGACACCGACGTCGTGACCGTACTGGTAGATCAGGGCGTGATGCTTCTCCGGTTCGAAGAGCGAGAGCGCGTGCTCCAGGTGGGGCCGGGCCGCCGCGGGCTGCCCGAGCACCTGCAGGCTCGTGCCCAGCAGGCGATGTCCCATCATGCGCTCCGCGTCGGCATTCTGGAGCTCGGCCAGGCGCAGGAAGTCGTTCGCGAGATCGCGCGACTTGCGCACCGACGCCGACATCACGTGGTAGATCCAGCGCCCGTAGAGCACGGGGAAGATCTGCGGCGTCTCGCCGATCTTCTCGCAGAGTTCGAGCGCGCGCGCGTAGGTCTTCTCGGTCTCCGTCGCCGAATAGCCCTTTGCGGCGATCAGACAGGTGGCGAGCTGGAGGTTGAGATCGAGCTCCAGCTCGTCGCGAGAACGGCCGACCGCCGGCGTGCGGTCGATCAGCGCGAGGGCCCGAGTCAGCTGCTCGCAGGCCTCCTCGTTCGCCGAGCGCTCGGCGGAGCGCTTGCCCGCGCGCGACCAATAGGCGAGGCCCTGTTCGAAACGCTGCGCTTCGGTGAAGTGATGGGCGAGCAGCTCGGGTTCCGAATCCGCGCGCTCCGGAAAATCCGCCTCCAACACCTCGGCGATGCGGGCGTGCAATTCGCGACGCCGGCTCTTCAGCAACGACTCGTAAGCGACGTCGCGAACCAGCGCATGGTTGAAGACGTAGCGGATTCGGGGAGGGGTCCCCTTGCGGTGTGCGAGTCCGGCCGCCACCAGCTTTTCGAGCGCGGCCTGCAGCTCGACGTCGTCCAACGTCGAGACCTCGGCGAGCAGATTGCGGGGGAACTCGCGCCCGATGACCGCAGCGACCTGCGCCACCTCCTTCGCACCGGCGAGCCGGTCCAGACGTGCCTGAAGCGAATCGTACAGCGTGCTCGGAATCGCGCCCGTGAGCGACCCCTGGAGCACGTACCGATTCTCGTCCTTGCGCAGCACGCCGGACTCGAGCACCGACTTGGTGAGCTCCTCCACGAAGAGCGGCACTCCGTCGGTCTTGTCGACGATCCGCTCGAGAATCTTCCGTGGCAGGGCGCGGCCGTGCACGACCTCCTCGACGAGAGAGATGCAGCTCCCCCGATCCAGGCTGTCGAGCTCCATGAGGGTCACGTCCGCGCGGTCGCTCCAGGGCGGCGTGAACTCGGGTCGAGACGTGATCAGCAACAGCGCCCGGATCCCCTGGATGCGTTCGACGATGAGGTCGAGGAGCTCGGTGGTCGTGGGATCCATCCAGTGCGCGTCCTCGAAGGACACGATCACCGGCTGCCGGGACGCGGCCTTCGTGAGACCGGCGATCAGGGCTTCGAACAACTTCTGCTTCTGCTGCTGGGGCGACATTCCGAGGGGCGGATAGCGATCCCCGACCGGCACCGACAGCAACGCCGCCAGCAGCGCGAAGTACTCGCGCGCGTCCGTATCGACCGGATTCGGCAACGACTCCAGCTTGTCGATCTTCCGCTGCGGCGGGTCCTCCGAGGAGATGCCCACGGAGTGCCGAAGCTGCTGCACGATGGGATAGAGGCTACTTCCCGTGTGATAGGGCGAGCACTGATAGCGCAGATTGATGTGGGGCTCGCCGGCGGTCCGCGCTTCGAGCGTCTGGAGCATGCGCGACTTGCCGATGCCCGCCTCGCCGGTGATCAACAGCGTCCGTCCTCGTCCCGCCCGCGCTTCAGCCCAGCATTCGAGCAGCAGCTCGACCTCGGCATCCCGACCGACGAAGGTCGTAACGCCGATTCCGTGCACCGCCTCGAAGCGGCTACCCACCTCGCGCTCGCACAATACTCTCCAGGACGAGACCGGCTGCGACACGCCCTTCAATGCGCGCTTGCCGAGATCCTCGAACTCGAAGAAGCCGCCCAACAGGCGATGGGTCCGCTCGTCGATCAACACCGCATCCGGCTCGGCCAGGCTCTGCAGGCGCGCCGCGATGTTCGGCGTCTTGCCCGAGACCGCCTGCGTCTCCTCGATGCCTTCGCCCATCAGGTCGCCGGCGACCACCAGGCCGGTGGCGATCCCGACCCGCATGTGCAGTTCGAGACCGGGCAACGGCTCGAGCTCCCGCACCGCCTGGACCACGGCGAGCCCCGCGCGTACCGAGCGCTCCGCGCAATCCTCATGGGCCTTCGGATAGCCGAAGTACACCATGATGCCGTCACCCATGTAGCTGGCGATGGACCCGTCGAAGCGGGAGATGATCGCAGCGCACACCTCCCGATAGGAACGGTTCACATGACGCACCTCCTCCGGATCGAGCCGCGTCGAGAGCTCGGTCGAACCGACGAGATCGCAGAACATGATCGTCAGCTGCCGACGCTCGGCCGAGGGGGGAGATGCCGGAGCGGAGGCCAGCGGGGCCCCGCAGTCGCCGCAGAAGTTCTTTCCCGTCGGGTTCTCGGCACCGCAGCGAGAGCAGTCCATGACGTCCTCTCCGCTTCCATTCGCAGGCCCAGACTAACAGACTTAGGTGTTCGAGGTGAAGTCCGCCCCGGCCCGAGAACAGGGTGCCTGAGCGAGACGGAGAAGCACGGCACGGCGCCGCAGCGACGCGAGCGCGGGAGCACTCGCTCGTTTATGCGGTGTGATCCGAATCCCGAGTCGACACCTGGGGATCGGGCGCGTGAGACCCAATCTTCGAGCCACGACTCACTGGATCCGCGTGCGACCCGCGAATCCCTCTTCGTAGCCGTGGAAGAACTCGAGCCGCTCCTCGGGCCACTTCCAGCAGAAGTAGCCGCTGCCGTTGTCGAAGTCGACGAGCCACAGCCCCTTCACGTCGAGGCCGAACGCCTCCATCGCGCGCAGCCAGCGAGCGATCGCCGCCTCGATCTTCGCATCGAGCTCCGGCCGTCCCGGTTCGCCTTCGGTCAACGCGTCGCGCCGTTCGATCAGCGCGTCGACCTCCGCCACTGCCGACGCGGTCCGGTCGCGAACGTCGGCGAGCAATTCGCGAGCGGTCGCGAGAGTCCAGCAGCGTTTCGATTCGATCGTCAAGGGTCTAGTCGTCGTCTTTCGACATCAAGCGGATCATGGTGCGAATCACGCCGCTGCGATTCGCGCCTCCGACGAGGATCTTCAATTCTTCGTAGAGCGTCGGATCGTTCAGGATCAAGCCCAGCGTGCCCTCGCCGCGGTCGATCTTCGCCAGGATGCTGTTCAGCCGCGCGCCCACCTCGAGGGCTTCGATGATCACGTCGTGCTGGTCCGGATCGTCGTAGATCAGCGAATGCATCAGGCCGTTTCCGGTTGCGACCTCGTCGAGGATTTCATTCAGAGCCCCCAGTGAGCCTTCGAGGTCCCGGATCGCACCGCCTTCGTAGGGCTCGTAGATCAGCGTGTGGAGCACGCCCTCGCCGGTGCGCACGTCGTCGATCAGCTCGCCCACCGAGCCCACCGACTCGGCGAGCCGCTTGCCGCCCGAATCGCGGTCGAACGCCTCGACGAGATCGTTCAGATTCGCCGCGAGCGTGGCGACGTTGTCGAGCGCACGCGCGCCCTTGTCGATCGTGACGTAGATGTCCAATGGATCGACGGAAGGCAGCGCGCTCCCCGGTTCGAGCGGCTCCCCTTTCGACGTTCCGAGCGAAATGTCGATGACGCGATCGCCGAGCAGTCCGGCCGCACCGATGCTCGCGACCGAATCGGAGCGGATTCGGTCGCGCACCGCCTCCTTGATCTGCATCGAGACGAGCAACCCCGGCCGATCCGGATCGCTGACGTCGAAGCGCACGCTCTTCACCTGGCCGACGCGCATGCCGGCCAGACGAACCGGAGCGCTCGCGATCAGTCCCTGAACGTCGTCGAAGCGAGCCACCAGCTCGTAGTTCTCTTCCCACACGCCGGAGCGGGTCGACAGCGACAGCACGATCACCGCGAATCCCAGCAGGGCCAACAGGAAGAAGGCGCCGACCGCAAGACTGAGACGGCGTTCACGCTCCATCTCCGCCCTCCTCCGGATCCGCGTCCGATTCGTCGTCCTGCTGGTGAATGCCGGCGAGGAACGCGACCACGTCGGGATCTTCGGACGCCTGGATTTCGGATGCGGCTCCCATGGCTGCAATTCTACCGCGCTTCAGCAGCGCGACTCGATCCGAGATGGCGAAGCACAACTCGAGCTCGTGGGTGACGATGACCGAGGTCGCTCCGAGGCGCTGTTGGAGCGAGCGGATCAGCTCGCCGATCCGGCGCTGATTCGCGGGATCGAGGCCGGTCGTCGGCTCGTCGTAGAGGATGGCGGCGGGCTCCAGCGCAATCCCGCGCGCCACTCCGACGCGCTTGCGCATACCTCCCGAAAGCTCCGCGGGCATGATCTTCTCGATGTCGTCGAGCCCGACCGCTTCGAGACACTCGCGAACGCGGTGGGCGATGCGCTTCTCGTCCCAGTCGCGGTGCTCCCGCAGCGGGTAGGCGATGTTCTCGTAGACGTTCAAGGAATCGAACAACGCGGCGCTCTGGAAGATCATCGAGGCGTTCTTCCGCACCGCCACCAGCTCCCGCTCCGAGGCCTCGGTGATGTCTTCGCCGAACGCGAAGACCCGTCCGCGGTCGGGCTTCAGCAGTCCGATCATGTGCTTGAGGCAGACCGACTTGCCGCTGCCCGAGCCGCCGAGAATGGTGAAGGTCTCGCCGGGTCGAATCGCGAGGTCGACGCCTCGCAGCACCCGATTGCGACCGAAGGCCTTGTGCACGTCGCGCAGATCCAGGATCGGCTCCGACGTCATAGCACCAGCATCAACTGGGTCAGGAAGAAGTCCGAGATCAGGATGGCGACCGAGGCAGTCACCACGGTGCGGGTCGTCGCACGGCCGACGCCCACGGTTCCACCGGTGGTATCCAGGCCCTGGAAGCACGCCACCATCGCGATGATCCAACCGAAGACGAAGGTCTTGACGAGACCGGACGTCACGTCCTCGAGAGTGACGGCGTCGAAGATCGTCTGGAGGTAGAAGTTCGGAGCGATGTGGAACTGCGCGTTCGCGATCGCGAGTCCCCCGAGCACGCCGATCAGGTTTGCGAACACCGTCAACAGCGGCAATGCGAGCGTCGCCGCCACTACGCGCGGCAGCACCAGCTTCTGGACCGGGTCCGCGCCCATCGAGCGGATGGCGTCGACCTGCTCAGTCACCTGCATCGAGCCGATTTCGGCCGTGATTCCCGCGCCGACCCGCCCTCCGACCATCAGCGCGGTGAGCACCGGACCCAGCTCGCGCGCGAGCGACAGACCGATCACGCTGCCGACGTACGGCTTGGCGCCGAAGCGGGCGAGCGCAATCCCGGTCTGGAGCGCGAGCACCATGCCGGTGAACAGCGCCGTCAAGACCACGATCGTGAGCGAGCGAACCCCGATGGCCTCCATCTGGCGCACCACCTCGCGCACCGGCAGCCGCGCGCGAAAGACCGCGCGCGTGGTCGCGGACACGAGGCGCGCGAAACGTCCGCAGGTCTCGACCAGCTGTAGCAGCCGGTCGCCCAGATGCTCGACCCGCTGCTCCGCGCGCGATTCGAGCGCCGAGTAGCTCATCGCCGTTTCGCCTCGGCGCGATCGTCGGGATCGAGCTCGAAGCTGCCCAACCACGCCTCGAAGGCGTGATTCGCGTTCGGCGATTCACCCCGCGTGGCCAGCCCCCAGTCGAAGCTGCACTCGTCGATCACCGCCGTCACGGTGGTCACTCGGATCGTCACGCCGCCGGGCTGCATGTGGAAGGTCTGGATCCAACCGTTCGTGCCGGCGACGATGATCGGGCCGGCCTGGACGAGTTCGCGCCCGCCGACGCCGACCACCAGGTTGCGGGCCATGATGGCCGGGTGTGCGACCGGCTTGCCGCAGCGCGATTGCAGGCTCAGCGTCTCCGGCCCCGGCCGTCGGAAGGCGATCCACGCCCCCTCGATCTCGATGCGTTCCCACGGCGCCCCCGGCCCGTCCGGAACTCCGATCGAATAGCCGTGACGCGGATTGCGATAGCCCGTTTCGGTGCGCACGAGATCGTTCGCACAACCGACGAAGAAGAACACCGCAAGGAGCACGAACACCACCGGCTCGACGACCTGGCGCGGTGTGACGACACGTCCCATCGCGTCGAGCCTACCCGATCCGGCGTCCGGTCGCGCCCGTCGGCTTGACGCCTCGCGAGCCAGTCGGTAACCGCTATGCATGGACGACCACCTGCTGATCCTCGCCAGCGCGTCGCCGCGTCGCCGCGAGCTGCTCGACCGCGCCGGAATCGCGTTCGAAGTGATCGCCGCGGACATCGCGGAGGTGCGTCGGCGCGACGAACGGCCGGTGGCCTTCGCGTCGCGGCTGGCCGCCGAGAAGGCCCGAGCCGTGGCCGACCAGGTCGGCCCGGAACCGGCTCGCAGGGTCCTCGGCGCCGATACGATCGTGGTACTCGACGATTCGATCCTCGGCAAACCACGCGATCCCGATCACGCCCGCGAAATGCTCGCGCGGCTGATCGGGCGCAGCCACGAAGTCGTCACCGCGATCGCCCTGACCCGCAGCGACACCCTCGAGGTCGAAGTCCGCGCCGTCACGTCGCGCGTGCGGATGCGCGCCGCACGCCCCGAAGAGCTGCGCGATTACGTCGCGACCGGCGAGTCGCTCGACAAGGCCGGCGCCTACGCGCTCCAGGGCGGTGGGAGGCGCTTCATCGAGCGGGTCGAGGGCAGCGAGAGCAATGTCATCGGGCTGCCGCTCGACGAAACGCTCGCACTGCTCGGCGTGCCCGAGCGCGGACCCGAAGGCCCATGAGCGGCGACGAGGCGATCGCGGATCGCATCGCCGGTATCCGCGCGCGCATCGCGACCGCGGCTGCGCGCGTCGGGCGTGCGCCCGAATCGATCCGGCTGATCGGCGTCGCGAAGCGAATGGCCGCCGAACGGGTCGCGGCCGCGGTGCGGGCGGGCCTCGGCGACATCGCCGAGAACTACGTCCAGGAGGCCCGCACGAAGCTCGCAGAGGTTCGAGCGATACTCGACAGCAGCGGACACAAGTGCCCGAATTGGCACTTCATTGGCCAGCTCCAGCGCAACAAGGCCGGCTTCGTCGCGAACGAATTCGACTGGGTCCAGACCGTCGACCGCGAGCGACTCGGACACGACCTCGACCGACGCGCGGCCGCCGCGGGGCGATCGCTCGAGGTGCTGCTCCAGGTCGACGTTTCCGGCGAGCCGGGCAAGGGAGGTGTCGCCCCCGACGCACTGCCCGCGCTGCTCGCGGCCGCCGCCGGCTGGCCACAGCTGCGAGTCCGCGGCCTGATGGCGATCCCGGCCCCGGCCGAAACCCCCGAGGCGGCTCGCCCCGCGTTCGAGCGCCTGCGCAGGCTGCGCGACGCACTTCGCAACGAGCCCGGCGGCGACGGCCTCCGCGAGCTTTCGATGGGGATGTCGGGCGACTTCGAAGTCGCGGTCGAAGAAGGGGCTACGATGGTGCGGGTCGGAACCGCAATCTTCGGAGCGAGATGAGATGCCGCTGACGGACAAGCGAATCGGCTTCATCGGCGGCGGCGCGATGGCAGAAGCCCTCGCCGGAGGCCTCGTCGCAGCCGGCGTCTCGGCCACCCGCATCCGGATCTCCGACGTCGCCGCCGAACGCCGCAGCCACCTCGAAGCGACGCTCGGCGTCCGGACTTCGGCATCGAACGACGAGGTCGCGGGAGCGAGCGAGATCGTCGTGCTCGCGGTGAAACCCGCGCTGGTCGAGCCCGTACTCGCTGCGCTGCGCGAAGCCGACGCGGCCGATCTGCTCGCGCCGCTCTGGATCTCGATCGCGGCCGGAACGCCGATCGCGAAGCTCGAACGCGCCCTGCCCGCGGGCGCGCGCATCGTGCGCGCGATGCCCAACACTCCCGCGCTCGTGCGGGCGGGCGCCACGGCGATCTGCGGCAACGACGCTGCGACCCGCGACGACATCGCTGCGGCCGCCGCGTTGTTCGACAGCGTCGGAATCCACTGGGAGGCCCCGCGCGAAGACCTGCTCGACCCGGTCACCGGTCTGTCGGGCAGCGGCCCCGCCTATCTGTTCCGATTCCTCGAAGCCCTGGCAACCGCGGGCGAACGCGTCGGCCTGCCCGCTGAAGCCGCCGCACGACTGGCCGCCCAGACGGTGTTCGGCGCCGCCAAGCTCGCGCTCGAGAGCGAAGACTCGCCCGCGCGTCTGCGCGAGAAGGTCAGCTCTCCGGGCGGAACCACGCTCGCGGGACTGGCCCGGCTCGAAGCCGAGGGATTCCCGGAGGCGGTCTTCGCGGCGGTCGACGCCGCCACCCGCCGCGCCCGCGAGCTCGGCGAGTAGCGCGCGCAGCGAGCGGATCGCCGTGCGGACGCGAGGGAGCGAACGGGCGGCCCGCGCGATCGGCGTCCGGCTACGCACGGCGAGACGCTAAAGATCTCGGCCGGTTCGGCCGAATGGTTGCGCAGGCGAGAATCCGTCCAGAGGAAGCCATGCGCATCACACCGCTCGACGTCCGCAACCATCCCTTCCGAAAGCGCTTCTCGGGTTATGACCGCGAGGAGGTCGACGCTTTCCTGCAGATGGTCGCGGAGGACTACGAAGACCTGTTGCGCGAATCCGAGAGCCTGCGCGAACAGGGAGTCCGGCTCGAGGTGCGCGTCAGCGACCTCGCCGCGAACGAGGCCCTGCTCCAGGAAACCCTCATCACCGCCCAGAAGCTCAGCGAGGACCTGAAGCGAACGGCGGTGAAGGAGGCCGAGGTGATCGTCTGCGAGGCCGAAATCAAGGGCGAGAAGATTCTCGCCGCGGCCCACCGCCGTGCGGCCAAGCTCGCGGAAGAGATCCGCGAGATGAAGTCGCTGCGGGCGCGCGTGTCCGAGAACGTTCGCGCCGCCATCGAGACCCACATGAGCCTGCTCGACGGGCTGATGGCCGAAGATTCCGAAGACCCGCTCGCCGACGGCAAGATCAGCTACTTGACACATCCGCCCCGGGAGGCCAAATCCAGCGGCGAGGGTTGACCGCAGGAGAGGCCATTGCTCGCGATCTCGACCAGCGATTCCGGCGTCACATTCTTCATTCACGTCACCCCCCGAGCGCGCCGGCCCGGCGTCGGCGGCTGCCAGGCGGACGCGCTGCGCGTGCGAGTCGCCGCCCCGCCCGCGGAGGGTCTCGCCAATGCCGCCTGCGCCGACGCGCTCGCACAGGCGCTCGGCGTGCGCCGCGGCGCC
>Ga0055476_10000147_pt1 | contig 16877 bp, 15 predicted proteins | sample Muzzi_CordC_D2_FD_57682 | JGI IMG/M metagenome (GOLD analysis project Ga0055476, IMG submission 57682) | Wetland microbial communities from San Francisco Bay, California, USA, that impact long-term carbon sequestration - Muzzi_CordC_D2 | ecosystem: Environmental > Aquatic > Marine > Wetlands ... | reverse complement strand
GGGACGCCATCTGTTACGGGCAGCGAACTATCGAATCTTACGTGGCCGCGCGTTCGCAACAGACCACCGTGCCACATCTCGACTCTACCGAATCCGGTCATATGACTAAATTAGTCGGGAATTATTCTCTCAGGCACAGTGTAAACTTCATTCTCGGATAGATAGGGGATGAATGATGGACTACGGAATCGGAATGTTCCTGGCCGGCCTGGTCAGCGGTGCTGGCATTGGGTGATACAACAGCATACTTCACGTGCGTATAAGGCAAACCGATCCGAAGAGAAGTAAGCGGGAGTCGAATTGCTATCGTCACCTTTTGGACAAGGCTGGCTTGTCTGTGGATGATCCACCGGAGAAATAATCATGCACGGGTCCCGTTTCGACAGGGCATTTTTATAGACATTCGTTGCGTAGACAACCGGCGAGCTGTTCCTGATAATGCGCACAACGCTTTTCACCAAGAAGCGTTTTAGGCTGCGCTCTCCCCCCTTGAGTGTGGCCATTTTTTTGTCTTGCGTTAAGCAATCCTGAAAACTGGCCGATAACAGAGGCAGCACAGATAGTCGTTACAATTAGCTGTGTGCTGCTGAAATACTCCTCAAAAGTTACCAGCAGCGAGCCAGCGTCTCAACTCCTCCGCGGCGCTGGCTTTTTTAATCCTGCTGTAACCCTTCCAGCAACTCTTCCCGCACAATCGCTATATCGTCCGGCGCTGCTGTGTCGATGCTGGCCTGGTGGCCTTTCACTTTCAGCACCGTGACCTGGATCTGTTTGCCGGTCGGGTTTTCAATCCTAAGTTTAGTACTCTGGTGTGACCAGATTGAGAATGCGTACCAGATGTGTACCAGATATATTGGTGGTTTCTGAAATTCTTGGAGTTTCGTAAGTCACTGTTTTTGTGGTGCCGAGGAGAGGACTTGAACCTCCACGGGGTTTCCCCCACTAGCACCTGAAGCTAGCGTGTCTACCAATTTCACCACCTCGGCGTGACTCTACCGGACGTGCACCGGCACAGTGAGGCGCGCACTGTACCGGTCACTTGTGGCCTTGTCAATCCAGTCCGCTGTTTGTATGTGTATAATTTCCGATTTTCCTTTCCAAGCTAAACTGGTTAGGATGCCGGGATGATTAAAAAACGTCGCAAAAAACAACGCTTTCCAAAAGACCCATTTGCCGAACGCGAAGCGGGTAAATACCAATCGCCGATTCCCAGTCGCGAGTTCATTCTATCGGTGCTGACGGATTCCAGTCAGCTGATGAATCGGGAAGAACTGGCCGAAGCTTTTGGGTTATCAAAACCCGAGGATATCGAGGCCCTGCGCCGGCGCTTGCGCGCCATGGAACGCGACGGCCAGCTGTTGCGTAACCGCCGCGGTGGCTACGGCCTGGTGGAGCGCATGGATATGGTGCGCGGTCGCATTATCGGGCATCCCGACGGCTTCGGATTCCTGGTACCGGAGGAAGGCGGGGATGACCTGTTCCTGTCACCGCGGCAGATGCGCGGTGTATTGAATGGTGACCGGGTGGTTGCCCACGTGGTGGGTGTTGACCGCCGCGGACGCCGGGAAGGCGCTATTGTCGAGGTGCTGGAACGCAATACCCATAGTGTGGTCGGGCGTATCTATTTCGAAAGTGGCATCAGTTTTGTAGTTCCTGACCACAAACGGTTGACACAGGATATTCGTATTCCACCGGAGCATACCGGGGGGGCTCAGCACGGTCAGTTTGTAACGGCTGCCATCATAGATCAGCCCAGCAAGCGTTCCGGTCCGGTTGGTAAAGTGCTCGAAGTCATCGGTGATCATATGGCGCCGGGTATGGAAATCGATGTCGCCATTCGTGCCCATGAACTGCCGCTGGAGTGGCCGGACGCGGTCGAGGATGAAATCCAGTCGCTTGCCGGGGAAGTCACACCGGAATCCAAGCGCAACCGGGTTGATCTGAGTGACTTGCCGCTGGTGACTATCGACGGTGTGGATTCGCGCGATTTTGACGACGCGGTCTATTGTAAGTCAACACCCAGAGGTTGGCGTCTGATCGTGGCCATCGCAGATGTGTCCCATTACGTCAAACCGGCGACTGCCCTGGATGCCGAGGCTTATTTGCGCGGTAACTCGGTGTACTTTCCGGAGCGGGTTATTGCCATGTTGCCGGAGGTGTTGTCGAACGGCTTGTGTTCGCTGAACCCGCAGGTAGATCGTCTGTGCATGGTCTGCGAGATGTACGTTGACAAGCAGGGCAAGGTGACACGGTCACGTTTTATGGAAGCCGTCATGCGTTCTCATGCGCGGCTGACCTACGACGAAGTGGCAGCCATGCTGGTTGATGGTGACAAAAAGCTGCGCGCCAGATATCAGCCTGTGCTGGATAATCTTGAGGAGCTTTACAGTTTATACAAGGTGTTCAAAAAACTGCGTGCCAGGCGCGGTGCTATTGATTTTGAAACCACGGAGACGCGCATCGTGTTTGGTGCAGATCGAAAAATCGAGTGCATTGTGCCGGTCGAACGTAATGATGCCCACAAGATTATCGAAGAGTGCATGATTGCGGCTAATATCTGTTCCGCACGCTTTCTGAATCGCCATAAATTGCCGACCCTGTATCGAGTTCACGAGGGACCACAGGCGACCAAGCTGGCAGATTTGCGCGAGTTTCTGGGGGAGCTGGGCCTGTCGATGGGGGGGGGTGAAAAACCTCAGGCATCGGATTACGCAAAGCTGCTGAACGCGATTCAGCAGCGGCCGGATATGCACCTTATCCAAACGGTGATGCTGCGCTCCTTGTCTCAGGCGCGCTACAGCCCGGATAACATAGGTCACTTCGGCCTGTCTCATTCGGAGTATTTACACTTCACTTCACCGATTCGCCGCTACCCGGATCTGCTGGTGCACCGGGCGATTCGTCATCAGCTGCGGGCCAACGCTCGCAACCCGAAGGGCACAAAGAAAACCCGGCGTGGTGTGTCGGCGAGCGGAGCGTTTCGTTACAGCGAATCCGACATGCTGTTGCTGGGCGAACATTGCTCCATGACCGAACGGCGCGCTGACGAAGCGACTCGCGACGCGGTTGACTGGCTCAAGTGTGAGTATATGCTGGATAAGGTCGGTGAAAATTATGATGGCATTGTCAGCAGTGTGACATCGTTCGGTATTTTCGTGGAACTGAAAGAGATCTATGTAGAAGGCTTGGTGCACATAACCGCCTTGCACAATGACTACTATCACTTTGATCCCGCCGGTCATCGGTTGCGTGGCGAGCGGACCGGCCGAACCTACCGTCTCGGCGACGCAGTCAGGGTGCGCGTGGTACGGGTCGACCTGGACGAGCGCAAGATGGATTTTGAGCTGGCGGATGCAGCGCCCGCCGACACAGTGAAACCCAAACGAAAATCAAGGCGCAAGTCACGGGGTGAGGGCAGGAGTCGCAACAGGAAACGGAGTTAAGTTTAATTGTGTTTCCAACCCCTATGTCTAAGGCTTGCCAATGAAAAGGACAGAACGCGTTTTTGGTTTGCACGCCGTTGGCAGCCTGTTAGAGCGTGACCCGGCGCGCGTGTCGGTATTGCTTGCGCTGGAATCGAGGTCGGACACGCGCATGACTGAAGTGTTGCAGTTGGCTGAAAAAGCCAATGTGCCGGTTCGCCGTGTTTCCCGCCGCGAGCTGGATGCGCTTGTAGCTGGTGTTAGTCATCAAGGTGTGGTCGCGGAAACCGGGGCAGCATCGGGCCTGGGTGAAAAAGAGTTGCCGGCATTTCTCGAAGCGCTGGAAGGACCAGCATTTCTGCTGATTCTAGACGGGGTGCAGGATCCGCATAACCTCGGCGCCTGTCTGCGCAGTGCCAACGCTGCGGGTGTGGACGCCGTTATCGTGCCCAGGGATCGTTCCGCACCACTCAATGCGACTGCACGTAAAGTGGCGTGTGGAGCGGCTGAATCTCTGCCGTTGGTCCGGGTGACCAATCTGGCGCGTACGATGCGTTCCATTCGCGAAGCCGGTGTCTGGGTCTATGGTGCCAGCGGCGAAGCCGAGTCCGTGCTGTATGAAACAGATCTCTCCGGTCCGCTGGCACTGGTGCTGGGAGGGGAGGGCAGGGGGCTGCGCCGGCTTACCCGTGAACATTGTGATGGATTGTTGTCGATTCCAATGGCAGGTTCGATAAGCAGCCTGAATGTGTCGGTCGCCACCGGTATTGTTCTGTTCGAGGCCAGGCGCCAACGGACGGCGGAGAGCCGCCAGGTTGCAAAATGACCGTCCTGTCGGTTTTAACAAGGATGGCCTCTAAAGATGCGTGGATGCCGGTCGTTAGATTTTTTCAGTCACATCTCAAGGAGAGTATGGAATGTTGATGTCTTCGCTAATGAAACGGGTTATGACGATACTGGTGTCGCTGGCTTTTTTTACCACCTACTCGCTGCCCGCCTACTCCGGCATGGTTACCACGGATCAACTGATCCAGGAGCAGCTGGAGTCAGTGGGCCAGAGTTCGCTTGTTTCCATGCTGGATCGGGAAGAGGTGCGCCAGCAGCTGGTAGATCGTGGCGTGGATCCCGATTATGCAAAACAACGTATTGCCGCCCTGAGTGATGAACAGATCAATGAGATCCAGTCAAACATCGATGGGCTGCCGGCAGGTTCCGGCGTTGTGGGCATTCTGATTGCGGTGCTCCTGGTACTGATTATTCTGGATATAATCGGCGTAACCAACATCTTCTCATTCATCAACCCGGCGCGTTAATGGGATGCTGACAGCAGTGATGTGCAGGGTGCGCCTGGCGGCGTGCGCACTCTGCATTTCACTTGTTGTTTCCGCTTGTGCACTGCATCGGGATAATAAACAGCTTGACCTGAATCTTCCTGTCGCACGTTCACAGGAACTCCTGGAAACCCCCTTCTTTCCACAAGACGCTTACCAGTGTGGTCCAGCTTCGCTGGCGACGGTGCTGAACGCTCAGGGTGTCGACGTATCCCCGCAACAGCTGCAAGCACTGGTATATCTACCGGGGCGTAAAGGCAGTCTGCAGGCGGAAATGCTGGCGGCAGCGGCTCACTACGGGCGGCTGGCAGTTCGGATTCCGCCTTCGATGGACAGTCTTCTGCTTGAATTGTCTTCCGGCAATCCAGTTGTTGTGCTGCAGGACCTCGGCTTTGGCTCGCTATCAGTCTGGCACTATGCGGTTGCCGTTGGATATGACCTGGAAAAAAATGAAATCTATCTGCGCTCGGGTAAGGACAGGCGTCGGGCCTACGGCTTCAGGATCTTTCTGAAAACCTGGTCGCGTTCGAATCAGTGGGCAATGGTCGTGGTATCGCCTGGCAAGGTACCGGTGTCGGCGACGGAAAAAGGCTATCTGGAAGCGGCCAGTGCATTTGAGCGGCAAAAAAACCATGATGCTGCGCTGCAAGCCTTCGAGGCCGGAACCCGGCGCTGGCCGGAAAGTTACCTGGCCTGGGCGGGGACCGGCAATGCCGCCTTTTCACTTTCCCGGTTCAGCGAGGCTGAACAGGCCTATCGCCAGGCGCTGCGACTCAAGCCTGATCGGGCATCAATTATGAACAACCTGGCGCTGACGCTGGCAGAACGTGGATGTAAGCAGACTGCGCTGTCGGTCATGGAATGCGCTTTGATTCATGCACCGGGTGATGCCAATCTGGCCACAAGTTATCGTGAAATCAAAGAGTTTCCACCGGGACCCGAAGGTTGCCAACAATTTGTCTGTAAGGCGGCCGGGACTGCCGTAAGCGGATGATATTTGTTGCGGCCTGTGCGGTTGTCGCGTAACATCCCACCACTTTTGCGCGCCCATGTGCGTGTGACTCCTTGCTTTTCGCGAGAGCGGGAGGCTGCTAATCCGAAGGGAGCATTAGATGCGTCACTATGAAATTGTGTTCCTGGTCCATCCGGACCAGAGCGAGCAGGTGCCCGCGATGATTGAACGTTATCGTTCCACCATCGAGTCCGCGGGTGGCAAGATCCACCGCCTGGAAGACTGGGGTCGACGCCAACTCGCCTATCCCATCCAGAAACTGGCCAAAGCCCATTACGTGCTGATGAATATCGAGTGTGGCACCGACGAATTGAACGAGCTTGAAAGCGCTTTCCGGTTTAACGACGCTGTGTTGCGAAATATGATTATTTTGCGCAAAGAAGCGGTCACCGGGCCATCCCTGCTGGTAAAGCGCAGCGATGACAGGGATGATCGCGGTCGTGACGAGGCGCGGCGCGCGCGCGAAGCGGATTATGAAACCCCGACGGATGAAGCGCCTCCAATGGCTCCGGATCAGGATCAGGATAGTGATTCAGCGGAGCAGGGTGTCAGCGCCGAGTAATGGCGTTCAGTCTGTGAAGGGTGGAGCAACCGGATAACGAACTGGTATTCACCGGCCAGATACTGAAAACCGCGGAAGTAAGGACTACACCGGCCGGTATCCGCATTGCCCGTTTCGTATTGGCGCATCGTTCCCGGCGCAGCGAAGCTGGGCAGCCGCGGGAAGTACAGTGCCGGCTGTCGGTGGTTGCCAGCGGTAAGGCTCTGACAGCCGGTATCACTGAGCATTCGCCGGGCACCTGGTTGAAAGTGAAGGGCTTTTTGAGCCGAGCTGGTTATCGGGCAGCGGACGCGCGAATCGAGTTGCACGCATTGGAAATTCAGACCGTCAACGTGGACGGTTGAGTCAAGAGGTAAACTAAGATGTCTCGTTTTTTTCGGCGCCGTAAATTTTGCCGTTTTACCGCGGAAGGCGTAAAAGAAATTGATTACAAGGATCTTCAGACGCTGAAGAACTACGTTGGTGAGACCGGCAAGATTGTTCCCAGCCGGATTACCGGTACCAAGGCAAAGTATCAACGTCAGCTGGCTACCGCGATCAAACGTGCGCGCTTCCTGGCCTTACTGCCGTACTGCGATTCGCACAAGGGCTAAGCCAGTAAAGAGGCCTACGGCCACCACGCTGGTATGATCGAAATGATGCGCGCGTTGGCTGGTTTTATTGTCGCAGGTCCGGCTCAGGCGGTACTGGTCATTGCACTGTTTACCGTGCTGAGTTTTCTGGCGCCACCGCTGACTTCGATATTGAGTTACGGGGGTACAGCGGCGCTTGCGCTGTATAGTCTGCACGCAGGCTCCCGCTCCGGTGTGATAGTGTTGCTGGGTGCAATGCTGGGCACCGGGTTGTTGACCGAGATGCTGTTGCACCAGGGCTTGGCGATAGCGGTTACGTCCCTGTTGTTGTGGATTCCGGTGTGGCTGGTTGCCGTGGTGCTGCGCGAAACCCGGTCAATGGCCATGGCGATGCTGGCGCTGAGCGCGTTGGCTATGGCCGGTATTTTGCTGGCATTCGCCTGGTTTGGTGACCTGGGCCAGTGGTGGCTGGAGCGCTTGCAGGGGTTGATCAACAGTCTGGCGGCACAGCCGGAGTTGCAGATCGATACCGGCTCATTGATGGAGTTCGCTGAGCAGGTGGCGCCTTTCATGACCGGTTCGCTGGCCGCCGGCCTGAGTTTCGCGGCGCTGACCTGCCTGATGCTGGGGCGCTGGTGGCAGTCGCTGTTGGTGAAGCCCGGCGCGCTGCGTCAAGAGTTTTATGCGCTACGCCTGAACAGGGTGCTGTCACTGCTGGCGGTCGCCATCTTTGCGGTCGCGGCGCTGAAGCTTGGTAGCGTCAGTGAGCTGGCGTTGCAGTGGTCGCTGGTAGTTATGGTACCGTTTCTGTTTGTGGGTCTGGCGGTGGTTCACGCTACACTGGCCAACCTGAAAACGACGCGAATCTGGCTGATTGTCATTTATATACTGATGAGCCTGTTACCGCAGGTAATGATGCTGGTGGTCGTGACCGGCATGCTGGATCCCTGGCTGGATCTGCGCCGGAGAACTGAAAAATCCGAAGCAAATTAATTTGAATCTAAGCTGTGTGCATAGGGTAGGGTCGAACGATGGAAGTTATTCTGCTGGAAAAAGTTGAAAACCTGGGTGGCCTCGGTGATCGGGTGAATGTTAAGCCTGGCTACGGGCGTAACTTCCTGATTCCCAGTGGCAAGGCAACGCCTGCAACCGAGAAACACATCAAAGCATTCGAGGCACGTCGTGCCGAGCTGGAAAAGATTGCCACCGAAGCATTGTCCCAGGCCGAGGCGCGTCGTGACAAAATTGGCGATATGATCATCACCATCAAGGCCAAGGCCGGTGACGAGGGCAAGCTGTTCGGATCCATCGGGACCGCGGATATCGCTGCGGCCATTGTTACTGACGGCGTCGAGATCGAGCGCAGCGAAGTGCGCCTGCCGGAGGGTGCTTTACGCCAGCTTGGCGAGTACAAGGTTCAGCTCCATCTGCACACTGACGTCAATGCCGAATTAACACTTGTCATCGAGGCGGAGTAGGCCTGGTATGGCGCACAGGAAGCCAGGCAGAAAGGAATTCTCTGTCTGGCATTCCTGGCCGTTGTTATCCTGATAGGTACAGGTACCCGTCGAGAGTGCTTACCCTTTGGCTGGCACGTTAGGATTATTGGCGTGTGTAACATTATCAGGCCCGCAAATTGCGTGCTTGAGCAGTCAGCTCAAGCGAATTAGTATTCCATCCCGTAAGTTTTTTCTTCCCGATTATCAGTAGAGCGGAGGGTCGATGCCGGAACCGGTGCCAGCGGTAAACGCGGTTGCATTCAGTGGCGATCGTCAAAAAGTTCCCCCGCACTCCCTGCAGGCTGAACAATCCTTGCTGGGTGGTCTGTTGCTGGATAACCGTGCCTGGGACCAGGTCGCCGACCTGGTCAGTGAAACGGACTTTTACCGGCGTGACCACCGCCTGATTTTCATCGCTACCGGCCGACTGATCGAGCACGGGGATCCTTGTGACGTCATTACGCTGTCAGAATGGCTCGATACACACGGGCAGCTCGACGAAGTCGGTGGACTCGCCTATCTTGGAACGCTGGCCAAGGACACACCCAGCGCCGCCAATATTCGCGCCTACGCGAATATCGTCCGTGAAAACTCGGTGCTGCGGCAGTTGGCTGAAATCGGAACCGAGATTGCCAACAGCGCCTATTTTACCGAAGGACGGGATACCGCGGCCCTGCTGGACCATGCCGAACAGCTGGTATTTCAGATCGCTGAACAGGGCAATTCGCGGGGCTCTGGATTTGAAAACATCAAGGATCTGTTGACCAAGGCTGTCGATCGCATCGATACCCTGTTTCACCAGGATAACCCGCTGACCGGTGTGTCTACCGGTTTTAACGATATTGATGATATGACGGCCGGATTGCAGGCTTCAGACCTTATCATCATTGCCGGCCGGCCCTCGATGGGTAAAACGACTTTTGCCATGAATATTGCCGAGCATGCGGCCATCAAGGACGGCAAGCCGGTGGCCGTGTTCAGTATGGAAATGCCCGGTGAGCAGCTGGCCATGCGCCTGATGTCTTCGCTGGGACGCATTGATCAGACCAGGGTGCGCACCGGTAAGCTGGAGGACGATGACTGGCCGCGCCTGACCTCCGCGGTAAGTATTCTTTCCGAAGCACCCCTCTTTATTGACGATACGCCGGCATTGAGTCCAACGGAACTGCGTGCCCGTTCCAGGCGGTTGAAACGTGAACACGATTTAGGGTTGATTGTAATAGACTATCTGCAGCTCATGCAGGTGCCCGGTCACAAGGAAAACCGTACTGGTGAAATTTCAGAAATTTCGCGCTCGCTGAAAGCACTGGCCAAGGAACTCAAGGTGCCAGTGGTGGCGCTTTCACAGCTGAACCGCAGTCTGGAACAACGCCCGAATAAGCGTCCGGTGATGTCGGACTTAAGGGAGTCGGGCGCCATCGAACAGGATGCGGACGTCATCATGTTCATCTATCGTGATGAAGTCTATGACGAAGACAGCCCGGACAAGGGCACGGCTGAAATTATTATCGGCAAGCAGCGTAACGGTCCGATCGGCGTACGCCGCCTGACCTTTCTCGGTAAACATACCCGCTTCGAGAACTTCACTGCTGTTGAGTCCTATTCCAGCGGGGATTATGCATGACGCGACCCGTTCGGGCACGTATCGATCTGCAGGCTGTTACGCATAATCTGTCCATCGCACGCCAGGCCGCGCCCAAAAGCCGTGTCATGGCGGTGATCAAGGCCAATGCCTACGGCCATGGCGTGATCCCTGTTACACGCGCATTGATGAAGGCTGACGCCTTTGCCGTTGCAAGTCTCGAAGAAGCCATGCAATTGCGTGAAGCCGGCATCAGTCACGATATTGTCCTGTTGGAAGGCGTTTTTGAACCCGAAGAACTCGAGCTTGCTATAACACATCAGCTTCAGCTGGTCGTTCATTGTGAAGAGCAGCTGTCCTGGCTGGAAGGATTCAAATCCGGCGCCTCGGTGCATCTTTGGTTGAAGGTCAATACGGGTATGAACCGGCTCGGCTTTTCTCCCCAGACCGCACTGGCCATGTGGCAGCGTTTGCTGCGCTTGCGTTATGTGAGAACCAATGGCTTACGCTGGTTGTCGCATCTCGCCTGTGCCGACGAGACTGATCACCCAGCCAACAGCATGCAGTTAGCCCGTTTTACCGAGGTCACTCATTTTTCGGAGATGCTTCAAGGCACCGGTGCCGAACGCTCTTTAGCGAATTCCGCAGCGTTGCTGACACGGCCCGATATGCATTTTGAATGGGTGCGTCCGGGAATCATGCTATACGGTGCGTCCCCCATGGCGCCGGATCATGAGCTGGAGGCAGAGTTACAGCCAGTGATGACCTTGGAATCCCGCCTGATAGCTGTACACCAGCGTACCAAAGGCGAGTCCATTGGTTACGGGCAGGACTGGACCGTTCCACAGGATATGTCGGTCGGGGTGGTGGCTATCGGTTATGGCGACGGCTATCCTCGCCACGCCCCGAGTGGAACACCAATGCTGGTAAATGGAAAAATTGTAACGCTGGTGGGACGTGTTTCCATGGATATGATCTGTGTCGATCTGCGCAATCGGCCGGATGCCAAAGCAGGCGATGTTGTTACGCTGTGGGGTGCGGGCATTCCCGTTGAGAAAGTCGCGCAGCACGCAGGCACGATCAGTTATGAACTGTTGTGCGGAGTTACATCGCGTGTACCGCGTTTTTATCAGAGCAACTGATATATCATCCCCAGACAGGATGTCTAACCGCTGCTCTGCTCATCGACAAAGCGGGCCTGAATGGTATGTACTGTCTCGAGTTGACTGATGAATGCCTGAACACAACGTGGGTCGAAGTGTTGCCCGGACTGTTCCTTCAGCATGTTCAAGACGTCATCGTGAGACCAGGCAGATTTGTAGCAGCGCTTTGAAGAGAGTGCGTCATAGACGTCAGCCACGGCCACAATACGCGACACCAGCGGGATATCCTCTTCCCGCAATCCTTGCGGGTAACCGCTGCCATTAAATTTTTCATGGTGTCCCAGCGCGATAATGGCGCCCGTCTGAAGGTATTTGGACGGGCTGTCTTTGAGGATCTCGTAACCGATGCGGGTATGTTGCTTGATGATGGCAAATTCCTCTTTCGATAATTTGCCTGGTTTGAGCAGTATCTGGTCCGGAATACCGATTTTGCCGATATCGTGCATCGGTGCCGCCAGTTCAATCGTCTCGCATTCATTTTCATCCAACCCCAGTTGCTTAGCGATGAGGCGTGAGTACTTTGCCATGCGGATAACGTGATTTCCGGTTTCCTCGTCGCGGTACTCACCTGCTTTACCAAGGCGTAACAATGTGTCGTGTTCACGCATGTGGATAGCGTGCGTTGCCTCGGCAACCTTCTCTTCCAGCCAGTTGGCCCGGTCTTCGATAATCAAACGTTGCTGCTGCAGTTGCAGGAGGTTGCGAAATCGCGCCCGGCATTCAGTGTGATCAATCGGTTTATTCAGAAAATCTGTCGCGCCCAGCTCCAGTGCCTTATGGCGGATGTCAGTCTGTTCATGTGAAGTGATCATGATAATCGGCGTATGTTTTGCCGTCGGCAGGCAGCGTGCCAGCCGAAGAAACTCGATGCCATCCATGCCGGGCATTTTATAATCGGTGAGTATGAGGTCTGCCGGTGACCGCTCCAGCCAATCCAATGCACCCTGGGCTCCCTCGAAGGTTTCCAGGCGCAGGCTGGAATCAATCGATTTGACGATCTGCGAAAGAATTTGCCGGCTGGTTGCCTGGTCATCGATGATGAGTACTGTTGCCATGGCTATGCACGCACGCGGTCGGGGTCCCTGATTCTGTGTGATAGATTTTAGCAATTCTCTTTGCCCGGGTTGCAGGGCAGCAGGCCTGGTATCGGCCATCAGCCTGATTAGCTGAAGTATCCAGTGAAATCGACGCAAATTCACAGTGGTATAAGCCTGGACATCAGTTTCAGGGACGGCTCCGGTTTTGTGAGGCGAGAGGTTGCCCGGTTCTTGAACTGAATCGGTTTTTGTGTTGATATACAGACAGCTGTCCCACAGCTGATCCGGGTCCTGAATTCGCCCGTTCCTATGAAGTGTGTGAGCATTGCCATACTTCTCGTGCCTCAATTTCCCTACTGCCGGCAGTTCATATGTATTCCGTCTGCTTCCCTGGACAGCCGACAAAGGGGCTATAACGCTGCGTTGACCGCCGGTGGTGGCCTGGTCTCCGGCTGTAGAGGCTTAAGTTACTAATGGAGCAGTACGCCATGGATTGGCCCAATTCTAGCCCATTCGCTGTGATCAGCCTTCGCTTTCAGGATGTGGATGTTGGTTTCAGAGTCAGGTGCTGCACAACTGCACCGGGTCACGGCACAAAAATGCAGGTCTTATACTGGAGGAAATTAGATGGCATTAACGAATTTACGAGAGAAGATTGGATTTAACGTGCGTGAGTATCGCTTGGGGAGGGGGTATTCACAGGGAGTACTCGCTGAACTTTGCGGCCTGAACCGCTCATATATTGGCTCTGTGGAACGTAATGAACACAATATCGGCATTGATAATCTTGAGCGCTTATCGTTGGGGCTGGAAGTGCCACCCGGAGAGCTTCTAGAGGTAAGCGCTACCGGCCTCGACGATCGAACACCAAATGAGCAGGCGATCACCGAAACTTCATCGGTTGTTGTTCTAAGCAGGAAGAGGTTGTTTGAATTGTTGAAACAGTGTGCGGTGCACCGGCCTGACCTGGTTGCCATCTACCTCGACCGTTGCGGTGTCAGGTTTATCAAGTAATCCACATGACCGCTGACAATAGTAAAAAAAGAGCGCAGGATCGCCTGCTGGATATCCTGATCGTTGATGATGACCCGATGATAAGGCTCCTCCTGCAGGGCGGCATCAATGCAGAACGGTTTTCAGTGTCAGTCACAGACTCGGGTTCTGACGCCATCGCCATGTGCGATGCCAATCCCTTTGATTTCGTTATTCTCGACTACCGGATGCCGGGAAAATCGGGTCTTGATGTCGCCAGCACACTGCACCGACAGCAGATTCCGTTCATCATGCTTTCCGCATTCGCTGATGAAACCGTTGTGCAGCGTGCGGCACGATTCGGCGCTCTGGGTTACCTGGTGAAACCGGTTACTCCCAAACAGGTGGAGCTGGCCATTGATACTGCACTGGCTCGGGCCAGTGAAATCGGTAACCTGGTTCGAGCGGCGGAAGTTTCGGGGATTGTGGGTATTGCAGTCGGACTTGTCATGGTTACCTACGGCATCTCGCGGATGAGAGCGCTGGAAAAACTGAGATCATTCTGCCGACCACGCAACAGGACGCTTAAAGAAGTCAGCCTGGAAATCACAAATCTTTTTGAATTACACCTTGACGCCGGTGGTCAGAAATCACCGTGCGACGCACTGGAAAAATATTTAGAGAAAACTGATTGACTCGCATGCTGCGCATGGCGCACAACCTTAACCACAAAGGATGTGAGGGTCCGATCGGTCAGGCACAGGAAGCCGTTAGCTGGCTACGAACAGGGCTGAGACACAGGACAATCCGGGCGTGTTGCACTGACCTCTGAGTCAGAGAAAGTGTCCAGTAACACGGCCGAGTCGTTATATAGCTGGAACAACGCTGTTGTTATTTTATTCGCGGACGCACATAACTCAGCATCTGACAGGGAGAGACTCTCCTGACATACTGCAGCCATCTCACGTGCGCCAATCGATCCACACATGCCCTTCAGGCGATGAAGTAAGGTGCGACTGTCTGCTGTTTCACTCAATTTAAATGCATGGTTCAGCCCGCGCAGCAGGTGTTTTCCCTCCCGCTTGAAACATGCTATCAGTGTTGCAACATAATCCGGCTGCTGACCTGTCTCTGAGAGTTCGTGAAGTAACACATAATCAAGCAAACCCTGTCCGGGTTCATTTATCGCACAGCGCCGCAGTTGAATGGAAGATGCGGGATCGGCACCAGTTACGATCTGATACAGCTCGCGATACAAAGTCTTCAGATCGACAGGCTTGTGTAGAATGGATCTGGCGCCGGCGTCCAGACACTCTGCACGGCATTCCTCCGTGGTGTCGGCCGTCAGCGCGATCATAGGTATCGGCATCCCGGGTTTCTGTTCAGCCTGCGCACGCATAACTTCGACACCGGTCAGTTCCGGCATCTGAATATCCAGCAAGGCGATATCAATGTGTTCTTCGGACAGTATGGCCAGGGCATCAGCACCATCACTGGCTTCGACCACTCGGGCGTCGGTATAAGCCAGCATATCGGACAAGACATGCCTGTTGAGCTCATTGTCATCGGCGATAAGTACCGTCAGACCCCGCAACGCGCTCATCCACGACCACAGTTCCTCATCGCTTTCCGTCCTCGAAGGTTGCGAGCCCGTCGTCCAATAAGCAATAGCGAGGGCTTTCCTGACATCATCCAGGTTTGCGCTGCTTGCCCAGCATCGATAGTCTTTATAAACAGCAGCGGCTTTTGCCTTCTCCTTCGACCCGCGTGGTGCATTCACCAGTATTCGGGGGCCATAAGGCTTCCTGAATGAGCCGTCGGTGAGCGTGTGGACCTCATCGATAGCAATATCGAGCCTGTAAGCGTCAATCACTACAAAACTGGAGTCTGCAAAGTTCCCGGCAGGCGCCTCATCCCGGCCCGCAAGATCTTGTACCGTAAAGACCCGTGCGTTCGGTAGTGTTGTGCCGTCAAATAGCCGTTCCCAATAGCGCTGACGCGCCACATTGCCGCAAATGACTGCGACAGGTGTTCGGCAGGATGCAAGCACTGTGTCGAAATTGAAGTTCTGGTCTGCGCGCAGTGGCACGGTGAGCGTAAAGCAGGAACCCTTTCCCTTAGCGCTTTTTACGTCAATTGACCCTCCCATGAGCGCAGTCAACTCGTTAGCAATATTCAGTCCCAGACCGGCGCCTGAATAACGCCTCGCATAGGCAAGGTCTGCCTGTTCAAAGCGCGAGAATATACGACCCATCGCTTCAGGGTCCATGCCGATGCCGGTATCGCTTACTGAACAGACAATGCCCTTGCAGACACCGGTGTCCTGATCGATATCGGGTTTTGCATAGATCACCACATCGCCATTTTCTGTATACTTTACCGCGTTCGAAACAATATTATTCAGCACCTGCTCCAGGCGGAGAGTATCCCCGTAAACCTGCGCAGGCGTGCCAGGTGCCACTGTCAGGTAAATCCGTGTCCCATTGGCCTGGGCGGCAGATTGATTAAATCGTGTAACGCGCCCGAGCAATTCGATCATGTTAAATCGGGACGACATGATTTTTATCCGTCCAGCCTCAATTCTGGCGACATCCAGAAGGTCGACCAGTAAGCCCTTCAGCGTAGTAGCGGCCTCCTGCATATCCTGCAGCCGTCTTGATTGACGGGTAATGTTGCCTGGCTCACGAGCCAACAGATCACAGTTCGCCATAATGGCGTTGAGAGGGGTGCGTAAATCGTGGCTGACGTTACTCAGAAATCGGGTTTTCAGGCGGTCCGCTTCACGTGCTGCCGCAAGGTTCTGTTGGAGTTTCTTGAGGAGGCCACCAATATAAATGGGGATTATCACGCCTAGCAGAAAGGTTGCGAGTACCAATAATCCAACATCGGAACTATAAGATGGGCTGAAATATGCAACGATGTAGAACGATAACAAAGCCAGCGCGGTGGCACCGTACAAAAAGTGGATTCCGTAACGGAAACCATTTCCGATAACCACCCAGATGTACATGCCAAACACCGGGTCACCAGAATCACCTAAAGAAAAAATAGTTAATCCTATAATTACCATATCATAAAGGATTCCAATCCAGCGCCTTACATGATTGGTATCAGGAAATACTATTATGTGCCCGAGGAAAGCAATCCCACCAAAAAACAGGCTGGATGAAATCAATATTAGTGAAGGTAAGCTGAACGCCCCTACTGGAGAAGCGTATTGATCTATACTTAATATATATAGAAGGTGGGGAAAGCTCATCAAGGTGCGTAGTAAGGCCTGTACGTGTTCTGTATCGGGTCGTGCAATGAGCGTTTTGCGAAAGTGTGTAGCTAGTCCAAATATATTAATCATTATTAAATATTGCTAATCGTGGTGGTGAAAAGTTGAATTTATATGTACGGGAATTTAACACATCACCGATAATTTATTATGATTCGAGATAACCGCTATCGGGCATATTCGATTGACTACGAGGGGTAATAATTGCGGCGGTTAGCAGTAGTGCAACTGTATTGCTGTAAAAAGTCCAACCTGCAAAATTTACCGTTATTGCTGAAAGTGACCAGATTTAAGAAGGAACAGGTTGCAAGGACTTCAGCGCCACTACAGTGTTTAAGCCACCAAAGGCAAATGCATTGGAGATCGCGAAGTTGATTTGTTGCAAACGCGCCCGGTTGGGCACGTAATCAAGATCACACCCCTCGCCGGGTTCGGTGAAGTTTGC
>Ga0055476_10000146_pt1 | contig 16878 bp, 14 predicted proteins | sample Muzzi_CordC_D2_FD_57682 | JGI IMG/M metagenome (GOLD analysis project Ga0055476, IMG submission 57682) | Wetland microbial communities from San Francisco Bay, California, USA, that impact long-term carbon sequestration - Muzzi_CordC_D2 | ecosystem: Environmental > Aquatic > Marine > Wetlands ... | reverse complement strand
ATCCAACGCCCCCGATCGAATAAGCGCTTCGGTGACTCGCCGATTGGCCTTGCGCGTATCCACGCGACGGCAAAAATCGAACAGATCCTTGTACGGTCCGTTTGCATCCCGTTCGCAAATAATGGATTCGATGGCCGACTCACCGGCGCCCTTGATCGCACCGAGCCCATAGCGGATCGCATCGCTGCCCTCAACGGTGAAGGCGAATGCGCAACGGTTGATATCGGGCAACTCAACTGGCAGCCCGAGTGCGCGGCTTTCTTCGATGAAAACAACGACCTTATCGGTGTTGTCCATATCCGCCGACAGAACCGCCGCCATGAAATCCGCTGGATAGTGCGCCTTCAACCAAGCCGTCTGATAGGCGATTAATGCATAGGCGGTCGAGTGCGCCTTGTTGAAGCCATAACCGGCGAACTTTTCCATGAGATCGAAGATGAAGGTGGCCTTTGCTTCATCCACTCCCCGCAATGTGGCGCCATCCACGAAGACCTGGCGTTGCTTGGCCATCTCTTCGGGCTTCTTCTTTCCCATGGCGCTGCGCAAGATATCCGCGCCACCGAGCGTATAGCCGGCCAGAACCTGAGCGATCTGCATAACCTGCTCTTGGTAGAGAATGACGCCATAAGTGGGTTCGAGTATGTGTTGCAGATCGGAGTGCAAATACTCCACAGGCGCCCGCCCCTGCTTGCGATCGATGAAATCGTCAACCATGCCGGACTGGAGCGGGCCCGGGCGAAAAAGCGCAACCAGCGCGACAATATCAGCGAAACGGTCCGGCTGCAGTCGGCGGATCAGGTCCTTCATGCCACGTGATTCAAGCTGGAAAACCGCCGTGGTAGCGCCTGACTTGATTAGCTCGAAAGTCTCCGCATCATCGGTCGGGATGGTGCCAATATCCAGAAACTCCTCGCTGGATTTGCCGCGCCGTTCATTGATACTCCGCAAGGCCGTGTCAATTATGGTGAGTGTGCGCAAGCCGAGAAAATCGAACTTGACGAGTCCCGTTGCCTCCACGTCGTTCTTATCGAGTTGGGTGACCAGGATGCTGGAGTTTTGCTCGCAATACAGGGGAGTGAAATTCGTAAGCGCGCTCGGGGCAATAACGACACCGCCCGCGTGACGCCCGGCATTGCGCGCCAGACCCTCGAGCTTGCGGGCCAAATCCATGAGGTTACGGACGTCGCCCTCTTCGGTGTAGCGGGTTCGCAGCGGCTCTTCGGCCAGCGCGCGCTCCAAAGTCATTCCGAGCTCGAACGGAATCAGCTTGGCAAGCTGGTCCACGTATCCATAAGGATGCCCGAGCACTCTACCCACATCTCGCACCACCGCCTTGGCCGCCATCGTGCCGAAGGTAATGATTTGCGCGACTCGTTCGTCGTGCTCGTCTTCACAAGCGTAGCGCTGCACGACGTATTCGATAACGCGGTCTCTACCATTCATGCAAAAGTCGATGTCAAAGTCCGGCAATGAAATTCGCTCCGGATTCAAGAAACGCTCGAAAAGAAGGTCATATTCGATTGGGTCCAAATCCGTAATGCCGAGCGAGTATGCAACCAGAGAGCCGGTACCGGATCCTCTCCCGGGTCCCACCGGGATCTTCTGCTCGTGAGACCAACGTATGAAATCAGCGACGATGAGGAAGTACCCGGAGAAGCCCATCTTCGTGATAATTTCCAGCTCGCTGTCCAATCGTTGTTCATATTCGGAATGAGGGTCCGATAAGCTGCTATCGGAATCGCTTTTGATCGTAGACAACCGTCTGGCGAGCCCTGATCGGGCCTGCTCCACTAGAAAAGTATCGCGATCAGTTCCCTCGGGAAGAGGAAACTCGGGAAGAAAATCCTTGCCGAGTTCCAGTTCGACGTTGCAGCGGCGTGCGATCTCGACACTGTTCTCAATCGCTTCCGGAAGATCGTCGAACAAGTCCGACATCTCTTGTGGCGTCCGCAAGTATTGTTCCCGGCTGTAAACCCTGGGCCGGCGCGGATCGGCGAGTGTTCGCCCGTCATGAATACAAACCCGGGCCTCGTGCGCCTCGAAGTCTTGCGTTTCAATGAATCGAACGTCATTAGTGGCGACGACCGGGACTTCCCGCCTCGATGCCAGGTTTGCGGCCAGTTGGACGTATCGCTCGTCTTCGTCACGCCCGATACGCTGTAGCTCCAGGTAATAGCGGTCGGGAAACAGTGCGAGCCACCGATCCAACCGTTGTTCGGCATCGCGCACGCGATCGGCCATCAAAAACTGTCCTACATCTCCGGAAATGCCTGCAGAGAGTGCAATTAGCCCGTCGACGTTGCCCTCGAGCCAGTCGTATTGCACCATGGGCACGCCTCTCAGCTGACCCTCTGAATAGCTTCGCGTTATCAGTCTGCTGAGAGAACGAAAGCCCGTCGCACTTTGACAGAGCAGCACCAGCCGGCTTGGCTGGTCGAGCACATCGTCTCCACCCACCCACAGGTCTACACCGATGATGGGTTTGATCCCGGCCGATTGAGCAGCCCGATAGAACTTGACCAGGGAGAAGAGATTGCTTTGCTCGGTGACGGCACACGCCGGCATACCCGCGGCCGCCACCGCTTTTACCAACGCTGGAACGCGTACGATTCCGTCCACGAGGGAGTATTCGGAGTGCAAGTGAAGATGTACGAAAGACTTGCTCACGGCTTGCTCACGGTTTACGCAGGGCCTCGGGCAACGCCGAGTTCATCTCAATGGCGGCTCGAACCGGTGCGAATGTGCGGCGATGAACCGGGCACGGACCATACCGGCGTAGCGCCTCGCGGTGTTCACGGGTCGGATAACCTTTGTGCCGCTTGAACCCGTACTCGGGATAGCGGCGGTCGAGTTCGACCATCTCGGCATCGCGCGTCACCTTGGCGAGTATCGATGCAGCGCTGATGGCCGCGAAGCGTTTATCTCCCCCGATCACCGCCTCTACGCTGCATGACAGCTCGGGACAGTGCAGCCCATCCACCAGCACGCGATGCGGGCATGTGGGCAGGCCGTCAACTGCGCGTGCCATCGCCAACAGGGTTGCCCGCAGAATATTGATTCGATCGATATCGCCTGCATCGGCCCATCCCAGACTCCAGGCAAGTGCGCGTTCTCGAATTTCACCGGCCAGCCGCTCTCGGGTCCGGGCGGTTAGTTGTTTTGAATCGCGCAACCCATCAATGGGTGCGTCCGGATCGAGCACCACGGCAGCCGCCACCACCGGACCGGCCAGGGGTCCCCGTCCGGCCTCGTCGACGCCGGCCATTAGCGCACCTTTGAGGCTGATCTTCACTTCGCGCCCGCCATGGGTAAACCCATGACCTCCAATACCGCGTCGGCCGCGCGCTCATCGGCATTATTTCTCAGAATGCCGTGAATACGCCGAAACTCCTTCTTCAGGGCATCGCTGCGTTTGGGATCCTCCAGAAAACCAAGCAGCGCTGCGCCGAGCTTCTCGGGCTTGGCGTCATCCTGCAGCAATTCCGGTACTAGCTCCTTGCCGGCGAGAAGATTCGGCAGGCCCGCAAAAGGCACGTTGACCACCTTACTGGCAATCCACCAACTCAAGCGGCCCAGACGATAAGTAATAACCATTGGGCGCTTGAGAAGAAGCGCCTCCAGAGAGGCCGTGCCCGATGCCAGCAAAACCGCGTCGGCCGCCGCCATGGCGGTACGTGCATCGCCCACCAACAAATGCATCTCCGGCGCATCAGCGCTCGGACCCCGCACGCGCTCGAATTCTGCCCGCGCCTGTGGATTGACCAACGGCACGACGAACCGAACGCCAGGACGCCGGCTGGCGAGCCAGCGCGCGGCACCGATCATCGGCTCCGCCAGGCGCGACACCTCGCTCAAACGGCTTCCCGGCAACAGAGCCACCACTTCGACCCCCGGCGGAAGTCCGAGGCGCGCCCGGGCGGCATCTTGATCGGTCGTGTCGGGAATGATGTCGGCCAGGGGATGGCCGACAAAACGCGCCCTGACACCGTGCTCGCTGAAAAAGCTCTCTTCGAAAGGAAATAGGGTGAGCATCATATCGACGGCACGACGAATCGTGCGCAACCGGTACTTGCGCCAGGCCCAGACCTGAGGACTTGCATAATGGACAGTCAGAACGCCCGCACGGTGCAGCGCAAGCTCCAAGTTCAAATTAAAATCCGGCGCGTCGATGCCAACGAACAAGTCAGGGGGATCGCCGATGAATTGCCTGACAAGCCGCTGGCGTACGGTGCGAAGCTCCCAATAGCGGCGAAAAGTCTCCGACAAACCCATTACCGAAAGCCTTTCCATTGGATAAAGCGCTTCACAACCGGCAGCCTCCATCCGCGGCCCGGCGATCCCTTCGAAACACGCTTGCGGATAGCGGGCCCTGACAGCTCGCATCAACCCGGCGCCCAACAGGTCGCCCGACGCCTCTCCGGCAATGATGGCAATGCGCAATGTCGTCTTCGATTAATACTGCGAAAAAATACCGTACCAATGGCATCGCCCGGGGCTTACCGAACGATGCCTCTCGTCGACTCTTTTATGAACCGGGACATCGCCTGGATCGGTGGCGACTGCTCTCCGAGCCCATCGAGCTCAGCGGTGGCTTCATCAGCCTTGAGTCCACTTCTGTAGACAATCCTGTAGGCCTTGCGCAGAAGTTCCACCGTCTCACCGTCGAAGCCGTGCCGCTTGAGTCCTTCGTTGTTCAAACCGCGGGGGCTCGCCGGCTGCCCGGCGACCAATACATACGGCGGCACGTCCTTTCCGATTGCCGTTCCCATGGCCGAAAAGCTGTGCGCACCAACGGCACAGAATTGATGCACCAGGGTGAATCCCCCGAGGATTACATGATCCCCGATGTTCACGTGACCAGCCAGGGTAGCGTTGTTCGCCATGATGGTGTTATTGCCAATCTGACAATCATGGGCGACATGCACGTAGGCCATAATCCAATTGTCGTCGCCCAACCTCGTGACGCCACCGCCGTGCTCAGTACCGCGATTAAAAGTGCAATACTCCCGAATAGTGTTCCGGTCACCGATCTCGAGGGTTGAAATTTCGCCTTCGTATTTCTTGTCTTGCGGGATATCGCCGATGGAGTTGAACTGAAATATCCTGTTGTCTCTGCCGATATGGGTTGGACCGTTAATGACCACATGAGGGCCCACCCATGTTCCCTCGCCTATTTCGACGTCACTGCCGATCACGCAATAGGGCCCCACGCTAACCCCGGCTGCGATCTTCGCCGACTCGTCAATAATTGCCGTGGGATGGATCAAGTTTCGATTTCCCTCATCGCTCCCATCAGATCGCCACTCGCAACAACCTCACCGTCCACCGTTGCATCGGACCGGAGCTTCCAGATGCCCCTCGATGAGCGCAACAGCTTGACCTCGATTCGCAACTGATCGCCAGGTTCTACAGGACGGCGAAACCTTGCGTTGTCAATGCCGACGAAATAGTAAATCGATTTTTCGCTGGGCAGCTTGTCCATGCTTCTCAACACCAGAATTCCAGTTGCTTGGGCCATCGCTTCCAGAATAATGACTGCCGGCATTACTGGCCGGTTTGGAAAATGGCCTTGAAAATAGGACTCATTGAAAGAAACATTCTTTATGGCAACCAGCGATTCGCCGAGTTTCATCTCAACGACCCGATCGATTAGCAGCATCGGATACCGGTGCGGCAAGTACTTCATGATCTCGCCGATGTTCATCTCCGTCATCCTATGTACCTCTTGACTCACTCTTCATCGAGCTTTTTCTCCAGTGTTTTGAGTCGCTTCGCCATCTCGTCCAGTTGGCGCATGCGCACCACATTTCGGCGCCAGCTGCGATTGTCTTGAATCGGCATTCCGGACGAATAAAGACCCGGCTCGGAGATGGTGTTGGGAACCGCGGATGTCGCCGTAAGATGAACATCGTCGGCAATCTCCAGATGACCGGCAATGGACGCGGCACCACCTATGGTGCAACGCTTTCCGATTGTTGCACTGCCACCAATTGCCACGCCTGCGGCAATGGCCGTGTGAGCCCCGATTCGGACGTTATGACCCACCTGAATGAGATTATCGAGCTTTACGCCCTCCTCGATCACCGTATCGGCGAGCGCACCGCGATCGATGGTGGTATTGGCACCGACCTCCACGTCGTTAGCGATAATCACCGAGCCGATTTGGGGCACTTTGACCCAGACGCCAGCGTCATTGGCGATGCCGAAGCCGTCGGCGCCGATGACAACCCCGGGATGCAGCAGAACACGGTCACCGATTTGCACACCGTGGCAGACCGTCACGTTGGCCCTGAGCGTGCAATCGTCGCCGATCGTAACACCCCGGCCGATGGCGCAACCCGGTCCGATGTAGCTGCCCGCCCCGACGCGCGCCTCGTCCTCCACCACGGCATGGGGCGCGATGCAGGCGTTTGGATGCACCACCGCGGTGTCGCTCACGTAGGCGGAGGAATGAATGCCGCTGGGCACGGGTTGGGCCGGAGAGAGAAGCGTCGCCACGTGCGCAAAACCAAGATAGGGATTTGGCACCACCAGTGCCGCAACTGGACAAGCAGACAGAAACTCCTGCTCGAGGATGACAGCAGATGCTCGAGTCTTCAGCAACTGTGGACGGTATCGGCGATTGGCCAGAAAGCTGATGCTGCCGGGCTTGGCGTCCGCAAGCGTTGCCACACGCTCGATGCGACAATCTGCATCGCCGTGCACCGTGGCGCCCAGCGCTTCGGCGATATCGCGCAGCGAATAGCCCAACCCGCGGCCCCCTGTGTGATCCAGCCCCGCCGGACTCAGGCCCGCAGCCAGACCGCGGGCGTTCCCATCACTGACTGCTCTTTTTGAAATCGGCACGCAGGCGCTCGAGGACCATTTCCGTTATATCCACCCGCTTGCTGGCGAAAATCACTCCGTCTGAGATAATCAGATCATACTTCTCCGCTTTGGCGAGAATTTGAATGACTTCAGTGACCTTCTTCTGCAATTTGCTCAATTCCTCACTTCGGCGCAGATTGAGATCTTCGCGAAATTCGTCCTGGGCGCGCCGCAGCTCACGCTTGGTGGCTCGAATATCCACTTCATTACGCTGGCGCTCGGCTTCGGACAAAACTGCCGCGTTCTTCACCAGGCGATCCTCCTGATTGCGCACATCTTTCTGCTGTTCCAGCAACTCCCGGTCTTTGGGAGCAAACTCCTTCTCGATGCGATCCCTGGCCGCCTCGGCCTGGGGAGCGAGTTCCAGCACTTTGGCGACGTTGACAAAGCCAACTTTGACCTCAGCAGCCGCTGCCTGAGTAGTCGTGAACATACCAACGGCCAGGACCAGCCCGGCGTATATAAGACCCGCTCGTCGCGTTTTCTTCACGTGTTCCATCTTTAAAAAGCCGTTCCCAGAGTAAATTGAAAATTCTGAATCTGATCGTCCGGCTGGTCGTTGAACGGCCAACCAAAGCTGACGGTCAACGGTCCGAACGGCGACAACCAAATAGCTGTAACACCCGCTGATGCGCGCAGTTGCGACAAATCGAAGCTCTCACCCGGACCAAAGACGTTTCCGGCGTCCACGAAGGTTGTAATTCTAAATGCTTTCGAGTCGCGAATAAATGGCAGCGGCAAAATGAGCTCCACGGTGCCGGTCAATTTTCGGTCACCACCGATGGGTTGGCCATTGGAATCGCGGGGACCGAGGGTATTCGCCTCATAGGCTCTCACCGACCGAATGCCGCCGGCAAAATAGTTCTCGGTCAGGGGGAGATCTGAAGTATCTCCATATCCATCGCCATAACCGAGTTCGGTGCGGAAGCTAACCGCGAACAACCTGGTGAGATCGATCAACTGTTGAAACTTGGCCGTGAGCCGGTAGTAGGTCAGATCTCCCATTGGCAATGCCACGTCGCTGACCAAAGAAATAAGCGTGCCTTTCGTCGGCAGCAGAAAGCTGTCCCGGGTGTCATTTGCCCATCCCGCCGTCAAGGTGTAAGTGGTGTACTTGCCGCCGGTTTGCTGGTCAAAGTCGAGCACTTGGTCGGAAGGGTCGCTGCCCGGTTTGAACTTGGTTTGTTGCGGCGTAAAGGCCAGATCGAAAGTGTTGAACTCAGAGATCGGGATGCCAACGCCAATTCTCAGACCCACTTCATCCAGATTGTAATCCGCGAGGTTTGCATTCCCCGCGTTGGTTTTCCGTTTGTAAATATCTCCGGAAAGACTGACACCATCTTGCGTAAAGTATGGGTCCATCCATCCAAGAGCGTAGGTTTGATTGATTTCACTTGTATTGAACGTGAAGCTGACCCGATTTCCAGTGCCCAGAAAGTTCTCCTGAGTCAATCCGACGTTGAATGTAATTCCGGCGACCTGAGAAAAGCCGGCGCCGACTATCAAGCTGCCTGAAGACTGTTCGGTGACCGAGAAGTTGACATCCACCTGATCGGTCGTGCCCGGAACTGCCGGCGTCTCGACATTGATATCTTCGAAAAACCCAAGACGTTCCAGACGTTCTTTTGATCGTTCAATTGCACCGGTGGAAATCCAACCGCCTTCGAGCTGGCGCATCTCACGGCGTAAAACCTCATCTTCAGTGTTGGTGTTGCCTTTGAAATTGACGCGCCGCACGTACACGCGCTTGCCGGGATCGAGGAAAAACGTCAAGGCAACCTGCTTCTTTTCGTTGTCAATTTCAGGCACTGCGTTGACATTGGCAAAAGCGTAACCTTCATTCCCAAGCCAATCGCTTATGTTGGCACTGGTCTCGGTGATCTTCTGGCGGGAAAACACTTCTCCATATTCGACGGCTACCAGGCCAAACAACTCCTTTTGCGGCACTAGAATTTCGCCGGCCATGCGGATTTCGCTAACCGTAAACTGATTTCCTTCGGTGATATTTATTGTTATGTAGACATCTTTCTTATCTGGGGATATTGACACCTGGGTCGAATCGATATTGAAGTTGATGTAGCCATTGTCGAGATAGAAGGATCGCAGCGATTCCAGATCGGCGGAAAGCTTCTGCTTGGAGTATTGATCGCTGCTGGTCAGCCACGACCAGAACCCGGCGGGTTCCAGTGTAAAAAGTTCCGTCAGATCGTCATCATCGTACACCACGTTACCGACGATATTGATCTGCTTGATTGTGGCGACTGACCCTTCAGAAATATCGAAAGAGATACCGACCCGGTTTCGCTCGAGCGGCGTAACCGTGCTTTTTATCTTGACGCCATATTTCCCAACTGCAAAATAGGTGCGCCGAAGCTCTTGTTCGATCTGATCGAATGTCGAGCGATTGAACACCCGGCCCTGGGCAAAGCCTTCTTGAGCAAGCGATGTAATGAGATCTTCAGTGCTGATCTCCTTGTTTCCGGTGAATTCGATGCTGGCAATCGAGGGACGTTCGTGAAGAAAAACGACCAAAGCGTCGCCTTCTCTTTCAATGCGTACATCACGAAAAAAACCGGTCTTGTAAAGCGCGCGCAACGCTTCGCCCGTGCGCTTGGCATCGACGCGGTCGCCGACCTTTATCGGCAGATAGTTGAAAACCGTTCCAGCAGAGATCCGCTGCAGTCCTTCGAGTTTAATATCCTGGACGACAAAGGATTCGGCGGCCAATGTGGCAGATGAAAAACCAACGGCGAGTATAAGTAAGCAGGCACGTACGATTCGATTGGCATGCATTGTGATTATTATTTCGTATAGCCACAGCTCTAGGTTCAAGCGCGCGCCGTAACCCCATCCCGCTCACGCCATCAACCCAGGTCGATCAGCCAGCCATCACCCGAAGATGCGGGCCAGATCGTTATAGAACGCAAGGCCCATCAATCCGACCAGCATCGCGATCCCCAAGCGCTGCCCCAGGAACTGTGCCTCCTCGGAGACGGGGCGCCCGAGGACGGATTCTATCAGGTAATACAGCAGGTGGCCTCCGTCGAGAATGGGAATTGGCATGAGATTGAGTATTCCCAGGCTGATGCTGACGATGGCGAGGAAATCCAGGAATCGGGTGATGCCGCCCTCGGCCGAAAAGCCTGCATACTGCGCGATGCTGATGGGGCCACTGAGATGCTTGACGGAAATCTCGAGGCTTAGCATTTTCCACAGCATGCGCAGGGTCAGCACCGACATATCCCAGGTCTTGGCCACGGACTTGGAGAGGGCGGTCAAGGGCCCATGGCGCACGGTGGCATAGTATTCACCGTCGGCGCCGTCTGGCGCCGTCACCCCCGCTCCAATACGCCCATGGCGCACACCGTCCGCCGATACCGCGTCCGGAAGGACCGTCAACGTGACACGCACGCCATTGCGCTCTACCTGCATCTCCACCGATTGCTCGGGATGGGCGCGAATAAACGCGACGAAATTCTCCCATGAATCGAGTTTTTCACCATTCAGGGCCAGCACGCGGTCACCGCTACGCAAGCCCCCGCGATCGGCCGGCCCGCCAGCTTCCACTTCACCGATGAGCGGTGGAACCGTCGGGCGTCCAGGGGTCAAGCCCAGGGAATCAAAAAGCCGCCCGCGACTGAAATCATCGATACCCAATCCCTGGAGGTCCAGCATCATGCTGCGGGGCGGTGACCCCGGTTGCGCGACCTCCAACGCCAATGTGCCGTCCTTGAGGGTGGCGCCGATAATCGACTCCACCACGCCCTGCCAGGTGCGTGTTTCACGACCGTCCACGGCAACGATGCGCTGCCCGGCAGTCAAGCCCGAGGCGGCGGCCACACCGTCTGGGTCCACCTCGCCGATGATCGGCTTGAGACCGGCGATTCCAATTACGAAGGTGAGCCAGTAGGCGAAAATCGCAAACAGAAAATTAAATGCCGGGCCGGCCATGACAATAGCGACGCGTTTCCACAAAGGCTGACGGTTGAAAGCCCGATGGCGCTCTTGCTCGACCACCTCGCCCTCGTTCTCGTCGAGCATTTTCACGTAGCCGCCGAGTGGAATCGCCGCCACCACGTATTCGGTTTGGTCGGGCCCCGACTGCCGGCTCCACAGTGTGCGGCCGAATCCCAGGGAGAATCTGAGCACCTTGACCCCGAGGCGGCGCGCCACCCAGAAATGGCCGAATTCGTGCACGGCCACCAGAACACCAATGGCAACTACAAACCAGAGAATGGAGGATAGAATGGACATTGGATTTCCTATGCTGGCCGGGGCCGCGGCAATGGGGCAAGCGCGCGGCCGCGGGAATCTATTAAAGTCTTGTCACTCGCCTTTGCAGGAGCGAGCTCGCTGCTGCAAAGCGCCGCGAGGCTCAGCGCCACCTCGAGCTGCCCTCGGGCCTTGATAACCAGCTTAGAGGACCGCGTGGCCTCGCGCGTTGTCGAATTCGACTCCCGGCGTTCGGGAAAATTCCATCTCTCATGCCGCCAGACGCGCGATCTGCTCGCTCGCCCGTCGCCGTGCGGCGGCATCGATGGCCAGCACCTCGTCGAGACTGGCCGGCTCGCCGCCCGGATGCTCCTCCAAAGCGGATTCCAGCAATCTGGCGATGTCGGTAAAACGAATACGGCGCTCCAGAAATGCCGCCACAGCCACTTCGTTGGCCGCATTCAGGGTAGCGCTGGCGGCGCCACCGGCGGCTGCGGCTTCGAAACCAAGACGCAAACAGGGGAAACGCTGCATATCCGGCGCCTCGAAGCTGAGGTCACCGATCGCCGCCAGATCCAGGCTGTCGACACCGGATTGCATGCGCTCGGGCCAGCTCAGAGCGTGGGCGATGGGGGTGCGCATATCAGGATTACCGAGCTGGGCCAATACCGATCCATCATCATATTCGACCATCGAATGCACGATACTTTGCGGGTGGATCATCACATTCACCCGCTCCGGCGTGGTATCGAACAGCCAACAGGCTTCAATTAACTCCAGCCCCTTGTTCATCATGGTTGCGGAATCGACGGAAATTTTGCGGCCCATGACCCAATTGGGATGCGCGCAGGCCTGCTCGGGTGTGACGCCGGCCAGATCCGCCGGCGAGGACTCGCGAAACGGCCCGCCGGAAGCCGTCAGCAAGATGCGGCGAATACCCCCCCTTTCCAAACTACCGTGGTGATTGACCGGCAGGCATTGAAAAATGGCGTTGTGCTCGCTATCGATAGGCAGCAACTCGGCGCCGTTGTCACGTACGGCATCGATAAACAGCCGTCCCGACATGACCAGCGCTTCCTTGTTGGCCAACAACACCCGCTTACCAGCCTTTGCCGCGGCAAGTGACGGTAACAAGCCAGCGGCGCCGACAATGCCGGCCATGACGAAATCGACCTCAGAGGAGCCCGCCACCTGCTCCAAGCCCTTTACCCCGTCGAGCACTTCGGTGTTCTTGCAGCGATTTTCCAGAGCATCGCGCAACCGCTGCGCGCTTGGCCCATCGGCCATGACCGCAAATCGCGGCTGCCACTCGGCACACTGTTCCGCGAGGCGCTCGTGGTTGGTATTCGCAGTCAGCGCAAACACATCGAAGCGATCGCGATTGCGCGCGACAACATCCAGCGTATTGAGACCGATGGTGCCGGTGGCACCGAGAATCGTGAGCTTCTTCACAGCACCCCGCCCTGCCCGAGGCAGCCGAGCGCGAAGATTGGCGCGGCTGCGGTAATACTGTCGATCCTGTCGAGTATACCGCCGTGGCCGGGCACAATGCTGCCACTGTCTTTCATTCCGGCTCTGCGTTTCATGATGCTTTCCGTCAAATCACCGAGAATCGACACCAATCCGGTGAGCAGGCTCAGGATCACGAAGCCAAAGGGCCGGGCGAAACCGAAAGACAAGGCGATGGCCACCGCCAGTGCAGCTACCGCCAGCAAAGCGCCGGCGACGCCTTCTAGGGACTTTCCAGGGCTGACCTTGGAAGCGAGCCGCCGGCGTCCCAGGCGCCGGCCGACGAAATAGGCGGCGCTGTCAGCCGTGGAAATGAGGGCGACCAGATACAACACCATCCATGGGCCCAATGAGGCCGTCCCATGGAGGTAAACAACAGCCGTCCAGGCCGGTGCAAGTATCAACCAACCGGCGACCAGGCGCGCCAATGGACGGTTCAAGGCATCGAGGACCAGTCCCTGCTGAAAGCGTACCACCCAGGCGAGGGCCACCAGCCACCAGGCCAGCCCACCCAGCAGAATCGCCCAAACACCGGCCTCGCTCGACGACAGCCAGGCGGTGCCGAGCAGCAGCACGGTCGTCGCGCCGACGTAGGCGCATCGTTGAACGGTGGACGGCCAGCCGGCCATGGCCGCCCATTCCCAGGCTCCGACCAAAACGAATGCCGCAATCAGGGCGGAGAACCAGGCATTGGAAAAAACAAGCGTGGCCGCCACCACCAATGCCGCAAGAATAGCACCGGTCAAAACACGTTTGCTGAGGGTCGACATGGCCGGCGGTTAATCCGCAATGGTGATCGCTGAGCTGTTGGGGCAGGCCCACATTCAGGCTGAACCGAGCGTTCGTCTCGCTGGCTTTGTGCTCAAACGCTCTGGGCCGTGGCGATTTGATCGCCGGTACGGCCGAAGCGACGCTGCCGGGTCTCGAAGGAGGCCAAAGCGCCTTCGAAGGCCTGGCGATCGAAATCCGGCCATAGGGTATCGGTAAAATACAGTTCGGTATAGGCAAGATGCCAGAGCAGAAAGTTACTGACCCGTTTTTCGCCACCGGTGCGAATGAATAGATCCGGCTCAGGGACGTCGCTCAGAGACATGAGCGATTGCAGCAGCTCGGGAGTCACCTCGGCCGGCGTCAACTCACGGGCTTGGACACGATTCGCGATGACACGGGCCGCCTGGGTCATATCCCAGCGTCCACCGTAATTGGCCGCGATAACGAGATTGAGACCCGAATTACTTTTGGTAAGGGTTTCCGCCGCCTCGATGCGCTCCTGGAGCGTACTGCTGAAGGCACTTCGATCGCCGATAATGCGCAGCCGGATATTGTGCTCGTGGAGTTTTCGCACCTGCTGCTCCAGGGCCGTCATGAACAAACCCATGAGCAAGCCGACCTCCTCCTGAGGGCGGCGCCAGTTCTCACTGCTGAAGGCAAACAAGGTCAGCACCTCGATACCCTTCTCACCGCAGGCGCGAACCACCCCCTTAACCGTTTCGACGCCGGCCCGGTGGCCGGCAAACCTCGGCAAGCGTCGGCGGCTGGCCCAGCGACCGTTGCCATCCATGATGATGGCGACGTGGCGCGGGCATTTTTCCCCGTGCGGAGCGGTATCGACTTCCCTGTTCATAGCGTTAGCCTACTCATACACACGGCCAATGGCCCGTCAGAACTCCATCAAGTCCTGTTCCTTCTCCTTTAGTAGTTCATCCACCATGGCGATGAACTCATCGGTAAGCTTCTGCACCTCGTCCTCGGCACGGTGCTCTTCGTCTTTTGCCAGGTGCTTGTCCTTTATCAATCCCTTCAAATGCTGATTTGCATCGCGTCTGATGTTGCGGATGGCAACCCGGGCGTTCTCCGCCTCGTGGCGCACGACCTTGGTCATTTCCTTTCGCCGGTCCTCGGTCAGTGCCGGAAGCGGTACGCGGATCACATCTCCGGCGCTGACGGGGTTCAAGCCCAAATCCGAATTGAGGATCGCCTTCTCCACGTCAGGAACGATCTTTTTCTCCCATGGCGTCACCGTCAACGTGCGGGCATCCGATACCACCACACTGGCAACCTGGTTGAGCGGTGTGTCGGAACCATAATAAGGCACGCTGACATGGTCGAGCAGACTGGCTTGTGCGCGCCCGGTTCTGAGCTTGCTGAACTCGTGCTTGAGGGCCTCGACGCTCTTGCTCATGCGCGTTCTGGAGTCTTTTTTGATCTCTTCAATCATGATGCTACCCAGCGCTTAACCTATGTGAAAGGTCACGGATGACTCGAGTCCGAGGCTTCGCCACACGCTCCTTGTCTACACCCCCACCCTGTCCCTGCCCCTCGAGACGAGGGGCAGGGGACTCAGCCTGATGCGCGGGTGTAGTGTATCTACGCACTGCCATTTTTCGCTAGTCTTCGCTGTTGCCGGTTACGAGGGTACCCTCGTCCTCGCCCATTACGGTGCGCTTGAGCACACCCTTTTTGTTCATATCGATGACCCGTAACGGCAGGCCGTGCTCTCGGCACAGCACGATGGCCGTGGCATCCATCACCGCCAAACGGCGGTCAAGCACCTGATCATAACTGAGCCTGGTATAACGCTCGGCCTGCGCGTCTTTCATGGGATCGGCGGAGTAAACACCATCCACCTTGGTCGCCTTGATGAGCAACTCGGCGCCAATCTCGATGGCCCGCAATGAGGCGGCGGAATCGGTGGTAAAGAATGGATTGCCGGTGCCGGCGGCGAAAATGACAATACGGCCCTTCTCCAGGTGCCGGATGGCGCGGCGTCGCAGATAATCCTCACACAATTCGTTCATCCGGATGGCCGACATGACCCGCGCGTAGGCACCCAGCCGCTCAAAGGTATCCTGAAGCGCCAGCGCATTCATGATAGTGGCGAGCATGCCGATGTGATCGGCCGTCACCCGCTCCATGCCACCGGCAGCGAGCCCGGCGCCACGAAAGATGTTGCCACCGCCGATAACCAGCGCTACCTGCACATCGATTTCCGTCAACTCGACAACACTTCTGGCGACGGTCTCCAAAGTGCCTACGCCTATACCGTAGCCCTCCTCACCGAGAAGCGCTTCGCCGCTCATTTTCAACAGGACACGCCCGTACTTGGGTTTTATCGGGCTCATATAGGGTCGGTGTGCAGACCGATTGCTCCAGTCAGGGAGTTGCCGGGAAGATTCTCAAAGCGCACCTAGTCGCCTTGCACCTGAGCCATGACTTCCTCGGCAAAGTTCTCAGTTTTTTTCTCAACGCCCTCGCCAACTTCTAAACGCGAAAACGCCCGCGCTGTCCCCCCGGCCTTGCCAAGGTATTGCGCCACGCTCTGGTCCGGGTCCTTGACGAAGGCCTGGTCGAGCAAGGTAACCTCAGCCAGGTATTTCTTCATGCGCCCGGCGATCATTTTCTCCTGGATCTCCGGTGGCTTACCGCTGTCGGCGATCTGGGAAAGCAGGATTTCCCGTTCCTTGGCCAGCACATCCGCCGGCATGTCGTCCTCGCCGATCGCCAACGGCGCACTGGCCGCCACATGCATGGCGATGTCCCGGCCGACGCTGTCGCCGCCACCGGCCAAATCCACCAGCACGCCGATGCGCCCGCCGTGCACGTAGGCGGACACCCGCCCGCCATCGCTTTTCATCAGCTGAATGCGCCGCAGGGTGATGTTCTCCCCGATGCGCATGATCATGTCGCGAATGCGCTCCTCGATGGACTGGTCCCCGCCGGGCTCCACAGGAGCGGCCAGCAGTGCGGTCACGTCGCCAGCATCCTCATCGAGGGCACGCTGAGCAAGCAAATTGGCGAAAGCCTGAAATTCATCCTGTTTGGCGACGAAGTCGGTCTCGGAATTCAGCTCCACCAGGGCCCCACTGCCGGCATCCGCCGAAAGCGCCAAACCAATGTAGCCTTCCGCAGCAATGCGCCCGGCCTTTTTATCAGCCTTGGCCTGGCCCTTTTTGCGCAGGTTGGCGACTGCCGCCTCAATATCGCCGCCTTCGTCCACCAGCGCCTGCTTGCACTCCATCATGCCGGCGCCGGTACGCTCGCGGAGCTCTTTCACCATTGATGCGGTAATCTGCATAGTCTTTCCCGTCTTTTTCGCCGTTTGCGTACTCAGTCGCCGGCCGCTTTTTTGGCGCTGGCCTTTTTCGCTTTGGGAGCCGTGGCGGTTTTCTTGGCCGTGCTGGCTTTCTTCGCGACCTTCTTGGCAGCCGGCTTCTTCTTCACGCTGACCTTCTTCTTTACAACCGCCTCGCCTTTTGTCTCGGCAGCTGCCGATTCCTGCCCGGTCTCGGC